>PVMK01119581.1_pt1 | contig 86307 bp, 74 predicted proteins | sample 1853481 | NCBI WGS metagenome assembly PVMK01 (sample SAMN08533507, study PRJNA380276) | Marine sediment metagenome, whole genome shotgun sequencing project.
CTTGGTGGTTCAGGTAACGCGACCACAATCTCATCCCCTGGCCTTACCCGGTAATTTGGTTTAATCTTGTTTTTGTTGACTTTTACAAATCCCTGCTTAATTCCTTCCTGGAGCTTAGTACGGGTCACATTCGGTAACCGGTCCATTAAGAACTTGTCCAGGCGGATCAAACTTTGCTTTGGATCGGCTAGCAGACGGTGGTGCTCAAACCAACCGTCATCCGATGACTGCCTTTCATCCTCCATACCAGCTAAGATATAATTTCTATAGTGTTTCTTAGAGGTTGATCACATATTTCCTATCATTGATGTTCGTGTTTAGGAAAAATAAGTACTATCCATTTTTGGAGTTGAACCTGTCCTTTATACTCATGTCAACTTCAGGGTTATTCGGTAAAATCATACCGCTAAACCCCTCTGTTACCATCCTCATACGCTGTCTTATTGCGGGCTTTATGCTGTTGGGATATTTGCGACTTCGAGGCGGTCTAAACATTTCATGGAAACGAGACCGATGGTTCTTTTTAATCAGCAGTGTCCTTTTAGCTATACACTGGGTTAGCTATTTCCAGGCGATTAAAATGGCGGGGGTTGCTTTGGCGATGCTCTCCTTGTTCAGCTATCCGATCATCACTTCAATTCTGGAACCGTATTTTTTTAAAACCAAGCATGCATGGTTCGAAATACTTTTTTCCTTTATTTTGCTTGGTGGTCTGGCATTGATTGTTCCGGAATTCTCTTTTGGAAACAGGGCCGTACAGGGCGTACTGCTAGGTCTGGTGTCCGCAGTGCTATATGCCATCCGGAACATTATGAATCGCCAGCACATCACCATCTACAGTGGTACCACCATCATGTGTTATCAGCTTTTAATATCGGCGGCGATTTTGTTACCTGCGCTATGGATTTACCCTCCGGAAATTTCAGTAAGCACCTGGAGCAACCTGGTGCTGTTGTCACTGGTTACTACCGCTATCGCCCACACATTATTTGTTCAGAGCCTGTCAAACTTTACCGCATCCACGGTTAGTATATTAAGTTGTCTTACTCCGGCATACGGGATACTTTGGGCGGTGTGGTTGACTGATGAAAAGATCGATGAAAGCACTATATGGGGTGGTCTTATAATTTTACTGGCAACCTTTGCACAGAGCATTCGACACCTTCAGAAACATCCTCATGTCGCTGGAAATATTCGATAACCCTGGTGAAACCCCCATTCAATTTGTTGAAGGATTTCCTGACAGCATCAAATTATATATTAAACGAGAGGACCTTATCCACCCGCTGGTTTCAGGAAATAAGTGGCGTAAGCTAAAATACAACCTGATTGAAGCTGGTAAAAGGGGCTATGCCAGTATTTTGACCTTTGGAGGGGCTTTTAGCAATCATATCTACGCTACCGCCGCCGCGGGTGCAGCTTGTGGGATCAAAACCATCGGAGTGATCAGAGGTGAAATAGTTGAACCGTTGAATCCCACCCTAAAGCAAGCCTCTGAGTGGGGAATGAAACTGGTATCCGTTTCGAGGCAGAAATTCAAAAGGAAAACGGATCCGGTTTTTCTGTCTGATTTGGAATCTAAGTATGGAAAATTCTATTTGATACCTGAAGGAGGAACCAATACATTGGCGCTAAAGGGATGTGCGGAAATGGCTCAGATCTCCCAAAAATTTGACTACTGGTGTCTCAGCTGCGGTACCGGAGGAACCCTGTCCGGTTTACTTTCAGGATTGAGTAGTCATGACAAGGTACTGGGCTTTCCGGCATTAAAGGGCGCTGAATTTTTGGAAATAGATATCAACAGGCTACTAAAGCATGCCGGGATAAAGACCCATACTCCATGGAGGCTGGTCCATGATTATCATTTTGGTGGTTATGCCAAAATAACCAGGCAGTTATTGGATTTCATTTCTGACTTTAAGGCTCGCTATAAGATTATCCTGGACCCTATTTACACCGGGAAAATGATGTTTGGCGTGGTCGATATGATTAAAAAGGGTTACTTCCCTGCAAATTCCAATATCCTGGCCATCCACACCGGTGGTCTTCAGGGAATAACAGGAATTGAAGAAAAATATGGCAAAAAAATAAAATAACCTTATATTTAAGCCATGCAAACGGTTATTGAGGGGGAACAGTTGCGGATCAAAGTCGCCTGTACTAAAGATACAGCTGCTTTATCGAGGCTAGGGAAAAGTACTTTCCTGGAGACTTACGCAAGATTTAATACCGAGAAAAACCTTCAAAAATATTTAAGGGCCACCTTCTCCAAAAAGTCTATCGGAGATCAGCTGGAAGATGATGGTAACTTCTTCCTGATTGCTCGCTTAAATAATGTGGACGTTGGATATGTGAAGCTCAAAGAGAATAATAAGCCCTTTCACGATAAGACGATCAATGCGGTAGAGTTGGAGCGGATCTACGTACTTAAGGAGTTTCAGGGAGCTGGAATTGGAAAGGACTTATTGGATAAATGCCTGGCTTTTGCCCATCTGAGAAAATACCCGGTGATGTGGCTAGGTGTGTGGGAGAAAAATCTTAAAGCAATTAAGTTCTACCAGCAACAGGGTTTTGTAGTATTCGGATCACACATGTTCGAGTTGGGAGATGAGCAGCAGAGTGATCACCTGATGAAAAAAGATATTAAGGATTAACCCCAAAGATCACTAAACAGGTCTTCCAACTTGCCAAAACCCACTATCTCAATTGCTGACTCTTTTGCAATACCTTTGAGGGCATATTTTGAAAGGTAAATTTTTGTAAATCCTAGTTTCTCAGCTTCACCGATGCGGTGCTGAGCCCTGTGTATAGCTCGAATTTCGCCTCCCAAACCAATTTCTCCGGAAAAGCATATTTTCCCAGTAACGGGCATCTCATTGAAAGATGAAACAATTGCAACGGCAACGGCTAAATCAATGGCCGGGTCTTCTACCCTGAGGCCCCCGGCGATGTTAAGAAATACATCTTGAGTACCCAAAGGGAATCCACCCCTTTTCTCAAGAACGGCAAGCAGCATATTGAGCCGGCGATTGTCAAATCCAGTGGAGGTCCTTTGAGCAGTTCCGTAAGCCGCAGGGCTTACCAAAGCCTGAATTTCGATGAGCAATGGCCTGTTGCCCTCAAGACTTGCAGCAATAGAAACGCCACTAAGGTTCTCATCCCTCTGTGAAATTAGTATTTCAGATGGGTTGTCAACCCCCCTGAGCCCTTGCTCTTTCATCTCATAAATGCCCAATTCGGAGGTAGGCCCAAACCGGTTTTTGGAAGTTCTCAATATCCGGTAGGCCAAATGACGGTCTCCCTCAAACTGCAATACGGTATCTACCATGTGCTCCAATACTTTGGGCCCAGCCAACGCCCCGTCTTTGGTGATATGCCCAATTAAAAATACCGGCACATGGCTTTCCTTAGCATACCTGATTAGTTGAGTAGCACAGTCACGGATTTGTGAAACACTTCCCGCGACAGAATCCGATTGAGCGGTTTGCAACGTTTGTATACTATCGATGATCAACAGATCCGGGGACAATTCGGATATTCGTTGAAATATTTGTTCAATGGAGGTTTCAGTAAGTATATAACAATGATCTGAGTCCATAGACAGGCGCTGGGCACGCATTTTTATCTGTTGCTGACTTTCCTCACCAGAAACGTACAGTACTTTTAAATTGTCCAGCTGCAGTGCCACCTGCAGCATAAGGGTAGATTTGCCAATGCCCGGCTCTCCACCAATCAGCACCATAGCACCGGGAACAATACCACCACCCAGTACCCGGTTTAGCTCCTTATCCACTGTGATCTTCCGGGATTCAGGCTTAAGATCAACTTGAGAAAGCTTGAGGGGCTTATTTTGAGTCTGATTTTGGTTCTGGCGCCAGGAAGGAGCGGTTGCGGCAGTCTCAACCGTCTCTTCATGAAGGGTATTCCATTCACCACAACCATTACATTGACCCTGCCATTTGGCAGAATGTGTACCGCATTTACTACATACAAAAGAAGTCTTGATCTTGGACATTACAGTAGCAAGGACTCTATATCATCCTGAGATAATGTCTTGACAAATCCTTCGTCTATGGTGATCAGATTCTGAGCCAATTTGATCTTATTCTTTTGTAGCGACAATATCTTTTCCTCTACAGTGCCTTTGGTTATGAACTTATAGGTGAAGACCTTATTTTCCTGGCCGATTCTATGGGCCCGGTCAATGGCCTGGGCTTCAACAGCTGGATTCCACCAAGGATCCAGCAAGAAAACATAGTCGGCTCTGGTAAGATTTAAACCCAACCCTCCTGCTTTCAGGGAAATCAAAAAAACCCTCACATTACTTTGAGTCTGGAAGTTAGTGACCTCCTGTTGCCGGTCCTTAGTAGCTCCGTCTAAATAACTAAAGGGGATGTGGTTGTTTAAGAGATAAGTTTTCAATAACGAGAGGTGTTTGACAAACTGGCTAAACACCAATATCTTATGCCCTTTGCTAATAGCATTGTTGAGCATATGTGTGACATCTTCCAGCTTGCCTGAATCTCCGGCATACTCAGGATCAACCAGTTTGGGATGATTGGCAATTTGTCTTAGGCGGGTTAATCCCTGAAGTAATAAAAATTGTGACCTATTGACACCCTGATTTTCAATGCTCTGAAGGATCTTATTACGGTAATAAGACTTTGAAGTTTCATAATGATCCTCCTGCATGGTGGTCATGGTACAATACTGTATGTTTTCAACCTTCTCCGGAAGTTCTGTAGCAACCTGTGATTTATTTCTTCGAAGTATAAACGGCCTGATGATGGTATTGAGTTTTTGAGTTTTTCCGTCATCCTGTTTCTTTTCAATTGGCGTCTGGAATTCTGATTTAAAATAACTCTGATTGCCTAATAATCCGGGGTTGATAAAGGTCATTTGGGACCATAGATCCAAGGTACTATTCTCCAACGGCGTTCCAGTTAGTATCAACCGGTATTTGGAATTCAGTTTCTTCACCGCCTTGGCAATATGGGAATTGGGGTTCTTAATGGCCTGACTTTCATCCAGTATAATGTAGTTGAAATGATAACTCCTTAGCGTTTCAATATCCAGTCTGGCAATGCCATAGGAAGTCAGTACCAGGTCATATCCATCAAATTGTGCAATATCCTTAATGCGGTTGGTACCAGTATAAATAAAGACTTTTAGGTTTGGGGTGAACTTCTGCGCCTCCAGCTGCCAGTTATAGATCAAAGAGGTAGGCATCACCAGTAAACTGGCACCAGTATTACCCATTTCCTTTTGACATTGCAGGATCGCCAGTGTTTGCACAGTCTTTCCCAGCCCCATATCGTCCGCCAGACAACCGCCGAAATTGAATTTATTGAGAAACAGCAACCAGTTGTATCCGGCTTTCTGATAAGGTCGAAGGTCTCCTCTGAATGCTTCCGGTAAAGGAGTATCCTCGATTTGTTCAAATTTCTTTAATCCTTCCAGTTTCTTACTGATGCTAACAGCAGCCAAATCTGCTCTGCCCAACTCCTGCACCAAAGCCAAATGGTGTTTCTTCAACTTCATGTCAGAGGTTTGGTCCTTTTCCTCCATAAAGGCGAAGAGTTCAGAATATTCTTTGAACCAGTGTTCAGGTATAACACCTATCTCACCGTTGGGAAGGATAATTTCATTCTTTTTAGCCAGCAATAATTTCCGCAGTTGAAGAAAAGGAATCTCATACTCACCAAATTTTACCACTGTATGTATGTCGAACCAATCAATATTTTCTTTTACATCGATGCTTATATAGGACTTGCCTAGAAAATATCTTTTATGGTCCAGCTTTGTTTGACGAACCGTAAATCCAAGTTCTTCCAAATGTTCTTTGTTTTCCAACAACCAGGAAAATGCTTGAGGTTTATACATGGTGGTGAAACCGTATTTCAACATCAAACCCAGATTTGCAAGCGACTTCTGATACCCCTTTTCACGAAGTACCACTCTGTTTACACGATGAAAAATGTACTTTTCTCCAATCTGCTCTAGGTTCACGCTTACCGATTGTACCTTATCCGCCCGGTAGTTATAGGGACCGTAGCTAAAGGAAAGTTCAAACATCAAACGGTCAGAGCCATTTCGGGAATGATTATCCAATCCATTCTGAAAATAGTTATTAGAACCACCATTAGACGTGGTGTGTGCTAGTTGTGAGAAAGTCAGGATTGGGCGAATAGGAAAATGGTCACTTTGAATGGCAAATCCTTTGGCATATACATCGTACGATGCTATTAACGGGGCCACAAACTTTCTATAGTAGATTGCTTCCACCTGTTTAGGTATTACAATAAATTTCTTGTTCAGAAATGGCCTCAGTTTTTTCCCATCTACGTTTTTTTGAAAGCTGTACAGTTTACCATTCACAATCATCCATGCAGGACTGTCACATATTATGAACGCATTTTGATATTGAAAATCCACTTTTTCATTTTGACACTTAATTGTGGGAAAGTAATGGGTATTAATATGGTTGCGCCTAAAATGGAAAAGTACTGAAGCCCTTTCTTTGACGATGTCAATTTCCCTCCAGGCAGGCTCTCCGTCATTTCCCATCTCAAATAGGTTCTTTCCTTTCATCAAAGCCAATATTCTGGCCCGCTTACTCTCCAAATATTTCGCTATCTCTTCCTGAATAACCTTGTTGCCCTTTCCAGGGTCATATATTTTAAGGAAGAAGTCCCATGTTTTTATTTTTCGTTTATAAAACTTCTGAACTATCCTATCCTGTTGCATGGAATCCATGAGTCGGATCAATTCATAGTCTTTTTGATCTAATCCTTCATCAAATTCACTGGCGTTTTTGGCGGATATATTCTGATGAAGAAATGTGAGTCGGTGCTTACTATCAAGTTGAATTACGTATGACTCAAATAAATAGCCCAGGTATTCATGCTGGTACAATGAATACACTAACTTAAATGATTTAGTAGTAGATACTTTCATTTACACATGGGACCCAACTTAAACTGGTAATATATAAAAAAAATCCAGTTATAGAAACAAAAAATTACATTGAAACCCAGTGTTATAAATGCGGAATCACTTCAGTTTTCGAAGCAATTGAAGCTGGCCTATAAGAAGCTAGAAAAGTAATGATTATCACGCATATTGCGGTATATAAAAAATCCAAAAACTGCATTTTTACGGGGTACGCACTAACCACGCTTGTTTCCATCCCCATAGAGATTATACCAAAAGTCATCTGTATGCTACAAACTATAAATCCTAGTAATAATCCAATTATAGCCCCTGTTAAACTAATGATTGTCCCCTCGAACCAAAATATAGATTTTATCAACTTCCCTGAAGCCCCCAGGGCCCGTAATACTGAAATGTCTTTTTGTTTTTCAATAACCAGCATATTAAGGGTAAAAAATATACTTAACGAGGCCAGCGCCAAAATGAAGAAAAATGTAACCAGTGAAAACAGTTTCTCAATCTTGATGGCTTTGAACAAACTTGGATGTTGCTGATCTTTGTTAGTGATCAGGTAGTTACTTCCTAATACGTCGGTCAATGCAGCCTGTACATCCAGCATATCATGATTTGGTGAGATTTTAATTTCCAAGGATGTTCTGCGTCGATCGTATTGAAACAATTCTGCAGCAAAGTCCAAAGGGACAAATACATATTGTTCGTCGTATTGTTTTTCAATAGCAAATATTCCACCGGGTAAGATTGACTTTTGAGTATATAAACTGCTGGGGTTGGCAGATGAGGCGCGGATGTTTCTTGGATAGTAGACCTGTAAAGAAGTGAATTCATCTTTGGGTGAAATAGATAAGCTATATGATACACCAATGCCCACTATAGCGTAGTTGATGTTTCCTTTTTTTAAGTTAGGATCACCCTGAACGATAACTTTATCCAGTCGTTGTTGCTCCAAAAAGTTGTCACTTACACCTTTTATTTTCACCACCATCTCTGCCTGTTTATACCTGATCAAGGCGTTATCTTCGATGATCTCGCTCACCACTTCCACTCCAGGAACCTGACTAACAGTCAGTAACAGGTCCTCACTGCTATCGAACCACTTGCCTTCTGCAGACTCAATTTTAATCTCAGGGTCAAAAGAACTATACAACGACCGGATTAGACTTTCCAAGCCATTGAAAACGGATAAGACAATCACCAATGCGGCGGTCCCGAAGGCAACCCCGAGCATGGATATCATGGAGATCACCTGTATGAAATTTTTCTTTTTCTTTGAAAGGAAATACCTCTTGGCAATAAAAAAGGAGGTGTTCAAATTATTCTGGTTGTGGTGGAATATCCAGATTTGAAAGGATGTGGTCAATTTCGGAGGTATGCCTGGATCCATAATCTTCGATAAAGACTAACTCAGGAACCCTGCGCACCTGCTTTCCAATTCTATTACCCAAAGCTTTTCTTAACTCGCTCTTATGGTCAGTAATTATTTCGATGGTGGTCTGAGAATTATCTGTGGTCATCACACTTATATAGATCCTGGCTATACCTAAGTCGGGACTTACATGTACCCGGGTAATAGTAATGAGGGTATTTTTAAAATATCCACCCAGTTTTAACCGGATTATCTCGCTTAGGTCTTTTTGCAGCTGCCGTGCTATTTTAAGCTGTCTTTTGCTTTCACTCATCCCGATGCAAATATTGTATAAAGTTTTGTATTTTCTTCCATTATTACTCAAATTTAAGGATTCTCTCCAGAGGACTGGATACTAACCTTTATTATTCTTGCTGGCCTTTTTTAGAATCAACGACCCCTATCGATTAATCGGGATATTCCTGGTAATTATTGCAATCCGGCTGCCTTTTTTTCTTGGCGAAATGCCTCTTACCATACCAGAACTTAATTGGATGATAGTGGGGGAATCCATCTCTTTCAATAATATTTTGTACCTGGATGTATGGGATGATCTGGCTCCCTTATCTGCCATGGTTTATGCTTTTATTGATTCTGTGGCAGGCAGATCGCAGTTGGGATATCAGGTATTGGCAATTCTTGTGGTATTAATACAATGTTATCTTTTTAATCAACTGTTAGTCTCCACTAAAGCCTATAAAGAAAATACTTATGTGCCAGCACTGATCTATGCCATTCTTATGAGTGCTTTTTTTGACTTTTTTACCCTGTCCCCAGCCCTTATGAGCGGAATATTTCAATTGTTGATTATCAACGGAATATTTCATCACATTGCTGTGAAAGCTAAGGACGAGCAATTTCTAAACACTGGCATGGCATTAGGACTTTCCGCCCTGTTTTACCTACCCACATTGGTTTATTTGCCTGTGAGCATTTTAGCCCTGGGATTGTACAGTTCTATGAATTTAAAAAAGTATATTTTACTGTTATTCGGGTTCCTATTCCCTATGGTACTGGTAGGAATATTCTTTTTTTGGCATGGTGCACTGGTGGATTTTTTTAATTATTATTTCCTATCATGGTTAGCCACGCCCTTCAGGGAACTAGTAAACTTGAAAACCCTGCTATTTATTTCCATTCCAGGATTCCTTTTATTGATTTTCTCCTGGCTTAAGATTTACGCTGCTGGACGCTATAACAATCATCAAACCAATTACATGTTGATAATGATATTATTCCTGGTGGCCGCATCTATTATGGTGTTTATGAGCCGTGAACGTGTTCCTCATCAGCTTATGGTATTTGTAACCCCCGTTGCCTTTTATTTGGGACATTTGTTCCTTTTGATAAAAAGAAAGATATTATCTGAAGTATTTTTTCTAGCCTTTTTTGCTATCACTCTTATAATCAATTACGGGGCGCTATACCGATTCGCATTACCGCCCGGGATATTTGAATACGAAAGAATGTTCGTAACCAGTACCCCATGGGACCAATTAGTACGGAGAAAAAAGTTGCTGATCATTGGGGATGAATTGGACGCCTATTTGAATGCATATCCTGCCACTCCATATCTGAACTGGAACCTGTCAAGGAAACACCTCAGTCATGTAAACTCTTTCAATAATTTATCGCTGATCTACCAGAATTTTCTCAATGACATGCCGGAGGTAATACTTGATCAAAAACAAGTAGTTCCTGAGCTTTTCAGACAAATGCCCACTATTTCCTCACTGTACACCAAGCAGGGAGATGCCTACGTATTGAAATCTAACAACTGATCTTATCTACACGATTGGCATGACGACCACCTTCAAAGACCTGGGTCAAAAAAATGCGAATCACTTCCCTGGCCATTTGGGGTGAAATAAAGCGGGTAGGGATGCAGATAATGTTAGCGTCATTGTGTTGTCTGGCCAGTTTAGCTAACTGCTCAGTCCAGCATACTGCAGCTCTGATACCGGCGTGTTTGTTAGCTACCATGGCCACACCATTGCCGCTTCCACAAATCAGGATGCCTTTGCTGCCAGGATTGGCTTCCACAAAAGAAGAGACAGGATGGGCAAAATCGGGATAATCAACTGATCCGTCATTGAAAGTACCAAAATCTTCAATTTCGTAACCTTGTGACAACAATTCCTCATACAATGACTGTTTGTAATCAAACCCGGCATGGTCGCCCCCAATAGCTAATTTCATTTTCAAGATTTTTCTTCGGTCAGAGCTTCTGATTCTCTAAGCACCATTCCACTAATATAGATACTAATTTGGTAAAGTATTACCAATGGCAAAGCAATTAGCACCTGACTTATCACATCAGGTGGTGTCAGGATCGCCGAAGCTAATAATATCACAATGATGGCATGTCGACGGTAGGCTTTCATCAAAGCCGGGGTAACTAATCCAGCCTTCGACAAGAAATAAACCACAATAGGCAATTGGAACATCAGTCCACAAACCAATACCAGGGTGCAAACAGTGGTCACATAGGATATGATGTCAAATTCGTTGACTATGGAAGAGGATACCTGATAATTGGCCAGGAAATTTATTGCTAACGGGGTAACGATAAAGTAACCAAACATCACCCCTGTCGCAAAAAGTATACTGACAAAGAAGGTTGCCCCTTTTGAAACAGATTGTTCAGTTTCATACAAGCCAGGTCTGATAAATCGCCACATTTCCCAAAACGTATAGGGAAACGCACACATTAGTCCGATAACCAGTGAGGACAGGATATGCATGGTAAACTGGCCGGTCATCTGCCGGCTTTGAATTATAAAGGGCAGGTCATCAATACACAAAGCCCCCGATCCAATTGTTTCCCCCAGACGACACATGGCCCGGTAGGTCCAAAAATCGGTCCTTGACGGTCCTAATAAGATGGTATCCCAGATCAAATCCTTTGATAAAAAGGCTGCAATGGCAAAAACCAAAATAGACACAATAGACCGGATGAGATGCCATCGCAACTCTTCCAGGTGATCAAGAAATGACATCTCCTTTTCCAATTACTAATTTTTATAAAGTGGAAAAATTTTCATCCATCCATTCACTTCCTCCTTTACTGCTGCTATAACAGCTGTATCGGTGTGATGGGTTAGTACTTTATCGATCAGGTTAACCATCCTGGTCATATCTGATTCATCCATGCCTCTGGTGGTAACAGCCGGTGTCCCCAATCGCATCCCAGAGGTTACAAAGGGTGATTTATCGTCAAAGGGAACCATATTTTTATTGATGGTAATATCGGCTTTGATCAAAGTCTCTTCGGCCAACTTGCCGGTGAGGTCTTTGGATCGCAGATCTATAAGTATTAGGTGATTATCTGTGCCATCTGAGATGATCTTGTACCCCAATCTCTTGAACTCTTTAGCCATTGATTCAGCATTTTTCTTTACTTGAATGATGTATTCAAGATAATCTTCGCTTAGTGCTTCCTGGAAGGCCACCGCTTTTGAGGCAATCACATGCTCCAAAGGTCCACCCTGAGTGCCAGGAAATACTCCTGAATCAAGAATAGAGGACATTTTTCTAATAATCCCTTTGGGAGATTTTAATCCCAAAGGGTTATCATAGTCCTCTCCAATCATTATCATGCCACCTCTGGGTCCTCGGAGCGTCTTATGGGTAGTGGTGGTAACTATATGACAGTGCTCCAAAGGATCGTTCAACAAACCGCGAGCTATAAGTCCAGCAGGATGAGCAATATCTGCCATTAACAGGGCCCCCACTTTGTCAGCTGCTTCACGCATTCGAACATAATTCCAGTCCCTGCTGTAAGCAGATGCGCCACAAATGATCAACTTGGGTTTTTCTCTAAGGGTAGCGCGCTCAAGTTCATCCCAGTCAATGGTACCCGATTGGGGATCCACCCCGTAAAAGCTGGGATTATAAAGCTTGCCTGAAAAATTCACATGAGAGCCATGGGTTAAATGACCACCATGTGAAAGATCGAATCCCAGAATTTTTTCCCCTGGTTTTAGCACGGCCAACATTACTGCTGCATTGGCCTGAGCTCCTGAATGTGGTTGAACATTGACCCAAGATGCTCCGAACAACTCCTTTGCCCTGTCAATAGCTAATTGTTCGATTTCATCCACCACTTCACATCCACCATAGTATCGTTTGCCTGGTAGCCCTTCGGCATACTTGTTGGTAAGTACCGTACCCATAGCCTCTATAACCTGCGGTGAAGCAAAATTTTCGGAAGCAATCAGCTCAATTCCATTTTCCTGTCGCCCTTGTTCCTTTTCTATTAATTCAAAAAGTAACTGGTCCCTTTGCATGGTTAGGTATTATAAGTTGGAGCTAAAAATAATGACGCCACATAATTAATCAAAGATCGGGGATATTTCATATTAATTTTCTTTAACTTATTCTTGACAAACTAAATAATCACGTCATGCGGTACCCCCTAATTACATTCATCGTCATTTGGACCATTGCTTGCAACATCATCGATTATGAGAAAGGAAATGGAGAAATAAGTTCAGAGAAGAGAATGTTAGACAAGTTTTCAGAAATCCAATTAACTGGAAATTATGAGATCGGACTAAAAAAGGGGCCTAAAGGTCAATTGGTGGTGGTCACTGACAGCAATTTGTTGGAGTTTATCCAATCAGAAGTGGTCAATCAGGTGTTGATCATTGAAAGTAGTAAAAAGATCCGAAGTGTAGATGGCATCAAAATTTATATAACCTATCAAGAATTAGCAGGGATAAAATCCGTTGGAGCATCAGTTATAAAAACAGAAAATGCTATAGTTTCGGATCGCTTTGAGCTTGAGATACCTGGGGCAGGGATTATTGACATAGAAGTGGATGTCAATGATTTAGAGGTCACCCTGGCCGGTGCCGGGTTGGTGAAATTGAGTGGACGTGCAGTAAATCAAAGCATTTCACTAAATGGGGTGGGTAACCTTGATGCCTTTGATCTTGAGAGCCACTCTTGTAAGGTTACAGTGAGTGGAATGGGAGGAGCTGAAATAAATGTAAAAGAAAATCTAATTGCGCGCGTTAATGGTATAGGGAGTATCAGGTATCGAGGCAATCCTCATACTGTTAATGACAAAATTTCCGGGATAGGGACAATCAGTGCAGTCGAAGAGGATGACTCATCTGACTATCGCGAAACTATTTGAATTGTAACCCGATATTACACTAGCAATGATTAAACAGATATCTCTACGGATTTTCGAAAATATTGAATCAAATTGCAATATTAGAAAAGTGCTATTAAATAAGTACTTTTAAGGTGTTTCTACAGGAATGTTTTTATTTAATTAAAACTAATCATTATGTACAAGATTGTCGTTCCAACTGATTTTTCAAAACTGTCGGAACATGCACTGGATGTAGCGTTAAACATTGCTCGTAAGACCAATGGTGCGGTTTTTCTGCTTAATGTTATTGGGGCTATGAAAAACTACTCCTTTGGTGCTATGGGAGGTGGGCTTTCAGATGAATATATATCAGAAGATGACCGCTACGTATTGGAATTACACCGGTCCAATGAAAAGCGCTTGAAGCAACTTATTGCCAAACACCAACATAGTGACGTGTCTGTTTATTCATTTATTGAAATCGATAAGTTGGGAGAAGGAGTGAATCAATTTGCCGATCGTTTAAATTGTGATCTGGTAGTAATGGGGACCAGCGGTGAAAATACCTTAACCGAATACTTCGAGGGAAACCATACCGAAAAGGTTATTCGTATAACCCACATTCCGGTGCTTACCATACAAAAAGCGTTACCCGATTTCGATATAAAAAATATTGTTTTTGCCACAGACCTGAAAACAGTGGCTAAAGAAGGTGTTGATCAGATTGAAAAATTCGCCACATTCTTTGGGGCCACCGTCCATATGGTCCATGTCAGTAACGACGCCCCTGATATTGTTCGAAAAAGGATGGAGGCTTTTGCTGAGGAGCATGAAACGCCACACCAGGTCCCTGAACTCACCATCAATCCATTAAAAGGAGCCAAGGTCGAAGAGACTATCTTTGCTTTTGCTAAAGAGAAAAATGCAGAAATAATTGCCTCGGTCAATCATGGAAGAAAAGGTCTAATGCACTTATTTATTGGTGGTATGTCTGAGCGATTAGTTCGTGATTCTAAGGTGCCGGTATTTACCGTTCACATGGATCCGAGTTAGGGAACATTCGAACGCCGAACAGTTGAATGCCCAACAACGATCGACTAATTTGATATCGGCGTTTACTTTGACATTTCCTTGTTCGGTGTTCGGTGTTGGACATTTAAAGAGACGAGTATCAACGAGTCTCTTTCAGAATTTTGCGTATCTTATTTGCCTCAGAAATGATATCATTGAGCGCTTCCGTATCTTGAGCTTCAATGGCTTTCCGAAACTGGATCAATTGTAAGATATAAGTATCCAAAACATTGACTATATTTTTCGCGTTTTGTGTGAAAATTGGAGTCCACATTTCCGGGGAGCTTTTGGCAAGTCTGACAGTTGAATCAAAACCACCGCTAGCCAGATTAAATATGTTTTGTGAATCTTTTTCTTTTTTCAGAACAGTCAAGGCCAAAGCAAAGGAGCTGATATGAGAAATGTGCGATACGTAAGCGGCGTGCAGGTCATGCTCCTGACTATTCATATTAATGATAGGCATGCCCAAACAATCATAAAGATTTGAGGCTAACTTTAATGCTTCCGTGCCACTGAGGTCTACATCACAAAATATAGCCACTTTGTTGCGGAATAGGTTTCTAACTGCGGCGGTAGGCCCGGAAAACTCAGTTCCAGCCATGGGATGGGTGGCCACATAATTATCTCTTGATGGATGATGCCTTACAATTTCTGAGGTTAAACGTTTTGTAGAACCTACGTCAATTATAATCTGTGATCTTACCTGGTTCAAAACTTCAGGTAGTAGCTTCACAATATGTTGCACCGGGGTGGCTAGTATCATAATATCGCTTTGCTCAAGAGCCAGTTCCAGGGGTAGCACGCGATCCACTAGTTTAATACTCAACGCTTCTTCGCAGTGATTTTCATTGGTATCAACTCCAATTATCTCAGAGGCAAATCCATTTACTTTCAGGTCCAAAGCCATGGAACCTCCAATGAGACCTAGTCCAACAACTGAGATGCGCATATATTATTTTTTAGCTGTTAAAGATAGGGTTTAAAAAATAATTAAGAATTAACAATTAATAATTAACCATGAACAAGGTAATTGGATAATAAAAATTAGAAGTTAGAAATCAGTAATTCGCTAGCCACTAGGCGCCTTGCGCTCTGGAACTGCTACGAGGTGGCTTTAAGTTTGTCCTTAAACTGCTTCTTGAATTTAGTCACCTTAGGTTTGGCAATCGCCTGGATATAGGGATGATCCGGATGTTTTTGGTAAAAGTCCTGATGGTAATCTTCTGCTGGATAAAAATTTCCCACAGGCTCTACTTCAGTTACAATTGAATTGACATAGACTCCTTTATCAGTAAGTATTTTAATAAAGTTCTGCGCGGTAAGTTTTTGATCCTCAAGGTGGTAAAAAACTGCAGACCTATACTGCTTGCCTATGTCCGGGCCTTGCTGGTTCAATGTAGTGGGATCGTGCGTGGCAAAAAATATTTCAATAAGCTCCCGGTAACTAATTTCATCAGGGTCAAAGTATAACTCTACAGCCTCCGCGTGATCGGTTCTGCCGTAGCTGACATCCTTGTAGGTGGGGTTCTCCTGGGATCCGCCGGTATAACCTGAGATTACGTCCTTTACCCCCCTTACTCGCTCAAATACCGCTTCGGTACACCAGAAACAGCCTCCCGCTAATGTAGCCCGTTCCAGGTCCTGCATTTCCATAGAATTGATCCTGGACATATCGGCATAAACCGAATCATTTCTATGATTACATGAGGCTATAATAATCAATATAAAGAGAGAGGTTAGGTATTTCATGATTTTGACCCAATTTATGTAGTAGATTAATTAACGGTATCTTTTAGAGAAGGTTCTCAAGAATTGTGGGTAAGCAAACCTATAAAAAAATGAATCCTCACTGATTATCAGTGAGGATTCAACTGTTTAACACCCTTAGTTAAAACTATGAAATAAGCTATGCTTGTGATACAATGATATGACCTATTCGCAGTCTTCCCAATCAAGGATATAACATAAAATTACCAAAGTAATATTTCTTGCTTTTTCTTCATATCTTTGGCCATTAAATTAACTGATCCATGGGAGTTGTAGGCTCAATCTTCTTTTTGGTGCTGTTGGCAGTAAGTGCGCTTGTTGGAATCTGGCTGGAAAAAGCAGAGAAGAACAGGTAACTGCCTCACTTCTTACTCTGATGTTTGTGTTTGGCCCAACTATCTCTCAGAGTTACTGTCCTGTTAAATACCAGGGCTTCCGGCTGTGAATCCGGATCAATATTGAAGTACCCCTGTCTTTCGAACTGAAAGAAATCAAAAGGTTTTACATCTTCAAAATTACACTCCACCTTCCCTTTTACCACCTCTAATGAGTGGGGGTTTAAGAACTCTTTGAAATCCGTGTCCCCATGACCGCTTGGATCTTCATCAAGAAAGAGTCTATCATATAGTCGTATCTCCGCATCCAACGAATATTTGGCAGATACCCATCCAAGTGTACCTTTAACTTTTTTCCCGCTGGTATCGGAGCCACTCTTGGTCTGTGGATCGTAACTACAAAATAAAGTGGTAATCTCTCCAGAAACAGGATCTTTCAGGTAATCTTCGCACTTTATAATGTAACCATATTTTAGGCGTACTTCGCGGTCCGGACCCAAGCGGAAAAATTTTCGAGGAGGGTCTTCCATAAAATCGTTGCTTTCAATATACAATTCCCTGGTGAAGGGTAATTCCCTGGTACCTGCTTTGGGGTCTTCAGGGTTATTGATAGCCGGCAACCATTCTTCTTTTTCATCCGGATAATTGGTGATAACTACCTTGAGGGGTTCCAGAATACCAAATCGACGTGATGCCCTGACATTGAGATCTTCCCGTATGCTAAATTCCAGCAGGGCCATATCAATTACTCCATCCCGTCTGGCCACACCAATCCGATCGCAAAATCTCCTGATCGATTCAGGTGAATAACCCCTTCGTCGAAGTCCGCGCAGGGTAGGCATCCTGGGATCATCCCATCCGGTAACCACAGACTCCTGTACCAACTGCAACAATTTCCTCTTGCTCATGACTGTGTAGCCGATGTTTAAGCGGGCAAACTCATACTGCTTTGATGGAAATAACTCAAGCTGTTGATTAAACCAATCATACAGAGGGCGGTGGACTTCAAATTCCAAGGTACAAAGACTATGGGTGATCCCTTCCAATGCATCTGATTGGCCGTGGGCCCAGTCATAGGTTGGGTAGATACACCATTGATCACCGGTTCTGTGATGAGGGGTATGCCTGATCCTGTACATAATGGGATCACGGAGGTGCATATTTGGTGAGGCCATATCAATTTTGGCCCTTAACACTTTTGTGCCATCCTGGAATTGACCCGCTTTCATCATATTGAACAAGGTCAAATTCTCTTGAACCGACCGCGTACGATATGGGCTCTCTTTCCCTGGATGAGTAGGCGTTCCTCTGCCCTCGCTGATTTCCTCTGCTGTTTGGTCATCAACATAGGCAAGTCCTTTTTTTGTTAGGTTCAGGGCCAGTTCATAGAGTTCTGAAAAGTAATCGGAAGCATAATATAGACGATCTTGCCAATCGAATCCCAGCCATTTTATATCCTCTTGTATGGATTCTACATATTCAACCTCCTCTTGCTCGGGGTTGGTGTCGTCAAACCGCAAATTGCAGAGGCCTTGATATTTTTCAGCGATGCCGAAATTCAGGCAAATAGATTTTGCATGTCCAATGTGTAAATAACCATTGGGTTCCGGTGGAAAACGAGTATGGACTCGACCCTTGTTTTTATTTGATTCCAGGTCCTGCTCTATTATATCTTCAATAAAGTTGAGTCGGTCTTTTTGAATTTCCGTAGCCATACTTGCAAATTTCAGGGCAAAGATAGAGTATACCCATTAACCATCGGGGTTTTAGAGGTGATTTTTAAAACTTCAAATTAAGGCTTATTTGTAGAGCAGCTTAGAGAACTTCTAGCCACATTTAAGAAATCCATGTACGTCGCGAGCGGTTGACTCGGGAGCTTCCTCCATTGGTATGTGGCCAACACCTTCATAAATAATCAATTTTGAATTGGGAATACCAACCTGGAACCAATAGCCATTCTCCAGGGGCAACCAACTATCATCTTCCCCCCATATGATCAAAGTAGGCGCTTTTATGTCCTTAAGTTTATTGGTGCGACTCTTGTATTTGCCTTTGGCTATGGAAAGAAATGCCTCAGGGTTTCCATCTCTATTAAATAAATCATAGTAACGGTCGACCAGTGAATCGGTTACTTTTTTCTGGTCCGCGAAAACCTGATTTAAGAATTTCCTAAGTACGCTTTTCTGTATTGCATACCTCATTACTTTACCCAATACCGGAGTACGGGCAACTTTAAATGGCAGAGGAACATTGTGTTCTTCCATAAACCCAGCTGAGGAGATTAGTATCAATTTATTCACTCTGGTTGATTTTCTTAGAGCCATTTCCCATGCAAGCCATCCCCCGAGTGAACTACCAGCTACATCACAGTTGTCAATTCCCAGCTGATCCAAAAACTTAATTAAAAAATTAAGAAAAGCTTTAATACTATAATCATGACCTTTCATTGAACCGGAAAGGCCAAACCCTGGCAGGTCCAGGCGTATGATCTGGTGGTCATCTGATAATATTCCGGCCCAGTTATCAAAGGTGTGTAAACTTGAGAAAGCCCCATGAATTAAGAGCAATGGGCTGCCTTCTCCTTCCACCCTGTAATGAACTAAAGATCCGTCAATAACCAGAAAACGTGAGTCATCATTGGTATATTTCTGTAAACAATTCAATGAATTCACCTTTTACATTAAAGTAAGATACTTATTAATAGAGCATTATGGAAGCCATAAAGACCGATACTTCCTCATCTGTGAGGAAAACGTAAAATTAGTAGATTAATTATAGTATTATTTTAATAAATAATTTACCTTTATCATGTATCCGATTCCCTATGAAAAAATTTGAGCTCAGGAGTTCGTCTGGTGAGATATTCGCTTTTCTTTCAAAAGAAAAAGACAGCCCTTGGATATATGTGCAATGGGTTGGTAATGTAGAACTTAACGACGTGAAAAAAGTAATGGTTCTATACATCGACGTTTTGAAAAAACAGGAATGTCCTTATGTTTTGAGCGATCGTCGTCTTTCTGTGGGAAATTGGTTTGAGATAACCCACTGGATTGAACACAAATGGGCTCCTATGGCTATAGAAGCTGGATTGCAATGTATAGCTCACGTAACGGCTCCTATAGCTACTTCACAATTAACTTCTCAAGACCTTGCCTCCAGAATTCTTGGATTTGAGTATAGATCGTTTGATGCTATTGAAGATGCGGAAGACTGGCTAAGGTCACAGGTAGCTCAGACTCAGCACTAAACCGGCACCAGGTCACAAGCTTCCCCTTCATATTCGATTTCTGTGGTCACGTGAGTGATTCCATGTTCTTTGGCAGTAGCCATTACCTGATTTTTTACTTTGATAATTGTCTGTTTTGAGCTGTCTCCAGGTACTACCGCATGAAGAGTCATCACCATCTGTTTACCATCCATACTCCATATTCTAAGATCGTGGCTGGAAATAATGTTTGAAATAGCCTGGATGTCGCTGGTCAGCTTGTCCAAATCCATATTTTCCGGCTTTCCCTGTAACAAGATCTTTAAAGTTTGCTTCAAGACCTTTAAAACATTAAAAAGTATATAAAAAGTAAACAACACAGAAAACAGCCCGTCCAAAATGGGTGCTTTAAAAAACTTCATAATGATGCTGATGACCAACACCCCTACCCACCCTAAAACATCTTCTAATAAATGCCAGCTAACCATCTGTTGATTCAAGGAATCGCCGTTTCTAAGTTTGATAACGGCTAAGCCATTGAAAATAATGCCCAGTATGGCCAGGATCAGCATGCCATTGGTATTGGGTTGTACTGGATTAAGCAATCTTGGAATAGCTTCCATAAGGATAAAAATTGATCCGGTAATCAGCACAATCGCGTTGATCAATGCTGATAGTAAAGAAAACCTGGCATAGCCATAAGTATACTGGGCGTCTCTCTTTTTGGCTGCAAATTTCTCCAGGTACCAGGAAAGTCCCAGCGCTAAGCTATCCCCCAGATCATGAAGAGCATCAGAAAGGATGGCCATACTATTGGTGTATAATCCACCAACTAACTCTATTATAGTAAAGCTGAGGTTCAGAAAGAAGGCAGTGCGTATGTTACCGGTAACATGATTTCGCTGATGGCCATGTTGATGTGAAGACCCCATATATTAAATATAACTAAATCTCATTTAAACCCCTCAAGGCTGAGTTTCAATAATATGTATGTGATCCCGATCAATATCAATATTGACCTGCTGCCCCACCTTATAGTTCACATAAACTGGTTCGTGGCACCAAAGATCACATTTCCCGACCTTTAGTTTTAATTGTTGGTAATCGCCCATGAAATTTACCGAAACTATTTCAGCAACAATTTCACTTGGTTGTTTTAGAATTACCCGCAAATGTTGTGGTCTAAGGCATAAGAACCCCGATTTGCTCTCAGGCATTTCACTTTTAAAGGTACCGATTTCACTATTCACTGCTCCCCCATGGCAGACTACAGGTATAAGGTTAACCTTTCCAAAAAAAGAAGCAATGTAGGTGTCAACGGGTTGTTGATATAGGGTTTTTGGTGAGCCTACCTGTAGCAGGTTGCCATCTTTTAGTACGGCAATCCTATCTGCCATAGATAGGGCATCTTGTACATCATGGGTAACCAAAATCACGGTAGTCCCCGACTCTTTAAGGATTGTGGTGAGCTCCTGTCTCACCTGGTCCTTAAGAATAGTATCCAGGTTGCTAAATGGTTCATCCAATAACAGTAGTTTTGGCTTTGGCGCCAGGGCCCGTGCGATGGCAACACGCTGTTGTTCCCCGCCGGATAACTGATGTGGATACCGGTTTTCCAGGCCCGTCAGGTTGACCATCTTCAATACTTCAGTGGTTAGTTGTTTGGCCTCATTGGCGGTCCATAGTTTCAATCCAAAAAGTACATTCTGTGCCACAGTCATGTGTGGAAATAACGCATAATCCTGAAAAACCAATCCCACAGGTCTTTGTTGAGGTGGAACAGACCGATTTTTACTGGCTACAATGGTGTTTTCTATCTCGATAGAACCATGGTCCGGTTTTTCCAAACCAGCAATTAACCTCAACAAAGTAGTTTTCCCACAGCCACTCTCTCCGGCCAAAGCCAATAGTTCCCCTTCGTCAACTTCAAGGTTTACATTCCTGACCGCCACGGTACCAGCGCTGAATTTTTTTTCTACTGCCTTAAGATTAAGAATACTCACTACTTGTTGCCTTTGGTGATGAGTGTATTTAACAAATAAACTGGTACCAATCCGGTAACAATTATGATGAGGCTTGGAATAGCGGCTGCAGCCATTTGTTCGTCACTGGCTAACTCGAATGATCGTGTCGCCAGTGTATTAAAATTAAAAGGCCTCAATATCAAGGTTAATGGTAATTCTTTAAGAATATCCACAAATACCAACAACGCAGCAGTACCAAGCGCACCCTTTAACAAAGGTAGGTTAATCCGGGTAAGTCTGGTTAAATGACTGGCTTGCAAAGTACTTGCTGCTTCGTCCAAGGAATGTCCTAATTTTTCAAATCCTGATTCAATTGGATTGAATGCAACGGACAAGAAACGCACAGTAAGCGCAAAAAGCAACCCTAGTATGGTACCCGTTAATATTAATCCAGGGTCTATATCGCTGAAATCTTGAAACCATGAGATCAACAGTTTATCTATAAAAAGAAAAGGCATCAACACCCCAATTGCTACCACTGCTCCTGGAATTGCATAACCCATAGTTGAGAGCTTCATAAGCCAGTTATAAACCTTGCTTGTGTTCATTCTACCAACAAATAACAATAGTACCGCCACGGTTACGCATAAGATGGCTGCCCCAAGAGCCAATATAAAACTATTGCCTGCCGCTGTAAACAGATCAATATGGCCTGTTGACTTATATGAATATATACTCCACCAGACCAACTGAATGACCGGTATCACAAACCCAAGTAACACCGGAAGTACACAACTTGCTATTATCAGCCACCGTCCCAGGTTATTTGGTTTAACCATTTGTAATGGTCGTTCAGCGGTTACAGAGGTATAATACTTTTCTTTGCCTCTTTGTTTTTTTTCTATCAGAAGTATCAAAAAAACAAACAACAACAACAGTGAGCTAAGGTACACCGCTGCTTGAACATCCTCATAGGAAAACCAACTTCGAAAGATACCGGTAGTAAATGTGGGTACTCCAAAATATTTTACTGCCCCATAATCGTTTAGGACCTCCATTGAAACCAGGGTCACACCAGCCACCAAAGCAGGTCTTGATACGGGAAGTATCACTTGGAAAAACGACCTTGTGGAAGATGCGCCCAGCGTTTGACTTGCCTCAATAAGAGACCTAAACCTCGTAAGAAATGCTGCTCTGGCAATCAAATAGACATAAGGGAAAAGTGCTAATGACATTATTACCATTACCCCATAAATATTCAAAATATCCAGGTGAATAATTTCGAGCTTAAAAATGTTTCTTATAGTAGTTTGAAGGGGGCCTGTATAGTCAAAGATACCGGCATAGGTAAAAGCCATTATATAGGGGGGAATGCTCAACGGCATAATCAATAGTAATTCCAGGATCTTACGGCCAGGGAAACGAGATGTACTTACAAACCAAGCAGTTGGAATTCCCCATATTAGGGCCAGGGCACTGGTACCTACCACTAGGAACAGGGAATTTATAATGTAATCCGTGAGTAAAAACGCTCGTAGATGGGCCCAATAAGGACCAGGGCCTGCCAACAACCCTGTCAGAATGGTATAAACAGGGGTTCCCATCAATATCATGGTCACAACCGCCCCAACTAGCCAGAAGTTAACTGGTCCGGAATGGTTTGGCAGAAGCTTTACAGGGTTCAAATCGAAATTACTTCCAGCCGACTTCGTCGAACAACATTACCGCTTCACGATTATAAACCCCAAGTTGTCCCAGATCAAGGGTATCGGCTTTAAAGCTGCCCCAGGAGTCTAAAAGGGGCGCCAGACTGGTGCCAGGTCTTACAGGATATTCGAAATTAGTTTCGGCGAAGATTCTTTGGGCATCTTCAGACGATAAGAATTCGATAAATTTAATGGCGTTTTCTTTGTTAGGAGCATATTTGGCAACTCCGGCGCCGCTTATATTAATGTGCGTACCTCTTCCATTTTGATTTGGGAAAATCACCCCAATAGCTTTGCCAGCAGCTACTTCCTCCTGGTTTTCCGATGCCAGCAATTTACCAATGTAATAAGTGTTCAGAATTGCTAGGTCACCTACTCCGGCAGCTACTGCCTTGACCTGATCCCGATCGTTGCCTTTAGGCGCCCTTGCCATGTTTGATACCACTCCGGCAGCCCAATTCTTAGCATTTTCTGGTCCGGATGAAGCAATTATGGAAGCCATGAGTGATTGATTATAAATATTCCCTGAAGACCTTACCAGCACCTTTCCATGCCATCTGGGATCGGTGAGTGATTCATAGTCTGGAACTTCAGCAGGATCTACCCGATCTAAAGCATATGCAATCACCCGGGCCCTGAAAGTGAGCCCGAACCAATAGCCTTGCCTATCCCTATAAGCCTGGGGGATATTAGTATTAAGTATTGCAGATTTAATGGGTTGTAAAAGATCTTTTTCTTTAGCACGGTGCAGTCTTCCGGCATCCACGGTTATCAGTACATCCGCCGGGGATGCCTCAGCTTCCATCTCCATACGTTTGATCAATTCGTCTGCACTGGCATTCACTACATTTACCTTAATACCGGTTTCACTTTCAAAGTCTTCAAACAACTTTTGATCTGGTGCATAGTGACGATGTGTATAGACGTTTACTATTTTTTCAACTTCTGACTGATCTTCTCTGTGTTCACTCTTCTGAGGAGAACACATGTTGAGGAAAATTACTGCGAAAATTAAACTGCAGCAGGTTTTTGATGAGGTCATCGATATTTTGGTTGACTATGAGGGTGACAAATGTAAAAAATTATTTGGAATAACTCTAAATAAGAAAAATGATAAATATCATATCCTCAACATGAATAATCCGTTTATACTAATGAATGGTAGGCTCTTATTATGATTAATAAATATATCTGTGGTCTTTTTACGCTGGTGCTCTTACAATATACCACTGCTACCCCAGGAAGCGCTCAGACCATAGGATTTGATATTGTTGGCAGTAAGAATAAGATCTCATTTCCATTTGAGAGCTACAACAACTTGATTGTGGTCCCAGTGGTGCTAAATCACCGCATGCCACTTCGCTTTGTGCTGGACACCGGGGTACGCACTTCAATATTGACAGATCGTACCTTCAGTGATATCCTAAACATCAGCTATACCCGTAAAATTCCGTTGGTGGGTGCCGACGGGGACAAGGAAATTGTTGCTTATGTCGCTAATGGCATATCTCTGAAACTACCTGGCGTGGTAGGCCTGGGGCAAGCACTACTGGTACTGGAAGAGGATTATCTACAATTGAAAAATTATCTGGGTACCGATGTTCACGGAATTTTGGGATATGAGATATTCAATAGGTTTGTGGTAGAGATAGACTATGAAAATCGGATGCTAACGCTTCATGAGCCTTACTCTTTCAAACGAAAAAGAAGACGTAACTTTATCCCCTTGGAAGTTCAGGACACCAAACCCTACATTCATACAAATATCAGGTTACAAAATGGCACCAATGTAACAGCAAAATTAATGCTGGATACAGGGGCCAGCCATTCTGTGCTATTAGACATGGATTCAGATAGTGCGCTGGAACTTCCCGAAAAAGTAGTGAGAACCAATCTTGGACGGGGTCTTGGAGGAGATATTGATGGCTATATTGGAAGGATTGAAAGCCTTGAGTTTGGCAAGCACAGTTTTGATGATGTGATCGTATCCTGGCCAGACAAAGGCAGTTTTTTGAATATTTTGAGAAGAACCGGAAGACAAGGTACTCTGGGAGGCGGAATAATGAGCCGGTTTACTATAATAATCGACTATTTTAATGGCTACTTATACTACAGCAAGAATAAAAACTTCAATAACAATTTTGAATATAATATGAGCGGTATCGATATCAGAGCTGCCGGTCAAAAACTAAATCACTACATCATCACCAAGCTGCGTGAAGATTCTCCGGCCTCTAAGGTTGATATACAGGTAGGTGATGAAATCATTGCGATTAACGGAGAACTGACAGCCGAACTTACCCTTGGTGAAGTAAATTCATTTTTTCGATTAAAAGAGGGACGCAGGATCCGAATTCAATTGCTTCGGGAGGAACAGAAGATAGTCCGAAAAGTGCGCTTGGAAAGAGTGATTTAACTGGAAGCTACGCACTTCCAACCCCTATACTGCCGGGCAACCATGAAACTTTCGAAGATTCAGTTAGCGTGTACACCGGTTTTTCATCTTCATGTATTTTAAGCGCTATAGCATTTAACACCTCATAAGCAAAAGTGTCGGAAACAATATTATCTTTTAACAGATAGTCCTGAACTCCAGGTATTAATAGCTGTCCACTATTATCTTCTTTGAGTAACGCCACCGTAGCCATGCTGGTGGATTTGCGGGTGCGGATTTGAGCTATAAAATTTCTAATAGGTCCCTCACCGCAAGAACTGTCCACCAAAATATAGTCAGGCTTAAAATATTGAGCAATCCGCCACCCTTCTTTGAGGTCAAAGGTAGCGTTGACCGCAAATCGCTTCCATTTAAAATTGCGCAGATGATCACTTAAACAACCCATTTCACGGGGGTTGTTCCCGATCATAAGCACTTTGATCTCTTTTGATGCAGGTGTGGCAAGCAGCTGATTCCTATATTTATGCCTAATAGTTGATTGTGTAGAAGGAATCATAATAGTGGTCTTTAAGTTATAAAAGTTGATGTTTGTAGTTTATGTTAACGAATTATGGTGTTAAATCGTTCACCAGAAAAGTCAATTTGTTATACGAATTATCCTTATATACCTGATAACTAGCTTTATATACTTTATAAAATATCTTATGCTTCAAGTGATAATAATTGGAGGTGGTCTGGCGGGTCTTCTTACGGCGATTTTATTGGGCAGAGCAGGTATTTCCACCCTGGTAATTGAAAAAAAAACTTATCCATTTCATAGAGTATGTGGTGAATATATCTCAAATGAGGTAACCCCCTACTTGCAATCCATTGGGCTTTATCCAAAGGAGTTTTACCCACCAAAAATAAACAGGTTGCAAATCAGCAGCAGCCGCGGAAACATCAATGAGATAGCCCTGCCTATGGGTGGATTTGGGATAAGTCGCTTTCGGTTGGATCATTTTTGGTACCTGAAAGCATTGGAATCCGGAGTGAAGTTCGAGCTTGATTGTTCAGCATCTTCGTTTCATTACGAAAACGGCATAACCAAGGTGCAAACCAAACAAGGAACTTTCGAAGCCCAGGTAGTAATTGGTGCATTCGGTAAACGCTCGTCGATGGACAAATACCTGAACCGGCCTTTTATGAAAAAAAGGTCAGGTTATGTAGGTATAAAATATCATATAAAACATCCCTGGGATCCCGGATTGATAGCCCTGCATGGCTTTAAGAATGGATACTGTGGAATAAGTATGGTGGAGGAAGAAAAATTGAACCTGTGTTACCTCAGTGATCGCAGTAACCTACGGGTACATGGTGATATTGACACCCTGGAAAAAAATGTATTGCACAAAAATCCCTACCTGGCCCCCATAATGGCATCAGCTGAGCGACTATTCTCTAAACCACTGGTTATCAATGAAATTTCCTTTACTTCCAAACAAGTAGTGGAAAACCACATGCTGATGACCGGTGATGCTGCAGGCATGATCACTCCTTTATGTGGGAATGGGATGGCCATGGCCATCCATTCGGCAAAGATATTGGCACCTATAGTAACCCGGTTCTTTCAGCGAAGGTCTTATACCCGAGTACAAATGGAAGAACACTATAAAAAGGAGTGGCAGTCGAAATTTTCCCACCGTCTTTTAGCTGGGAGATACCTTCAACGACTTTTTCATCATGAATTGGCCGCTGAATTTCTAGTATACTCCACCTGTATTCCCCAGCTGGCTCAATGGATGGTGCGTCAGACACATGGGGAGCAGATATGAATTTTTAGTTTTTAGTTTTTAGTTTTTGTTTTGGGCAGGTTTGAACAAGTGAATGTCAGACAATAGAACTTACACCGGCGATTTGCTAACTTGTGGCCATTGAAATACAGCTGCTGTGGATATTGATTCTATACAAATACACTTTAGCCAGGAAGCGCTGTGGCTGCTGAATCTGTGCCTGGCAATAATAATGTTTGGAGTCGCCCTGGACATCAGCCCATCGGATTTCAAAAGATTGTGGCGTAATCCCAAATCATCTTTGCTTGGAGTCACCTCACAATTTGTCATTCTTCCGGCTTTGACCTTTGGACTTATTCTTATCTTGCAACCAACGCCCAGTATTGCCTTAGGGATGATCATGGTTGCCGCTTGCCCTGGCGGAAATATCTCCAATTTTATGACCCACTTGTCTGGTGGAAATACCGCACTAAGTGTTAGTCTTACGGCATTTGCCACGATAGCTGCCATTTTTATGACCCCGTTTAATTTGCAGTTTTGGGGAAGCTTGTACCAGCCTACAGCTGCCATCTTACAAACTGTCAGCATAAATCCCTTAGACATCTTTAAAACCATTGCGCTCATCCTAGGCCTTCCGCTGATGCTTGGGATGTGGTGGCGTATTTACCAACCAGAACTAGCCAAAAAAATGACCAAATGGCTAAAGCCGCTTTCCATACTTATCTTTTTAGGATTTGTGGCAGTCGCCTTCTCCCTTAATTTTGACGTCTTTAAAAAGGTAATACATCTGGTGATCCTGATAGTACTTATCCACAATGCAGCGGCGCTTAGTTCCGGCTACTTGTTAGCCAGAATGTTTTCACTTCCATTGGAAGACCAAAAGACCCTATCTATTGAAACCGGCATCCAAAATTCCGGACTAGGTCTTTTACTAATCTTTACTTTTTTTGAAGGCTTGGGCGGTATGACTATAGTTGCTGCCTGGTGGGGAATCTGGCATATTTTATCGGGATTGGCAATAAGTTGGTTTTGGTCCCGAAAAACTGCATTAAACTCATCTATATGAGCCTTTGGTACATTTTAGTACGACAATATGTGTCGTTAGGGATCAAACTGTACTTCAAAAAGTACCGGGTTATCGGGACTGAAAATATACCGGCGGAAGGGCCAGTCATGTTTGCCGTCAATCATCAAAATTCTTTTCTGGATGCCCTTTTAATCGCAACTTCCAATAAAAGACATACGCATTTCTTGGTTAGAGCAGATGTTTTTAAGTTTAAAATTGTTCGTTGGTTTTTCGGTACTTTAAATATGATGCCGATCTACCGGATACGCGACGGGCGAAGAAATCTATCCAACAACCAACAAATATTCAGGAACTGCTTCAAAATACTGGGCAAAGATCATGCACTTATGTTATTCCCAGAGGCTGACCACCATCAAAAGCGCCTCCTCTTACCATTGAGTAAAGGATTTACCCGTATTGCTTTAGGTGCGGATAGTACCATTAACATTGTGCCCGTGGGTATCAATTATACACACCACAGATTGTTTGGTGGTAGTGTTAGCATCTACTATGGTAGACCTATTTCCACTGTGATGTATCAAAACGACCACACTCAAAGCAGCCGATTGTTAAGAAATGAGGTGAATGTTCAAATGCAAAAACTGATAACTTCCATTCCTGATGGCCCAAACTATCAAGTTCTTGAGGATCATCTTAACCTAACTCCCATGGTCTACTTGGATCCGGAATATTGCAACCAATGGGTGTCTCAGACAAAACCTGAAAACTTGCCAATAGTTAACCAGCTCAAAAAGCCAACCCTGTTCAGGACCTGGGCCAGGTCCTTTTCCTTCATGTTGAATTTCCCTCCAATGATACTTTGCAACTGGGTGCTCAACAAATTAAACGACCCGGTTTTTAGTAGTTCAATTAAGTTCATATCAGGTATATTCTTATTGCCCCTCTATTATTTACTGTTGGCATTAATCGTGTACACAGTATGGGGTTTGACGGCAACTATGGCTGTTATCACTGTTTGTTTTTTATCCCTGTTGGCTAGAAAGTGGTCGCTTACTTATTGAAATACCAACCAAACCATAAAGAACAGGTTTAAAGAAAATGCGGAAATAATATTCAATCGCATGGAGTGTCGGTAATCTGCTAAATCAGGGTTTTTCCAGATCCTGGCAAACCACCAGAAAAAGTAACCCATCAATGGTATCATGGCAATTTCAAACATCCAGGCCAGTGCCACGGATTCAAAATGAACGAAATAAAATATGTACCCGGCATTTGCTATAAGGAAGACCGCCGAGCTAAATACAAAAGTCCCTCGGATACCCAACTTCCTGCTTATAGTCAGGTCTCCCCGGCGTTGATCTTCCTTATGCTGATATACCTGGGTCATTGGAAAAGAACCCCACAACAACAACGTGGCCAATACTGCTCCCCATGGTAATTCCGAGGCCCAAATTATGTGAGAAGCTTCTGGAATTACGGACTTGAAAACCAAAAAAAAGGTGAAAGCCCCTTGAAATACTCCGGCAATCAACCAGCCAAAAAAGGGATACTTTTTCAGCCTGATGGCTGGGTGACTATAGGCTTTTGATACCAGCCCATAAATAAAGAGCATCAAAGCAATTTTCCAATGAATTGAATAGCCCCAAAGGATGGCCAATCCATCTAAGCCTAGAGATACATAATATAGTTCTTTGGTAACCAGTGGCGGGCGGCGTAACCCTCCAATACTGTCTGTGTCTTTGTCGAAATAGCTGTTGTAACCATTGCTGGCAGGATATAATAGGAAATGAAGTATAAGAAAAACCGCAACCGCAGCATTCCAGTTGATTTCAGGGGCAACGCAAAGAGCAAATAAATATACCGGCAGCAGGAAAATTGAGAATGGGATCCTCAAATGAAGCCAAGTAGATTTAGTCATTTAGTGTTAAGTTAAGCATACTTTAGCCAAACCAAGTCTTGCTCTTTTTACCCATACTTCTTTAAAAAATACCTGCGACTTATACGACACAGTACACTGAACTTAACACTAGTGGAGGTCGATGCTGTCGGCTGCTATCAAATATTATAAATATATCTTCTGGTAAAAACAAGTTAGGGTTTTTTGCAGTATTATTATAAAATGAACCCCTGCATCACTGCCATTGGGATCAGTAACCCCCAGTATCGTACAGCTCAGCATGAGATTGCTGAATTTATGGCCAGGGCGCATCAGCTGAAAGGAAAGGAGAAGAACCGATTAATGGCCCTGTACCGTGCCACAGGAATTAAATACCGCTATTCGGTTTTGAAAGATTATGGATCACAACCGTCTGACTACCAGTTCTATCTTCCTGACTTCACTCCCTTTCCAGGTACTGCAGAAAGAAATAAAATATACAGAAAGGAAGCACTTCCCCTGGCCATAGCTGCCGTAGAGGATTGCCTTGCTACCAACCTGGACAGGCAGTTGATAACGCACTTAATTACCGTGAGCTGTACCGGACTTTATGCTCCCGGGTTGGACATTGAATTGGTTGAGCTACTCGGATTGCCTTCCAGCACCCGAAGAACCGGCATTAATTATATGGGTTGCTATGCAGCATTTAACGCCTTCAAAACTGCCAAAGCAATTTGTCAAAGCGCTGCCAACGCTAAAGTGCTAATCGTTTGTGTAGAGCTTTGCAGTCTTCATTTTCAAAGGGCTTCAACGCCGGACTTCATGCTCAGCAATGCCCTCTTTGGAGATGGGGGGGCGGCAGTTATAGTGGAAAATCCCGTAGCGGTTCCCGGCCTTGAGCTAGTCGGCGATCATTGTACCATAGTCTCTGAAAGCAGTTCAGAAATGAGCTGGCAAATAGGGGATTCAGGGTTTGAAATGGTTCTTTCTCAAAATGTCCCGGACCTTATAAATGGGCATATTTCTCAACTGACCAATGAGTTGTTGACCAGGCACCAATGGCAACTTTCCGACATTGACTATTTTGCCATCCATCCCGGGGGGAAAGGCATCATCAAATCTATCCAGCAAGCATTGGGTATTACCGCCCATGACAGCAGGTTCCCCCTAAAAATACTACGGGACTATGGCAATATGTCCTCCGCCTCCATTCTCTTTGTATTAAAAGAAATTTGGAATAACTTGAGTAATGATGACCATGGCAAAAAAGTCCTTTGTTTTGCTTTTGGCCCTGGCCTCACCTTGGAAAGCATGATCCTTCGCATTACCAGACTGCATGACTATTGAGAGAAGGAGTTGAAACAACTTTTTGTACACTCAATTAATATAAAATTTTAATGGGAATTGCGCCTAATTTTTTTGAATCAACCCTGAGAAACACCTTGGGAATTAAGGTGATTTTAGTGCTTTTAACTTTTACTTCTTGTCAAGAGTCTCAGCAAATGGTTCATGATAATTTTGCATTCGCCAAACTTCATCAGGACGATTTTAGGCTGAGTGTATATATCACAGCACATACAGTTGAGCAATTGTTATCCACGGAACCAGGGAGGAGAGAGGCAGTCTCGCTTATGCGAGCCAATGGTATTACAAAGGCCTATCTTGAAGTGTACAGGGGCGGCCTGGTAGTTTCGACGGATTTGTTGACGTTAGTGAAAGACCATCTTAATCAAAATGGTTTTGAAGTAGTGGGAGGTATAGCAACGGTACCGGGGAGAGATTTCGGGGTAAAGCAAGAAGGAGAACTGGGCTGGTTCAACTGGCAGAATACAAAGACACAGGAGGATTTAAAAAAAGTTATGCTAGAATCAGCCCCGATTTTTGATACTTTTATTGTCGATGATTTTTTGTGTACCAGCGACACGAGTTTGGAATCAAAATCTGCAAAGGGTGAACGGGACTGGTCAGTTTATCGAAGAGAGTTGTTGACCGGACTGGCAAAGTCCGTACTTATAGACCCTGCCCGTTCTGTGAACCCCGATATCAATATGATTATCAAATATCCTCAATGGTACGACCGGTTTCACATGTTTGGCTATGATGTGGAAACCGGGCCGATGCTGTTTGATCATGTGTGGGTTGGAACAGAGACGAGGGGTCAATACACGCAACGTTTTGGATTTGTACAACCTTATGAAGGATTTGTAAATTACAGATGGATCGCTTCTCTAGCCGGTCACAAAATCGGAGCCGCCTGGTTTGACCATGGCGATTGCGATGAGTTGGATTTTATCGAGCAGGCATACCAGTCTGTCTTGGCCGGAGCCACTGAGTTGGTGATTTTTAGTTACGCAGCTTTTATAGATGGTCATCGTGGGCATCATAACTTACGTATGAATCTTGAAAAATTAGCTGCGCTGGCAAAGACCGTGAAATCTGCGCCAGTCAAAGGGATTTTAGCCTACAAACCTCCTCAAAGCGATGCAGGCGGAGATCTGTACATCATGGATTTTATAGGGATGTTGGGCATTTCCCTTGTACCCGAATCAACCTACCCCGAGGATGCTCATACAATCTTTTTGCCCACTCAGGCAGCCGCTGATTCTGATATAGTTTCAAAGGTTGAGTCATCTTTGCAACAGGGCACACGGATGATCTTGACCTCCGGTTTTTTAGCGAATGTGAAGGATGGGAATGAATTGATTTCCAGGGCGGGGATTTCAAAGCCAATCATTAACCCTATGGCTGCACAGCAAGTTGTAATTGATGGAGAAATTGAACCTATGACAAGACCATTAGACATGGAAGCTGAAATAGATGTGCATGATGCTTCAATAATTTTGGAAGCGCTTGTCGACAACAAGCATATTCCGTTCTTAACAAAAAGCCCAGACGGACAGATTTATGTGCTCAATTCCCATACATTTTCAGAAGCTGATTTTAAGGCAGTAGGCGAGGTGTTATTATGCCCACGGCAATTGGGGCTACTTGATATGCCAGAATCATGGGCCAATATTCTTCGTGATGCATTCAACGAAAAACAAAATTTAGAACTCGAAGCGCCCACCAGAGTCACTTTGCAAACATTAGAAAATGGAGATATAGTACTTCACAACTACAACAAAGAAGTCGTTGAAGTTAAACTCAAAAGTATGGATTTTAATGAGTTTTATGATGTTTTTAAAGACCGTGAATTATCAATAGACAATAATTCTGTCACTCTATCAATGAATCCACGATCCAGGGTTTGGATGAAAAAAATAAACGCAGATTAAATCTACATTGGGAGAATGACCTTCTGAAACCATAAACAACCAAGCAATGAAAAAATTAACCTCTGCAATACTTGCTCTATCATTTTGCTTAGTGGTTCTGGGACAGCGAACGCAAAAGCCGGTCTTACATGCAAAAAACTGGTTGGCTATCACCGGTAAACCATTGGGTGCCACCGCTGGCGCCATGATATTTCAAAAAGGAGGCAACGCAGTAGATGCGGCCTGTGCCATGTTAGGAGCTACCTCAACCATGTGGGATGCGCTTAGTTGGGGAGGTGAGACACAGGCACTTATTTTCAACCCAGAAACCGGCAAAGTAATTGGTATCAACGCCTTGGGCGTGGCTCCCACTGGCGCTACCGCTAAATTCTACACCGAACAAGGATTAGCGTTTCCTCCAAATTCTGGCCCCCAGGCCGCAGTAACCCCCGGTACTCCTGGAGGGCTAATGACCATGTTGGCGGAGTATGGCACTATGAGTTTGAAAGAGGTGCTGGAACCCAGCATTCAGCTGGCAGCAGGTTACCCTATCGAAGCGCAGACGGCGAATGCCATTGAAAGAAATAAGGAGCATATCCAGGAGTGGCCGTATTCAAAATCTGTATTCCTCGTCAATAAAGGGGATCGGGAAGCTCCGGAGGCAGGAGCAATTTTCGTTCAAAAGGACCTGCAAAATACCTTAAACAAGTTGGTAGCAGCGGAAGAAAAGGCGCTAAAAGCTGGCAAAAGTCGGAAGGAAGGCATCTATGCAGCTTATGACCGATTCTATAAAGGAGATATTGCAGTGGAGTTCGCCCGTGGATGTCAGGAGCAGGGAGGTTTAATAACCAAGGAGGACCTGGCTAACTGGCAGGTGTATATTGAAAATCCTGTAAAAACCTCTTACAAAGGCTATGAAGTTTATAAACTCACTCACTGGGTACAAAGCCCGGTTATGTTGCAGGCATTGAATATGCTGGAAGAATTGGATGTAGGGAGTATGGGATACAATACCGCCTCGTATATCCATGCTTTGTATCAGGTTATGAATCTGGTTTTTGCCGACCGCGATTTTTACTATGGAGACCCCTACTTTCCACCCGAAGAGCCTATTGAAGGGCTGCTCTCTAAAGAGTACGCGAAACAACGACTAAAAGAGATCAATTGGGGAAAAAATGATACCCTGGTCAAACCAGGTGATCCCTATCCATTTCAGGGAGATCAGAAGAACCCTTATTTGCATTACATAAATGACTGGAGCAATAAGGTAAGTTATTTTCAGTCCGAGGCATATGAGGATCCCATGGAAACCGACAACTTCTTTGCCGGCACTACATCCATACAGGCTGCAGATGACCAAGGTTGGGTAGTGAGTATTACGCCCAGCGGAGGTTGGATACCGGCAGTGGTGGCTGGTAGTACCGGGATAGGCATGAGTCAGCGCATGCAAAGTTTTGTACTGGACCCCAGCCAGAATCCATACAACGTATTGGAACCAGGAAAACGGCCCCGAGCCACCCTAACTCCAAGTATGGTGCTCAAAGATGGCAAGCCCTATGTTTCTTTTGCAGTCCAGGGCGGTGATGCCCAGGACCAGAACAGTATTCAGTTCTTTCTGAACATGATCGAGTTTGACATGAATGTGCAACAGGCGGTGGAGGCTGCCAACATACTCAGTTATCAAATGCGTAATAGTTTTGGTGAACATGAAATCAGGCCAGGCAGACTGACCCTTAATGAAAGCATCCCTCCATGGGTCAGGGGGAAACTGCGGGACATGGGATATAAACTGGACTATCGTTCCCGGACTTCAGGACCGCTCAATGCCATCTATTTTGACCGGGACCACGGGACCATGTGGGGCGGCTCCAGTAATCATGGAGAGGACTACGGAATCGGTTGGTAGATGCGGTTCCGGGAGCTACCCAAGACCGGTTGGAAAATCAGTGAGATCAGCTATGGTTGTATGTCATTGAGCATGGGGCATAGGGCCAATGAGCGATTACTCCATAAGGCAGTAGACCTGGGCGTCAACTATTTTGACACTGCGGACCTTTATGACAAAGGGGAGAATGAGAAGTCTGTGGGCCAAGCGCTGGGCGCGTGGCGGCAAAGCGTTTTTATAGCAACCAAAGTTGGCAATCAGTGGCGTCCTGATGGATCCGGTTGGGACTGGAACCCCCGAAAGGAGTACATTCTTAAGGCGGTGGAGGCCAGTTTAAAACGCCTGCAAACCGACTACATCGATCTCTATCAGTTGCACGGCGGCACCATTGATGATCCCATCAATGAAACCATAGAGGCCTTTGAAATCCTGAAAGAGCAGGGAAAAATCCGAGAGTACGGCATCTCCTCCATAAGACCTAATGTGATTCGGGAGTATGTTGAAAGATCAAACATAGTTAGTGTGATGATGCAATACAGTTTGTTGGACCGACGCCCGGAAGAAAGCTGTTTAGGGCTTTTACATGAACATGATATTGGGGTGATGGTGAGGGGGGCAGTGGCCAAGGGACTACTGATAGATAAGCCGGCCAAGGAGTACCTGGGATACAGTGACGAGCAGGTTGCGCAAGCGGCGAGTGCGGTGGCGAAGCTGTCCGGTCAAGGCAGGACTGCCGGTCAGACGGCATTGCAGTTTGTGCTTAAGCAACCAGCGGTTTACTCGGTAGCAGCAGGTATGCGGACGGAGGAGCAATTGGTGGATAATGTAGGGGCGGTCGAAGCAGAAACTTTGAGTAAGGAGCAGTACCAGCAACTGGGATCTGTGTTGAAACCAAATGTGTACCTGGATCACCGATGAGTACCTATAGCGAGTTGGTGAGTTAGCGCCCGATACCTGTGACTACATCCATAGCCAATTTGAGACTGAGTATTATTAGTTTGATCGAATTGTATTTCGACCAATTGCGTTCAAACTAAATTCAGGAGGTGTGCGAAATTCGGCCAGTATTTCAGGTGAATCCAACTTATCAAAATCGGTAACTGATTCCATTACAAATCTTTCCCGGTGGATGCAGCAGATGCGCTACAGCAATTCCACTATTTCCACTTATCTTAGCTTCGTCAGACAGTTTTTTGCCATAACCAGGTTACAACCCGATGAGGTTAACAAAGAAATTATAGAAAAGTATAATTACCAACATTTTATTCGAGGCAGCAAATCATACGCCACTCAAAATCAGTAGATCAATGCCATTAAACTTTACTTGAAAGTAAGCCGCCTTGAATTTCCAGGCCTTGATGAAATTGAACGTCCCCGCAAGCAAAGAAAGTTGCCTAATGTGCTTTCTACGGATGAAGTACAGGGCATTACTTATGATGGTATATGGTGCTGGGTTGCGAATTGGGGAGGCTTTGAACCTCAGGTTACCGGATATTCGCACTAATGAATCTCTGATTTATTCGTGGCGCTAAAGGAAAAAAAGACCGCCGGGTTCCGCTATCTATGAAGCTCCTGGAAATTCTTAGATCATATTACAAAGCTTACAGACCCAAAGTATATCTATTTGAGGGGGCCAACGGAGGTCGTTATAGTAACCGCAGCGCCATGCAAGTGTTAAAACGGGCAGCCAATAAAAGAGTGAATATTCAGTATCTTCAAGAAATACTGGGACACAGCAGCCCAAAAACCACTATGCTATATACCCATTTGAGTGGGAAAGATATCAGCAATATAACACCTAGAAAGAACATCCGAATCATGTGTTTTTTTGATGAGAGAAACTTGATAACTCTGATAAACTGTTTTGCTAAGAAAACACAAAAAACACCACGAAAAGAAATTAAAATGGCTGAAAAGCTTAAGAAAGAATATTACAATTAAGGTATAGTCATGAAGAAAACAACAACATTTGACGAGCATCTTACCAAATATCGTGGCAAGAAAGGCAGTGCCCAACGAAAAGAGTTTGAAGAAAAATCTCTTGCATTTCGTATCGGAGAAATGCTTAAGGAGGAAAGAAAAAAAGCTCGACTTACTCAGGAACAGCTAGCATTAAGTACAGGTACCAAGAAAAGCTATATATCCAGAGTTGAGCAAGGTAAAGCCGATATTCAGCTTTCTACTTTTTTTAAATTAGTTGAGGTAGGGTTGCGGCGGCAACTGAGTATACAAATCGGTTAATACGAGACACAACATTCGCTATTACTCCAGGCCTTGGCACTCTACTCCATTTAAAGATATCTTGACTTTTATCAATAAGCCCGGCGCATAGCTTAGACCCGTTGCCAGTAATTTAAAATTAGGATTATGAAAAAATTGCTTCTTCTCATCGTATTCTTATTGGTCAATATAAGTGTGAATGCCCAAAATGAATATGTTCATGATTCTTTAAAAGTGGATGACGGCTATATCCACTATTTTACAAAAGGAGAAGGTAAGCCCATTGTTCTTTTACCGGGAGGACCTGGTTTTTCACATTTTTATATGAGAGGTATAGCCGATTCATTACCTGATTATAAAACTATCCTTATTGAATTCTTAGGAACAGGTCGTTCTCAATATAAAAAGCCTGACTCGACTTGGGTTAACCAAGACAACATGGTGAATGATGTTGAATCACTCAGAAAGCATTTGACTATTGAGCGTTGGGTTGTATTAGGACAAAGTTGGGCTACGCATACAGCTTTGCTTTATGGAATTAAATATCCCGAACACACATCAAAAATTATATTACAGGCTACTGCGGGAACCGACAATAGATTTCAAGAATATTATGGAGATAATATTAGAAAAGGTCTAACAGAATCTGATCTTTTACAGCTTGAAGCTATAAGAAAAGATACAACTGCTGGAAGATTTGACGGCTTCAAAATAATCTTAAAAGGATATTTTTATGACGTTAGCAAAGCATCATCATTTTTCAATATGCCTGTAGAGGAAACTGGATACTTTTATAATGCTGACTTTTTTGGAGCTTTTATAACTAATCCAGTTTATGAAACTTTTGATATTTCAAAAGAGGCCTATGATTTGGATATTCCAGTCCGAATTATTCAAGGCCGTCAAGATCCTGTAAATGGTGGCACTCAAGAAAGATTAAACGAACGTTTAAAGAATTCGAAGATTTATTACATTGAAAGAGCAGGGCATTTCCCATGGCTGGAACAACCAGAGGTATTTTTTGCTGCTCTAAAGGAGAGTTTAAAGGATTGATAGCCTCGTTTCCTTAATCCTTTCAAGGTAATTGTCGTTTTGAGTATAGGACTTTGAGCTACTGCCCAGCCTCCCATTCTTGTACGACTCCATGCATAGGCTTGCCATTTGGATATACCTATACGCATCAGGTTTTTCCGCTTTCTTTCAAGCTTCTTCCAATGGTGCCAAATGCAATACCTGAGCCTGTTGCGTATCCAGCTGTCGATTTCCTTCTTGCAGACTCATTGGCACTGTTTTCCTGTTCCGCTCTGGAGAAGGCTACTCCCGATAATCATCGAGATCGGGCTTCACAAAGATGTGCTTGCTCACCCTGTACAACATGCCTCTTATCCGGTTCCTGTTGGTTAGTTCAGCCATTTGTAGTCCTGCTTACTTCAGATTTGGTATCACTACCAACACCCTTGCAGCTTACTAATACTTCCTCTCGACTGGTGTATAGGAGGCTTTCACTCCATTAACTATATTTACCATTCAAGGCACAAAAAAAATAAACGCCATTAAAACGGGCGTTTATTAAAAACATTGGGCGCTATTAACATTACGAATTATCGTTTATGAATTCGTCCTTAATGCATTTTTCGTAATTTGGAATTGGTAATCCGTAATTGAATGTCACAATCCCGTCAATTAGCAGCCATCATGTTCACCGACATCATCGGTTATACAGCCTTAATGGGAGAAGACGAACAGAAAGCGTTTGAGCTTCTCAAGAAAAACAGAAGTATACAAAGGCCAATCATTGAAAAATTCAATGGCAGATGGCTCAAGGAAATGGGTGATGGAGTATTGGCAAGCTTTTCCACGGTTACAGAAGCCGTTTACTGTGCCAAGGAAATCCAACAAACCTGTCAAAACGAGCCTGATCTAAATCTGAAAATTGGCATCCATTTGGGTGAAGTAGTTTTCGATGGAGGGGACGTGTTTGGTGATGGCGTAAACATCGCATCCCGCCTGGAACCATTGGCCCCGGCAGGAGGAATTTTGGTGTCAGAATCCGTTCATAAAAACCTGCTAAATAAAAAAGATATTAGATCATCTTTCGTAGCGGAAAAGCACCTGAAGAACGTTAAAGAATCGGTCAGGGTTTATCAGGTAATGATAGAGGGAGTAGAGCAGATGGTGGTGAAGGAAAATTCATCTAATCCACCTGCTTCATCACTTCCCAGCAGTACATATCCCTTAAGGAAGGCCTTGGTAGCTATTGGGGTGCTCCTAATATTGGTTGTATCATTTCTAGTTTATAGCAATCAGGATAAAACACAGGTAATTGATAAACCTCAGGCGGAGATTACCGACAAATCCATTGCTGTATTACCTTTTACCAATATGAGTAATGATCCCGAGCAGGAATATTTTAGTGATGGGATGGCAGAAGAGATCATTAATGCCTTAGCACAAATACCTGATCTCAAAGTGGCTTCAAGAACCTCTGCTTTTCAGTTTAGGGGTCAACAACTGGATATCAAATCAATTGCTGAAGCTTTAGGTGTTTCTACTATACTTGAGGGCAGTGTAAGAAAATCCAACAACCGGGTACGGGTAACTGCGCAACTGATCAATGCTTCAGATGGATTTCATTTGTGGTCTCAAACCTATGAGCGAGAACTGGACGATATTTTTGCCATTCAGGATGAACTATCCAAATCTATTGCAGACGCACTGCAAATGCAAATTTCAGGATTAAATGGGCCAAAGATAACAGAGCCAACTACCAGCATGGAAGCCTATAACCTGTATCTTCAGGGTCGTTATTTTTTGCATAAACGTAATAGAAAAAGTCTGGATCGCGCTATTGAATATTTCAACCAGGCCATAGCAGTGGATTCGATGTATGCGCTGGCGTATGGAGGACTGGCGATTAGCTATAATAATTTAGGTGGCTGGTGGTTTGTTGAACCTTCTATCGCATTTCCCAAAGCCAAAGAAGCCGCTTTAAAAGCACTTGAAATTGACAATTCCCTTGGTTTGGCACACTTTGCTTTAGGAGATTTTCAAATGTTTTATGAATGGGATTGGACAACTGCTGAAGAAAGCTTTTTACAAGCCATCAGTTTAGATCCCAACTATTCTCATGGTCGCGTTTGGTATTGGATTTTACTTTCATTAGTAGATGAGTTTGACAAGGCCGATGTCCAAATTAAAAAAGCTTTAGAACTGGATCCTCTTTCACTGGTAGTAAACTTTAATTTAGCATCACATTTTCTACAGCAGGGACATTATCCAAAGGCATTAGAACAAGCGCTCAAGACGCTAGAAATGGATGGTACTTTTGCTCCGGTACATTGGATGCTATATAATATTTATTATACCATGGGAGAAAATGATCTTGCTTTTGAATATTTCAAAAAATGGAAGACCTCTCAGAACGAAGACCCGGAACTGCTTCAAATGGGTTACAACCAAGAGGGATGGGCCGGAGTGGCGAAATTGATAATACCTTTGCTTGAGTCTAAAACAACTTATATTCCATCATCAACAATTGCAGAATATTATATCCATTTAGGAAATAATGATAAAGCACTTGATTATTTAGAAAGTAGTTATGACAAAAGGGATAATATAATAACCCAACTAAGGATATCGCCGATTTATAAAACTCTGTACTCGAATCCACGCTTCCAGGCACTTATAGAAAAAATGGGGCTACCACCGTTTGAAGATTAGTTGATTTTGGTAAAACTTCGGATTTTGCGCTTAGCTAAACTTCTAAGGGCAATAATTTAATAACGTTATTAATCACGTTATTAATCACGTTATTTTCCCTTGAACGATCAAGACACTCCTTAAATGCCATCTTCGTGGAGCAGACATTCGTATTATATACAAATGACGAATTACGTATTACGTATTTGTTATTTTTCGTAATTTGTATTTCGTAATTCTTAATTGATTTCCCATGTCCCAATCCCGTCAATTAGCCGCAATCATGTTCACTGACATCGTGGGCTATACCGCGCTAATGTCCAGAGATGAGCAGAACGCCATGCAGCTGCTGCAAAAGAACAGGGATATTCAAAATTCTTTAGCGGAGAAGCATACAGGTGAATTAGTAAAAGAGATTGGAGACGGCACGCTACTAAGCTTTCGCAGCGCTTTCGATGCGGTTCAGTGCGCCATTGAAATACAGAAATCCTGTAAAGAAGTGCCCGAACTGGTTCTTCGGATAGGTATACACCTAGGAGATATTCTTTTTGAGAATGGCGATGTGTTCGGAGACGGAGTTAATGTGGCGTCCCGAATTGAGCCCTTTGCCAATGCCGGTGGAGTCTGTATCTCAGAACAAGTTTTCCAAATAATTCAAAATAAACCGGGATTGAAAGCGGAATTCATCGGGGAGAAGAAATTGAAGAATGTGGATCGGCCTATAGGGATTTACGTCATTAAAGAACAACATTCACCGATGACTGATAATTCCGGAACCCCAGAAATGAGTAATTCAGAAAATAAATCCATAGCAGTACTTCCCTTTACCAATATGAGTAACGATAGTGAGCAAGAGTACTTCTGTGATGGTCTAACCGAAGATATTTTGAACAACTTAACCTGCGTAGATGATTTACAGATAGTTTCCAGAACCTCAAGTTTTGCCTTAAAGGGCAAAAATCAAGATATCCGGGAAATCGGCCGGGCATTAGGTGCTCAAAATATTGTAGATGGCAGTGTGAGAAAGGCTGGTAACCATATTAGGGTTTCAGTGCAACTGATAAAAGTTTCAGATGGGTTTATGCTTTGGTCAGAAAAATACGATCGTGAGTTGAAAGATATATTTGAAATTCAGGATGAAATTGCCCTGAGCATCTGCAGCGCGTTGAAGGCAAGGCTCTCGGAAAAAGAGCAACAGGTCATTGAAAAAGTGAAAACCCAGGATATAAAGGCCTATGACTTTTATATAAGGGGACGCCATTATTATCGTTCGCTTAAAAATAAGTTCAAACTGGCTATTGAAATGTTTCAAAAAGCTATTCAAAAAGATCCTAACTATGCCTTGGCCTATGCTGGTCTGGCAGATTGCTATTCGTATATATATTTATGGTTTCAACTGGACCAGGAAATTCTGGATCAGGCATTAAACGCCAGTAAAAAAGCTTTGGAATTAGATCCTGATCTCGCTGAATCCCACCTTTCCCGTGGACTAACCATGGCAATTACATCCGATTATGTTGAGGCGGAAAAAGAGTTTGAAAAAGCCATTCAATTGAACCCGCAACTTTTTGAGGCCTACTATCAGTTTGGCCGTACCTGCGTGGGACAGGGGAAGCATGAACAGGCGTTAAAGTTATTTGAAAAAGCATCTCAGCTACGACCAGGTAACTATGAATCGGCGATGCTTTTTGCCGCTTCCTATAGGGTAACCGGGATGGGAACAGATTCGGAAAATCAATATCAAAAAGCTATCGCAGTAACCAGAAATCATCTTGATTTATACCCGGAAGATACACGCGCTCTTTGCCTTGGGGCGGTTGCTCTGGCAGGAATGGGCGAGTCCAAAGAAGCGATAAAATGGATTGAAAAAGCTTTGGCATTAGAGCCAAATGAAATAACCGTTCTTTATAATGCTACCTGTACTTATTCCCAATTGGGGTACTATGATCGAGCACTTGACCTTTTTGAACAAAGGGCAAAGGTGGGCACCATCAACCGTGGCTGGCTTGACCACGACTCAGACCTGGATCCAATTCGCGATCATCCCAGATTTAAGAAAGCACTCAAGAAATTAGGAGCTCGCTCCTAATTTCTTGAGAACATGAGAATAGTAGAGCAATTGAACAATTGAAAGTAGAACTTGAGATATGTAGAAGTAAGCCGGAAATTGAACCACGCAACCTGCCTGGCCGCAGCAAACCTGTACCTTCAACACCTCAATTCATAATTTTAATTCTTAATTTATAATTTATTCGTGTATTTAATTTCAAATTCGTATCTTATAGCATGGGACCACGTGAATTAATTGACCTGGGCATGTTGGAACCAGTCTTTGGCACTAAATCAAAGCCATTTGAACGGGCCAGGGATCTTCGGGCTATGGGGTTGTTCCCGAAAAGAAAAAAAGGTTCAGGCGAACAGGTACCACTAGATTGTGCCCTGATGTTTCTGTATGTGCTGGCTTCTGATCCTAGCCGTCATCAGGTACGCTATTCTGTAGAACAGTATGTCAGATTGACTAACGAAGATACCAGTGAGTTGTTTTATGATGTCTTCCCTGTGGTTTTTGAAAATCTTGCTCAAATAGATTTCGTAGAGATTTCACGAACAGCGCCATTTGTGATCATTCACTATGGCAGTGGCGAAACCGATGTTTATTCTTATGACTACCCTCTGGCAGATTTGGAAGACCAGGTAAAAACCACTTATCTCTTTCCCAAGAAATTTTTACGAGATTATTACGCTTATGTCATCCAGCCAACTAACCGGGGTTATCTTATAAATCCCGATTCATTTGATGATGATGAATTCAGACGCATGATTGAGCGGCTAAAGGAATCTGATTCGGATATATTTGAAGGTTGGCTTAGTGTAGAGGAGATAGAAGCTGCTCTTCTTTAAGAGACCGATCTGAGATAATAGAAATAATAGATCTGAGATCCCATTAGATTACCCAAATCACTTTTTTCTCAATCTTTCTTCTGTTATTATAAATATTGCGATTAATAGAATTATTCCGACTATAATTGATATTAGATAGGAAGTTTTTAATAGATAGGTAGTTACCCCAATTAGGCTTTATAAGTTACAACTTTTTGGAATTGGCGCCAAGGGCTGCGGGCGGGCCATCTCAAGGATACCACTTATTGCCATTTAAGCACTTTGAAATTATCTTTGGGTTAGAGTTGGTCATCCCGCCCTGGCGGGAAGGGATAATTTGCCCGATCGAAAAGAGCATGCCGAGGTCATTGTTCTATATATTAAACCCTAGCAGAAACTGAAATCTGAATAATGAAATTCATCGGGTCATCTCTAAATATTTTTATGCCACCATTACGATTTTTTGTACTTATACTTTTTTTGGCCACAGCAAACGCCTGTAACGACGATCGATTAGCTGAAACGCCTGTGACACCCTGGGAATTTAAAATTCACCAAGATCAGACTTTCTATTTACCCGATGGTTGGGAAATCAATCTCTGGGCTGAGTCTCCTCAGTTTTATAATCCAACCAATATGGATGTGGACGCCCGGGGACGCATCTGGGTTACTGAAGCAGTTAACTATAGGGACTTTAACAACACCCCCGATCTATATTTTGACCAAGGTGATCGGGTGGTAATTCTTGAGGATACCAACGGAGACGGTAAATCCGATCTCTCAAAAGTTTTTATACAGGATAAAGACCTGCAAGCACCTTTGGGAATCGCAGTGATAGGCAATAAAGTGATCGTTTCCTGCGCACCCCATCTAATAGTTTATACCGACGAAAATGGAGACGATGTGCCTGATCACAAGGAGATCCTGCTTACCGGTTTTGGCGGTTATGACCACGATCACAGCCTGCATGCTTTGGTAGGTGGACCGGATGGAAAGTGGTATTTCAATACCGGAAATGCGGGTCCTCACTTAGTTCAAGACCAGGAGGGTTGGAACCTTCGATCCGGTAGTGTGTATAACGGAGGGACTCCTTACAACACACATAATGAACCGGCGCTGATAAGTGATGACGGACATATTTGGGTAGGTGGTCTGGCCTTGCGAATAAACAGTGATGGTACCGGTTTGGAAGTGATGGCCCATAACTTCAGAAACGCTTATGAACTGACGGTAGATTCTTATGGAAATATGTGGCAAAACGACAATGATGATCAAGTGCTAACATGCCGCACTTCCTGGATAATGGAAGGAGGAAACGCCGGCTACTTCAGTGCGGATGGTTCACGAACATGGCAGGCCGATCAGAGACCAGGCCAGGAAATTTTTTCTGCCCACTGGCACCAGGATGATCCGGGCGTGATACCCGCCGGAGATAACACCGGCGCCGGGTCTCCCACGGGCATAGTTAGGTACGAGGGAGATGCATTCGGACCACAATACCGGGGCATGCTGCTTAGCGCTGATGCTGGACGAAATGTAATATTTGGTTATCAGCCGGCCATGAAAGGTGCTGGTTACCAATTTGAACGCAAAGATCTGATCACCTCCTTAGCAGAATCGACTGCAGGTTACATTTGGAATGATCTGGATGGAGACACACGCAAATGGTTCCGGCCCAGCGATGTGGCAATTGGCACTGACGGGGCAATCTATCTCGCCGATTGGTACGACCCTGTAGTGGGTGGCCACCAAATGCATGATTCTGTAGGGTATGGAAGAATTTACCGTATTACTCCTATCGGCCAGAATTTAACTACGCCCTATTTAGATCTTACCACGCCAAAAGGTCAACTGGAGGCATTGAAAAGCCCGGCAATTAATGTGCGGATCACAGGCTTCGAAAAACTAAAGTCGCAAGGACCGGATATAATTAAGGAGGTTAAGGGTCTCTTACAAGTATCCAACCCTTTTCATCAAGCCCGGGCGGTCTGGTTACTAGCTCAAATGGGTACTAAAGGGGTATCTGAAGTAAAAAAAGTGTTGGAAGGCGCTCCAGATCCATCTTTACGGGTTGCCGCATACCGGGCATTAAACTCCTCTGTGAAAACTAATTTAAACCTGGCCACTTTAGCGGCAAGGGACCCTTCGCCAGCGGTACGCCGGGAAGTGGCCATTTCATTGAAGAACCTTCCCTTTGAAGATTGCCGTGAGATCTTTGATCTCCTGGTCCATGAATTTAATTATAAGGACCGGTATTATTTGGAGGCACTGGGAATCGGTTTGCAAGGCAAAGAGTCCGATGCTTTTATTCATTTTACTGAACAGCACGGAATGGATCCCTTAAAGTGGTCACCAGCAATGAGGCGCTTGGTTTGGCGGCTTCATCCTCCTGAAGCTATAGCTGCCCTGCAGACTCTCGCTACAACTGCTGTTTTACCTCTATCTGAACGTCTGGGGGTTCTTACAGCTTTGGCTTTTATTAACCAAACTCCGGCCGTACAAGCCATGTTTGACTTGAGTGCCAGCGGCGATTCTGTTGGTCATATGGCCCAATGGTGGCTAGATTTCCGCCGCTTCAATGACTGGCTCTCCCTTTGGGATTGGCCTGTTCCATCTATTGATCAAACCACCTTGCCGGATAATGTAGCAGCCTTGCAAGAAATATTATTGAACCAGTCAAAACCCCTGGAAGAACGAAATAAGGCGGCCATATTAATGACCGGTGAGATTTCAGGAGCCCGGTTATTGATCAGTCTGGCCACTGATGAAAAATTGCCCGATGTGGTGATGGAAACCATCGCCTTGTCAATGCTCAATCATGCTAATCGGGAAGTTCGCAGTATGTCCCAGGGAGTTTTTGAGAATCCATTGAGCGCGAGCTTAGCCATCAAAGATGTAGCAAAGCTTAGTGGGAATCCTAACCATGGGAAGCCCATATTTGATGCCAAATGCAGTACTTGTCATCAAATTGGCAATAAAGGGCAAAATATTGGACCTAACTTGTCTCATATTGGCGGAAAATTCGACATCTTCGGACTACTTGACGCCCTGATTAATCCCTCGGCTTCCATTGGATTTGGTTATCAGCAAACCATTATAAAAACCGTTGATGATCAGGTGTTCAACGGTTTTCTGTTATCAAGGAACAAATCGTCGGTAGTATTACGAGATATTTCGGGGAATAGACAAGTAATTCCTTTGGAAATGATTAGCAGTGAGCAACTCTTGCAAAACAGCATAATGCCCGATCCTGTATCATTGGGTATGGATGAACAATCACTGGCCGATCTTACGGCTTATCTTTTGACCCTGAAATAAAAAAGAATACAGATAGTAAATGACTAATATATGAAATCACAAAAAATCGCCATGCTGGGTACTGGTCTGATCGGGACCTTTTACACCATGTGCCTGCACGGTCAGCGCAGCAGGGACCGGGTACATGCCATATATTCCCGCACCAATGAACGTGCACAAACATTTGCAAAACAGTGGGGTGTCCCCAACACCTACACAGATATGGCCGGCGCCATCCAGGACCCTGATATAGATATTGTAGTCATTGGGTTACCAAACCACATGCATCATGAAGCGGTGATGCTGGCAGTGGAAGCAGGTAAAGGAATCTTATGTACCAAGCCACTGGCCAGAACTGCGGAAGAGGCCAAGGAGATGCTGGACGTAGTGGAAAAGGCCGGAGTGTTCCACGGGTACCTAGAGGATTTAGCCTATACACCAAAGACTTTGAAAGCCCTGCAATCCGTAAAAGCTGGCGCTCTGGGTAAAGTTTTATGGACCCGGTCCCGTGAGGCTCATCCAGGCCCTCACAGCGATTGGTTTTGGGACTTTAAGATGTCCGGTGGAGGTGCTATTGTGGACCTGGCCTGTCATTGCATTGAAATTGGACGGAATTATATCGGTAAGGATGTTCGGCCTGTTGAAGTTATGTGTTGGGCAGCCACTCAGGTGAAACCCATCGAAGCTGAGGATAACGCAATAGGATTAATAAAGTACCAAACAGGCGCCATCAGTCAGTTCGAGGTCAGTTGGACCTACCGTGGCGGTATGGACCTCAGGGATGAAGTGGCCGGCACAGAAGGCAACATCCGTACCGATCATTTTCTGCGAACTGGTTTTGAAATGTTTACCGATGCCGGGATAGAAGGTTATGTGGCTGAAAAGGCTGAAAGTGAAAAAGGCTGGTTGTTCCCTGTTGGTGATGAAGTGCATGAATTAGGTTATACTGACATGTTTACTGACATGTTCAATGCCATGGAAAAAGGAACACGGCCCATGGAAAATTTTTATGACGGATATGTGGTAAACGCCATCATGGATGCCTGTTACCAGTCTGCCAAGTCAAAAAAGTGGGAACCGGTGCAATTGGATGATTGGAGAGGTCAAACCGGATTAAAAGACAAAATAGAAACCGTGGATTACGATGATAAACATTTTCTGATCAAAGGAGAAATTTTACCGGACGGTCGGGAAAAGGTGATTATTAAGCATAAAGAAACCGGAGTTATCTCCGAAAAAGTGGTTTAAATGCTCTCAGGAAAGAATATAGTTATCATCGGAGGTACCACCGGATTAGGCTTGTCAGCAGCACTGGCCTTTATTGAACAAGGAGCCAGAGTGGTAGTTACTGGAAGGAACCCGGAATCTTGTAATCAAGCCCAGGACCAGCTGGGTGACCTGGGACTGGCAATCAACAGCGATGCCACCAAAGAGGGATCCGCAGAGGAAGCGATCGAGGCCAGTGGAAAGAAATGGGGTAATTTACATGGCCTTTATCACGTAGCTGGAGGCAGCGGCCGCAAAGCTGGCGATGGACCGCTACACAAAATGACCTTATCTGGATGGCAGACTACCCTGGAGCTCAACCTAACTTCGGTAATGCTTTCCAACCGTGCGGCTATTAATACTTTTCTGGACCAAGATCAAGGTGGAGTTATCCTTAATATGGGCTCAGTACTGGGGTACTCTCCTTCCCCGGAGTATTTTACTACGCATGCGTATGCCACCACCAAGTCCGCCATAATTGGCTTTAGTAAATCTATCGCTGCCTATTATGCCAAAAACAATATCCGGGTCAATGTAATAGCCCCTGCCCTGGTAGAGACGCCAATGGCCCGGAGGGCCGCCCAGGATGACACCATTCAGGCTTTTATTCGCACTAAACAACCGCTCGACGGGGGTCGTATTGGGCATCCGGGAGATCTCGATGGGGCTTGTTCTTTTTTACTTTCAGAAAAGGCATCATTTGTCACCGGTCAGGTGCTGTCGGTAGATGGTGGATGGAGCATTAGTGAAGGTCAAATTCCAAAGCCATGAATGACGCATACATAGGGATTGATATTGGGGGTACCTATATAAAAGGAGTATTGATTGATGAAAATGAGATAAAACAAAAAATCACCAAGGAAACTAATGATCAATCGGGCCAATGGCAGCAGACCACCGCGGAGATTCTCCAGCACTTAATCGGTAATACAGGCAAGGTAGACCCAAGCATTAGATGTGTCGGGTTATCTGCCCCTGGGTTAACTGATAATGAGAATCGGACCATCAGCTGCATGCCTGGTCGTCTGGAGGGCTTGGAACATTTCGATTGGTCTGGTTTTTTAAAACAGGACGTACATGTATTAAACGATGCTCATGCAGCGCTGGTTGCTGAGTCTCGTTGGGGTGTAGCAGCAGATATTCCAAACGTAGTGATGCTGACACTCGGTACAGGAATCGGCGGCGGGTTATTGATCAATGGACAACTGCAACAAGGATTTCTACACCGGGCGGGCCATTTGGGTCATATTTCCATTGACAGTGCTAGTGAGTCCAGAGGAATTACCGGAATTACCGGAAGCCTGGAAGATGCAGTAGGAGAAGCTACTTTATCAAAGCGTTCTTTAGGAAAATATAAAAACACCCGCGATCTGGTTGATGCGTATTTGACTGGTGACACCTGGGCTACCTATGTCTGGCTGACCACAGTACGTAAACTCGCTCTTGGCATTGTATCCTTTTGCAACATGATAAGTCCGGACCTGGTGGTGCTGGCGGGAGGAATTACCAAAGCAAAAAAACATTTGTTGGACCCTTTATCTGCCTTTATGGATCTGTATGAATGGAGACCGGGGGGTCAAGCCACTCCCATTAAATTAGCGAAATTTGAAGAGTTGGCAGGAGCCATTGGAGCGGCTCTATTTGCCAGATCACGAATCACCGCTCCCTAATCACTTAAAAAGGAATAAAGAAATAATGACAGTTATAGACCAATACCTTAAAATATGTCAGCAGCTTACAGAAGCTGTTGCAAAACAAAAAGACCAAATGCAAACCGCAGCCCAATGGTTTGCCAACACCATACAGGCTGGCCGAATGGTACAGATCTTTGGCTCGGGTCATAGTCGAATCATGGCAGAAGAAATGTGGCCCCGTTACGGTTCATTCCCCGGGTTTAATCCCATTGTTGAGTTGTCACTTACCTTTCACAACCTGGTGGTAGGAGCCAATGGTCAACGTCAGGCCATGTATCTGGAAAATGTGGCTGGACTGGCAGAACGTATTTTGAGGAATTTTTCTTTGACCGGGGAGGACAGCGCTCTGGTTATTTCCAGTAGTGGTTGTAATGTGGTTCCTATAGAGATAGCACAGATATTTCAGGAAAAAGACATTAAAGTAGTGGTGCTGGTGTCATTGGCACATCTTGAAAAATCAACCAGTAAACGATCTGATGGGGCTAAGCTAACGGATTTTGCAGACCTGATCTTAGATACAGGGGCACCGGTAGGTGATGCCTCGGTTCAAATACCAGGATTAGACACTCCGGTGTCACCGACTTCCACAGTGGGAGGCGCTATTATCATCAACTGTCTTAAGGCTGAAATAGCCAGGCTGCTTACGGAAGCCGGATTTCCTCCAAAAGTGTTAACTAGTGGTGCTATTATAGGTGCCCAAAAAGCAACCGATCTGTTTGAGAGCGCTTATGACGAACATGCGCACAGGTTAGCCAAATTGTATCAGGATGTCGGGAAATAAATCGGGGCTATCTGATAATGATAGAGATATTAAATATTGAGAAATTACCTATACTGGCGGCAACTGATATCCTGGTGGTCGGGGCAGGGTCTGCAGGTTGTGTGGCAGCATTGGCAGCCTCCCACAATAAAAAATACTCAGTAATGCTGATTGAGCGATACGGCTTCCCCGGGGGAACTTCCACTCAAATGTTAGATACATTCTATGGATTCTTTACTCCTGGTGATAACCCAAAAAAAGTGATTGGAGGCATCCCTGACAAAGTAGTCAATCATCTGGACCACAGCGGAAACGTATTTCTTAGACCCAATACATATGGTGCCGGTACCGGAGTAAACTATAATCCGGAAAGATTAAAACTGATTTGGGACCAAATGATCACAGAGGCTGGGATCAAATACTGGTTACACACTCACCTGGTAGAGGTGTCAAAAAATGAAGGCGATTACAATTGCTGTATACTCTGGAATAAGAATGGTTTCCAAAAAGTTTTGGCCCGTCGAGTGATTGATGCATCCGGAGATGCTGACTATTGTTATTATTCGGGGTTTGATTTTGAACTGGCGGGGGAGCAAGACCCAGTGCAAAGCATGACTACTACCTTTAGAATGAGCAACGTGGATCTAGATCACTATGAAACTGCCGGCGGCAAAAAAATGCTTCAAGAAAAAATGAACCAAGCAATAGAAGAGGGAACTTATCCATTACCCAGAAGGGAGGGGTCGGCACATGAGATGTGTCAAAAACGATGCATCTCCACAGTTGCTGTAAAGGTGTCAGACAAACATGCTTTGGAAATATCTGACCTGACTCAAGCAGAGATCGAGGGAAGAAAGCAGGCTTTCGTCTATGAAAAATTTTTTACCGAGCAAATCCCCGGTTACCAACATGCCAGTATTATAGGGTTGTCACATCAAATTGGAGTACGGGAAACCAGACGGGTATATGGCGAGAAAAGGCTGACTAAAGAAAATTGTATGTCTGGCGAAGTGCCCATAGACAGTGTCCTTCTTTGTGGAGCCCCTATAGAAGATCACCGTAAGGACAATGATGGAGTGGAGGAAACCTACTGGCAGTATATCCCGGACTCGGGGGTATATGGTGTCCCCTATGGCACCCTTGTTCCAAAAACCAGTACTACCACCTGGGTAGTAGGGAGATGTTTTTCCGCCACTCATGATGCCCATGCCTCCTGCCGGTCAATGGCACAAACCATGGCTATGGGGCAGGCAGCAGGTTTAGCAGCGGCAATGACTTTGGACTTAGATCTTGGTGCCTATGAATTACCAATAAGCTTACTGAGTGAAAAACTACATGATCTGGGCGCTGTATTGGAGCAACCGGGAACAACGGCCGATACTTCCAGAAATGGTTGGAAGAACAACCTTAAATCAACTACTTAATCGAACCCTTATTGTATGAGCTCACATCCTATACGTACTATTGTAATTGGCAGTTATCCATTTCCTGCCTGGTTGGAGTTTGCCTCTCAAAACCTGGATAAATTTGGACAGAATGACATTGAAGAAATAATCGACGATGCGGTTATTGCCGCTGTTCATGACCAGGTGTCTGCCGGGCTGGACCTTATTACAGATGGTGAACAAACCCGGCTCGATTTTAATCTGTCTTTTTACGGTTATCTACAGGGGATACAAAAAGAGACGAAATCACCTCGACTTTGGGGGCCTCCTGCTCATGACCAACGTGGCAAACACACGCTGGATGGTGAACTGGCAGCTCCCAACGGGCTGGGAGTAGTAGCGGAATTTCAGCGGCTAAAACGCCTGGCGCCGCAAAACCAGGCACTAAAAGCCAGCGTGCCCGGACCCTTTACCCTGAGCGGTAGATTACTGCCAAATAAACAATATCCCGATCGATTTTCCATCACTGAAGCTCTGCTTCCTATTGTAAGGAAGGAACTGGAAGATTTGGTTGCTGCCGGCTGTCAGGAAATTACTATTGACGAGCCCTCTATGAGTTGTTACGCTTATAAAGAAGATACCAAAAAGTTCGTTGACATATTCAACCGCACAGTGGAACCTGCCGTGGGTAAGTGCCGCTTATCAACCCATTTGTGTTTTGGGAATTACAAAGGACATCCAGTGGGATACCGGCGAATTGCACCCATGCTGCCGGACTTTCTGGATTTCAAAGTGGACGAAGTTCACGTGGAAATGGCCAACCGGGAATTTGCTGAGATCGAATTGACCTCAGAATTTGCAAAGAAGATGGATGTTGCTGTTGGAGTCATTGATGTTAAAAGTTATTATATCGAAACCCCACAAGACGTGACCGCTCGAATTGAACAATGTCTGGAGTACATTCCTGCGGATAAACTGGCTATAGCCCCTGATTGCGGCCTCAGTCAAACTGCCCGATGGGCTGCAAAGAAGAAATTGTCCAATATGGTGGAAGGCGCGCGAAGAGTGCGTGAAAAATTGTAAACGAATGATCTCACCATTGTTACAGGAGGGTTCCTTGTTGGAAAATATCCGGAATACTGATAAAGAATCGGAGCATTTCTATCTTTGGTGGCTGGGGCAAAGCGGGTTTTTAATCCAGTGGAAAGGTCAACATTTGCTTTTGGACCCATATCTTTCCGACTCGCTAACCAAAAAATACGCTGCCACTGACAAACCACATGTGCGCATGACAGAAATGGCTGTGAACCCCGCCAAGTTGGATTTCATTGATATAGTCACCAGCAGCCATAATCACACCGATCATCTGGATGCTGAAACCCTGTTCCCATTAATGCTGGCCAACCCGAAAATGCAACTGCTCATACCTGAAGCGAACAGGGAATTTGTGAGCGAGCGGCTTAACTGTGACCATAACTATCCCATAGGGATAAACGAAAAGGAGCAGGTTACTTTGAATTCTTTTACCTTCCACGGGATCCCCGCCGCACACAACAACCTTGAGAGAGACCAAGTGGGTCGATGTAAATTCATGGGATACGTTATTGAATTCGGTCCCTGGAAGATCTATCACAGCGGTGATACTCTATGGTATAACGGTATGGAAGACTTACTTAAACCCTTTAAGGTGGATGTAGCCATTCTTCCTATCAATGGGAACAAACCTGAGCGTCGGGTAGCCGGGAACATGGACCATGTGGAAGCTCCGAAGTTCGCGCAAGCTATTGGGGCTGGTTTGGTGATCCCCTGTCATTATGATATGTTTACTTTTAATACCGCCGATCCGGCTGACTTTGCCAAGGCTGCAGAAAAACTGAACCAGCCTTATAAAGTTTTATTATGTGGAGAACCCTGGATTTCAGATCAGCTGCCATGAGCTTCGTCAGAACCATATTGGGGGATCTGGACCCAAAGGAACTAGGACTTACCTATTCACATGAACACGTTGTAATTGATGAATGTTACCCCACCGAGCTTCATCCGGATTTTCTGTTAGACGATGAAACCAGGATCACTGAAGAACTCCAGGAATTTTATACAAATGGGGGCCGATCAATGGTTGACACCATGCCCATTAATTGCGGTCGTAATGTGATGAAGCTGGCCTCTGTCAGCAAAAACAGTGGGGTAAATATTTTGATACCAACCGGACTTCATCTGGAGTATTACTATCGGCCGCATCATTGGCGATACCAGTTAACTGAGGACCAGCTTACCAGGTTATTTATTGCAGACATTGAAGAAGGGGTGGATCGCTATGATTATAACGGACCGGTTGTGGATCGAACACATTACAAAGCCGGCTTGATTAAACTGGCTACCGGTGACCACTCCTTTACACCTCACCAGGAGATGATTTTCAGGGCCGTAGTAAACACACACCTTGAAACAGGTGCACCTATACTTACACATACAAATTATGGACATCAGGCATTGGAACAAGCCCTGATGTTTGAGAAATTAGGAGCCAGCCTTGAGCATGTGGTACTTTCCCACCTCGACCGGCGGGTTGAAGTTGACTACCACCGTGAAGTTTTACAAACTGGTGTTCGAGTGGAATATGACAGTGCTTTTCGCTGGAAACCGGATGAGGAAAATGGCACATATTATTTGCTCCGGAATTTACTATTTGATTTTCCCCAGCAAATCACTATGGGAATGGACGCGGCCCGTAGTAGTTACTGGCATTCTTATGGTGGAAAGCCGGGACTTACATTCCTTTTGAATCAATTTAAACTAGATCTGGATCGAATGGGACTAGGCAAGTTTTACCGGGATATTTTTTATCAGGTTCCCCAACAATTGTTCACATTTTACAAAAATGATATAGATTGAAAGTTAGACCAATTGAGCATGAATTTAAATATTAAAGCCATCCAGAACAAAACCTACGATGCCATCGTCATCGGTACCGGTATCAGCGGTGGCTGGGCGGCCAAGGAGCTTTGCGAAAAAGGCTTAAAGACCTTGGTATTGGAAAGGGGCCGCATGGTCAGGCACCTCAAGGATTATCCCACCATGCATCAGAAGCCCTGGGAAATTAAGTACGGCGACCGCCTAACCCCCAAAGAAATCAAAGAGGATTATCCTGTTCAAAGTCAAACTGAATATGCTGTGCTACAAACCACCAAGCACTTTTTTGTAAAAGACAGCGAGCATCCATATAACCAGATAAAACCGTTTACCTGGACGCGGGGCTACCATGTAGGAGGCCGTTCTCTAACCTGGGCACGCTGGTCCTTAAGGCTCAGTGACATTGATCTGGAAGCCAATGCCAGAGAGGGAATTGGTGTGGACTGGCCCATTCGATATGGTGACCTGGAGCCATGGTATGACTATATAGAATCTTATATCGGTGTAAGTGGCCGTAAAGACGGATTGAAGCAATTCCCGGATGGAAAATTCCTGCCTCCATGGGACATGAACTGTATTGAAAAGCACTTGGAACAAAAAATAGCAGAGAATTATACAGACCGGATACTCACTCTGGGTAGAACCTCCAATATTACCCAATCTGTAGGTGGGCGCAGCAAATGTTTGGCCCGTAACCTATGCAGGCGGGGTTGTCCATACGGTGCGTTCTTTAGCAGTAATTCGGTTACTTTGCCAGCCGCCGAAGCCACTGGAAACATGACCCTAAGGCCTCATTCTATCGTACACTCCATACTCTATGATAAGGACAAAAGGAAAGCCACCGGTGTTCGCATCGTGGATGCTGAGACCAACGAAACCATTGAATTCAATGCCAAAGTAATTTTTTGCTGTGCTTCAACTTTGGGATCAACCTCAATCCTTATGAATTCCGTCTCTGATGCCTTTCCCAATGGGCTCGGCAATAGCAGTGGGGAGTTAGGGCATAACCTAATGGATCATCATTTCAGGGTTGGCGCCTATGGCACCCATGATGGATATACTGATCAATACTACAAAGGTCGGCGACCAACGGGCGTGATTGTGCCCAGGTTTCAAAATATCGATAAAAAGACTACTCGTAAAGACTATTTGAGGGGATTTAGTAATTATGGCGGAGGCGGCAGGGAAGGGCTATGGCGGTCCGGAGAAGAGGACGCTTTTGCTTTTGGTGAGGACTTCAAACAAGGTCTGGTGACACCAGGGCCCTGGACTTTCAGGTTCAATGCATTTGGAGAATGTTTGCCCAGTCATGAAAATAAAGTGTATCTGGATCATGAAAATACAGATGCATGGGGGCAGCCTACCTTATCCATTGACATGAAATTCCGAGAGAACGAACTGGCCATGCGCCCTGAAATGATGAGTTCCAGCGCTGAAATGCTGGAAGCCGCAGGTTTTAAAAATGTTCAGACTTATGATGATCAAACGCCTCCTGGCTTAGGCATCCACGAAATGGGTACGGCCCGTATGGGTAAAAATCCAAAAACATCAGTGCTAAATCGTTGGAATCAACTACACGAGGTGCCCAATGTATTTGTCACCGATGGGTCTTGCATGGTTTCCAGTTCCTGGCAGAATCCTTCGCTGACCTATATGGCGCTGACCGCCAGGGCTTGTGACTATGCCGTTGAACAAATGAAAAAACAGAATTTATAAACGAGGTGTCTGATATGAAACGTAAAAAATAATGGATCGACGGAACGCAATTAAGCAGGCCAGCTTACTGCTTGGGTTTATGGTCTCCGGCCCCGCACTTACCGGTGTACTTAATGGATGTACTGCCGAGGCGGTACCAGATTGGCAGCCAGTTTTTCTTTCCGCAGAAGAAGTAAAGCTGATTACAGCTGCCTCTGACCGTATTATTCCAGGAGCGGCGGAAGCAGGCGTACCCCAATTTATTGATATAATGCTATCGGAATATTACCTTCCTGAAGACCAGGAACAGTTCCGTTCAGGTTTGGTGGCGCTGGAAGCTCAGAGTCAAGAAATATTAAATCAAGGTTTTATAACAGGAACCCCGGAAGAACAGGATCAGGTACTCACGGAACAAGCGTCATTGGCTAAAAAACAGATACAAGCTACTTCGGAAACCTCCCAACCATTCTTTCTAATGATCAAGGAGCTAACGGTGCTGGGATTTTTTACCTCCGAAATTGGGGCAACACAGACTCTTCAATACGATGAAGTTCCGGGAGGCTTTCAGGGATGTGCCCCGTTGGAATCAGTAGGTGGGAAAACCTGGGCCACTTAGATCTCGGATCTAAGATTTGAGAGCTGAGATCTGAGATTTGAGAGCTGAGATTTGAGAGCTGAGATCTGAGAGCTGAGATCTGAGATCCCTATATCCCGATCCAGCTGAATTCATAGGGATGTTCGGGGATTTTGAGTCGCGCCGAAACCCGCTTTAAACGATCCGGTAATTTCATTAAATAGTCTCTGGCTTTTTCTCCAGCTTCGTTGAGGTCGGGTACTTGATCTATCTCCCAGATGGTTAACAAAGATTCCAAAATATCAATATAATCAGCTGCCGTATAGATACCCAAGCGCTGGGCAGCATCTGAAAAATGAGTGAAAGTTGAACCAAGCTCGACCCCCAATTCACGTAAGTAATGTGCTGGCATAACGATCTTCTTACGCATCATATCAGCAAAAGCCAACATCATTTCGCTGGGATCTACCTCCATTATTTTCTGAACAAATGACTGATAAGCATGGGCATGCCGGCCTTCGTCAGCAGCGATCTTAGAGCAAATCTTGGCCAATTCAGGATTGTCTTGTCTTTTAGCAATAGCCCCTACCCTTTTATGACTGATAAGCGTAGCCTGTTCCTGAAAGCTGGTATAAACAAAATTTCGATAGGGGTCTGCCGCGGTACCAATATCAAATCCATCACTCAATAAATACTGTGTGCTGATCTCCATTTGTCTCATATCCACCCTGCCCGATAAATACAAGTATTTATTTAATAAATCACCGTGACGATTTTCCTCTGCTGTCCAGCCGCGTATCCACTTTGTCCATCCATTATGTTCCAGCTGATTAACTCCTTCCATCCCTGCTAACCAGGATTCATAGGTTGGTAGCGCTTCCTCAGTGATGGTATCACCAATGAGCACCGCCCAAAAATCATAGGCCAATTCCTTTGCCCGTTCCTGTAGGTTGCGCACATCGTCAAAAAAAGAAATGTCCCTGGCATCAGGAAGAAAATCAGCCGGTTGCCAGTTTTGGTCGATAGGCCTGAGAAACTTAGGTAGTTTCTCTAGTACAAATTTTTCAACATGGTTCATTACCTCCAGTCTGCTCCCGTCCATTGTTTATCTAATATTTGCTAAGAAATTAACTCGAAAGTTGTAAATATTGACAAAATAATAGATAAAACCTATGCTACAGCTTATTTTGCCCTTCTTCACTTCGAAAACTGGAATTCATGGGAAAAACTAATTTCAAAACCGCAACACAATGTGTTCACTCCGGTGCATTGCCGGACTCACTTGCAGGAGGAGTAAACTCTCCAATAATTACCTCCAGCGCCTTTCAATTCCTGGATCAGGAAGATCCTTCTTACCCAAGGTATTTCAATACCCCCAATCAACAGGTGGTAGTGGACAAATTATGCGCCCTGGAAAAAGGTGAGGCTGGATTAGTACTTAGCTCCGGAATGGCAGCTATAAGTACCGCTTTTATGGCCTTGCTTAAACCAGGCGACCATGTAGTAATACAAGATCAGATCTACGGGGGCACCTACTTTTTTGCAAAGTCTCAATTAGAAAAACTTGGAGTTTCATATACTCTGGTCAAAGGCACTGAGAGCGCTGGTTTTGAGCAAGCAATACAATCCAACTCGAAGGTTTTATATTTTGAAACACCCAGTAATCCTCTGCTGAGCGTATTGGACATCTCGGGATTAGCCAAACTAGCACGCGATCATCAGATGACCTCTATTATCGATAATACCTTTGCGTCTCCCATTAACCAAAATCCACTGGATCTTGGAGTAGATGTGGTTATGCATAGTGGAACAAAATATCTGGGTGGACATAGTGATCTTTGTTTTGGGGTCCTGATTACCAGCAAACATCTACGCGAAGCCATGCAATCCACTGCGGTGAATTGGGGAGGAAGCCTGAATGCGACGACCTGTTACCAGATTGAGAGAAGCCTAAAAACATTGTCACTCAGGGTACAAAGACAGAATGAAAATGCTTTGCAAATAGCCCAGGCATTGCATGACCATGCTGCCATTAAGAAGGTCTATTATCCGGGTCTTGACTCACATCCGGGACACGATCTTGCTAAATCTCAGATGTCAGGGTATGGCGGTATGTTGTCATTTGAACTTAACGCCATTGGCACAGCGCCGGATTTTTGCAAGCGCCTAAAATTGATCAAACCGGCGCTTAGTCTTGGTGGAGTGGAAACCATCATCAGCATCCCCTGCTTAACCTCGCATATCAAAATGTCAAAGGAAGAACGAATTGCAGCAGGAGTTTCGGATGATCTTTTGCGATTGTCAGTGGGCATTGAAGACGTCCAAGATCTCCTGTCGGATCTCTTGGGAGCAGTAGAATAGGGGAACAACAAGAACAATAGAACAGTTCGAACATGTGAACCATAGAACATTCGATTTCAACAACTCGAATTTAATGGGACACGGCGCATACGCTAATCTATTGTTCTAATATTGCAAATGTTCAGTTGCTCCTAATGCTCAATTATTCTCTTATTCTCTTATTCTCTTATTCTCTTATTCTCTTATTTCCAATTTTCCCTACGGGAATTGAGACTGTAAAGATTGATATTGGTCAAATTCATAACCAAAATTCAGGACCAATGAAAAAGCAATTCTTGGAAGACAGGCTTATCAATTTTTCAACTGAAATCATTGACATCCTAAAATCCATATCCAAAACTGAAATAGGCATTCACCTTTCAAAACAACTGGGGCGTCCTGGCACTTCTGTTTCTTTGAATTACGGAGAAGCACAAAGTGCCGAATCCCGAAAAGATTTTGTCCATAAAATGAAAGTAATCCTTAAAGAACTTAGAGAAAGTTATATCTGTTTACGAATCATTGATAAGGCGAATCTTTACATAAAAAGTGATTCAAGACTTGAGAATATTATTTCGGAAAACAATCAATTGATAGCAATTTTTGTAAAAAGCATATCCACCGCCCAAGGCAGTGGGAACAAAAAGAACATTAGAACAGTAGAGCAGGAGAACAGCGGGAACATTGGAACAATAGATTAATAGAACATTTGAACATGTGAGCATTGGGAGCAATAGAGCAATAGAGCATTAGAGCATTAGAGCATTTGATTTAATTTAATGGCGTAATTCGATTTTTGGGGAACGTTTTCAGTCGTTAATCTATTGTTCACATGTTCGTTTGTTCACATGTTCTATGTATCTACTGTTCTACTGCTCTCTTGTTCTCCTATTCCCCTATTCCCTTGTTCCCCTATTCTAATGCTCCCCAAGCCTGCTGGCTTGTCCGACCCAATCATCTCTCTGGATCCTTCCGGGGAAAAATTCAATGGCCTCAGTGATCTTGTCAGCTTGTTCGGAGGTCATAGAAGCTATTTGTTCAAAAGTATAGATCCCAATCCTGTTTAATTTCTGCTCAATAAAAGGACCCACACCACTTATCTTTTTTAAATCATCACTTTCATCAGCCGAGGCTGATTTAATGCCTATTGATGAAACAAAATCCTGTCCTGGACCTAAAGTTGTGTCTACATCATTTAAAAGTACCTCAATATCCAAGCTCTCTCTACTCTCAAGTTTCTGCGTATTCTCCTTTAATTCTCTTATTTCCTCTTCCAGATTAGAATTAAAAACCCTTAGCCGGTTGACCTCTGACCTTAACTTGTTTGCCTCCTCCTGAGTAAGCATTTGATCTATCTTGAATTGAAGCTCTTGTTTCAATGATTCATGGGCGCTTTCGATTTCTGCCAATGAATGTTGAGCAATTTCACATCTCTCTCGTTCTTTTTTAAGTTCTGAGGTGGCACGTTGCACTTCTTCAATGCTTACCAGATTGGTTTTACTTTCAACACACTGGTTCAGTTGGTCCTGTAGCTTATCTTTGGCAATATCCAGGTTTTCGTTAGCTATATGTACATTCCGAACTTCTTGTTGCAATTTAACTAACTGATCCTGGAGATCATTGATTCTATGGTTACGAAGTAACCAGGCGATCAGGTAGCCTATTAGGAATGCTCCCAAAAGCATGATCAAAATATCTACAGGTGCACTAATAAATGGCTTTAAAAACATAGCTTCCAAATTGATTAGATTTTTATGATTTCTACCCTGCGATTTTGTTGCCGCCCACGTTGGGTATTATTGCTTACTAAGGGAATCTCCTCACCCTCCGATTCTGCCAAGATACTTTTTTCAGGCATCCCATAGGATATCAGCAGGTCTTTCACCTTGGTTGCACGCACCAAGCCAAGTTTCTTATTTTCAATAGCCTCTCCGTGATTATCTGTATGGCCAACCACCAATAGGTTATTGTCATTCCTTATGGCACTGCCTGCCATTTTCTTCAAAGCCTTACGTACCTGTTGATTGGATTCAGGAGAAGCGCTATTTGTAGGAAAATGAATCACCAGCTTATTTTTGCCTTCGCTAATTATAAAATCCGTAGAAGGCGCTTCTTGGGGTATCAAACTGAATGAGACTGCCTGGTTGATTTTGCCACCAAGCCCGGAACTTAGGTCTGCTGTTTTCGAATTAACTCTTATACTTCTTTTGATTCCTGAGTTAAGTAATAACTGCTTTATATTCTGGGCCCTGGCCAATCCAAGATTTTCGAATTCAGAATTATTGATTTCCTGTTGGTCATACAATCCGGTTATTTCTACTACTGCCGCTGGAGACCGGTCAAAAACTTCCACTAATGAATCCCTGAACATCGTGAATTCTTCACTGGTTATGGGATCAGCACTGGACCATTCAAAAGAAAGCGGAGCTTGATAAGCTTCTAAAAGGACCTCCTCGAGGAGCGGGTCAGGAGAAGTTTCTTCTTGTTGGCTAGTAATGCTTTGACCGCTGTCACAGAGCTCATGAATACCGCATACATACCAACGGACGCTGATTACACACCATACCGTAAATACGATTAGCCCTGGTATCAGGATTTTCATAACTTCATAACTGATTTAGGATCAATTTTAGAAATTTATCTGTTTAAATCAATATATTGAACAGAATAATTGTACAATTCTAAGAACCATGTCGGAACTTAAATGGTACCGTGTCTTGGGTCCGGAAGCAGCAGCAGAGCGAATACCAAAGGGTAAATTACAATTGGTGAAATTAGGTAAGCAAAGGATATGTATTGCCCACACTGAACAGGGATACGTGGCAGTTTCTGATATTTGTCCTCATCTTGGGGAATCGTTAAGCGGAGGTACCATTAATTTTTTAAACGAGGTAATTTGCCCATGGCATGGATACCGGTTTAACTTAATAGATGGAAGGGAATGCCGGCAGCGTACACCTGATCTTGAGGTTCATAAGGTAGAAATGAGGGAAGAAGGTTTATTTTTAGGGGTAATTAGATGAATGATAAGTTTTTAGTTTTTAGTTTTTAGTTTTATGAAAATATTAATTACCACCTTATTGTGTGACGGGTGTGCTGGTCTATTCGCACAGAATAAGACCGCAGAATCTGAGGTGATTATTTCAACTCAGTTACCGGCTTGGTTCGAATTTTATCAGGATCTGCACGCCCACCCTGAATTGTCATTTTATGAAAAAGAAACTGCATCAAAACTAGCCCAAGTGCTCAGGAAGCTGGGTTTCGAGGTAACAGAGAATTTTGGCGGTCACGGGGTTGTAGGAGTTTTGAAAAATGGACCGGGACCAACGGTGATGGTGCGTGCGGACATGGATGCTCTTCCAGTAGTTGAGGATACCGGTCTTCCCTACGCCAGCAAAATCCTTGTCAATGATGAAAACGGTAATCAGGTAGGCGTGATGCATGCCTGTGGTCATGATTTGCATATGACAGTTTGGGCCGGAACTGCTGGATTATTGTCAGATTTGAAAGATCAATGGAAAGGCATCCTGGTATTCATTGCCCAACCCGCAGAAGAGCGCACCGGTGGCGCTACAGCCATGCTAACCGATGGACTTTTTGAAAAATTCCCCAGACCTGATCACATACTGGCACTTCATACCAGCGCAAATCTGGCAACTGGAAAAGTAGGCTATGTCCCTGGTTATGCCATGGCCAACGTAGACTTTATGAAAATTACCATTTTTGGTGAGGGCGGTCACGGGGCTTATCCACATACTACCAAAGATCCCGTAGTATTGGCAGCACGGACCATCATGGACTTACAAACTATCGTGAGCCGGGAGGTATCTCCTCTTGAACCCGCGGTGGTTACTGTGGGTTCCATTCATGGCGGCACTAAAGCAAATATTATTCCCGATGAGGTGCAATTGGAACTGACCATGAGAAGCTACAGCGATGAGGTAAGGGAGGATATTATCGAAAAAATCCAGAGGATTTGCATAGGCAACGCAATCTCAGCAGGGTTGCCCAAAGATAAATACCCGCAAATCACATTGCGACCGAATGCCACACCGGCTTTATACAATGATCCTGAGTTGACCAAGGAACTTGCTCAAGTAATAGCGGATAGACTGGGTGATGAGCAAGTGGAAGAAGTGGCACCAGTAATGGCAGGAGAAGACTTTTCCCGTTATGGCAGAGTGGAGCCGAAAATCCCGCTCTTCATGTTTTGGCTGGGAGCTGTTGCCCCTGAAAGAATCAAAGCTGCTGCAGCTGGCGAATTGAAATTACCTTCCTTACATTCTTCGAAATTTGCTCCTGAAGCGGAACCAGCTATTGAAACCGGGGTGAAGGCTATGAGTGCAGCAGTGTTGCATTTGTTAGGCAAATAACGAGGGACGAGGGTGTTAGGACTTCAATTAACAATTGATGACGAGGCTGACATTCATTAATTTTTAACTATTAATTTTTAATTGTGTATCAAGCTGTTGCTCCATAACTTTGCGGGTTCTTTATTGAAACAATCACGAGTAATAAAATCTAGTATTCAGTTCTTATCGTCTGTAAACCCATTGTACCAGTGCGATCCGTCACAAAATGGCTTGTTTTTAGACCCCCCGCAGCGGCATAGTGTAAAATGTTCTTTGGAAGCACCTTCCGCCATATCGGTATTTTCAAGACTCGGGCCTCCTGAAACAACATATGGGCCATTTGGTGCTATAAAAATACTTGGCTCTCCTTCATTGTCTCTATGCTCCGCACCATCGACTGTGTAACTCAAAGCACCGGATGGGCATTTCTTAATGGTTTCAATTATTTCATCCACACTAGCTGAATCTGGATAAATCCATGGTTCCTCTCTCAAATGAAATACTGCTGCCAAACCATCTGTACATTTGCCTGCATGGGCACATATGCCTCTATTATCATGAATGGTAATTTTCTTGCCTACATAGTTATCTCGCTGATCTTCAACTCTTCCATTTATTTTTGACGAAGAAAATCCGTTCTTGGCATGTGTCCCATCACAAAATGGTTTGTTGTTTGATGCACCACATCGGCACAGTGCTATGGTCTCCTTTGTATCCACTGGTCTCTTTCTACTAGCAAAATTCTTGAGGTTTTTTACTATGTATGGGCCGTTTTCAGCAGGTGTGATTGTTGGTTTATCTTCATCCATGTTATCCTTTTCTTTGAATTAACGTTTTTTCTGTGCTGGCGATGGGGCTATTCAAAGGTATTTTTATAATTCTTCCCCTTTTCTAGTTACTCATAATATCTTTAGCACTCAATTTGTTATTCAATATTTAATTAATTTCAGGGTTAATAAAAAGACCCAAAACATGCGTTTCTTTGCTTTAATTACCATACTAGCCATTTTCGGTTGTAGTGACAACACACGCAATGGCTCATTATCTACATCCCCCACCAACGAAGATCTTATGACCCCTCCAGTGAAAGACATTCATAGTTACGCCGAACCCAGCCAAGCCATTATGCAACACCTGGTTTGGCAGGCTGAGGTGAATTTTGACAGTTCCCGAATTACTGCCAAAGCTTCTATTCAAGTTGCCATGGACCCAAAGGCGGAATTTGTGATGCTCGACACCAAGAATCTTATCATTGACAGTGTGAGTACCGGTACGGCAGGGAATGAGTCTGCCACCGACTTTTCCATGGGTAAACCGGATGACCTTCTCGGCAGCGCTTTGAAAATCTCCCTGTCACCGGACACCGAGTGGATCCATGTTTATTACCGCACCACAGAAGGTGCAGAGGCCCTACAATGGCTAAACCCGCAACAAACAGCCGGTAAGCAACAACCTTTTCTCTTCACACAGTCACAGGCCATCCTGGCCAGAAGCTGGATCCCTTTGCAGGACAGCCCTGGTATCAGGTTTACCTATGAAGCCACTGTGAAGGTGCCCAACCAACTATTAGCCCTAATGAGCGCTGAAAATCCTCAGCAAAAGAATGAACAAGGCATCTATCATTTCAAAATGGAACAGCCAATTCCCGCTTATCTTATGGCGCTGGCAGTAGGTGATATCAAATTTCAATCTTTAGGCCCCAGGTCTGGAGTCTATGCTGAGGAGGGGCTTATCGAAAAGGCGGCTTACGAATTTGGGGAACTGGAGGATATGATTTCCATCGCCGAAGAACTTTATGGTCCCTATCAGTGGGACCGCTACGATCTAATTGTACTGCCTCCCAGCTTTCCTTTCGGAGGTATGGAAAATCCCCGACTTACCTTTGCAACTCCCACAATCCTGGCAGGCGATCGGTCCCTAACATCATTGGTGGCCCATGAGCTGGCACACAGTTGGTCCGGTAATCTGGTCACCAATGCCACTTGGGAGGATTTCTGGCTGAATGAAGGGTTTACCGTTTACTTCGAGCATAGGATTATGGAGGCTTTAAGTGGAAAAGATTATTCGGAAATGTTGGCTTTGCTTTCATTACAGGATTTACGGGCAGAGGTGGAAGAAATGGTGCAACAAAAAAATGCCGGTGACACACATCTGAAACTGGATCTAAAGAACAGGAATCCGGATGATGGTATGACCTCCATCGCCTATGATAAGGGCTATTACTTTTTAAGGTGGTTGGAAGAACGGTCCGGAAGAGTAATTTGGGATCAATTCCTGGTAAATTATTTTGAGGAGAATGCTTTTAGAAGTATGTCCACCGAACAATTCTTGCACTACCTTAAGAAGAATCTCATTGAGAAACAGCACATTAATATTTACCTGGACGAATTGGAAGAATGGATTTACCAAAGTGGGTTACCTGACAATCTCCCAGTGCCGGTATCCTCAAAATTTGAACTGGTCGATGCTGCGTTGAACAGTTGGGCCAACAACGGTACGCTTCCTGATTCAGAGCTATGGAGTACCCACGAGTGGCTGCATTTTATCAGAAAGTTGCCGAAAGACCTGGACAGCGCTTCGGTGACAGCACTGGATGCAAGTTATGATTTTACCCATAGCGGTAATGCAGAAATACAAGCTGCTTGGTTTGAAAAGGCCATTTCTTATAACTATCGACCTGCCTATCCCGCCATGGCCGAATTTCTTAAACGCGTGGGACGACGTAAGTTCCTTACTCCATTGTACAAAGCCCTTGTACGGACCGAGTCCGGAAAAGAGTTTGCCTTAGAGGTATATAAGGAGGCACGACCAAATTATCATTTTGTTTCAGCAAATAGTATTGATGATATTTTAAATTATGAATGATAAATTATAAGTGATCTCCCAGCGCGTGCTTTGTCCCACTAGATAAAAATATGATAATTAAACTGAGCTTATCTATTCCCTCAATTCATAATTTCTCATTTCTAATTGTTATGACTCACGGGAAAAATAGGAACAAATGTGATTTGCGTTCGCTCTCACCCAGATATATAGTCCCATCCAACCCTGTGGTCATGCTATCAAATTGCTGTCCTCGCCAGTAGTAATATGGACTTCGGTCAACCGCTAACATCCCCAGATTTTTAAATCCGTGGGTTTGTGGATTGTACATATAGAATTGACAAGGTCTGGAAGTCGATTGCTCTCCAGCCATGATATATACATTACCATTTTTACCAACAGTTAGACATCTAAGCCGTCGTGATTCCCTTACTTTTCCCAGATTAACCAATTCCATATTTTGCGAATCGAAAGAGAAAAGGTACCCATCGGTGGTCCCTCCGTAAATCAATCCATTTTTGTCTTTAACAAAATACTCTACGGCAGTATAGTCTTTATAAAATTGCATGTAATAATAATCCCCAGGTATTTCAATATTTGTAGAGACCAGATCTCCTGCCACCGGATCATAATAGTTTAACATTCCTTTGGTACCGGAAAAGAATACCCTTCCGGTATCATCGCAAATCAGGGCCCTTGGCAGAGTTCTCCATTGCCGTTCAGGTCCATGATATACTTTTTGAGCATCGATTTCTCCTAGATCAGTGGTTTTATTGGCAGCTATATTATATATGAAGAAATGACCATCAGGATAGGTAATACCATAAATCTCATCCCCATGGGGACTGATGGTGAGTGCGTAAATGGAATTATTTGCCAAAGGCCTGCCTAAATCTTCCAATTCACAATTCATATTGGCAAGTTTTACCTTTGCATTGCTTTCAGCAGGATTATATCGATATAAGTGCCCTCCGGCATATTCACTGAAGTTTCTTTTTATGTCTTTCCACAATGTAACATCCAATGCATCACGTCCTTCACCCTGCTCAGACAAAGAAAAATCTTCGAACATATTTTTACCTGAACCTATATAAATATTGCCATCCTTATCTTCTACTAAAGAGTGATGGACGCCTGAGTGCCCGGAAATTTTTCCCATATGTTTGACCTTATTTATTTTTGGATCGAACAGGAATAAATAGGCTTCTTCCCCGCTGGTACAACCATAGATTATTCCGTCACTGGCTGTAAGTAATGAAGTTATGGCACTGCTGTTAACCGGTATTTCATTGACATCAGGATATCCCAGGTCTCTCAAATCTACTCTTTGCCGATTCCGCATGACATGCCTCATCCAATCCTGAGCATTCAGATGATTAGTAAGCAACAAAGCTTGAATCAAAAAAATGTATGAGGCTGTTTTTTTTATAATCATAGTTTAGTTATTGAGTTTTATAAACTATCAGATGTAAAGCAACTGGGGTATCACCAATCATCCTTGTAGCTTTGTTCTTATCTTTAACCTCTACCTGCCCGCAAATATAAAGTGTACCATCCGGTGCAACCGAAGCTGCTTCACATCCGAATATTTTACGTCCGTCCGCTGTTTGCATTTCACCCAGATCTATCCTTTTATTGGCTTTTAAATCGTACATCACAAGATGATGGCCCTCCGAGCTTCCAAAAGTCTCCTCATACCCCTGAATGTCAAAACTTCTTGCTGAAGGGGCAAAAAAGACTTTCTTATTCCTGTAATCGATAGCAAACGCCAATGTGGAATAAGGTATATTTTTTTGGTTCCCCTCTAAATATCTACTATCACACATTTTTGATAGTTGAGTTATTTCTCCTTCCAGACCCTTGTGAGGATCAAATCGAAATAAAATTGACCCGCTACCGCATGTGATACCATAAGCTACCTTATCAATAGGATCCCACTCCACAGCGCGCCAGTCATATGTTCTGTCAATCATCGGATTGTTCAACTGAGTGGGGAAAATGGTAGGGTCATAGGGCGTCCGAAGTGAAGTTTCATATACTTTTTCTTTTTTCGCATCGTATTTAGCCACCCTGGCAGTTGGAAAACTCATATAAACATTGCCTTCGTCATCACAGAAAATGCTGCGACAGATATCCCAATTACTGACACGCCCCAAATTTTTTGTAACCCGTGTTTTAAGGTCAAATCGATAAAAATATCCTGTAAAACCGATCCCGAAAAGATATCCCCTTTTTTTGTCAATAGTGAGCGGATAGTTTCCAATTCCCCGGTCAACCAATCCCAAATCCTCAGTTTTGTTGTTTTTGGGATCATATTTCATCCAATGTCCCCCCTGCCAACCTGTGAAATCAAAGGAACGCGGACCACTCCCGTTGTTCATGGAAACGTAATAAATGTTACCTTCATCGTCTTCAACCGGCTTGTTATGCAATTTGGCTTGAGTTCTGATTGCCCTTCCCCTCTCTCCAAGAAATTCAGCCATATCCACCAGAAGGACATTGCTATTTTCCATAGGGTCATACACATAAAAATGAGCGCTTGTTCCTTCGCTGATCAGGGCGGAATAGACCTTTCCGTCACTGGCAGCGTACAAGCCGTCCCACATTACAGGGTCTGTCCCGGGATATTCAACGACATCGACTATGAGAATTTCATTTTCCTGAGAAAAACCAGGTGAAATGCATATTGTTAACAACATTACTTCAAAAACCGCCAACCAACCTAAAAAGGGGCGCCTTTTACTACTTAACCTGATAGCTTTATTTTTACTAATTAACTTCATTGCCATATATTTAAAAGAGAACAGCAAATTAATTTAATTGAACTATAATCAAAATGATACGCTCAAATTAAGAAAATCACTTTACACCGTTATTCCTACAATCCAATCAAACCATTATATTTCAGGCACTTACAACAGTATCACTTCTTCCCAAACGGGTTTTAATCATTTGCGGTATGTTTCTTGATATCTCCTTGACAGATCAAAGCAAATCTTTATGTTTTCAGTAAAATTTTTTCAGCTGATATTAATAGTAGGTATTTTTCTTTTTAGCGCCTGTTGGAAGCGGAATTTAGCGGAATCCGGTATCAATAGTGCACCTGACCTGGATGATTTAGAAGTTTGGCATGAAGGGGAAGCAGACCCGGTCGAGGACCAGCCTAGCATATGGGATATTACCAAACGTCACGGCTCTTTTAGTACTTTCTCCAGTTTGGTTGAGGCTGCAGCGCTTGAAGAGACATTCAAGTCTGACAGTCCTATGACGGTATTAGCGCCTACAGATGAAGCTTTCAACCGGTTACCTGAAGGTTCATTAGAACAATTACTAGCGCCGGAAAATAAGACGTTATTAGTGGAGTTGTTGCTCAATCATGTGATCCCTGAAGTTTATCTTTCAATTGATTTGCTGGATGGAGAGACCGCGCTAACTTTAAGCGGGTATAACCTGCCCATCAGCAGAGACAAAGACATAAAACTCAGCAATGCCACCGTCACCACCGCTGATATCAGCGCCAGTAATGGGGTGGTTCATGTGATAGATCAGGTGATCATCCGAGAATAAAAAACCCCTGTAGTAAATGCCCTAGAGCATTATACCACAGGGGAACAAACTAGTAGATATAGTTGTTTTTCTTTGTCATAGCATCCGCTACTCTTCTCCGGGCATCTTTAAGATTAAAAGGTTCGATTTTGGTGAATCGCTTCAACCCCAGTAACATCATTCGGAGCTCATCTCCTTCTGCGAATGCGTAAATTGCCTGTTTCCCAGCAATTTGAGTTTGGTCCAGAGCGTAGTACAGATAGATCCTGGTGAGATCAATTTGATCTGAACACTTATCTTCACCATGAATCCCCGCCAATTTTTCCGTTCGTAATAATGAAGATTCTGCTACATAGATCTGGATCAACATATCTGCCAGATGCATTAATATTTCCTGTTCATGGCTCAATTTCATCATGAATTTTTGAACTGCCGCCCCAGCGATCATAAGCACAGCCTTTTTCAGATTTGCTATTACTTTCTTTTCTTGGTGCCATTTTATGTCTTCTCCATCGGTCCCAAAATCAGGAATGGCCATCAATTCCTTGGCTACCGCCTGAGCAGGCCCCATGATGTCCAACTCCCCTTTCATTCCCCGTTTCAACATCATGTCCAGCACCAGCATCCTATTGATCTCGTTGGTTCCCTCAAAAATTCTGTTGATTCGGGCATCACGGTATGCGCGGTCCATGGGCGCTTCCGTAGAATAACCCATACCGCCATATATCTGTACGCCTTCGTCAACCACAAAATCCAGGGTCTCAGATCCATGTACTTTTAAAATAGCACATTCAATGGCAAATTGCTCCACGGATTTCAGCCTGGCCACCGCTGGATCCATGCCATCAGCAATCAAGGCATCGTAGGCGTCATCAATGTTTTGTCCTGCCCGGTAATGCGCTGCCTCACTGGCATAGGTGCGTGCTGCGCATTCAGCCAGTTTGTGTTTTATAGCACCGTAACTGGATATTGCTGCCCCGAATTGATGTCGTTCATTTGAATAATTGATGGCTCTGTCAAGTATGGCTTTACAGGCTCCCACCGCGGCCACTCCCAGCTTAATTCTGCCTATGTTAAGTATGTTGACTGCAATTTTAAATCCGTTTTGTCGCTCTGAAAGCATGTTTTCAGCCGGTACTTTGCAATCATTGAAAAAGAGTTGTCTGGTAGAAGATCCCTTAATACCCATTTTTCGCTCCTCCTCATTCATGGTAATGCCACCAAATTCCTTTTCAACGATAAATGCTGTCAGGTATTTATCATCTTCTATACGTGCAAACACGATCAAAACATCGGCAAATCCACCGTTGGTGATCCACATCTTTTGCCCGTTGAGCAGGTAGTGCTTGCCATCTTCAGTGAGATCTGCTTTGGTCTTAGCGGCATTGGCGTCAGAACCTGAGTCAGGCTCTGTTAGACAATAGGCAGCTTTCCATTCACCAGTTGCCAGTTTGGGCAAGTATTTTGTTTTCTGTTCCTCGGTGCCGTAATAAAGAATTGGCAAGGTCCCGATCCCGGTATGCGCGGACATGGCGACCGCAAAAGAATATCCGGCCCCCAGTACCTCGGCAATCAACATACTGGTATTGAAGTTCATGCCAAATCCGCCAAATCGTTCCGGCACTGAAGTTCCCAGCAGACCCAACTCGCCCGCTTTGTCCATTAGGGAGGGCATCAATTCCGGGTGTTTCATGCTGTCAATCTCGTCCAGTATTGGATATATCTCATGTTCCAAAAACTCCTGGCAGGATTGTTTGATCATTAACTGCTCTTCGGTAAAATCATTTGGAATAAAAATATCTGAAGCTGCTGTTTCCTTGATAAGAAACTCTCCTCCTTTTATCGCTTTACTCTTAACTGCCGTACTCATAACTAAAAATTCTAATTAATTCAACAACTCATAAATCCCGGCAACGCCCTGACCTCCTCCTACACAGGCGGTTACCATGCCATATTTTTGTCCTCTTCTTCGCAACTCGTTAAAAAGTTGCACTGATAGTTTAGCGCCACTGCAACCTAATGGATGCCCTAATGCGATAGCGCCTCCATTTACATTGACTTTTTCAGGATCCAATTCCAACTCCTTAATCACTGCCAGGGATTGAGCGGCGAATGCTTCATTTAACTCGATCTGGTCAATATCATTTTGTTTCAAACCGGCCTTATCCAACGCCTTAGGCACAGCGGCCACCGGACCAATGCCCATAATTCGGGGATCTACTCCCGCTGCCACATAGCTAACCAGTCGCGCAATAGGTTCCAGGTTCAGTTCCTTCATCATTTTTTCTGACATGACCATAACAAAAGATGCTCCGTCAGAGGTTTGAGAGCTGTTACCAGCGGTCACCTTGCCTCCTTGTGCGAAAACCGGTTTTAATTTAGCCAGTGCTTCCAGGCTGGTGTCGGGTCTGGGACCTTCATCTGTGTCAACCACGAATTTCCGGGTTTGCTTTTTACTTTGATCATCCAAGTATGTCTCCTCAACCTCAATAGGCACAATTTCATCTTTGAATTTCCCTTCCTTAATGGCAGCAATAGCTTTGATATGGGAGTTATAGGAAAATTGGTCCATGTCTTCCCTGGAAACCTTAAAATCCTTAGCTACCTCTTCTGCAGTAAGGCCCATACTGGTATAGTATTGAGGATGCTCGGTGGCAATTTTATAATTCAGAGCAGTTTTCCAACCCATCACCGGCACCAGTGACATTGACTCCGTGCCCCCGGCAATGATACAATCTGCCATTCCGGCATGGATGCGGGCGCTGGCAATACTTATGGCCTCCAATCCTGAGCCACAGTATCGGTTAACTATCATACCCGGTACTTCAATAGGCAAAGACAATAACGAGATCATGCGACCCATCTGCATTCCCTGTTCCGCTTCCGGCACTGCGTTCCCTACAATTAAATCGTCCACCCTATGCGGGTCAAGGCCAGTAACAGAAGCCAGCAAATGTTTTATGACATCGGCGGCCAAATCATCGGGCCTGGTAAAACGGAATCCTCCACGTTTGGCTTTTCCTACAGCTGTTCTATAACCTGCTACTATATATGCGTCCATTTTATTAATTTCTTAAAGGTTTTCCGGTGGTCAGAATACTCTGAATACGCTCAAGGGTTTTCCGCTCTCCGATTAGCGATAAAAATGCTTCTCTTTCCAGATCCAGTAAATACTGCTCAGAGACTTCAGTGGGATAACTTAAATCTCCACCGCACATGATGTACGCGAGTTTCTCGACGATTTTAGCATCGTGTTCGGTAATATATTTCCCCATTTTCATCCCAGTAATCCCGGCCAAAAACAAGGCCATTCCGCCTTTACCCTGGACTTTTATGTCTTTCCTGGGGGTTGGTTGTGTATATCCGGCTTCAGCGATTTCCAATACCGCCCTCTTTGCATCAGCGATCTGCCGGTCCTTATTAATAGATATTTGGTCTTGTGGACGTAAAATATCCAAATCCCGTGCTTCTTCAGCTGAAGTTGCAACCTTAGCAGTGGCGATATTCATAAAGGTGTTTTGCAGCGCATTGTACTCCACATCACCGGTTTGTATGCGGTCGCTTACCCGTAATGTAAGCTCTTTGGTCCCGCCACCTCCCGGAATCACTCCGGCACCCACTTCCACCAACCCAATGTAGGTTTCAGCTGCTGCTTGTACCTGATCTCCGTGCAAGGTAAGCTCACAGCCGCCGCCAAGTGTCAGTCCATGAGGCGCCACCACCACCGGAATGCTAGAAAATCGTGCTCTGGCTACGGTGTTTTGAAACTGCCGGATCATCAGGTCAATCTCCTGGTACTCCTGCTCAATGGCGTACATTAACAATACTCCTAAATTCGCGCCAGCTGAGAAATTGGCCCCCTGATTTCCTATAACCAGACCTTGAAAATCCTTCTCAGCCAGAGTAATAGCCTTATTGATACCTTCCAGCACACCAGACCCCATGGTATTCATCTTAGAATGGAACTCCAGATTCAGCACGCCATCACCCAGGTCGAATAATGAGGCCTCAGCATTTTTCCACACCGTACCACTGGTCCGAAGATTGTCCAGTATGATCAGGTCTCCCCGGCCTGGAATTTCCTGGTATGATTTACTGTTGGGATCATAATATTGGGCGGTTCCGTGGTCAAGCCGGTAAAAGCTTTGGTTCCCCGCCTCTAACATGTCATATACCCATTGGTTTGGCTTATAACCCAACTCTTCCATTTGCTCCAAAGTGGACTCTATGCCGACCTGGTCCCAGGTTTCAAAAGCTCCTACTTCCCAACCAAAACCAGCACAGATGGCATCATCGATGCGGAATAACTCATTGGCAATTTCCGGGATACGATTTGATACATACTGAAACAATCCGAAAAAACTGTGGCGGTAAAATTCCCCGGCTTTGTCCTGACCTGCCAACAACACCTTATATCTGTCCTTTACATTCTCAATACTTTTGGTACCCTCCAGCGTGGCGAATTTTGCCTTTGCCCGAGGCTTGTATTCCATGGTTTTCAGGTCCAAAGTAAGAATTTTAGTCTTGCCCTTGTCATCCTTGGTTTTCTTATAGAACCCTTGTTTGGTCTTATCACCCAGCCAGTTATTTTCCGCCAGTTTCTTAACCACCTCCGGTATTTTAAATACCTCCCTGGCTTCATCCTCGGTCAGGCCTTCGTAGAGATTATTTGACACTTTGATAAGCGTATCCAGGCCGACAACATCAGAGGTCCGAAAGGTTGCAGATTTTGGTCTTCCTATCACAGGACCGGTCAATTTGTCAACCTCATCCACCGTGAGATCCAGTTTCTGCATGGTTTTCAAGACTTTCATAATGCCATAGATACCCACACGGTTAGCGATAAAAGCGGGGGTGTCCTTGCACAAAACCGTGGTTTTCCCCAAAAAGCGGTCGCCGTATTGCATAAAAAAGTCTATGACTTCGGGATCCGTTTTAGGAGTTGGAATTACCTCCATCAGTTTCAGATAACGAGGTGGATTAAAGAAATGTGTCCCACAGAAGTGCTTTTGAAAATCATCACTACGGCCTTCCAGCATCAGATGAATAGGAATACCTGAAGTGTTGCTGGTAATAAGCGTTCCCGGTGTGCGATATGCTTCCACCTGGTCAAACACTTTCTTTTTAATCTTCAGGTTTTCAACCACCACCTCTATGACCCAGTCATAGTCAGCGATCATTTTCATATCGTCCTCAAAATTGCCCAATGTCACCAGATCAGCAGCATCTTTATGATAAAGAGGCGCCGGTTTGGATTTTACAGCGGTAGTAAATGAATCGGTAACAATGCGGTTACGCACCTTAGGATGCTCTATGGTAAGGCCCATGCCCTTCTCATCTTCAGTAAGCTCTGGTGGGACAATGTCCAGTAACAAAACCTGCACTCCTACATTGGCCAAATGGCAGGCAATACGGGAGCCCATGATACCGGAGCCTAATACCGCGACTTTATTTATATTTCGTTTCATACTGGTTATTCAATGCCACAATTTGACTAATGTTGTTTTCTTCAACTATCTGGTTGATCTGCTGGATAACCTTAAAAAATAACTCAAGCTCTTCCTGGGGGATTCTATTGTTCACATGTTGGTTAAAAGCCATAACGGTTTTATAGGCTACGTCTTTTTTCCCCTGTCCCTTGGGCGTTAAGAAAATTCGCACCAGCCGTCGGTCCAGTGGATCAGCCTTCCGACAGATCAGTCCCTTCTCTTCCATACTTTTTAGCATCCTTACCAGGCTTCTGGCTTCCAATCCGATCAAAGGAGCAATTTTGGTAGCCGGTGTTCCCTCGGTTGAATTGATGTTCAATAAAACAAAAGCTATCGAAGTGGTAATATCATTCTTAATGGCTTCCTGATTATACATGCGGTTGATGGCATGCCATACAGTTTTTATGTTGTAATCAACCGTTTCTTCCTTCTTCATAAAGTCATCCTAAGATCTATCCAAATATACTAAATTATTTATTATGCATGCATACCATTAATTAAATTATTTGGATACAAACTGGCCCAAACCAGTGTACAAAGGTTCGGGAATTGTATTAATAAAATTCTGATATCCTTATATTGGCCAACTGATGAGCGCAATAATCAAGGGGACCAACTATATAAAACTTTACGGACTTTTTGCAGGACCCTTGTGTTTTGGAGCAATGCTGTTTATCCCCAATCCCTTGCCCATCGATGTCCAGGCCTGGAAGGTGATCGCTGCTGCCTCCTGGATGATCATATGGTGGGTTACTGAGGCCGTTCCAATATTTGCTACCGCCCTTATACCCATGACATTGTTGCCCCTATTGGGCATCTTTTCCATAAAAGAGTCCACCGCACCCTATGCGAATCCAATTATTTTCCTTTTCATGGGCGGGTTCCTGATCGCCCTGGCCATGGAAAAATGGAACCTGCACAAACGAATTGCTCTTACATTAATCACCATGACCGGTACTCAGGCAAACGGAATTGTATTGGGGTTCATGTTGGCCACTTTTTTTCTAAGTATGTGGATCAGTAATACCGCCACTACTGTAATGATGTTGCCCATCGCCATGTCGGTAATATCTCTTTTGATACACGAGTTGGGACTGGACAAAGACGATAAGAAGTTTCGTCGCTTTGCACTTAGTCTGTTGTTGGGAATTGCCTATGCCGCCAATATTGGTGGGGCAGCCACCATCATAGGCACACCACCCAATGTGGTAATGGTGGGCTATTTAAAAGAGTTCTACGATTATGACCTGAATTTTAGTCATTGGTTACTGATAGGCTTACCTATATGCGGTACCCTGCTGGCGCTTACCTATTTTATGCTTGTAAAATGGTTTTATCCTAACAATTTAGGTCATCTGAAGGGTTCTGAACAGATCATCAGAAGGGAATTGACCAATTTAGGACCTATTTCAAAACCTGAAAAAAGGGTATTGGGTATATTCATTGGGACTGCGTTGGGATGGATCCTTCTACAACCGATAAATAATTTGCTGGGTGCATCCATTTTGAATAATACTATAGTGGCCATGATTGGGGGGACACTTATGTTCTTTTTCCCATTGGACCTGAAAAAAGGCAAATTTCTGCTTGATTGGGAGTACACCTCGCGACTGCCCTATGGGATCTTACTGCTGTTTGGCGGGGGCTTATGCCTGGCACATGCCATGGAAATCACTGGTATTATAGAACTTGTAGGTAATTATATCTCTGAAAGTGGGCCATATCCGTACTGGTTACTAGTGCTTATACTAACCGCAGTAATGCTCTATATGACTGAATTAATGAGCAATGTGGCTTTGGTAACTATTTTCCTGCCAGTGGTAATTGGAATTGCCCAGGGACTAGGTCTGCCGCCTCTTTTGCTGGTAGCTCCTGTCACCATTGCTGCCAGTTGTGCCTTTATGATGCCCATCAGTACTCCTCCCAATGCTATTGTCTTTGCCAGTGGTCATATCAGGATAAAAGATATGATCCGGGCTGGGTTTTGGTTGAATTTGATAAGTATAACAGTACTGGTACTGTTTGCAGTGATGGTGCTGAAGTTTGTGATATAGCATGGAGCATGGGGCTTGGAGGGTGGAGCGAGGGACGAGGGACGAAGGGACGAGGGACGAAGGGAATAGGGAGCGCCGAATGCTAGACGTCGAATACCAAACGCCTAAGTAACTTACGCGCCCAAACCTGGGTGTTCCTTATTCGGTGTTCCTTATTCGATATTTTCCCGCATTACTCCTTCCAGCTTTCTAACCTGCCATTCTTAAAATACAGATATCTGCGGTCAGAATATGACCACTTTTCAGTATTTCCCGTGGACAAAGTGGATTTTTGGATATTCTCAGGATTGCCCCAACTGTCTCTGGCCATTTCATGAGAAATCGTTGACCATACTTTGCCATTGGCTATAAGTCTGCCTTTGTTCTTCCCGTACTTTGAGATCATTGCTTCAAGATTTTCTTCGGGATCTACCTGGCTTAGCAACAAATCAATTTCAGTAACTCTGTCTTCCAGTGAGTCGATGATTTGCATAATTGTAATACGCTCATCGGCAAGCATACCAGTATTTTGGGTGTGATTTTGTGCACTAATCACCCCAGGTAAAATAAAAAATACTATGATAAGTAAGTGGTACATAATAATGATAAGGTCAACTTGGTCAGTTGCGGGTATTAACGCAATTCGCACTGCTCTATGCTTCTTAGCCCTACTACAGATTTTTGTCCACCTTTTTAACGTACTTTTGCAACTTCTTTTGCAGATCATCAAGCAACTTATCAGTGGCATTGGCACACATAGGAAGTAATTTGTCGTAGTTAAAAATTGGAGCTCCGGATACCAAGGGTACACCTTTTTTGGAAGTTGCAAACTCATCAAGCTTGAACACTTTTTTAGCCTCTTTGTTATACAAGTCCATATTGATGTAGGACCTAATTCCGGCATTTCCCAAGCCCCCGAGTGCTATTTTCGGTTCCCAGGCATAGGACAGAGAAACAAACATCACTCCATCTATATTAACATCCTCTAAGATCTTTAACAAATGAGACTCCGTGCGCCACGATCGCAGCATATTTCCTCCTGTCAACAGCACATTGTAGCCATCAATGGCAATGAAACGATCATGAATGGCCTCATTTAAGTTGTCAATGGAATCCTGGTCTTCAACACCATCCAGTCCCCGATAAGCCTGGTACATTGGATGATTGATTATTTCGCTTTCGGGGACTATTTCAAAAGGAAATTCCTTGACGTATTTATTCATAAACGTTTCATGAAAATCTTGCAAAACTGGTCTTAAATCAAACCTCGGATCATCTTCTTTAGTTTTTTCATAAGTGGATTGTCTTGATCCCTCTGCAATTTTATTGGCGCCTATGTACTTGTCTACATAAAAGGTTACCAAAGCTACCCTTTTCTTCTGGCCAAAAACAACCGTGGCCATAAGGGCGAAAATGAATGTTAAATAAAATATTTTCTTCATAATTATCTGACTATTAGATTTCTGACCCGAATTAGGGGAATTCAAGGGCTTATTACTAATGAAAAGAAACTATATCGGAAGCCATGTAAGAAATTAATGATGAATGATGAAAGATGAGTGATGACTTGGCCTATGACCTAGCCCTAAATATTGATGATCCTTTTTAAAGGAGTTGCGAAATGAAATTGCGGACTGGGAATCCAACAGAATAATCAATATATTGTTCTTGTTGAATACCAACTACTTATTCAAAGTCAACTAACCAACAACTATCATGAAAAAACTAATTACAATCCTGTTAACGGCTATGTGCTGGCAGGTATCCATGGCCCAGGATGAAGATCCTGTCTATTTACTATTCGAGTTCATGCAGGTGGACAACGAGCAAGAATTAGCCTATGCTGAAACGGAGAATTTCTGGGAAAAAATACACCAGCAAAGTGTACAAAATGGGGATAAAGTGGGCTGGGATCTTTGGGTATTACAACCTGGTGGAGAAATTCAAAACTTCCAGTATCTCACGGTAAATGTTTACAACGACCCTGTTAAAATGTTGGAAGGGGGTACTTTTGAATCATTGTTGGCTAATGCCAAAAAGGCTTACCCTGACATGTCTGAAGATCAAATTCTGGAAAAAATAGGTAATTCTGCTAAAACCCGGGATTTGGCGGTCAGGGTATATCTGTCTTTGGACGAGACTACTGATGATGAATACGACATGCCTGTGGGATCCATTACTCGTATTAATATGATGAAAACAAAACCAGGGCAGGGTGCCAACTATGTTAAAGCAGAAACTGAAATTTTTAAACCACAGCATCAAAAAATGGTAGATGCCGGCCAACGCGGTTCATGGGGACTGGCTTCTGTAATGCTTCCTTATGGCACTGAAGTGTATGCCGACTATTACACTTTCGATATGTACAAGGATTATGCTCAAATGTTTGGAGAGTCTAATGATAATGGGGCTCAGCCCACTGAAGAACAACAAAAAGCCTTCCAGGAAATAGCAACAATGCGGGATCTGAAGTTTTCCTACATCGGCAAATTACTGAAAAAAGTACGTTAACAAGATAGTAAATAACCCTGTATATTTCCATGGTAGTGCCCGGAGAGGAATGTCCTCATAACGTGCTTGAAGTGGACCTTTCGGTTCGCTTATCACTAATTTCTTGATTAAATTTCTCTAGTTGCTCTTGAAACACCTCCTTTAGTGAAGGTTCCGTGATACCATCGGTCTGGTTAAAATTTTGTCCAAATGAAGGCAATGAAAAACTACCCGCAACCATTCCTCCTTGATAGGGAAAAGAATTTGTGGCGGTAGACAAAACGGATTGAGCACCTCTGGGGCCTGGTGAAGTTGCCAACAGAAGCATGGGTTTGTTAGACCATATGGGTTTTTCAAGTCTTGACATCCAGTCGAACACGTTTTTAAAGGCTGTAGAATAGCTGCCGTTGTGCTCGGCAAAGGAAATAATGATCCCCTGGGCCTCGCTAATGGTGGCCTTGAATCGTTTGGCTTTTTCAGGTACCCCGTCTCGTTCTTTATCAACACTGTAAATGGGCATTTCAAAATTGTTCAAGTCCAGAAAATTTATCTGAGCATCTTTTATTTGATCAGCCGCCCATAGGGCCAGTTGTTTATTTATGGATTGGGTACTGCTACTGGCACCAAATGCTACTATAGTATTCATAATTTTGATTCTCCTCTTAGTTTAATTATCAATTTTGTGAGTGTTTGGGCATCTATTTCTGTTAGGTTTTGAGCCATTGGGCCATGATATTGATATAATTTCTTACCCAATATGGCGAGCATTTTAACTCCTTCAGCAGTTATGGTAACGTCCATTTTTCTTCGATTTGCCGAACATTCCTGTCTATCAACCAAACCCTTGTCCAAAAGTTTATCCACAATGCGGGTCACGTTGCTGGTGCGTTGCACCATCTGTTCCTGGATCTCCTGAACGGTAATTGGCAATCCTTTCCGGCCATGCAGTATTCTCAGTACATTAAATTGTGGCTCGGTAATTCCGAACTCTTTTAATTCCTGCCCAACCGTATCGGTGATCCAATGACCAGCGCATATAATCTGATGTATTGCCTTCAAGTAGTTGGTATTAACATTCACAATATGTACAATTATTGTATATACAATAGTAACGGAATTTATTTAAATATGTTGCCATATGCTATGAATCTCCACTTGCCGGTATGTTTAAGGCGACGCTTAAACCGCGTTCCATGACTTTGGCGATCATCTGAATCTTGGCCAACTTACAGTCCAAGTCAATTAGAAAAGATGAATCAGAAATTGGGGATTCAGTTTATCAGCGGTAGTTAGCGCAAAGGGCCAGGCGTTTGGTCTTTTCAAAAATTAACTTGACCTTACTACCTTTCTTCTTCAATGGGGGATCAAACCGAGAGTCTATGACTACATCTCTAAAATTCATCTACTGCTGGCTATTATTGAATCTTGTTTTTAGCTGCCAAAACGCCGAGCTGAACCAAATTGATCAGAATAATAGATGGGCTTTGCTGGGATTTGTAAAGGTTGACAGTATTAACCCCATTTTATCCCCCTACCCTGATCAGGTATTTGATTGTCCGGTAACTGAGACCCCGGTCTTTTGGGAAGAGAATAATGTTCTAAATCCCACAGCAGTGGTGAAAGATAACCGGGTATATTTAATATACCGCGCTCAGGACAATGCCATGACCTCGAGACTTGGGCTGGCTATTAGTAAAGACGGGCTGCATTTTGAAAAACAACCCATGCCGATATTTTATCCCAAACAGGACAGTATGCAAGTTTATGAATGGCCCGGTGGAGTGGAAGATCCTCGTATTGTGGAGTCCGAAGATGGCAGTTATATCTTAACCTATACTGCTTATGATGGTAAAATCGCACGGTTGTGTTTAGCTATCTCAAATGACCTTAAAAATTGGACCAAGTACGGCCCGGTTTTAGGTGAAGATAAGTACCTTGACACCTGGTCTAAATCAGGGGCCATTGTCTCACGAAGAAAGGGCAACCAAATAGTAGCCACCAAAATAATGGATAAGTATTGGATGTACTTTGGGGATACTGATCTGTATGTAGCATCTTCTCCCGATCTAATCAATTGGGAGGTTGCCGAAGATAAGGAAACCCAGGAAATGATTTCTGTGCTTCATCCCAGAGCCGGCTATTTTGATAGTCGACTGGTAGAACCAGGCCCCTATGCCTTATTAATGGAAGAAGGAATCCTGTTGATATACAATGCCAGCAATGCAGCCAATTTCAATGACCCGCTTTTGCCCAAATTCACCTATGCTGCCGGACAGGCGTTATTTGATAAAAACCACCCCTACCAACTAATTGATAGGATGGACAATCATTTTATTCATCCTGAAAAAGACTATGAAAAGGTAGGCGAAGTAAACGAAGTTTGTTTTGTAGAAGGTTTGGTGTATTTCAAGGACCGATGGTTTTTGTACTACGGTACTGCAGATTCCAAAATAGCAGTTGCTGTGAAATAATATGCTTCATGAAAATTATGATGCGGTTTTCACAAGTTTTTGATAAAGACTGCAAGAGTATTGTTCAATCAATAGAAAACTAAATTCTATACCAGTTTATGAACCGAAAATTAACAATCAATATTGGAATATTACTCTTAATGACAGGTGCCTGTAGCCACCCAGAGCTACCGAATGATCTGAATTCTAAGATTAATGATTTAATGTCCCAGATGACTTTGGAAGAGAAGATCGGGCAAATGAATTTGTACAATGGGTTCTGGGATATCACCGGGCCTGCCCCTGAGGAAGGTGATGCCGCTAATAAATACCAACATCTCAGCCAGGGTTATGTTGGTGCCATGCTAAATATTCACGGGGTGGAAAATGTAAGAAAACTCCAGGAGCATGCAGTTAATGATTCCAGACTGGGGATTCCTATGCTTTTTGGATATGATGTGATCCACGGATATAAAACCCTGGCTCCCATACCCCTGGCAGAGGCTGCTAGTTGGGACCTGGAAGCAATACAACAATCTGCACGGGTGGCGGCCATAGAAGCTTCAGCCGTAGGTATTAATTGGACCTTTGCTCCAATGATGGACATCTCCAGAGATGCTCGTTGGGGCCGGGTAATGGAAGGTGGAGGGGAGGACCCCTATCTTGGATCTCAGATCTCAGCAGCACGGGTTAAAGGATTTCAGGGAGAAGACCTGTCAGCTGTCAATACCATCGCTGCCTGTGCTAAACACTTTGCAGGATACGGATTTGCCGAGGCAGGCCGTGATTACAATACCGTGGATATTGGGACTTCTACTCTCTACAATGTAGTACTACCTCCATTTAAAGCGGCCGTCGATCATGGAGTTCAAACAGTCATGAATTCCTTTAATATTCTAAATGGCGTGCCAGCAACCGGTGATGCTTTTTTACAAAGAGAGATTTTGAAACAACGCTGGGGATTTGACGGGTTTGTAGTATCCGACTGGTCCTCAACCCGGGAAATGATCGCTCACGGATTTGCCAGAGACAATGCCCATGTTGCTGAAATTGCCGCTAATTCTGGTTCGGATATGGATATGGAGTCTTATGCTTACGTTAACCATCTGAAAGTCTTGGTGAACTCAGGAAAAGTGGATATAGCCACCATCGATGACGCTGTTGAGAGAATACTCAGAGTTAAATTTAAGTTGGGGCTTTTTGAAGATCCTTATAAGTATTGTGACCCCAATAGAGAAAAAGAACTTTTATATCATGAAGATCACCAAAAGGCAGTACTTGACATGGCCAAAATGTCCATGGTGTTACTAAAAAATGAAACGAAACTGCTGCCTCTGTCCAAATTCCAGCAAAAAATTGCCGTAATCGGAGCTCTGGCAGATGATAAAAACAGTCCATTAGGCAGCTGGCGGCTGGGATCCGACGATAACACTGCGGTATCGGTTTTGGAAGGCCTGAAATCACATACCGATCAGGTTACTTTCGCAAAAGGAGCAGATCTGGTTACTGACGAAACTACTTTTAGACACGAGGTACCCATTAATGAGACAGACAAAAGCGGCTTTGGGGAGGCGGTAAGATTGGCCGGCAAATCAGATGTGGTAGTCATGGTTCTTGGTGAACACGGATTTCAGAGTGGGGAAGGGAGGAGTCGTACCCGGCTGGACCTGCCCGGTGTCCAACAAGAATTGCTTGAAGCAGTTTTTGAGGTAAATAAAAACATTATTCTAGTCTTGATGAACGGAAGACCCCTGGCTATTCCCTGGGCCGCTGAAAACATTCCTACCATACTTGAAAGCTGGCACCTGGGTAGCCAGAGTGGCAATGCCATTGCCGAGGTGCTGTTTGGAGCATATAACCCCAGTGGTAAACTGCCCATGACCTTTCCCAGAAGTGTGGGCCAGGTGCCTATCTTCTACAATCATTTTAGTACCGGCAGACCTGATGCTACTGAAATGGTATTCTGGTCTCACTATAATGATGAAAGTAATTCACCCCTGTACCCATTTGGACATGGATTAAGTTATACTACCTTCGACTATAGCGATCTGTCAGTAACAGTTACTGGAGCCAGCGAAGTGATTGTGAAAGTAACGGTTACCAATAGTGGACAGGTGGCCGGAGAAGAAGTGACTCAAGTGTATATCCGTGACCTGGTTGCCAGTGTGGTGCGGCCGGTGAAAGAACTTAAGGGATTTCAAAAATTCTCCCTAGATCCCGACCAAAGTCGAACCCTGGAATTTAAACTCACTGAAAAAGAACTCGGATTCTACGACAACGAGGGTAAGTTTGTGGTAGAATCCGGAAAATTTGAAATATTGGTAGGTACCAGCAGCGTAGAAGGGCTTTCTGGAGAATTTGAAATATAGTATACGATTATCTGCGTACTCTATTTGGATGTTACCTATCGAGTGTTCAGTGTTGGGTGTTTAGCAATGTCCAACCTCCACTGTGCCTAACACATGGACATTACTTATTGGATGTTAGGTGTTAGATTTATTCCCGCCTTATTCTCCAATACTAACTTCCACACTTCGCACATATCCGGTAAATTCCGAATCGTGCACGTCTTTGAAAATAGGCACCACCTGTGTAGCATCGTCCTGACCCACATCCGCCGTTTCATCAGCTGAAAAAATAGCTGGCTGGGTTTTTTCCACTCTTCCCTCAACTACCTTTTCCCC
>PVMK01163821.1_pt1 | contig 86212 bp, 87 predicted proteins | sample 1853481 | NCBI WGS metagenome assembly PVMK01 (sample SAMN08533507, study PRJNA380276) | Marine sediment metagenome, whole genome shotgun sequencing project.
TGTGGGTAGAACTTTATTATCTCCGGCATATTATCATGCAGGTCAAGAACGGTGGGTAATTTTAATTTTTTATTGGCATTATTCACGGCTTCAGCAATTCTAATATCATGGATATGAATCGCATCAATTTTATTCGTAATTAGGAAATGAAGAATTTTCTTCTTCATTAAGATTGTGTAAAAAGGTAAAGTAAAAACCAATGCGGATAGTTTATACTCTAGTTTATTTGAAGAATATCGACAAACAGAAATATTATTGATCTTTTCTTTATCGGCCTCTTGAGACTTGTACTTAAGGCAAAATAAAAATACCTCATGTCCTCCGTTGATCAATGCTAGCGCTTCATTTTCTACCCTGAGGATCGGGAGGAAAAGTTTTATCCAAGATCATTCCAATTCTCATAATTATTTTTCCGCATAAACTGCGTAATAACGCGGTGTATATTTTCTCAATACGGGGCGAAAACCAATTTTATTGATCGGGCTAGTCCATTTTTGAGTTTTCTTTATTTGCCACCCGGCTTTTTTCAACAACCAGTCAAATTGCCAATCCTCAAATTCATGAAAGTGCCTGTCCCACTCATCTTTCTTGGATTGATAAGCCTTCGCAAACCATAAATTCAATGGAATGGTAGTTATCAATTTGGCAGAATTAATCTCGCGTAAAATATTGAAGGGAGCTACGAGGTGCTCAAAGATCTCAAAAGCAGTAACCGCGTCAACATCGTATTTTTTAACTGATTCAGGGTTTAGGTCTAAGTCTTCTCCTTCTGTATTGTACACTGTATAACCATTCTGTTCCATAATTTCGCTAAACACATTTCTGGTGCCTAAATCCAGAATAGTCGCCGGTGCAGGAAGGACTTTTTGTAAAAATTCGAGAGTATGATTATACCTTTTATTATGATGACTCATGTTTCTTTTTCTTCTTATCAAAAACGAACCAAGCAAATGGAATTAAAAATAAAAATGCATAAGAAACTAAAGTGATCTTATTTCCTTTTTTAATAACTTCCGGTTCAAATTTGAATACAATATCATGTGCTCCTGACGGTATTTCGATACCTCTAAGAACATAGTTTACGCGATAAATATTTGTCTCTATTCCATCTACATAGGCTTTCCATCCTTGTTTATAATAAATTTCAGAAAATACGGCCAACTGTTCTGACGATGAAGTGCTTTTATAAATTAATTCGTTTGGACTATATTTGACCAAATTAATTATGGCGGTACTATCCATCAAATAATTTTTCGATAATACCTCCGCAAATTCGGACCTTATTACAGCCTCAGTTCTCGTATTTAAACTATCTAAAGCTCTTATTTCCTCATCAGCCGAATCTACTACCTCAAGATTGGCAATGAACCATGCATTACCATTTGCCTCATAATTAAGTTGCACATTAGGTCTATTTTCATTGTCAGGATAAATAATATATTTCGTATTCAGCATATTCAACACTTCAATATTATTCTTGGCAATTTGAAAATCATACAATTCCTGATACCTTCTCGGTTTGGCTGCATGATATCCACCAATAGAATTGTGAAAATAAGATGTGCTTCCGTCATTCATTGGATCTACCAAAAAGTTCATCACTCTGTAATGACTAGTGTCCTTCTTTATTTCCTTATCAATATCAGATATCCGAAATGGGTTTTCCAATTTTCTTTCAGAAATAAAATCATCAACATTAACGTAGCGCTTATCAACGTCAACCATATCAAAGATGACAAATGCCAAGAAGCTGCCTAAAACAACATTTTTTGATATTTTCTTTCTCAGGAACAACCATAATATCGAGGCTGTAAGCAGCACAAAAAGTAATGATCTAAAACTATCCTGGATGAAAATAGATTTTCTATCCATAATGATTACTTCTGAAAAACCGGGGATCATATTTTCATAATTCGCGTCTCTGAAACTCTCGAAAGCAAAAAAGCTACTTCCTGCCACTGTAAAAAATAGTGCCATCACACCTAAAAGAAACAGACTATATTTTAGGGCATTTAACTTTCGTTCTCTTGAAATACTATCATCCAAATATTTCTGTACAGCAATTATACCCAATAATGGTACTGCCAACTCAGCAATCACTTGTATCGACGACACCGCTCTGAATTTATTATAGAGTGGAACATAATCAATGAAAAAATTTGTGAGGAGATCAAAATTCTTACCCCAACTCAACAAAATGGAGAATACCGTAGCGGCAACCAGCCAGTTTTTAAGTCGGCCTTTCACTAAAAAGATTCCTAGAAAAAACAAAAATATAATAACCGCACCTAAATAGGCCGGAGCAGCAACTATTGGCTGATCTCCCCAATACATCGGCGCATTCTCTGCAAAACCCTGTGCTTGTTTCCTTTCAATTTTAGTACTTAAAAAATTATATGTATAGGATTCTTTACCAATATCCTCACTGTTCGATCCTCCCATGAATCTAGGAATGAACAGGTCAAGGGTCTCCAATATACCATAACTATATTGAGTAATATATTCCTTGGATAAACCACCGGAAGGAATTATTTTTTCACCGGTTGATGATATTGTCAATTCACTTTTGCTCCGAGTGCTTTCATCGGCATATTCCTTAGTAGCAAGCAGACTAGTAGCATTAACCCCAATGGACAAAATAACTGCAACAATTAATAGGCCAATATTCTTAAGAAAAAGAGGTAATTCTTTATTTTTTACGGCATCCATAAGATAGACCAGTCCAAAAATAAGGATCATAAACATCAAATAATAGGTCATTTGTGGATGGCTAGCATTTATTTCTAATGCCATCGCAAGAGAAGTAAGAATAAATCCGGGCAAATATTTTTTTTGAAAGACCAGAAATACCCCTGCCAAAACCATTGGCATATAAGCAATTGCATGTGCCTTTGCGTTATGACCAACCCCTAAAATAATGATAAAATAAGTAGAGAAACCAAATGCCAAGGAACCAATGACCGCCAATTTCCAATCAATTTTCAGAACCATGAGCAGCACAAAAAAACCTAAAAAATATAAGAACAAATAATCCGCTGGATGAGGTAAAAATCGTAAAAGACTATCTATTTTTTTGATATAATCATTTGGGTAGTAAGTACTTAATTGGTAGGTTGGCATACCTCCGAAAGCTCTATTTGTCCAATAGGGTTCTGTCCCATTTTCTGCTCTAAACTCCTGAACTTCCTTAGACATTCCCCGAAACTGAGCAATATCACTTTGAAACAATTTTTTACCTTCTAAAACCGGTGAAAAGTAGGCCAGAGAAACTATTACAAAAGTTAAAAAAGTTATTAAAAAAGGAATAATTCTTTTTATTTTCATATATGTGTATAGTATTAATCTTTGATCCTAAATAACACTTCCGTAATTTAATACGAACCCAAAACAAAGATATCTAATCATCAACTTCTTCATAGTCAATATATTCACCAATGCTATTATTTCTTTTGTTTTGCTCATTTGGCTTTTTGTCAATAGTAGTTTCCCCTTCCTTTGTAGTATTATAGTTTTGATGTCCCTGTTGTTGTTTAAATTTTTCCTCTGCATTTTTTACCACTTTCTGAAAAAGAATAGGAAGTAAAAATCTACCAACAAACTTTAATCCATAATAGATTAACATTATGATAAAAATTGTATTTAACAACCCTATAAATGACGCCGCTTGCATATTTTTAAAATTTATTTTCAAAAGTAACAATTTGCGAGCAACAATAACGTTTCTAATTAATAAAATCTAAACTTAAGCACTAACTTATTTGTATCAAATGAAGTATTTTTATGCGTCCATTTTTTTCTTGCTTTGTATAAAGATAAGTTTAGCTCAGTATACGGAAGTTATCAACTCCAATCGTCCGGGTTTTTCGAGTAGCCCTTTTAGTATAGGGACTAAGGTATATCAGATAGAAGGTGGATTTTTCTATAATAAAATAAATCAGGTAAATTATTGGGACCCAATCAATGAGGAGAGTGTAGCTTATGGCTCCAAAGCATTTGGCTCAGATATAACTTTTAGAACGGGTCAGTTCTTTGAACAACTGGAGTTTATTTTGGATATGGCAATCCAAAATGAAGATAGGAATTATACACAACCCGATATTTATAATGAATCAGGATTGGGCTTAAGTGAGCTTACTATAGGAGCCAAATATTTGGTTTACAGACCTACTTATAAAGATCTGTCCAAAGAAATAAGAAGCTGGAAGGCCAGGCATCGATTCGATACAAGAAGGCTTATACCCGCTGTTGGGGTTTATGCCGGTTTTAACACGAACTTGTTGAACGAAATGTACAAAAATCCATATGGTGTGAGCGCTAGATTCGGACTTTTCTTGCAAAATGACTTTACTAATAAATTTGTTTTTATTACTAATTTTATAATGGATAATGCATTTACGGATAAATCTGAAAACTCTTATATTCTTACAGCAACTTATGCATTTTCAGAACGATGGTCAGCATTTATAGATAATCAAGGAGTCTTTAGAAAGAATGTTCCTAACGATTTTCAAATTGGACTTGGTGGTGTTTATTTATTCAATAAAAATCTACAAATTGATGTCTCCTTTCGTTATATTCTTGACGAACGAAGCGATTTCTCTTACTTAGCCGGAGCCGGAATGTCGTGGAGACTTGACAGACATAAAGATAAAATAATAAAGAACAAGGTGAATAACGGTGAAGAATCAATGTCAGGAGAAAAAGATGGATTTTTTGCTCGTACCGGAGCTGCTATTGGTGGTTTATTTTCAGGCAAGAAATCGAATGGCTCAAGTCAGCGAGACGTTGGAAGTGTTAAGGCTAAACAAAGAAGCTTAACACCTCCGGTTAATAAAAAAGCACAAAAGGCCAAAAAGAAACAAAATAAACAGTTAATAAAGCAACAAAAAAGCAAAGAAAAAGCCGAAAAAAAATATAGCAAAAGTGAATAAAAATATTACTTTTGACTGATGATCACGGTAAAAGAAATTTCTACAAAGAAAGAGCTCAAAAAGTTCGTAAAATTTCCCTTTAAACTTTATAAAAATAATAAATACTGGGTTCCTCCTATTATTAAGGACGAAGTGACCAGCTTTGATAAAACAAAAAATCCGGTTTTGAGCATGCTGATGCCCGCTTTTTTCTGGCCTATAAAAATGATACAATAGTTGGGAGAATATCCGCTATAATCAATTGGATAGAGGTCAAGGAGCAAAAGGTTAAAAAAATGCGTTTTGGTTGGTTTGATTTCATTGATGATCATGAAGTTTCAAAGTCCTTATTGGAAAAGGTTATCGAAATTGGAAAAGAAAACAACTTAGAATTTATTGAAGGGCCTGTTGGGTTTTCAAATCTGGACAAGGTGGGAGTACTGACTTATGGTTTCGATCATATTGGAACTATGGTGACCTGGTATAATTATCCTTATTATGAACAACACTACCAACAATTTGGATTAGAGGTCTCTAAAAAATATATCGAGGATTATTTTTTAATAAAAGATGTGGAAATTTCAAAGTATTCCAGAATAAACAAAATATTAAAGGTCAGATATAAACTTAGGGAATTAAATTTTACTTCATCGAAAGATATTCTCCCTTATGTTGAAGAAATGTTTGCTATATTCAATTCTTCCTATTCCAAATTGTCCACATTTATTCCCGTTACAGATGCGCAGATAAAATATTTTAAAAAGAAATTTATTCCATTTATAAATCCCGAATTTATAAAGTTTGTTATAGATGAGAATGATCGACTAGTAGCCTTTGCGATTACCATGCCTTCATTTGCCAAAGCTTTACAAAAGGCAAATGGTAAATTATTACCATCCGGGATATTTCATTTATTAAAGGCAAGAAATAATAGTGATGCAGCTGTTCTTTATCTCATAGGTGTTATTCCCGAATTCCAAAAAAAAGGAGTCACCTCCATCATATTCGAAGAATGCTTAGGTCTTATGAAAAGTTAGGCATTAAAAAGGGGTTCATTACTCCTGAATTAGAAGATAACACGGAAATTCATTTGATCTGGAGACATTTTAATCCGGTTATTCACAAAAAACGATGTACCTTTAAACTTGACATATCATAAAATAGCTCAGGCAATAAACGATGCAACTTTTTCATAATCGGATATTAATTTAAGTGCAAATATTTTTTCTTTTGATAAAAATGAGAGTAGACATATCATTAAAGTACTAAGAAAAAAAGAAAGAGACCAACTCCAAATCACGAATGGAAAGGGAATGTTATTTAATTCTGAAATAATTAAAGCCAATGATAAAAAATGTGTAATTCAAATTATTTCTACTGAATTACAACCTAAACCTTGGACCTATCATTTACATATTGCAATTGCCCCAACAAAGATGAATGATCGATATGAGTGGTTTTTAGAAAAATCTACTGAGATAGGAATTGATGAAATTACGCCAATAATCTGTGATAACTCGGAAAGAAAGACGATCAAAGTTGACAGGTTTAAAAAAGTTATCGTTTCGGCAATAAAGCAATCTTTAAAATATCAATTACCCATATTAAATGACCCAATTAAATTTTCTGAGTTTATTAAAAAAGATTTTAAAGGGAGTAGATTAATTGCACATTGCGATAAAACAGACAGACAAACATTAAAACAGGAGTCTGTAGCTCATAATAATATAACCGTTTTGATTGGCCCGGAAGGTGATTTTTCGACAAAAGAAATTAATGCTGCCTTGCAACATAAATTTATTCCTCTATCTTTGGGTAAAAGTAGATTGCGAACGGAAACGGCTGGAATAGTTGTTTGCAATGCTATTTCTATCTTAAAAGATAATAATTAAGCAATTTATTTTAACTCAAATTTGAATAATATCTATTTTATGAATAATAAGTATCCGTTCTTCATCTTATTTTTATTCATTAATATTAGCTATAATTTTTCTCAACAAGTAGCCATATTAAAATACGAAGGTGGTGGGGATTGGTATGCCAATCCAACGGCTTTACCAAATTTGATAACTTATTGCAATGAAAATATAAATACAAAAATTGATGTCAAACCCAAGATAATTGCTGCTGACAGCAGAGAGATATTCAGTTATCCCATTGTTTTTATGACGGGGCATGGTAATGTTTTCTTAAATGAAAATGCAGTACAAAATTTAAGAACTTATTTATTATCAGGAGGGTTTTTACATATCTCGGATAATTATGGAATGGATAACTATGTAAGGAAAGAGATGAAAAAAGTTTTCCCTGAAATTGAATTTCAAGAAATTCCCTTTGAGCACCCAATATATAATCAAAAATATAATTTTAGTGCTTTACCAAAAATTCATGAACATGATAATAAGCCCGCTCAAGGATTTGGTATCTTTTTTGAAGGCAGACTACTTTGTTACTACGACTATGAAAGTGATCTAAGTGATGGCTGGGAAGATAAAGAGGTTCATAATGATCCTGAAGAAATTCGATTTGAAGCCTTACGAATGGGTTCTAATATTGTAGAATATGCTTTTAAAAATTGATATGATTGAGAATATAGATAATATTCGAATAAACTTTGATACGGATAATTTATGGGTTGTAAATCTTACACTTGCATTGATAATGTTCGGTGTGGCACTGGATATAAAAATGACCGATTTTACAAATCTCTTAAAATCTCCTAAACCTGTTATTGTTGGTATACTTTCACAATTCCTGTTAATTCCTTTGGTAACATTCTTATTGGTCAACATTATTAATCCCGAACCGAGTATCGCTCTGGGGATGATTATCGTTGCCGCTTGTCCCGGAGGGAATATTTCAAATTTCATGTCGAAATTGGCAGGTGGAAATGCCGCTCTTTCCATAAGTCTCACGGCATTTGCATCTGTTGCTGCACTAATTATGACACCTTTAAACATTGCTATTTGGGCAAATATGTATCCTCCAACATCAACTGTACTCGAGCGCGTTGCCTTGGACCCACTGGAAGTCTCTAAAATTGTGTTGTTGATATTAGGTATACCCTTAGTGCTTGGAATGCTGGTGAAATATTATTATTCAAATTTTGCATCTAAATTTTCAAAAATTTTAAAGCCAATATCCATTCTAATATTTTTATCCTTTATAGTTGGGGCTTTTTATAAGAACTTAGATATTTTTACAAACCATATTCACCATGTTATATATTTGGTAATTCTTCATAATGCTGTTTTATTTGTTGCAGGATTTTATTTTGCAAGGATCAACAAATTGGCCTATAATGATCAAAAGACTTTAAGCATTGAAACTGGAATACAAAATGCCGGTTTAGGACTTATGTTGGTGTTTACATTTTTTGGAGGACTTGGAGGAACTGCTTTATTGGTTGCTTTTTGGGCAATCTGGGATATCCTGTCGGGCTTGGTCGTGGCATTTATTTGGTCGAGCAAATCTCCTAAAATTGTTACTTCATGAGAAGAAGGTTATGGTATTATTTTGTGAAATATTATATGCGAACCGGGTTTGCATTTTATTTTAAAAGTGTTCGAATTGTGGGAGAAGAGAACATACCGGATAAGAAAGCTATCTTGTTTGTTGCGAATCATCAAAATGCCTTGTTAGACCCATTACTTATTGGAGCTACCAATAAGCGAATACTTCATTTCATAACACAGGCACAGGTATTTAAAAATTCCATTGTTAATTCTATGTTAGTCTATATCAACATGTTGCCAATTTATAGGATTAGAGATGGTTATGATACTTTGTCAAAAAATGAAGACACATTTCAAAAATGTTATAAAATTTTAGACAACAAGCAGACACTTCTCATTTTTGCAGAAGGAAGCCACAGTTTACAACGACGGGTGCGTGTTTTAAGTAAAGGTTTTACCCGAATAGCTTTTGGAGCATTAGAGCAAAATCCCAATAATGAAATTGACATTATTCCTATCGGCTATAACTATAGTGATGCTGAGAAATATGGAAGCAGCGCAAGTGTATATTATGGAAAACCTATTTCCGTTAATTACTATTGGAACAAATTTGATAAAAATGAATCAGCTATTGAATTAATACATGCTGTTAGTAAACAACTAAAAATGCTTACTACACATATTGAAGACAGAAGCAATTATGACGAGATCGTTCAACATTTTAAAGCCGATGATTTTTTATATCCTGAAAAAGTAAATAAAGCTTTAGAAGATATAGATACACTACCACCGATTCCGGCTAAAAAGAAAAATAGTTTTAATCCTTTACTTCTGTTAGTTAAAATCAATAGTATTTTTCCTCTGTTGATCTGGAAGAAAGTTTATCCAAAAATTAAAGAAACGGAGTATATTTCAACTTTTAGATTTACCGTAGGTATTACGACCTTACCTGTTTTTTACCTCGTCCAGACTGCTATAATTTCTTATTTTTTTGGAGGTGAAATTGGATTAATATATTTAGTAATAAGTGTTTTAGCTGTTTATATATTGACTAAGACCAGATTCTAATTATTCCATAATGGCTTCATATATCAACCCTTGAACTTTTGTTCGAATATCTTCTTTAAATAAGGTAGTGTTTTCACGAGTAGGATATACCCGGTTTGATAAGAATACGTACACTATTTCAGTTTCCGGATCAGCAAATGTATAAGTCCCTGTATAACCACTATGTCCAAAGCTCTTAAACGACGTACATCCGCATGTTGCCATTACTTCCGGATCCAATTGAGGTTTATCAAAGGCCAGGCCTCTTCTTACCCCTTCTTTTTCATAATATCGAAAATTAAATCTATCCAACGTTTCCGGCTTTAAATAACTTTTACCACCATAATATCCTCTTTGCAAATACATTTGCATAATTTTTGCCACGTCGTTTGAATTTGCAAATAAACCTGCATTTCCACTCACGCCTCCTAACATGGCTGCTCCTTCATCGTGTACATAACCATGTAATAATTGATGCCTGAAAAAATCATCATCCTCTGTGGGAACAATAATAGATTTGGGAAATTTATTTAACGGATTATATGTCAATGTAGTTGCCCCGAGAGGAGCATAAAAAAATTTATTATCCAATTGGTCAAGTGGTTGTTTGTATTCTTTTTCCAGATAATCCTTAAACAAATAAAATGGTAAACCACTGTACTTATAATCAAGCTCTTCTCTTTGAGGAGCCTCTGCTATAAGTCTAAATATAGTATCCATATAATCTGTTCTCAAGTAAAGGTCCTTGGCCACTTCAATGCTAAACTTACTGGATTTCTTTGTCTGAAAATATTCCGGCATTGGTTCATTATTCTCTCCTTGGACCATAACATCAAAATAAGAAATATAAGGCATTAACTTACCGTAATGCGACAATGCCTCTTTTACTGTTAAGGTATCCTTATTACTACCTTTCAATACCGGCATTAACTCCCCTAAGGTAGTTTCCAAGGTGAACTTACCTTCTTCTTCTGCTTTCATGATCATGGGTAATGCTCCTAAAATTTTAGTCATAGAGGCCAGGTCATAGATGCTCTCATTATCCACTTTTTGTATGGAATCATAAGTATAATAACCATAGCTTTTTCGATAAACAACCTTACCATAACGAGCAACTAATACTTGCAATCCCGGAGACATTGATGAATCAATGACTACTTTAGCAATAGAATCAATTCTTTTCAATTTACTTCTATCCAAGCCTACATCTTCCGGGATGGAATAGCCTAATCTTTTAAAATTAGCCAGGTGCAGACCAAAACCCATCTTAAAATCATTCTTGATATTTACAGGTAATTTTCCTTTAATATCCAATGCTCCAAAAATCATTTGGGCCGAAATATCTTGGGCTAATGGCGTATTTTGATAAGAAACCAAAATGGCGTCAATATTTGTAAAAGACTTTATTTTTAGTAAGCTATATGGGCTCGCAAAAACATCTAGTATTACTTTATGATCTTTAGCTATCACCTGTAATTTTTCTAATTCATTATCCGGAATTTTATAATTTGCATAAGCGCCTAAGCTTGTATGAAATCCAACTATAACAGTCTTATAATCTTTTAGTTTTTTTGTTATTTCACTAATATTATTACCAGTTATAACATCGACTTGCGTATAGTCATTCAATCTTTTAATAAAAGTCCTATTGTCATTTTCACCCAATTTAACATATGCTATACCATTGTTTTCCAGATTTTTAACCGGCAATATATTATCTTTATTTTGAACTAAAGTAATAGAGTTCTCTACTAATCTCCGATTCAAAATCTCATCTTGAACTGTACTAATATCCCCATTTAGACCTTTTAAATCAACCGCTTCGTAATTATTAAGGCCAACCCAATATTTCGCTTTTAAAATCTTAATTACAGATTCATCCAAACGAGCCGTCGTTACTTTCTTACTTTTTAATGCTTTTTTTATTGCGTTAATAGCAGCCGGAACATCTTCCGGATATAATAAAATATCATTGCCCGCAATAAACGCATTTAAATCAATTTCACCTGGTTTGGCAAAATTTGACGCACCCTTCATATTCAACGCATCCGTAAAAATAAGGCCTCTATATTGCATTTTTTCTTTGGCAAGCTCAGTGATTACTTTATATGAAATAGAAGTTGGTAATTGCACATTCGACTCTAAACTAGGAATGCTTAGGTGAGCTGTCATAATACTTCCTACACCGGCTTCAAATAGCTTATAGTATGGGTATAATTCAACAGAATCAATTCTCGCAGCAGAAAAATTAACTGTGGGTAGGGTTTTATGCGAATCTTGTGAAGTATCACCATGCCCGGGAAAATGTTTAGCGCATGCCATAACATTTTCACTTTGAATACCTCGTGTAAATGCCAAAGATTTATTGGTAACATTAATTTTATCTTCACCAAAAGAACGGTTACCAATAACCGGATTATTTGGATTGGTGTTGATATCCACTACCGGGGCAAAATTGACATGGATGCCAACCCTTTTAACTTGCTGGCCTAAGCGTTTTCCAAAATCAGCTATTAATCTATCATCCCGAATGGCACCAAGAGCCATATTATATGGAAAACCAACAGTGTTTTTAAGTCGCATATCTAATCCCCATTCACCATCAATTGCTATTAACAGTGGTATTTTTGAAATGCTTTGGTATTTATTGATTAGAGCCGCATGACCAACTGCAGTCCCTTGCATAAAAACCAAATTTCCTAATTTGTGCTTTGTAATCAGATTTTTGATAAAATCGGTGTGCGCTTTATCTTTATTTGAAAATGCCGCTACCATGAACAACTGACCAATTTTTTCGTTTACGGTCATAGTTCTCATTATGCTATCTACCCACCTAATTTGAGCGATACTATCTTTTGTCCGGAGTGGATCAATTTGTGCATTAGAATTATAAGCAAGAAGAACAATAATTAAGAAGAATATTTTTTTCATTTAAAGAGTTTTAAAAATATCGTTGATGCCAGCTTTCAATTGCAGAGACCTCCCAGGATGTATCCAATTCCTCTTTAATAGTAATGGTATTATTAAAAACCACCGTATTGGAATCAATTTTTCGGTCATTTACAAATTTTTGGAAATCCCCTAAGGAAACAACGTTTATATGTTCTCCATCTTTAAAGGCTGTATTCAATTTATTGAAGAGATCTATCTGAAATTCGGATTCAAATTGTTTGAAAATATGGGTTGAAGCATCAATGGAACATCCGGAAACATTATTATACGCTTCATCCACAGCTAAAATAATAAATTGTTTATGTCTTATATCAAATGAAGCTCTTAGCTCATCTCCATGTCGTTTCCAATTAGAAACGAAATCTCTCAATTTAGCATTGATCACCTCTATTTCCAATTCAGAAAACTCTCTATTCGACTGATAGATCCATATCTTTGAGGAGCCCACCAAACTATTAAAATCTACTAACATCTTTATATTTTATTATTGAATTTGTTCTTTAAATCTTCTAGGGTAGTTACATGTTTTTTGGGTCTTGCTTGTTCCCTGATACTTGTTAAAACCTTTTTGGTATACAAAGGGAAATCTGCATTTTGAATCCAGTTATAATATCCAGGATTTTCTTTCAAAACATCCAACACCCTTCTGCCTTTATATTTGCCAAAATAAAACACCTCTTTCTCATTATCGTCGAAAACAATAAACCCGGCAAAATCAGCTCTTTTTTTATGCGATGAATATTCACTCAAGAATTCTACATCATTCTCAACATCGTCATACTTTTCTATCTGGGCTTCCAAAATTTCAAAGGTAGCCAAAGTATCTGCCTCCGCGGAATGGGCATTTTCAAGATCCTTACCACAATAAAATTTATAGCCGGCCCCTAAAGTCCTTTGCTCCTGTTTATGGAAAATTACTTGAACATCAATTGCCTTACGGTTATCCATATCAAAATTTACTTCCGCCCTCAGCATTTCTTCCGCTAAAAGCGGAATATCAAAACGGTTAGAATTAAATCCTGCCAAATCACATCCATCGATCATTTTACTAACTGCCGGTGCCAGTTCTTTAAAAGTTGGTTCCATAACAACTTGTTCATTGGTTATTCCATGAATATCGGAAGCCTCTTTTGGAATCTCAATTTCCGGATTCACCAACCATGTCTTGCTCTCTTTATTGCCGTTCGGTAAAACTTTTAATATAGATATTTCTACAATCCTGTCCGTTGCAATCTGAACCCCTGTGGTTTCCAGATCAAAAAATACAATTGGTTTTTTTTAAGCTTAATTTCATTGAAATTTTATATTATTCTAGGTTACATTTATCTATTAAAAGTCTGCATTAAGGTCCCAAGCTTCTAATAAATCGGCCACTTTTTTTATAAACATTCCTCCCAATGCACCGTTTACTATTCGGTGGTCATACGAATGAGAAATAATCATTTTATGTCGGATGCCAATAAAATCACCCTCAGAAGTTTCCACAACAGATGGCATTTTCCTAATCGCTCCTAATGCCAAAATTGCAACCTGGGGTTGATTAATAATTGGAGTACCCATAATACTACCAAATGAACCTACGTTGGTTACTGTATAGGTTCCATCCTGTATGTCATCAGGGTTTAGCCCTCCTGACCTTGCCCTTCTGGCCAAATCATTCACAGCCTTGGTCATTCCCACCAAACTTAACAAATCTGCTTTTTTAATAACTGGAACGATCAAATTACCATCCGCTAAGGCCGCTGCCATTCCTAAATTTATATCCTTCCGCTTTATTATTTTCTCACCATCAAAAGAGATGTTGATCATTGGGAATTCTTTGATGGCCTTTGCTATGGACTCCATAAAAATGGGAGTAAAAGTAATTTTTTCACCCTCCCGTTCTAAAAACTCATCTTTAACCCTGTTTCTCCACTTCACAATATTAGTCACATCAACCTCTATAAAACTTTGTACATGTGCCGCGGTATGAACAGAATCTACCATGTGCTTTGCGATGAGTTTACCCATTCTTGTCATCTCAACGATCTCGTCACCACCACTCAATTTCACGGTTAGGGGCTCGGGTTTCGCGATTTCTTTAGAAACCTTCTCTACCGGTTTTTCGGTAACTATTTTCATTGGCGCTGCACGAGCGGACAAATACGATAATATGTCATTTTTAGTAACTCTGCTATCCTTACCCGATCCTACTATGGATTCCAATTCATCCATAGAAACCTTTTCCTTTTTAGCAATATTTCTAACCAAAGGAGAATAGAACTTCCCTGATGGAGAGCTCAAATTTACTATTACCTCTTCTAAGCTCTTGTCTTCCGCTTTAACCTCTTCAACCGATGGTATCATAGGTTTATCTTCTTCTTTTGCAGAAGGTGTTTCAATTATCACTTCTTTGCTCTGCGCTGAAGTAGTTTCTATAATTGCTATCGTAGTACCTACTTCCACTACATCATCAACATCAAATAATCTTTCAACCAAGACACCCTCCACCTCACTAGGCACTTCACTGTCTACTTTATCTGTAGCAATTTCAACAATTGCCTCATCCAGTTCAATAGCTTCACCAACTTCTTTCAACCAGCCGGTAATAGTTGCTTCAGCAACACTTTCACCCATTTTAGGTAATTTCAGTTCAAATTTTGACATTTAAAAGTTAATTTTTCGAATACAAATTTATGAAATTATTTACAGAACTTAGGTTGTGAAATTTGTAATCAATAAGTGTTTATTACAAAGTACCTAAAGGTTTGAATATTAGATTGTCATAGAAAATAATCTAGTTTCCGGCTTGTTGTTTATAAGCCTTAAATCAAAAGCCATACAGATATTCCTAATGAACATTCTGCCTTCTTCTTTAACTGTAATTTTGTCGCTCGAGATCTCAATTAAATCATCATCAAATATTTCTTGCAATCTTAAAACAATATTCCTTTTCTCCTTTAAGGATATTCCGTCATTCCATACCGTTTCTAAATTGCACATTAAATCTAAAATATGCTTTCTAATAACCAAATCCGTTTCTGTTAATAAATGACCTCTGAAAATTGGAATTACACCTCGATTGACTTTTTCCGTATAAGTCTCAATTGATTTTTCATTTTGAGCAAAAGCATACCAGGAATCACTTATTGATGACATCCCTAATCCAATCATAAGTTCGGTTTTCCCCGCCGTATAGCCCATGAAATTTCTATGTATGCTTTTATTTTCCATGGATTTAGACAATGTATCTGTTGGCAAAGCAAAATGATCCATACCGATCTCTACATATCCATTATCAAAAAACAATTGTTTACCCAATTCATATAAACGACGCTTAACATCATCTTTAGGCAAATCGCAATCGTCAAACCCTCGTTGTCCTACTCCTTTGATCCAAGGTACATGAGCATAACTATAATAGGCTATCCTATCTGGTTTCAAGGCAACAGTATTTCGAATTGTATTTCTAATGCTATCCTCTGTTTGAAAAGGGAGTCCAAAAATCAAATCATGACTAATAGATTCATATCCAATTTCTCTTGACAAATTATGCACTTTTTTCACCTGTTCAAAACTCTGAACCCTATGAATTGCTTTTTGAACCTTAGGGTCATAGTCCTGAATACCAAAGCTATTTCTCCGTGAGCCTAAATCATATAACGTTTGTAATTGATCTTCCGAAGTATGATTTGGATGTCCTTCATAGCTAAACTCAAAATCATGAAATTTATCTGCTCTTTTAAAAATTCCATTTATAAGTTTGGACAAGTTTTTTGATGAAAAGAAGGTCGGCGTACCTCCCCCTAAATGGATCTCTTTTATTTTTGGTCTATCCTTTAATAGGTCACAGTACAGATCCCATTCTTTTAGAACAGTATCAATATATGGTTGCTCTACCTCATGATGCTTTGTGATTTTCTTATGACACGCACAGAAGGTGCACAGGCTCTCACAAAAAGGTAAATGTATATACAGGCTAATTCCTTCTATATCATTACTTTCCTGAAAAGATTTTAAAGTGGTGTTTTTCCAATCGTCTAATGCAATACCTTCATTATCCCAATATGGCACCGTTGGATAACTGGTGTATCTTGGGCCGGGAATATTATATTTTTGGATCAGACTTGAGTTCATTTAATTAGCTTTAGTTTTTATGCTTACAGTTACAGCCTTGATTTCATTTTGTTAATCAATGCAGCTAACATTTTTTTAATTTTATCTATTTCATGTAATAAATATTTTGCTTTTTCATCTTGAATTAAATTTAACTCAGTAGAAACCAAATCGTGAGATTTTTGCCAAACCTTATAATTTTTATAGTTCACCATGACCTAATATTAACATCTTCTTACCTATAACTTAATAGTTAGGGCTATTTTTTATACTCTTTCACTGCATCTATAAATGCCCTGGCATTATCTAGAGGTACATTTGGTAAAATACCATGTCCCAAATTAACAATGTATTTATCTTTTCCAAACTCATTGATCATTTGTGTTACCATTTTTTTGATTTGAGAAGGTGGAGATAACAATCTCGCAGGATCAAAATTCCCTTGTAGGGTTAACCTGTTTTTTGTTAAATACCGAGCAGTTTTTGGCGTCACTGTCCAATCCACTCCTAAAGCGGAAGCATTTGAATTTGACATCTCTTCTAAAGCATACCAACAACCTTTAGCAAATACTATTACCGGAGCCATCTCTTTGAGTGACTCAATAATTTGAACTATATATTTCCAGGAAAACTCCCTATAATCCACAGGAGATAACATACCGCCCCATGAATCAAATATTTGAACGACATCTACCCCAGCCTCCACTTTGGCTTTTAGATACGCAATTGTAGTATCCGTAATTTTTTGAAGTAAGATATGTGCAGAATCGGGATTTGTAAAACAAAATTCTTTGGCTTTATCAAATGTTTTACTTCCCTGACCTTGTACCACATAGCATAAAATTGTCCAGGGAGATCCTGCGAATCCGATCAAAGGTATTTCATCATTGAGCATTTCCTTCGTAACTTTAATTGCTTTCATCACATAATCCAATTCTTCATTTACATCCGGAACAAAAACGCTATCTACTCCCTTTTGATCGCGTACCGGATTTGGCAAATAAGGTCCAAAATTTGGTTTCATCTGTACTTCAATATTCATAGCTTGAGGAATAACAAGAATATCCGAAAATAAAATTGCTGCATCCATACCAAATCTTCTTATGGGTTGAACCGTAATTTCGCTTGCTAATTCCGGCGTACGGCATCGGGTAAAAAAATCATACTTCTCACGTATCTCCATAAATTCCGGCAAAAATCTTCCCGCCTGACGCATCATCCAAACCGGTGGCCTCTCCACTGTTTCTCCTTTCAAGGCTCTTAAAAATAAATCGTTTTTCATTGTTGGTTATTAGATTTTCGTGTTTTGCTTTTCGCCATCCTTAAATATTATTATTTACCAATTTATCAGTTTTTTATATTGAAGTTCATAATTTTAATGAACTTCTTTAAATTCTCCTATTCCAAATTCAAAGGTAATTTCTAACAACTTGGATACTGTTTTTTTGCTTTGCAAATATCTTAAAACTATAATTTACCCATCCTTCTTTCTCTCCGTCAAATTCATGCCCAATCAAGTTGAGCACAGGCTCTTCCCATAAATACTTAGTTTATATTTTTGTGAGACTTTGCATTGCGATGGCAATAGCTTTCTCTGTTTTTTCCAAATCCTTTTCCGAAAATTTTGTAGACAAGAACCAAGCTTCAAATTGTGAAGGAGGTAAAAACACCCCATTTTCGATCATTTTCCAAAAAAATATTTTAAACTTTTTAGTATCGCTGGATTGTGCGGTTTTAAAATCAACTACTTTTTTACTCGTGAAAAATGGGTTTATCATAGATCCAAATCTATTTACCTGTAAATCAATTCCATTTTCTTTAGCCTCTTTTAACAATATTTTTTCTAAACGCTCCGCTATTATTTCAAATTTTTTGAATGGATCTTTTTTCTTAAGAACTTTCAAGGTCTCAATGCCACATGCCATAGCAATAGGATTTCCGGATAAGGTACCTGCCTGATACATTTCACCTAATGGTGCTACCATTTCCATAATTTCATTCCTAGCTCCATAGGCTCCAACCGGAAAGCCACCTCCTATTATTTTTCCCAAGCATGTGATATCTGCTTCCACACCTAAAATCTCCTGAGCTCCACCAAACTTAGAACGAAATCCGGTCATCACTTCATCCGCAATTAATAAAATTTCATTTTCTTTAGCAAGTTCACTTAATTCTTTTAAAAAATTATTCTGAGGAAGTACCACACCCATATTTCCTCCAATGGGTTCAATAATAATAGCTGCAATATCTTTATGCTTAATTATGTGTTTTCTTACGCTGTCTAAATTATTATATTCAGCAATCAATGTGTTTTTTACTGCATCTTCAGGGACTCCCGCACTACCCGGCAAACTCAGAGTTGCTAAACCGGAACCTGCAGCAACCAATAAAGCATCAGAATGACCGTGATAACAACCTGAAAATTTGATAATCTTATCTTTTCCCGTAAAAGCTCTCGCCAAACGAATGGCACTCAATACAGCTTCCGTTCCAGAATTCACAAAGCGAACCTTATCCATACCGGGAAAGGCATTGCAAACTATTTTGGCTAACCTGATCTCATTTTTTGTCGTAGCACCAAATGTATATCCTTTTCTTAGTGCTTTTTTAATAGCTTTTTCAACTTTTCCATTTCTGTGCCCCAATATCATTGGGCCATAGGAGAGAACAAAATCAATATACTCGTTGCCATCTACATCATAAATTTTGCTTCCTTCCGCCCTATCAATAAATAAAGGGACACCACCAACAGATTTAAATGCTCTGACCGGTGAATTTACCGCTCCTACCAAATGCTTTAACCCTTTGGTATACAATGCAATCGATTTTTCTAAGTTCATTTTAAATGAATATTTGTGACTTGTTTAATTGTTGGTCGAATGAACACATTAACGTAGTAATACTTTTGCTACTTCCTTTGCAAAATAGGTAATAATGATATCTGCTCCTGCCCGTTTCATAGAAAGCAGGCTTTCCATCATCACCTTCTCTCCATCGATCCAACCTTTCTCTGATGCCGCTTTGATCATAGCGTATTCACCACTTACATTATAGCACGCTATTGGGCGGTCAAAATTATTTTTTAGATCTCTAATAATATCCATATAAGAAAGTGCTGGTTTTACCATTAAAATATCAGCTCCTTCCTGATCGTCAAATGTTGCTTTTCGCATCGCTTCATCTCTATTAGATGCGTCCATCTGATAAGATTTTCTATCTCCAAAACTAGGTGCTGAATCGGCGGCATCGCGAAAAGGACCATAATAAGACGATGCGTACTTAACTGAATATGCCATGATAGGAATATCGAAAAACCCTGTATTATCAAGAGCTTCACGAACAGTTAAAACCGTTCCGTCAATCATCCCGGAAGGTGCTATCATATCTGCACCCGCTTTTGCATGAGAGATGGATTGCTTTGCAATATTTATCAGAGTTGTATCATTGTCAACATAGTCCGGATTGTTACCCTGATGAATAATACCACAATGACCATGAGAGGTATATTCACAAAAACAAACATCTGTAATTACATACAAATCGGGATAGTTCTTCTTTATAAATCGAATTGCCTGTTGAATAATACCATTATCGTTCCATGTTTCAGATCCCTGCTCATCTTTATGTGCCGGAATACCGAAAAGTATTACGGATGGAATTTTGAGGACAGTGATCTCGTCCAATTCAGAACTAATTCTATCTAACGAAAACCTCTTTATACCAGGCATGGAGACAATTTCATTTTCAATATTCTTACCTTCCTCTATGAATAATGGGTAGATCAGATCATCAATAGTTAAATGGTTTTCTCTCACCAAACGGCGAATATTTTCCGATTTCCTAAGTCTTCTCGTTCTATTCATAATATTGATTTACCATTTTTATTACACTCTCGATCGTCGGTAACTTAGCTACTTCTACTTTTTTAAAGTGTTTCTTAGCCTCAAAAGCTGTTGTGCTCCCAATACAAAAAGCCACGGCATCTAAATTTTTATTATCAACAAGATAACTTTCAATACCTGACGGACTATAAAATAATATTCCATCTAACTTATCATCAAATTTCCTCGTATTCAACAATGTTCTATAGACTTCAATTTCATTAACTGTTACATCATTTTTAGCCAGGATCTCGGTTAGTTCTTCTCTTTTTTTATTTCCACAAAAATAAGTTATTTCTTGAATGTCCTTTTGTCTTATAAGATACTTTGCCAGTTCCTTTGCCGTATTTTCAACATGGGTCACCTCTGAAATTTGCCTTTGAATTTTTCTTTTTGTTCTACGTCCAACACAATAAATATTCTTAAACGATAATTCCGCCCGGGAGAAATTTTGTAGTAAGGCCTCCACTCCATTCTGGCTCGTAATTACCACATTTTCAATAGAATTTTTGATCAAATTTGATTTCAATCGGTTGTATCTGATCGAGATAAAATCGCTCATTTTAAATCCTATGTCTTTCTTAAAGAGATCCGTTTGCGGAGTTGCTAATTCTTTGGTGGACAGAATATTTATTTTCTTTTTATCTTCAATAATCATCTCCAACATCAATTTTTTACCTCCACGAATAAGAACATCTCTGGCACAACCCTTTCCTATATCTTTAAAATCGGATACATAATAGTCGTTAGCAACCGATATATTTTGTTTTCCATCCAAACTAAACAATGCACCTCTAAAAACAATTCTCTCCTCTTTAATATAAGCTACTGCACCAATTGGTGCGCTACACCCACCTTCTAAAGTATTCAAAAAATCGCGCTCTACATGAGCACAAATTTCTGTTTCCTCATGATTGAGCTCTTTACAAATTGCTACAGTTTCTTCGTCACTTTTTAAAGCCGTTACCATTACAATGCCTTGAGCCGGCGCCGGTACCATCCAGCCTAGTTTTACATGATTATCAGGAACTAATTTGAGTCGCTGTAATCCAGCATCGGAAAAAATTGCACCATTCCAATCATTCTTTTCAAGCTTGTTTAAACGAGTGTTTACATTTCCACGTAAACCAACTATAGTGTGTGTAGGATAGCGGTGTAACCATTGTGCTTTACGTCTGAGGCTACCAGTTGCAATAATAGCGTTTCTCTTGAGCTAAAAATTCTTCATTTCCCTTAAAGACCAAAATATCATTATATCCGCCTCGTTTTAAAACTGCCGCTTGAATTATATCATCCGGCAAAACCGTTGGAACATCTTTCATGGAATGCACAGCAATATCAATACTCCCATTCAATAGTGCAACATCTAAATTTCTTGTAAAAACTCCTGTAATTCCAAGCTCATAAAGAGGTTTGTCAAGATCTAGATCGCCCTGAGTATCAATTTTGACAATTTCGGTCACCATGCCTAAATCGATGAGGCCCTGTGAAACCATGTTTGCCTGCCATAGTGCCAACTCACTGGAACGAGTTCCAATTCTAATTACTTTTCCCATGTTTATTTGACCATTATTTAAAGACCTCTTCCATTACTTGTATACTGAGATTTGCCTGTGTCCTATCATCTTTAAGATGCATTGCGAATTTAGTAACAATTTTGTTTACAAGAATGTTAGTAATTTCTTCGGCGTGCTGGGTGTTTAAATCTTGATGCTTTTTTAAATGAAGTGAAATTGCATCTTTTTGAATGGACTCCAGAGAACTCTTTAAGGTGTTAATTGCCGGAGTGCTTTTTCTAAATATTAACCAGTCAAAAAATTCAATTTTATATTTTTCTATTATTTGTTCTACCAAGGGGATTTGCTTTTTCCTGTTCTCAAGTGTCAATTTGGTCTTTTTCGACAAAACATCTACATCAATGATCTTTTTTCCTGCAATTGACTTAACATTTTTATGCACATTACGCGGAATGGATAAGTCAATAATCAGTTGTTTCTTAGAAATATCAAAATGCTTTGCGCTAACAGTTGGTTTTGATGCTCCTGTTGCAACAATAACAACATCAGATTTATGAATTTCCTTTGCTAAATTACTATGTTTTTCTGATTTCACTTCAAGTTCTTCAGCCAGTAATACAGCCTTTTGTTCATTTCTATTAATTAAAGTAATATCGCCATGCAAATATCTGACACTGCTTTTTGCTGTGCTTTTTCCAATATTGCCCAAGCCGTATATTAAAATCTTTTTATCGGATAACTTTTTGATATGATCTTTAATGTATTGAATGGCAACGTATGAAACGGTAGTCGTGCCGGAACTCAAGGAAGTTTTGTTCTTGACCTCTTTACTAGCCTGAAGCGAAATATTATATAGACGCTCCAGGTAAGCATTAATTGTACCTGCCTCCTTTGCAAGTTGGAAGGCGTCCTTTAACTGTCCAACAATTTCATAATCTCCTAATATCTGACTATCCAACCCGGTGGCAATTGTAATGAAATGTTTTGCTGCTTCCCTATTTTTATACACATAAGATACTTTGGCAAATTCCTCAACGGTTCCGTTCGAATACTTGCATAGTAACGAAATCAGTTCATAAGGATGCTTGGCAAACCCAATTAATTCTATTCGATTACAAGTGGATAAAACCATTGCACCATCCATGTTCGACTCCCTGGCTTCCAGCAATAATTTAGTTTGATTTTCCTTAGTTAAACTAAAATCACTCCTAGTTGTTACATCCGCCTTTTTGTAACTTAAGCCAATTATGTAGAAAATATTTTTATTATTGGAATTCACCATTATAAAAGGTTGTATTTAATTATATACTTTTCTTGTGTAATTAATGTTACAAATGTACTTTAGGCGATTAATTTAAAAAATGATATTTGTCATAATGAAATAACTTAAGTACACATCTTTTTTAAACAAAAATTTGTTGTAAAAATAAAAACTTCTTTACAGGAAGAGTGTCGTTTTGAATAAAAAAAATAACGCTCAAAAATATTCTAATATTTACAAAATCATTTTTTGAAGAAAAGCTATATTTGTTCTCCTTTATAAGATTAATTATTATTCATTAAATTAGAAAACATTGGATAAAAAAGGTGTTCTTTTGGTAAATTTAGGATCTCCAGATTCTACAAAAGTCAAAGATGTTAAAAAATATCTTGGCGAATTCCTTATGGATGAACGGGTTATAGATATGTCTTATTTAAAAAGGTTATTTCTAGTCAAGGGAATAATACTAAATACACGTCCAAAAAAAACGGCCGCTGCCTATAAAAAAATTTGGCGGAAAGAAGGTTCTCCTCTTGTAGTTCTATCAGAGAAGTTTCATGAAAAGGTCTCTGAAAAGACTAAAATACCTGTGACACTAGCTATGCGTTACGGAACAATGTCGATAGAAAAAGGAATTACTGAGCTAAATAATCAGGGTGTAAATCATATTTTTTTAATAGCCTTATATCCACATTATGCAATGTCATCATTTGAGACCGTAGAAGTAAAAGTTTTTGAAATTCAAAAAAAGTTATTTCCTAAAATAAAAGTAGATACATTTCCGGTATTCTATAATGAGCCCAACTATATTAAAGCTATGTCGAATATTATAAAGAAGAATATGGAAGGCTTTAATTACGATTATATTTTATTCTCGTATCACGGTATTCCTGAGCGACATATTAAAATAAGTGACCCCACTAGGTCCCATTGCAAGATTGATGGCACATGCTGTAATTTGCCATCAAAGGCACATCAAACATGCTACAGGCATCAATGTTTTGAAACTACTAAGGAAATTGTGAGAATATTAGGCTTAAAAGAAGGAACATATGGAAATTCTTTTCAATCGCGCTTACTAAGAGATCCGTGGTTAAAACCCTATACGGATTTCGAATTTGAAAGATTGGCAAAAGAGGGTATAAAAAATCTGGTAGTACTGACACCTTCATTTGTTACCGACTGTCTAGAAACTCTGGAAGAAATCGCCATTGAAGGTGAAAAACAATTTATACAGGCTGGTGGAGAAAACTATAAGCACATTCCTTGTTTAAATGATGACGAGCAATGGGTTGATGTAGTTTGTAATTGGATAAAAAAATGGGAGAGCCCCCAATACGTTTCAAAAAAAAACGAAAAATTAATTTCGAAAACATAACACCTTAAACTAAATTATCGACCTCTACATAAAATCTTTACATATAATTTTTGTAACCACTTGGTTTGCAGGTCTTTTTTATATTATCAGATTATTTATTTATTTTAAAGAAGCTGAAGAAAAGGAAGAACCTGCAAAGAGTATCCTGCAAGATCAGTATGCCTTAATGAGTAAACGATTATGGTATATTATTACCTGGCCCTCCGCAATTCTAGCTACTTTATTTGCTGTTTGGCTACTTATTCTACAACCTTCCTGGTTATTGGCAGGTTGGATGATAATTAAACTGGCATTTGTACTTGGGCTTTTTATGTACCATTGGAGTTGCCAAATAATGTATAACCAAATAAAAAATGGTTATTTGAGCTATTCATCCTTCGGATTAAGAATATGGAACGAAGTAGCTACTATTATTTTATTTGCCTGTGTATTTTTGGTAGTATTAAAAAATTCATTGGGCTGGATTTTTGGCGTTGTAGGAATAGTAGGTGTTTCTATATTACTAATGCTCGGTATTAAATTATATAAAAATATAAGGGCAAAAAACAGCTGGGATAACAGCTAGAACCCACCACTTATCAGACTCATTTATTTATGTCGAACTGAGGTTCCTAGTATTTTCTACATGATATTAATCATACTCTTACTGCAATCTAATTACTAACTTTATGTCTTGTTGTAAAAATCAAAAATAGAAAATGAAAAGATTACTATTAGGAAATGAAGCTCTTGCCCAAGGCGCAATAGATGCTGGATTATCAGGAGTTTATGCCTATCCAGGAACACCTTCAACGGAGGTTACTGAATATATTCAAAAATCAAAAACGGCAACTAAATTAGGCATACATTCCACTTGGTCAGTAAATGAAAAAACAGCAATGGAAGCAGCTTTAGGAATGTCATATTCCGGTAAACGTGCGATGGCAGTAATGAAACATGTGGGTTTAAACGTCGCTTCAGATGTTTTTATGAACATGGCAGTTTCAGGAGTTAATGGAGGATTGGTAGTTGTAGTTGCTGATGATCCTTCAATGCATTCATCGCAGAACGAACAAGATTCAAGATTTTATGGAAAATTTGCTCTACTGCCTATTTTAGAACCGTCAAATCAACAAGAAGCATATGATGTAATGCATTATTCTTTTGATCTCTCTGAAGAACTAAAATTACCTGTATTGGTAAGGATGGTTACTCGTTTATCTCATTCACGGGCAGGTATTAATCTGATAGAAAGAAGAGTCCAAAACGATATACAATTGCCCGTTGATACCAGCAGATTCACTCTAATACCTTTATATGCAAAAAAACAATTCAAGAAACTAGTCAGCAAAAAAATTGTATTAATTGAAAGTTCTGAAATTTCAATATTCAATTCATTAAACTTGAAAAAAGACAAAGCCATAGGAATTATTGCTTGCGGAATAGCATATAATTATGTCATGGAAAATATAGGAGAAAATGAAGAATTTTTTTCTATTTTGAAGATCTCACAATACCCACTTCCTAAAAAAAAGGTAAAAGAACTGTATAAACACTGCGATAAAGTTATAGTAATTGAAGAGGGGTATCCTCTGGTTGAAGAATTAATACATAATTATTTTGACGAAAATGACAAGATCAAAGGAAAATTGTCTGGAGATTTACCCCTAACCGGAGAACTAACTCCTAACTCTGTTGGCAATGCAATAGGCTTTTATTCAAACAATACAGGTGAAATACCTGATATTGTTACCGGCAGACCACCACAACTTTGTGAAGGATGTGCACACGCCGACTTATTTAATGCTATCAATACCTTGTTACCTGAGATTGGAGATAAAAAAGTATTTGGAGATATTGGTTGTTATGCATTAGGAGCCTTGCCTCCATATAACACTATTAGCACTCTAATTGACATGGGAGCATCAATAACTATGGCTAAGGGCGCTGCTGATGCCGGATTAAAAAATGTAATTGCCGTTATTGGAGATTCGACTTTTACTCACTCGGGAATGACGGGGTTGTTAGATGCCGTTTACGAAAACACACCAATGACAGTTATAATTTCCGATAATTCATCCGTAGCAATGACAGGTACCCAAGATTCTATCGCTGTAGGGCGTTTAAAAAATATTTGTTTAGGTATTGGAGTTGATCCGAAACATCTTATAACAATGGTTCCCTTGAAGAAAAATCACGACGAAAACGTTAAACTCTTAAAAAAAGAAATTCAATATGAAGGAGTTTCTGTAATTATTTCTCAAAGACCTTGTGTGCGGTTATCACGAGATAAAAAAGAACAGATCAAACAAAGAATTGCATCGTTAAACTAAAAATAATTTCTACATGAAAAGTAATATAATTATAGCAGGTGTAGGCGGACAAGGTATTTTAACCATTGCCGCCGTTTTGGATACAGCCGCTTTAGATCAAAACTTATATGTTAAGCAGTCCGAAGTTCATGGTATGAGTCAGCGAGGTGGTGCCGTGCAATCACATGTAAGAATTTCTGATTCGAAAATTTATTCGGATCTAATTCCAAAAGGAAAGGCTGATTTAATTTTATCTGTAGAACCAATGGAACTGCTCCGATATGTTCCTTATTTAAAAAGTAAGGGATGGTTAATTACCGATTCAAATACTTTCATTAATATATCTGATTACCCTGATAAAGACGATTTATACAAAAATATTAAATCCCACCGAAATAATATCATTATTAACGCAACAGAAGTAGCAAAAAAGTTAGGCAATTCAAAAGTTGCTAACATTGTTTTGCTCGGAGCGGCATCTTTTTTGATCCCTTTATCAGAAGAAAGTATACTTACAGCTATTAAAAAATTGTTTCAGAATAAAAGTGAGAGAATTATCAATTTAAATATGGAAGCATTTCAAATCGGAAAAAAAATTGCTAAAGAGTACACAGATTTCGCTTATTGATTTCTCAGACCTCCTAAAGGGGGTAGCGCCTGAATATCAAGAATTTATCTTTGTACTATCGAATACGGTTTTTATAGCTTCCGCTAATATTTTTACACCTTTTTCAATTGTATCTTTGGGCATATTTGAAAATGACAATCGAAGTCGATCATCTTTGATACTTTCGGGATCAAAGGTCCTTCCTGTAACAAAAACAACACCTTTTTTTACACTCTCTCTAAATATTTCTGTAGAATTAATGTGCTCAGGAAGTCTAAGCCAAACATAAAATCCTCCTTTTGGTTCATGCCATGTTATTTCTTTTGGCATATATTTTTTCAAACTTATTTGTAAAATATCTTTTCGTTCCTCATATTCTTGTCTTAAAAACTCTAAATAAGGATACAGCTTATCCTGCACTAAAAACTCGTTTGCTAAAATTTGCATGAAATTAGAGGTACAGGCATCTAAAGCCTGTTTAATATTTTCTGCTTTCTCAAATATTTCTTCTGATGCAAGCATATAACCCAATCTAAATCCTGGACCAAGAATTTTTGAGAATGAACCGGTGTAAACAATTTCCACATCATTAACACCATAGGATTTCAAAGGTTTCGTTAAATATTTTTCATCCTCCCTAAAATATAAATCGCTATAGGCATCATCTTCTATCAAAATTATCCCGGAATTTGACAATACTTCCAATAGAGCTTTTTTTCTTTCAGGAGAATAAATTATCCCTGCCGGATTATGAAAATTAGGTGTTATGTATAATAATTTTGGGGTCTTTTTCAAACTGGCAATTTTCTGTTTTAAAGCTTCGATATCAATACCATCTTTATCAATTTGAATACCATGAATTTCGGCTTCATAAGTTTCAAAAACCGATAAAGCACCTACAAAACATGGATTTTCTGTTAAAATAATATCTCCTTGATTTACAAATTCTTGTGTTATAATACTTATGGCTTGTAAAGACCCGGTAGAAATTAATATCTTATTGGTATCAACGGGTAATCCTTTATCCTTCAAATAGGCTTGCAGCGATCTAACCAAAGGTGGATATCCTGAGGTTGGTCCGTATTGAAAACAAAGTTTCTTAATTCCTTCAGGCAAAGAATTATAAATTTCATCAATCTCTTTGACGGGAAACAGATCATTATTTGGCATGCCTCCTGCAAATGAGATCATGCTTTTTCCTGATGATAGCTTCATCAATAGCTTTATATCTTCAGAATGCACTGAATTTACCGAACTTGAAAATTCATACATAATATTTTGCTCTTTATTAGCTACCTCAAAATAACGAAATATTGTTTATTTATACATTGACAAATATCAGTCAAATAGAAAAATTTATTCACTTACTTTACAAGAGTAAAATCTTTGTAAAAAATGTTGCACAAAAAACTAATTCAACCTAAAAGTATTGTTATTGTAGGAGGTTCTGATAATATTCACAGCCCGGGAGGAAGAGTTTTAAAAAATTTAATTGACCATAAATTCAATGGAGAACTTTTTGTAGTCAATCCTAAGAAAAATATCATTCAAAATATTAAATCTTACCAAAACATTAATGAGCTTCCAGAAGTTGATTTGGCTATAATTGCAATTGCTGCTAAATATATTGCCGAAACAGTTAAAATATTAACAGAACAAAAACAGACCAAAGGTTTTATTATTTTTTCATCCGGTTTTAGTGAAAAAGATGAGAAAGGGGTAGAAATGGAACAAGATATTGTATCCTTAATAAGCAAGGTCAATGGTAGTTTGCTAGGCCCAAATAATATCGGTTTAATCAACGAATATTATACAGGCGTATTTACAACACCTATACCAAAATTAAATAAAGAAGGCGTCGATTTCATCTCAGGGTCCGGAGCTACGGCAGTCTTTATTATGGAAGCTGCACAAAGTACGGGTTTAACTTTTTCAAGTATTTACACAGTTGGAAATAGCGCACAAATTGGTGTTGAAGAAGTCTTAGAGTATTTTGACGAAATATATGTCGAAAAGGAAAGTCCCAAAGTGAAACTCCTCTATATTGAAAGTATAAAAAATCCAATTAAATTCTTAAAACACACAAGCTCTTTAGTTAAAAAAGGATGTAAAATTGCTGCGATAAAGGCAGGAAGTTCGGAAGAAGGAAATAGAGCGGCAAGCTCTCATACCGGGGCGATGGCTAATTCTGATGTTTTTGTTGAAGCTTTGTTTCATAAAGCGGGTATAATCCGATGTAACGGTAGAAATGAATTGATCACCGTTGCAGGTATTTTAACCCAAAAAGAATCAAAAGGTAAAAATATTGCTATCATTACTCATGCCGGCGGTCCGGCAGTAATGCTAACCGATATTTTATCAAAGAACGGTTTATACATCCCAAAATTAACCGGAAAATCCAGCAAGGATCTATTAAATGAATTATATGACGGTTCATCGGTAGCAAACCCTATCGATTTTCTTGCCACTGGTACAGCCGAACAATTAGAAACTATCATAGACTATTGTGAAAATAAATTTGCTAATATTGAAGCCATAGCTGTTATTTTTGGAAGTCCCGGATTATCCTCTGTTTACGATGCTTATGAAGTATTGAATAAAAAAATTAAAACTTGTAAGAAACCTATCTATGCAATTCTACCATCGATCGTGAATGTAAAAGATGAAATATCAGACTTTATCAGTAAAGGTAATATTGCATTTACCGATGAAGTTTTGTTTGGTAGAAGTCTTGCTAAAGTTTATAATGCTTCAAAATATATTTCTGAGAGCACACAGATAGAACTAATTGATATTGATGGTATTAGAAAGATAATTGATGTTTTGCCAGATGGCTATGCCTCTACCGAAACAGCAAATCACTTACTAAAATGCACAGGAGTAAATTTTGTAGATCAAATGTTAGTAAAAAACAAAATTGAGCTTCTAGAAATTGAAAAAACATTAATATATCCTGTTGTTCTGAAAGTTGTTGGCATTCTGCACAAAACCGATGTTGGCGGAGTCGAATTAAATATAAAAAATAAAGAAGAATTAGTTTTAGCCTTTGAAAAATTGATGCGAATTGCCGGGGCAAAATCGATTATTATTCAGCCAATGAAAGACGGAATTGAACTTTTCATTGGTGCCAAAAAAGAAAGCGTTTATCCCGCTGTGGTCATGTGCGGATTAGGTGGGATTTTCGTAGAAACTTTAAAAGATATAAGCGTTAAAATGATTCCTATATCAAAACAGGAGTCTTTAGATATGATCACAAATTTAAAAACTTATCCAATTTTGAAGGGCTCCCGAGGTCAAAAAGGAATAGACCTAGAAGAATTTGCGAAAATTATAAGAAAAATATCAGCTCTGTTACAAATTGCTCCTGAAATATCTGAATTAGATATAAATCCGCTAATGGCCTCTGAAGGTGAAATTATAGCTGTAGATGCCAGAATAAAAATTGAGAAATAATTTTATTATTTAAATGTTAATGAGGATATTAGCTTAAAGCGATTTAAAAATTAATGATTCTTATCTATCTGTACTGCTTCCCCTCTAGCTCCTGACGAGTCACTTCCAATAATGAAATTAGTGTTTTTAGGTATAATCCTTTTCCTGATTTTTATTGATTTAAGCTCCTCAAAATATTTAATTATTTCACTAAACGACAAACAAGAACTGTCTAAAATAATTAGTTCATAATTCTCGATAGTAGCTGGTAGTGTTGTGCAAAACTCTGATTCCTCAGTTTGTAAATGCCTTTTTATATTCTCATAGGTATTAAAATCATCTCCTATGTATATCATCTTATTCCTCATCAAGGATTGGGTACTTGAATCACTCTTCGTTAATAGCTTATAGCTCATAACCAATTTAAAAAGAACATTCAAAGAAAAGTGAACCAAATTATTTATTTTAAAATGCTTCTTATAAAAAATTTGCATCGCGCCGTAGAAATTTTTTAGATAAGGTTTGTCTTTTATGGTACTCTCTCCTTTATAATGTATTATGCTAGTTTCTCCGAAATAGTAATTACTATACCCTCTTCTGGATAATGTATAACTCAAATCAACGTCTTCACCATACATAAAATAATCCTCATCAAAACCACCATTTTCAAGATAAACATCTCTTTTCAACAGCATAAAAGCTCCCGATAAGATATCCACTACTTTGTTTTCATTTTCATCAATGTGATTGGCATAATACTTATTGGAGAAGCCTAATAATTTTCGAAAGGCAATTCTGACCGAAGGAAAATTACGTTTGCATTCGGGTAAAAAATTACCTGTTCCATCTATAAACCTCACACCTAATGCCCCAAAATCATTTTTGCTTTCGGAATAAGTCAGGATCTTTTCGAAAATATTTTCCCCAAGTACGGTATCAGGATTCAAGATCAAAATATACTCACCAATTGCTCGATCAACTCCCTGATTATTCGATTTTGAAAAACCCAAGTTCTCTGAGTTTCTAATTAGAGTTACTTTTGGGAACTTTTTGAGAAGCATTGCACAACTACCATCAGTTGAGTTATTATCTACCACAATAATTTCAGTTCGAATATTCTTTGAAGCTTCCAGGACACTCAATAGACATTGTTCTAAAAAATGTTGAACATTAAAATTTACAATTATAACAGACAGCTTTACCAATAGAAATATATTTTCGATAAAAATAATATTTATTTGTGCATCTCAACGAATTCAGCATTAACTTTTAATAAAATAACCTTTTATTCTCTTTAGAAAATTAAAAATATTTAATTATGAATTTACAATTTAAACGATAAGTGTTAAACGAAGTTTGATTGTATAATCAGTAAAATACTCACATTTTACACACCATTTCGGAAGTAGATGAATACAAAATCCTTGTGATTTCTAAGAACTTAGATATTACCAGAGAGATAGTTGAGGACATTATTAATGAATAAAAGATATCCCCTGCAAAAATTCTACCTATTCAAGGAAAGTGGATGGATAATTATGAGTTTGCAATAGTTCAAGATGATCCGAGAGATCATTAAATTAAGATTATCTACTCAAACTATTCTCAAAGGGTACTCTATTTATAATACTCCTGCCAAGGGTAACCTCATCTGTATATTCCAGTTCATCTCCCACGGAAATTCCACGTGCTATGGTAGACAATTTTAGGTCAACATCCTCTAACTGCTTATAAATATAAAAATTAGTAGTGTCTCCTTCCATGGTCGAACTCAAGGCAAAAATAATTTCTTTCACATTTCCCTTTTTAACTTTTTCTACCAAACTTTGGATGGTCAGGTTTTGAGGACCAACTCCCTCCATTGGAGAAATTTTACCTCCGAGTACGTGATATAATCCTTTAAACTGAGACGTATTTTCAATGGCCATTACATCACGAATATCCTCTACCACGCAAATAATCTCAGGATCTCGTTTTGAACTGGAGCATATTTCACACAAGGCCACATCGGAAATGTTATGACAGTTCTGACACAATTTTATATTAGATCTAAAATTTTCTAAAGCAGCAGTCAAATAAGTTGTTTGCTCTTTTGGTTGTTTTAATAGGTGTAGTACCAAGCGTAGTGCCGTTCGTTTACCGATTCCCGGTAATTGAGACATTTCATGGACAGCCTGTTCTAACAATTTTGAAGAAAAATTCATTACAATAATTTTGTCAAAAATAAGGATTACACTTTGATAAATATTTTCTTTTTATATAAAATCCAGGCGATTAAATAATAAAAAGAAATTACCAGCATCGCATAAACCAGGGAACTTAATTTTGGAATTGTAATAATGGAAGACAAAATTTCATACAGATATCCATGCAAGGACTGTCCATTCGATAATTTAATTAATCCAAAACACTTCGTCGTAAAGCTCGATAAAAAGTATACCGTAATCGCATTTGAACCAAAGATAATGGCGGGTTTACCCCAATTATTAATTTCTAATATATCCGCTATATAAAAGATCAGAGCATAAATTAAACTTGCCCATCCCCCGGTTACTAAAACAAAACTACTTGTCCAAAGTGCCTTATTTATAGGAAATACCGAATCCAACAAATAGCCCAGTAACAGTGCAACAATTCCAATAATTACAAAGTAATTATATTTTTCCTTTTTTGTTTTATTATTATTTAATAAGATCATTCCCAAGAACATACCAAAAATTGTTGTGGCTATAGCTGGTAAAGTGCTTAAAATACCTTCCGGATCATAATCGGTTTTCCACATATGGTCAACTGTTAGGATCTTTAGATCTACTACCGAACCCAAGTTTGATGATCTTGTCAATAATGGCATCTCTCCATTTATAGGTATTTGCATCATTAGGTACCAATAAACCAACAATATAACAACAAAAGTTCCTAAAAGGACTTTCCAATTTACATTTAGAAACAGAATGGACGAAATAAAAAACACAAGCCCAATTCTCTGTAAAACTCCAGGAATTCTCACTTCAGACAGATCTTTTATAAATGGAAAATTCAATTTGAAACTGGCTAAAAACAGGCCTAAAAATATTAGCTTTAATGTTCTCGAAATTATCTTTTTATAAACATCTGATGTGATTTTATTTTGTTTCTTTTTAGAATACGCAAAGGTAATCGACATTCCTACGATGAACAAAAAGAAAGGAAAGATCAGATCTGTTGGTGATAAGCCATTCCATTCAGCATGTAAAAAAGGGCTATAAACGTGACTCCAGGTACCCGGGGTATTTACTAAGATCATTGCGGCTATGGTTAAACCCCTAAAAATATCTACAGATAAAATACGATTGGATGATGCCATAATACTATATTTGATTCAAATTTAATAAGTAAAACTAATCATTTTTTTTAATCTTAATTCGAGAGGTTGTTTAAAAAATGAATACTAATTAATTCCTAGTTGGCATAAATTATCTATAAATTTGAGGAATGGAAAAAGATCTGGGATATTATAGAAAAAACTACAAGAAGAATGAACTGTTAAAAAAAAATATTCCTGAAAATCCGATGGAATTATTTCAAAAATGGTTTTATGAAGCAGATGAATCCAATGGCATTGAAGAGGCAAACATAATGAACCTGGCTACCATTGGCCTTGATAATTTTCCTAAAAACAGAATTGTGCTATTGAAACGGTTTACATGGGAGGGCTTTATTTTCTATACCAATTATAACAGTGAAAAAGGGAAGGCTATCAGGGAAAATCCAAATGTTGCATTGTCCTTTTTTTGGCACAGTCTGGAAAGACAAATAATTATTAAGGGAATCGTCGAAAAAATTGCTGAGAACTTATCTGATGGCTATTTTGAAACCCGACCGGAAGGAAGTAAATTAGGTGCATGGGCCTCTGATCAAAGTGAGGTAATTGATTCCAGAGGTAAATTGGATAAAAAATTGGATTTTTTTGAAAATAAATTTAAAAACATGGAAATACCTCGGCCGACCTATTGGGGCGGTTATATTGTAAAACCAACAAGTATTGAATTTTGGCAGGGTCGCCCTAACCGCATGCACGATAGAATGCGCTATACTTTACAAGAAAATTATGATTGGAAATTAGAACGATTAGAGCCTTAGAGTAGAAAAATTTATATCTTTGAAATAGTATAAAATTGATTAATCAAACAAATGAAAACCCTTTACATAGTACGTCATGCAAAATCTTCCTGGGGGTATGAAGGCATTAAAGACATTGACCGACCCCTAAAAAAAAGAGGAATTGAAGATGCTTATTTAATTTCAACAGTTTTAGAGAAAAAAATAAAATGCCCTTCAGTTTTTGTTTCAAGTTGTGCAAACAGGGCATTGCATACGGCATTAATTTTCAGTTATGCTTTCAATTTTCCTTTAGCCAACATAAAAATAAGTAAATCTCTCTATAGTTTTAGTGATGGTTATTTAATCAAAACCATAAAAGCATTAGATGATGGATTCGGATCTGCCATTATATTTAGCCATGATCATGGAATAAGTGATTTTGTAAATGCCTATGGCAATCATAAAATTGATCATGTTCCTACCTGTGGTGTTGTTGGTATTAAGTTCAAAACAGATAATTGGAAAAATATTAAAAATGGTAAAACTTTATTTACTGATTTTCCAAAGCATTATAAAAAGAAATAACCTTGCATTTAATTAAATATGCTGCCATAGATATTGGTTCTAACGGAGTTAGACTGCTAATTTCTAATGTCATTACCTTTAAAAAAAAGGAAACTCAATTTACTAAATCAGCTTTAATCAGAGTACCCATTCGATTGGGAGAAGATGTTTTTACAAGGGGTGAAATTTCCAAGAAAAACACGGATCGAATGTGCGATGCCATGACAGCATTTCGATTGCTTATGAAAGTGTACGGTGTAGAAAAATTTAAAGCCTGTGCTACTTCAGCAATGAGAGAAGCCAATAACAAAGACGAAGTTATTCAATACATATTTGACAAAAGTGAAATTAAAATTGACATAATAGATGGAAAAAAAGAGGCTGAAATAATTTCATCAACCGATCTGCATGAATTGATTAAGAATGATAGATCTTATCTTTATGTGGATGTTGGAGGAGGAAGTACAGAATTTACATTTTTCTCCAAGGGAGAAATAATGGAATCCAAGTCCTTTCGTTTAGGAACGGTTAGACTTTTGGATAAAAAAGTGAACGATCAAATTTGGTTGGATGTAAAGGAATGGATCAAAGAAACAAGCAATAAATATTCTGAAATATCATTAATCGGTTCAGGTGGAAATATTAATAAAATATTTAAATTATCAGGAAAGGCGCCAGGTAAAGCACTGTCTTATATCTATTTAAATTCCTACTATAATTTTTTAAATCAGATGACCTATGACCAACGTATTAGCGAAATTGATCTAAATCCTGATAGAGCCGATGTTATCATTCCGGCTACTAAAATTTACCTTTCAGCAATGAAATGGAGCAAGGCCAATAAGATCTACGTTCCAAAAATTGGGCTTTCCGACGGAATAATTAAAAGTTTATATCACGGGAAATTTGATTGACTCTTAATTCATTCTTTCCGGTACGATCGGCTTATCCAATGCTTCTAAAACAGCTGCGTCTCTATAATAGACATCTCTTTCAAAATATAGATTATCATCTTTGTCAACACCCGCGGTCCAATAAAGAATATAGATATCTTCATGTTTTTTTAAATTAACCTGGGTAGTTTTTCCCGAATCTAAAATTTTATTGATCTTATCCATATTCCAAACTTCCGGCTCGTTCATTAAACTCATTACCAATTCCCATTTATCCTCTAATCGTATACAACCATGACTAAATGCTCTGTCCTCTCGACTAAATAAACCACGGGAAGGTGTATCGTGCAGATACACGGCATATTTATTAGGAAAAATAAATTTCACCTGACCAAGTGCGTTATGAGATCCGGCCTTTTGACGAATAATAAATGGAAAATTTCCTGTTGAATACTTATTGAAATCAATGCTACTCGGATCTAAAATTTTTCCATTTCTATCCATAATTTCCATATGTTTTGCTGCCAGGTAACCAGGATCCTTTTTCAACTTTGGTAATGTTTCATGGGTTGCTATAGAATATGGTAATGTCCAGGTAGGATTGAAAACAATATATTCTACTTCATCCTTGAATATAGGTGATTCTTTATGATTTTTCCCAACAATAACTCTAGATTGATATACAATTTCTTTATTCTGAATTCGCTTAATATTAAAACCGGCAATATTCACAATCAAAAAGTCCTCTTCAGGATGATGGAGTACCCATCTTGTCCTTTCCAAATTTAGACGCATCATGCCAATTCTATCTTCAACACTCACATTCATTTGTGCTAATGTCCCCTTTCCTATAGCCCCATCCTGCGTTAAATTGTGTCTAAACTGAAATTTTTTAACTGCAACCTCCAGTTCATCATCAAACAGTGGGCTATCCAGATCGGCATTTGCGGGAAAATCCTCAGTAATGTTTAAATATTTTCTAACATCCACAATTCTTTCACTGCTCATCCCCTTTTTTAAGGTCTCTCCTTCAGGAATTTTATTCCAACCTCCATTATTGGATAATTCTCTATACTCTTTTAGTCTTACTTTAAGTTTATCGTAGAAGGGGGATTTCGGTTTAAAACCTTCCAGCACCTGTTTAATTTGATGTTGACCTAAAGTAACCGTTAATAAACTGTCAGGATTTTCAGGGCCTTCATTAATACTTAGGTCCCATTCCGTTCTTAGTTTAGATTGGTCTACCTTACCCGAAATGAGATGTGATGCATAAAGAATCATCGCATCTGTCAACAATAGATCCAGATCAGCCAGATCAACATCACTTAAATTTTTATAACCCGACTTGCTCATCAAACTTTTAATCAAATCCAGGTGATAATCTTCCGGTAATAAACCCTCTTCGTCAGACGCTTCTAAAGAAGAAATCAAGTCTTGCCTGTTCTTCTTATCATCCCACGCCAAATGGAAATTTCTATTGGAATAAAATTTTGATATTTCTACTTGAGAAAACAAAACTATGTTTTGGGCAAATACTGGGTCTTTATCAAAATTTGCCTCAACCCTGTTCTCAATTATTTGTTCTGCGGGAGAATTTTGCGAAAGGATAGATTCTGTGGATAATAAAATAAATAAAACACAAACTAGAAGATATTTTTGTAAAAACATTGTATTTGAAGTTTAAGGTTAGGAAATCAAAAATACTACTTTATCGGTATATCTTTTTATATCATCCTCAATAATTATACACTTATTCTTTTTTTGATGTATTTTAAAACAAAACTGTAATAATCAGGATAATGTGGAACAAGTATTATTGAATCGTTGATTTCTCCAATGGCTCTTTCGAAGGAATCAAAAGAAATTAATCGGATTTCGCTCAATTCTTCCTTTTGAATTCTCAACGAACGAATATTTGGTTTTAATTTGCACAAATAAATATGATGTAGCTCATTATCTGTATATCCTCTGCCGTGCTCAAACTTTTCCCTAAAAGTTCCAATTTTATTCAGCTCATTTGAGTCAACCGATAAACCAATCTCTTCCTTTATTTCCCGAATTGCCGAAATAATTGCCTCTTCTCCGGCACCAATATGTCCGGCCACGGAAACATCCCATAGATCAGGAAACGAGCTTTTATTCTTTGCTCGTTTTTGTATTAAAATTTCTCCTTTGTCCGTATAGAACCAGATATGGACTGTTGGATGTAACCATCCATTTTTATGCGCCTCCGATTTTAAACAGGTTTTTATAACCCTCATATCATCGGCCACTATATCAATTAATTCCTCTGCCATACTTAAATTGTTAAAGGATAAAGTTCGTTATTAAAAATGTGATCAAATCTACTTAAAATAGCTAAAGCCTTTTTTTGGATCCATAATCAACAAAGATTCGTAAATCAATTTGATCACATTTTCAACATCCTCTTTAGCAACCATCTCCACCGTGGTATGCATATAGCGAAGTGCAAGAGAAATCAAAGCAGAAGGCACACCTCCATTGGAGTAAGCAAAAGCATCTGTATCTGTACCAGTAGCCCTTGAAGAAGCCAATCGCTGGAATGGAATTTTGTTCTTTTCGGCAGTTTCAATAATTAATTCTCTTAAATTATTTTGTACGGCGGGAGCATAAGAAATAACCGGGCCATCCCCACATTTTGTTTCTCCTTCTTTCTTCTTGTCTATCATTGGAGTCGTAGTATCGTGACAAACATCTGTAATAATTGCCACATCCGGTTTGATGGTTTGTGTGATCATTTCTGCTCCACGCAAACCAATTTCTTCTTGTACAGAGTTCGTAATGTACAACCCAAATGGAAGTTTTTTATTATTTTCTTTAAGAAGTCTCGCCACTTCCGCAATCATAAATCCTCCCATTCTATTATCTAAGGCGCGGCAAACAAAATTATTTTTATTTAATATGATGAATTCATCAGGGTAAGTAATTACGCAACCAACATGTACGCCTAATTTTTCAACCTCCTCCTTCGTTTTACAGCCTACATCAATGAATATATTCTCTAATTTAGGAGGCTCTTCTTTTCCTCTTAGCCTGGTATGAATGGCCGGCCAGCCAAATATGCCGGTTACAATACCCTTTTTTGTATGAATATTCACTTTCTTCGATGGTGCAATTTGATGATCACTCCCTCCATTTCTTATCACATAAATAAGCCCATTATCAGTGATATAGTTAACATACCAGGATATTTCGTCTGCATGACCTTCAATTACAACTTTATACTTGGCATTGGGATTTATTATACCAACTGCAGTACCATAACTATCCGTTATAAACTCATCAACGTAGGGTTTTAAATAATCCATCCAAATTTTTTGACCTTCCGATTCATACCCCGTAGGTGACGCATTATTTAGATATTTTTCCAAAAATGTGATTGATTTCTTGTTTAGAATGCTCTTTTTAGCCATAACTTATATTTTGTATAAAAGTAATAATATTAGTAACAATATTAGTTAAATAAGTTTCACATTTTATTACTTTTGGACTGGTTTTTGAAATGCAGATAATTGATGAGAAAAATAATTTATAGTTTGTTTTTTATTTTATCCATATCGGTGTTTTCACAAGAAAGAGTGAAAGACACTATAATTGATGATTTGGTGATTATAAGAAATGATAGCATGATGTTGTCATTGGATGAGGTTATTGTATTTAATAGACGAAATTTTGATTCAAACACTGAGAGGAAGTACTACTTATGGTATGCAAAAAAAGTTCGAAAAGCCTATCCTTTTGCCAAACTAGCATCAGATAAACTCACTGAGATCAATGAGGCTTTAGAGGGTATTAAGGGCAAACGCAAACGTAAAAAACACATAAAAAAAATTCAAAAGTTCATGGAAGGTGAGTTTTCGGATGAACTTAAAAAATTAACTAGAACCGAAGGCAGAATATTAATAAAATTGGTACATCGTCAAACCGGTGAAACCATGTACAGCAATATAAAAGAGTACAGAAGTAAATGGAATGCCTTTTGGTATAATTCAACGGCTAAATTCTTCAAGCTTTCTTTAAAAAGCGAATACCACCCGGAAACAGAGGCCCTAGATTTTTTAGTGGAAGATATACTCCAACGCTCTTTTGCTAAAAATATATTGGTCAAACAAGAGTCTAAACTACAAATAGATTATTACGCACTATTGATCCAATGGAAAGATATTAACGCATATGAGGTGGTCGATGCTTATATTAAAAAATACAAATAATTCTTTACTGTTTTAAATCTTGTTAGTCAGAACGTGTAGAAACGTTTGAATCCTGCTGATGATCAACTTCTTTAAAGTCGTTCAAAACAGATTCAATACTCTGATTAATGTATTTTGTATTTGTGTTATATTTCATCATAATTGGATTTTTATCAGGAAACTGTTCAATCATCAATGTTGAAGAAGGAAATGCAAATTCAACGTTTAAAGCAGCCGCTAATTTAACAATTGCAATATGCAATCTGTGCTTTGAGGATTGTTCTGACCCCCAATCCAATCGTTTAAAGTAAACATTTAGTAAAATCAATAAAGCAGAATCTCCAAATCCTGTAAACTCAACATTATACGATTCACTTCTAGTGTCAGGATGTGCCACAATAAGCTTTCTTACCCCATCAACAAAGGCTTGAATCAATTCTGGAGGCGTGTCATATCTTATTCCAAGTTCCGTAGTATATCTTCTGTATATTCTAAGTCCTTTATTGTTTATAACAGACTCTGATATTATACTGTTTGGCACCTGGTAAATTGATGTATCCAGTCCTCTTACCATTGTTGATCTCAGACCTACTCTCTCCACAGTTCCAACTGCCTCTCCCATTTCGATCCAATCTCCGATATGAAACGGGTTATCCAAAAATATGACTATGGTACCTATCAAATTCTTAACCGAATCCTGGGCAGCAAATGCAATGGCAATACCGCCAATGGACGCTCCAGTCAGAACCGTTATCGGATCAACACCAAATAAGGTCAGAACATGTAGTAATCCTATTATAATTATTATTCCATCGGTTACCTTCTTTAATATGGGAGCCAATTGTTCATCTAATTTTGTTATTGTTTTTTCCGAGTGTTGCCTGTACATAGAAAGCACTACCTTCATCAATTTTAAGAATACGAAAACCCAAAAAACAGTTTTAGCAATGTCCAGGGACATAAACAAAAAGTCGTTGATCAAAAATAATTGTAAGGAAGGTAATACCACTTCAATAAACTCAATAATTATGATCAAAACAATAGGTCGAGTTAATTCGTGTAAAATCTCAAATGATTTCAAACTGGGTCTACGAATGATCAATTCTTGCGTTCTTTTTAAAATGAAAAATATGATCTTATCTAAAACAAAAAATAATATTCCACATAAAATAATCAGAATCAGTAAACCAATGGGTTTCCATATTTTAATGTCATATGCCGTTTGATTAAATAATTTTGGAAACTTTTTTTGTAGATAAGTAAACTGCCAGGGAAATGTTTCTAAATAAATTTGATCAATATTATCAACAGTTTCTTTGGAGTAATACCAATAATTTCCCGCTTTTTCTAAATAGATTTCGGGCATCCTGTTTGGAAACAGATAAAATCTGTGTTTTGGTTTATCCAAACCTGCATGAATACCTGAAATGGTATCTATAAAATTCCTATTCACAGGTACCTTTTTAAAATCAACAATTAATCCCTTACCATCTAAAACTTCTTTGATTTTAATGGATTTAGCTATGGCATCCCGGCTATTCTTTCCCCTAACAGTTCTTGCTGCCTTACTTGCATTATAGCTTGAATCCTGTAAAAAATATAAATGCGTGTAGACTGTGGCATTTGGATTTGTTAAATCAACTTTTACTGTTTCCTGTGCAAAAGTAAATCCGGAAATAAAAAGAAATAATAAAAATAGTTTTTTCATCAATAATTTATTTTGTTCTAACAAAAAGTTTATATAATTCTACAAATGTAAACGTTTTTATCAAGGTGGTTTTTATCTTTTTTTATTTTTGACTCGTTTTTTATTATGGGTAGTTTTACTCAAAACGCTCTGATAATTTTTTGACGATCTATTACTTTTCAATGTTGCTTTTTTATTCTGTTTATGAGTTTTTTTCTTGTAAGATGGTAATAACTTTTCCAACAGATCATTTCGATCAATTTTGCTCAAGGTATTTCTTATCCAGGCCTGATTCTCTTTTTTATACCAAAAGAAAAATCGATGTTGCTCGTCCTTTTCTTGTTTTGATTTAGGTGTATACGTTTTTTTCAATGTATATGGATGATAGCCACTATAATATATTACAGTGGCAACGGTCATAGGTGTTGGTGTAAAGCCCTGTACCTGTTCTAATTGAAAACCCATGCCTTTAGTTTCGGCAGCAAGATTGGCCATGTCTTCCACTTCACATGCGGGATGGTTAGAGATGAAATAAGGAATTAGTTGTAAATTCAATTTCTTCTTCTTATTAATAATATCGAATTTATCCTTGAACTTATGAAAATATTTAAACGATGGTTTCCTCATCAATTTAAGAACAGCATCGGATGTGTGTTCAGGAGCAACTTTTAATCTACCGGATACATGATTGGTAATTACCTCTTCTGTATAGTCCTCCAACTCTTTCGGATCGGCCATTTTATTAAATTCAGGTACCAGCATGTCATATCTGATCCCGCTTCCTATAAAAGATTTTTTCACCTTCGGATGCATATCTACCGCTTGATAAATTTCAGTTAGTGGTTTATGGGAAGTATCTAAATTATGACATATAACAGGTGAGATACAGGAAGGTGCAATACATTGATCGCAAATGCTTTGTATTTTACCTTTCATTTTATACATATTGGCTGAAGGCCCACCGATATCAGATAAATAACCTTTAAAATCTTGCATTTTAGTTACCTCATCTACTTCTTTTAGAATAGATTCCTTACTCCTGCTGGCGATGAATTTCCCTTGGTGGGCCGATATAGTACAAAAACTGCATCCTCCAAAACATCCTCTATGAATATTAATAGAGAATTTGATCATTTCATAGGCGGGAATTGCACCACGCTTATTATATTTAGGATGGGGTAAACGAGTGTATGGCAAGTCATAGGAAGCATCAATTTCCGATTCTGTCATCGTTGGATAAACAGGATTTATTACCAGGGTCTTACCTTTCACCTTTTGTAGAATTCTTCTTCCAAAGATTTTATTGGATTCCTGCTCAATTACTTTAAAATTGGCAGCAAAGGTTTTCTTATCTTTTAAACTGGCCTCGTGAGAATGTATGCTAACATCTTCCCAATTTTTATTTATTGGTAAGGATTCATCATTACTCAACAAATAGGCGGTTTGTTTGATCGTTTTAATGGAGTTGAATGGGACTCCTTTTTTAATAAGTTCTACCAGTTCTCGTAAGGGTTGTTCACCCATTCCATAAACCAGGAGATCAGCGTTCGAATCCGTTAATATATTTGGTTTTAAAGTATCACTCCAATAGTCATAATGAGTAACTCTACGTAGTGATGCCTCGATTCCACCAATAACCACTGGAACATCCGGGAATTTTTCCTTTAAAATTTTCGAGTAGACTGTTGTGGCATAATCTGGTCGAAAGCCTTTGTCTCCGTTTGGAGTATAGGCATCTTTATCGCGACTACGCTTATTTGCAGTATAATTACTCACCATAGAGTCCATTGCGCCTGATGTAACAGCAAAAAATAATTTTGGCCTGCCAAGCTTAGTGAAATCTTGTAAATTATCATGAACACTGGGTTGAGGAATAATGGCAACTCTTAAGCCAAAACTCTCTAATATTCTTCCTAATACGGCCGGCCCAAATGCGGCATGATCCACATAGGCATCTCCACTAAAAATAATAACGTCTAATTCCTCCCATCCTCTAATCTTAACTTCTTTGTTAGTAGTTGGTAACCAATCAGAAAGCTGATAATTTTCTTTCATTTTGCAAAAATACGCTAAAAATCAATTGTATTTACCGGCATAAAATTAAATCAAGCTAATAACCTGAGTTCGATTATTAATAGTTAAATTCTTGTTAAGGTTTAAACCTTATTAATGCAAAACAGTCTTAGAGTATATAATCATTTAAAATTATCATCATGAAAAAAATACTAAGCATTCTCCTCCTTGGATTTACAGTCTTTGCTTTTGCGCAAAATGGATCTGGTGAAATGAAGAAAAGAAATCAATTCACTCCCGAACAACAAGCAATTCTTAAAACCAAACAAATGGTTCTAAAATTGGATCTAAATAAATTACAAGAAAGCCAACTCCTGGACCTGAACGAAAAAGGAGCCAATAACAGACAAAAACTAATGGAATCTCATCGTTCAATGAAGCAAGGTGATCAACAACTCTCCTCTGACGAAAAATTCAATATGAAGAATAATATGTTAGATGCTCAAATAAAATATCAAACAGAAATAAAAAAGATATTAAATGATAAGCAATTTGAAAAATGGAGAATGGATAGCAAACGCAATTATTCCATGAAAAAGAGAAAAATGCACGAAGATCAAAGGCAAAAACAAAAAATGAAGAATAAATAATTTAAAAAGGAGGCCTGATTGGCCTCCCTTTTTTATTGTTTAGATAGGTAGATTAACTGTTTTGAAAATGCTTATCAAAACCAAAATATTAATTATTGTTTCCTTCTACTTCCGCTTCTTCTTCAACATCCTCAGTTTCTTCAATGCTATCATCACCTACCGGATATCCTAATTTTTCAGCTCTTTGCTTATCTAAGACTCTTTCAATATTGGCGTAGTAAGCATCAGCATTTGGATTATCAGAGCCAATTTTCGCATAACCATTTTTATAATATTTTAAGGCTTTTCTATAATCATACCCGGTTTCATAATAATAACCAATATAGAAATCTCCCATTGGTGATTCTGGATATAGACGAGTGATCATTTTACCAAATTCCTCAAGATAATCTCCATTTGCTTTGTCCATAATGATCGGTTCGATCATATAAATATCGCTCTCTCGAATTTTCACATTGGAACCATATAAATAATCGATCTCAACATATTTTTTTTCTAAATATTCAATGGCCTCTCCCGGGCTCATTTGCGCTATGGTTGTTTCGAACTCTGCTTTTGATATAGGTGCAAACATGTTAAATACAAAACCCATTGCACTTGGAATCGCCTGTCCTATGGAAGCAGTTTTTGTAGAATTAGAAAAATCGTCAAACTTATATTTAAAATATTCATTTTCAGATAATTTCAGAAGACTATTTACCCCGTTAATTGCCTTTTTTCTCTTCTCAAGATTAAAATCGCCTGAACTTAGGTAATAATAGACTTCGGAACTTATGTTTTGACTTTTTGCTTCAATTCGTTCCTGAATTTGGGTTGCATAACTTGGATTAATATTAACATAAGCGTTAAATGGATGATAATTTTCCAAGAAAAAATAATTTAGGAAATTTGCGGTTAGAGTATTCCCAACGATCGTTTTAAACAAAGAGGTTCTATAATTATCATCGATATAATTTAATACTTCCTCCCTTACAAATGTATAAAATTTAGTTCCGTCCTCATTGGGCAACCCTGTATCTGTACTAAAATCGCAATCCGTATATCTCTCTTCATTTTGATTTTGAAATATCCCGACCACAATTTGCTCGGGCGCTTTATTTCTGGAAGCAAATAGTTTGGCATTGGCTACATAAACATCAAACAAATATTCAGCATCAAAAATAACGGCAACCGGATAGGTATTTGCATCATCATCTTCATAGGTGGGAGGAAGATAAATTTTCAATGTCCTCTCCGCATTTAATACATACGAAGAAAATTTCTTATAAATTATATTATCTTGTCCGTAAACAAATGTGGTACATATAAATATTATCAAGACCAGTTTTTTCATAATTCATGTTTTTTGTTAAAGTAGATTTAACGATAATTACAACCAACAAGAAGTTTAATTTATAAACTTTTGTTAATTTCGTCTTTAGAATCTATTTAACCAACGATTTCAGTCAGTAAATATTTTAAATAAACATTAAAACTTATTAAATGAAAGGTCCCAATTGGAAAACAGCTATAAAATTCGAGGATATTACCTATAGAAAATGTGATGGTGTGGCTCGTATTGCCTTTAATAGGCCAGATGTGAGAAATGCCTTCCGACCTAAAACGACAAGCGAATTATACAAGGCATTCTATGATGCTCAGGAGGATGTATCTATCGGCGTTGTATTGCTATCTGCTGAAGGTCCATCGTCCAAAGATGGAATATATTCCTTTTGCAGTGGTGGCGATCAAAAGGTCAGAGGCGATCAGGGCTATGTTGGTGAAGACGGATACCATCGTTTGAACATACTGGAAGTACAGCGTTTAATAAGGTTTATGCCTAAGGCTGTGATTGCAGTAGTACCCGGATGGGCCGTTGGAGGTGGACATAGTTTACACGTGGTTTGTGATTTAACATTGGCAAGTAAGGAACATGCCATTTTTAAGCAAACGGATGCCGATGTGACCAGTTTTGATGGAGGATATGGATCTGCTTATTTAGCCAAAATGGTAGGACAAAAAAAGGCGAGAGAAATTTTCTTTTTAGGAAGAAATTATACCGCCCAGGAAGCCTATGAAATGGGAATGGTCAATGCCGTGATACCTCATAAGGAATTAGAAAGTACGGCCTTTCAGTGGGCACAAGAGATATTAGCAAAATCGCCAACCTCCATAAAAATGTTGAAATTTGCCATGAATTTAACTGATGATGGCATGGTGGGACAACAGATTTTTGCCGGAGAAGCGACGCGTTTGGCTTATATGACAGAGGAAGCAAAGGAAGGAAGAGATGCGTTTTTGGAGAAACGCAAGCCTAATTTTGAAAAAAAATGGATACCTTAAAAAGTAGAAAGGGAAAAGGGAAAAGTTTAAAGTCCAAAACCCGAAATACAAAACACAAAACTCGAAACTTTTTACAATGAAGATAATTTGCATCGGGCGAAATTATGCCAAACATATTGAAGAATTAGAGAACGAAAAACCTTCTGAACCGGTTATTTTCCTCAAACCTGATTCCGCTATATTGTTAAAAAAACATCCGTTTGTAATCCCATGTTTTTCCAATGAGGTTCATTATGAGGTAGAAATACTGGTTAAAATATGTAAACTAGGAAAGCATATCGATAAAAGATTTGCGAATAAATATTATAAGGAAATTGGCTTAGGCATTGATTTTACTGCAAGAGACTTACAGAGTAAATTAAAAGAAAAGGGATTGCCATGGGAAAAAGCCAAAGCTTTTGATGGTAGCGCCGTAATAAGCGAATTTTACCCAAAGAAAAATTATGATCTTGAAAACTTAAATTTTCAATTGTACAAAAATAAGGTATTGGTTCAGGATGGAGATTCCAAAAGCATGCTTTGGAAAATTGATGAGATCATCGCCTATGTGTCTCAATTTTTTACTTTAAAAATTGGTGATATTATTTTTACCGGTACTCCTGCAGGTGTGGGACCAGTGAGCCCTAAGGATGTTTTAATTGGTAAACTGGAAGACAAAGAAATGTTCAAAATTAATATCAGATGATATTTTGGTGAGTAAAGAAATAGAACGAAAATTTTTAGTTAAAGGTAGCTTCAAAGAGCATGCTATCTCCTCGATGGTTATTAAACAAGGTTTTTTATCCACAGTACCCGAAAGAACGGTGAGAGTTAGAACAAAAGGAGACAAAGCCTTTATAACTATCAAAGGTATCGGTAATGCATCTGGCATTTCACGATTTGAATGGGAAAAAGAGATTCCTATGAACGAAGCAATCGAATTACTTAAAATTTGTGAACCGGGAGCTATAGATAAAATTAGGTTTATCGTACCGATTAAAGACGGATTGTGTTTTGAAGTAGATGAATTTTTAGGTCAAAATAAGGGTTTAATCATTGCCGAAATCGAATTGCCAAGTGAAGATACACCATTCGATATACCGGACTGGTTAGGTGTAGAAGTTACAGGTGATATAAAATATTACAATTCCTATTTGGTACAAAATCCTTATAACATGTGGATCTGACTCGTCCCGATTTTTGTTTACAGTATCTGTCAATATTTATTTTAAAAATCAGCCTAACACAACAAATTGAAATTGTAACCAGGTGAAATTTCAGTCGGGCGTGAATCCAAACGAAACAATCTTGCATTCAGGTTACCTTTTAAAATTATATCCTTTCCATTTACTTCCAGCCAACTTCCCTCTCTCAATCCAATGACAGGCAGCTGATTATAAGTATGAAATTCTCTAATTCTTGTTTCTCGTGTCTCTCCTTTGTGTTTTGAATCAGGGTCGGGATCCTGATAATGAGGATTTATGTTAAATGGGATTGAACCCAAAGTTTGGAAACTCTCAGGATAAACTATAGGCATATCATTGGTTGTTTTCATATTTATTCCGGTAATATTACTCCCCGCACTCGTTCCGAAATACAAGACACCTTCTTCAATCGACTTTTTTAAGGCAGGAAATAAATTTTGTCGATGCAATTCATTGACCAATACAAATGTATTTCCTCCTCCCGTAAACAAAGCTTTAGAATTTTCAATCGCTGTTCTTGGATTACCAAATTCATGTATGCCTTTAACCACAATACCGATTTTTGCAAAAGCCCTGGTTGCAATCTTCGTATATTCCTCATAACTAATTCCCCCCGGGCGAGCATAAGGAATAAAAATAATTTCATCAATTCCTTTATAAAATCGACCTAACGTTAGCAAAATATATTCCAAATAGCCACTTCCATAAACAGTTGAAGTGCTTGCTATGATCATTTTCTTCATAAAGAAGTATTTAAATTCAAATGTAAATAAAGATTTCCTTTGGCAAAAGTTTATCTGCCTCTAATACTTTTTACATTTCATAATTGTGCAGTTGTTTTTATTGAGAACAAATAATAACTAGACATCGTTCAATGTACGACTTTATGAACATTCCTGATTAATGATGACCCATTGTAATTAGTTTTCCCATTTCTTTTCTCGCAGATTCCGTAGATATTTCCTTATGTCAAAAATGGATCTGTGCTATCAGGCCTACGGCCCAAACAGGTCTGCGAGAGATTTTCCACATGGATCCCACAGATTTTATTGTTTCCAAGGTTTTAAATTGACTTTAAAGTGGTCAACCTATACCAGGGATGTACAGTAAACCTATATCAGGGATGTTCATTGTACACCTTTCGACTTTTATCATTCGACGTTTTGACAATAAACTTATTCCTTTTACCTTTGCTCACATGCAAGCAGAAATTATAACCATAGGTGATGAAATTTTAATCGGCCAGATCACGGATACGAATTCTAAATGGATTGCCGAACAATTGAATATTATAGGCGTTTCTGTATATCAGATTACTTCTATTCAAGATGAAAAAGAACATATTATAAAAGCTATTGCCGAGGCAGAGGAAATGCTGATATCATTATATTAACAGGTGGTTTGGGGCCAACAAAAGATGATCTTACCAAACATACGCTTGCAAGTTATTTTAATGATGAATTAATTTTTCAGGAACAAATTGCCGATCATATCAAGCATCTTTTCGCCAAAATAAATTATGCCTATACAGATATGGATCTGCAACAAGCCATGCTGCCTAGTAAGGCAATAATTTTAAAAAATGATTGGGGTACAGCATCCGGGATGTGGTTTGTAAAAGATGGAAAGGTAATTATTTCCCTACCGGGTGTACCTAATGAAATGAAGGGATTGATGAGAGATCATGTATTGACTAAATTACAACAGTCCTTCCATTTACCTGTTATCATTCACAAAACTTTACTCACTTATGGCATGGGAGAAAGTAATGTATCCAGAAGAATAGAAAATTGGGAAACCAATCTACCTAAAATGATCAAATTGGCTTATTTACCTTCTTACGGGAGGTTGAGATTGCGATTAACCGCAAAAGGAGAAAATAAAGAACTTTTAGAAAATGCAATAGCCAAAGAAATAGAGAAACTCCAAAAAATAATAGGTGATATTCTTGTAGGCTTTGATGAGACAGAAACCATTGAAGAAGTTATAAATAAATTATTGACAAATAAAGGTCAAACTTTGAGTATTGCTGAAAGCTGTACGGGCGGTAATATTGCAAAAATGATCACATCAGTGGCAGGGGCCTCCAATTTTTTTATCGGATCATTGGTTGCCTATTCCGCGAAAATTAAAACTGACGTTCTTCATGTATCCAAAAAAACTATTAAGGATCATACGGTAATTAGTGCGGAAGTTGCAAAGAAAATGGCCCTGAATTGTAAGAAATTATTCAACACTGATTATGCAATTGCAACTACCGGAAATGCCGGTCCCACAGTGGATAAATCAGACAAAACCGTTGGAGTTGTTTTTATTGCCATTGCAAGTCCAAATAAAGTATTGATCGAGGAATTTAACTTTGGAAAGCCCCGGGAAAAAGTAATCCTTAGAGCATCCGTTAAGAGCTTGGAAATGTTGCGTCAAGAAATTTTAAAAAACACTTAAAATAGTTTGTTAGATAGGCAAAGAATTTATATTTTTGCACCTCGTTTTAAAAGAACAAATTAAACAGATAAGAAATGTCAAGAGTTTGTGAGCTTACAGGAAAAAAAGCAATGGTAGGAAACAACGTTTCTCACGCTTTGAACAGAACCAAAAGAAAGTTTAAAGTAAACTTGGTGAAAAAACGTTTTTATTTACCTGAAGAAGATAAATGGATAACTTTAAAAGTTTCTACGAGAGCCTTGAAAAACATCAACAAAAAAGGTGTTGAAGCTGTAATTAAGGAAGCAAGAGCTAACGGTTATTTAAAAAAATAAGAAGAAATGGCAAAGAGTAAAGGAAATAGAATTCAGGTTATTTTAGAATGTACGGAGCATAAAGCTTCGGGAAAACCCGGAACGTCTCGATACATTACTACAAAAAACAAAAAGAATACTCCGGATAGATTAGAAATTAAAAAATTCAATCCTATCTTGAAGAAAATGACAGTTCATAAAGAGATTAAATAATTTAGAGTCATGGCAAAGAAAACAGTAGGATCAATACAAACAGGATCAAAGAGATTAACTAAAGCTATCAAAATGGTTAAGTCTGAAAAATCAGGTGCATATATATTTGTTGAAAGCATTATGGATCCTTCAAAAGTAAATGAGTTTTTGAGTAAAAAATAAAATTTACGAGATTTACAAGATAAAAGCTATTTTCAGTAAAATGAAAGTAGCTTTTTTGTTTTATCTTTGTCCTAATTATTTTTTGGGCGTTTGCCGTGCTTTCCGTTATATCTTTTTCATTTAAAAAAGCAAAAAAGGATGTCACTACTATCACTAACGCAGACGGCACAATTAGAAAATAAAATTCTCGAGACCGAGGCATGTTACATGCTCAACTGTTTAACCGGAATTTAAGAAACAAGAAATGAGTTTATTTAAGAATATTTTTTCCAAAGACCGTACTAAGGACGAAGCCATAAAAAAAGAAACTTTAGATAAAGGTCTGGAAAAAACGAAGACCTCTTTTTTTAATAAGCTAACGAAAGCCGTTGCTGGTAAATCTACCGTGGATGCCGAAGTATTAGATAATTTAGAGGAAGTTCTTGTTACCTCCGATGTTGGTGTGGAAACTACATTAAAAATAATCGACAGAATTGAAGATCGTGTTGCCAAGGATAAATATTTCGGTACTGATGAACTCAACAGGATCTTAAGAGAAGAAATTGCCGGATTGCTCGCGTTAACTAATGTTGGTAATGAAACTGATTTTACAATTCCGGAAAATTCAAAACCCTATGTAATTATGGTTGTAGGAGTGAATGGTGTTGGTAAAACAACCACCATTGGTAAATTAGCTTCCCAGTTCAAAAAACAAGGATTAAAAGTTATTCTTGGAGCAGCAGATACCTTTCGTGCAGCAGCAATAGACCAATTACAAATATGGGCTGATCGAGTAGATGTACCGATGGTCAGACAAGAAATGGGATCTGACCCGGCTTCTGTCGCTTTTGACACCCTTGAATCTGCAATCAAACAGGATGCAGATGTTGTAATCATTGACACAGCAGGACGCTTGCACAATAAGGTTAATTTGATGAATGAGCTCACTAAAATAAAGAGGGTTATGCAAAAGGTTACTCCAAATAAACCCGATGAGGTACTTTTGGTACTGGATGGTTCCACCGGACAAAATGCCTTCGAACAGGCAAAACAATTTACCAAAGCCACCGAAGTGACTGCATTGGCAATTACCAAGTTAGACGGAACCGCCAAGGGTGGTGTTGTGATTGGAATATCCGATCAATTTCAAATTCCTGTAAAATATATCGGTGTGGGAGAAGGGTTAGACGATCTGCAAGTGTTTGATAAGATTGAATTTGTTGACTCTTTCTTCAATTAGTAAGAAGAAAGTAGTAAGGAGTAAGAAGAAGTAAGGAGTAATAATATGGGCTTTAGAAGTTTAATTTTATTGCAAAAAGCACATGCATTGGTTCTTGAAATTTATAAAATTACTTCTTCTTTACCCAAATCCGAACAGTTTGGAATTAGAAACCAGATTCAACGAAGTTGCACTTCCGTTCCGGCAAATATTGCTGAAGGATATGGTAGAGTCAGTAAGAAAGAAAAAATTCAAGAAAACCTCACGGAGGTATCAAAAATATTAAATTCATACATCAAAAAAATGAAAGAAAGTACTTAATCTACTTCTTTCTTCTTACTACTTACTTCTTTTATAATGAGAACCAAAACATCGAAACAAAATAAAATTAATGTCGTCACCTTAGGTTGTTCTAAAAATATTTATGACAGCGAAGTTCTTATGGGGCAACTAAAAGCAAACGATAAAGATGTTGTTCATGAAGATGAAAATGACGAAGGCAATATAGTCGTTATCAATACCTGTGGATTTATTGGTAAGGCCAAGGAGGAATCCATAAATACTATTTTGCATTATGTGGATAAGAAAGAAGCTGGAGAAGTAGACAAGGTATTTGTAACCGGTTGTTTAAGTGAGCGCTACAAACCTGATTTGGAAAAAGAAATAAAAAATGTAGATCAATACTTCGGTACACATGATCTGCCAAATTTATTGAAGGCATTGGAAGCCGATTATAAACATGAGTTGTTAGGAGAGCGATTAACCACTACACCAAAACATTATGCTTATCTAAAAATTGCCGAAGGATGTGACCGCCCCTGCTCCTTTTGTGCCATTCCTTTAATGAGAGGAAAACATATCTCCACTCCAATGGAGGAAATTGTAATCGAAGCGACTAAATTAGCAGAGAAAGGAGTTAAAGAGTTGATCTTAATTGCTCAGGACCTTACCTATTATGGACTAGATATTTATAATAAAAGGGCATTGGCAGATCTGCTCAAAGAATTGGTTAAAATTGACGGTGTTGAATGGATCCGATTGCATTATGCCTTTCCTACAGGATTTCCGATAGATGTTCTGGAGGTAATGAAAAAAGAACCAAAGGTTTGCAACTATTTAGACATTCCCTTACAACATATCAACACCGTGCTCCTAAAATCTATGCGACGAGGAACAAGTTCTGAAAAAACAATTGCATTGATCGATCAATTTAGAGAAAAAGTACCGGACATGGCCATTCGAACTACTCTGATTGTTGGTTATCCCGGAGAAACGGAAGAACAATTTGAAGAACTTAAACAGTTTGTAATAGATTCAAAATTCGAGCGACTAGGTTGTTTTACATATTCACATGAGGAAAACACACATGCCTTTGCCTTAGAAGACAATGTCTCTGAAAAAATAAAAGAACAACGCGTTTCTGAAATAATGGAAATTCAAAGCCAGATCTCCTTCGATCTGAATCAAGCCAAAGTAGGCAATGTCTATAAATGTATTTTTGACAGAATGGAAGGAAATAACTTTATAGGAAGAACTGAATTCGATAGCCCTGATGTTGATAATGAAGTACTTGTAGATGCGAGCAAGCACTATATACAGATAGGACAATTCATCAATATAAAAATTACGGAAGCGACTGATTTTGATCTTTATGGAGAACCTTTAGTTAATTAATCAACTCATCTGATGACTATATCCGTTCCCTATAAGTCATCTGATGAGTAAGTAACTAAATTTGAGATCAATTAAATAACTGTAAGGAAAACGTTTTATAATGTCTATTATAATTATTAAATTGTCTGACGAAATTGCGGTAGATTCTATCCTATAAATTAATACTTATTGCGTGTCAACTAAACAATCGATTACTTTTAAAGATACAGGCTATTTCTCGAAAATAATTTGCGATTATTTAGAAGAAAAAGAGGGCCTGCAAAAATTTTATAATCACTTCCCCAATATAAATGGGTTTAAAAAGCAAATCGAAATCCGTTTGCGAAAGAACGATCTTCTGGATAGAAAAATTCTCGTTCAAACACTCCTAAAGCAATATAAAAAGATCCCAACTTCTGCCAAGAGCAAAAATAATATTGAAAGCCTTCTAAAGGAAAATACTTTTACAATAACTACAGGTCATCAACTAAATTTGTTTACCGGACCCTTGTATTTTTTGTATAAAATAATTTCAACAATTAATTTAACTATTCAACTTAAAAAAGAATTTCCGGAAAATAATTTTGTTCCTGTTTACTGGATGGCTACGGAAGATCACGACTTTGAAGAAATTCAATATTTTAATTTTCAAGGCAAAAAGATAAAATGGAAAAGAGAGGCAGCAGGAGCTGTTGGAAGGCTCAGTACAGAAGGTCTAAAAGCAGTTTTAAATGACTTTTCACAAAAATTAGGAACAAGTACAAACGGGGTAGCTATCAGATCTCTTTTTAAACGATCTTACCTTGAACATAACAATTTGGCGGATGCGACGCGTTTTTTAGCCAATGAGCTTTTTGGAGCCTACGGTTTGGTAATTATGGATGCTGATAATAAGGACCTGAAAAAGAGATTTATTCCCTTTATCAAAGAGGAGTTGCTGCAACAAACTTCCCATAAAGAGGTTTCTGATACCATAGAAAAATTAGGTCAAGACTATAAAATTCAGGTAAATCCAAGAGAAATAAATTTATTTTACCTGAATGATAATTTGAGAGAACGAATAATTTTTGAAGAAGATGTTTACAAAGTAAATAATACCAATTTAACATTTACGAAAGAAAGCCTCATGAAGGAGGTTGAGGAAAGTCCGGAAAAATTCAGCCCAAATGTTTTACTACGTCCCTTATATCAAGAAGTGATTTTGCCAAATCTCTGTTATATCGGTGGTGGAGGTGAGTTGGCCTATTGGTTCGAGCTAAAAAAATATTTTGAAGTAGTGGATGTGCCCTTCCCTATTCTATTATTGCGGAATTCTGCTGTACTCTGTACAACAAAACAGGGCAAAAAAATGAAGAGATTGAACATTTCTAAGGAAGATATTTTTGCCAAACAAAATGAATTAATCAACAGAAAAATAAAAAACATCTCCGATATCAGTATTGATTTTACAGAGCAAAGATCACAACTGAAAAAAATGTTTTTCGATTTGGAAATCTTATCCAATAAAACGGATTCCTCTTTTTTAGGTGCGGTAAAAGCACAAGAAAAAAAACAGATCAATGGTATTAACAAATTGGAAAAACGACTTTTAAAGGCGCAAAAAAGAAAATTGAAGGAAGTTGTAGATCGAATAACAACACTTCAAGATCAAATTTTTCCACATGGCAGTTTACAAGAGCGAAATGCTAATTTTTCGGAGTTCTACCTGAACTATGGAGAAAGCTTAATACCCATTTTGTTCAACGCTTTACAACCTCTTGAATTAAAATTCGACCTCATAGAAATTTAACAATTTGATAAATGTTCTTTCTTCCAACCTGTCCCTTTAATGAGCAATAATTATCCCCCAACTATATTTTTCTAAATTCACTTTTTTGCGTATTTTTATAACTCACTAAACCAAAACCATGGGAAAAGGAAAAAATAAAAATAAGGGATTGAAAAACATCGAACCCGAAAAAAAAGACACCCGAAAGATAAGTCTTGAGATCTATGAAAAAGAGCTTGCTAAGCTACAGATTGAACTCGTAAAATTACAGGAATGGATCAAACAGGAACAATTAAAGATTGTCGTATTATTTGAAGGTAGGGATGCGGCAGGTAAGGGTGGTGTTATTAAAAGAATTTCTCAAAGTTTAAATCCCAGAGTTTGTAGGGTAGTTGCTCTTGGCACACCCACAGAAAAAGAGAAAACCCAGTGGTATTTCCAACGTTATGTACCTCACTTGCCTGCCGCTGGAGAAATGGTATTATTTGATCGAAGCTGGTATAACAGAGCCGGAGTTGAGCATGTTATGGAATTTTGCACGAGGGACGAATACCATGAGTTTATGCGAACTTGCCCGGATTTCGAACGTATGCTCATCCGATCGGGTATTGTATTGATAAAATATTGGTTCTCGGTTTCGGATGAAGAGCAAGAAGAACGCTTTCAATCGAGAATTGACGATCCTACGAAGCATTGGAAATTAAGTCCCATGGATATTATTTCACGCGATAAGTGGTTGGAATATAGCAAAGCCAAAGATGAAATGTTTAAATATACAGATACAAAACAATCACCATGGTTTGTTGTACCTGCCGACAATAAAAAAAGAGCCCGCCTGAACTGCATTGGTCACTTGTTGAGCAGAATAGCCTATCAAGAAGTAGATCGAGAAAAAATGGTTCTCGCTCCCAGAAAAAAAGAAGAAGGGTATATCCGGCCTCCTTTTTCTGATCAGACTTTTGTACCTGAAATTTATTAGTATAAAAATTACAAAGAAAGAAATATTGTTGGTGTCAAGAAGTAATTTGAGTTGAACATTAATCTTAATAGTAAGCATTAAGATTTGATACAAGATTAAAGAACAAATCAGATGGATGAAATGTTGAAACAGAATAAACAGAATGCAATAGCTTTTTATAAAATGTCTTATGAAGGGAATCCTAAAAAAGCTGTTGATTTATTTGTTGGGGATGAATACATTCAACATAACCCCTTGGTCGGGGACGGAATTCAACCATTTATAGATTACTTTGATAGAATGACAAAAGAATATCCTAACAAATCCATTGAGTTTGTGCGTATAATTGCAGAAGGTGAATTAGTTGCTCTTCACACACATCAGATATGGCCTGACAAGGTAGAATATGTAACTATGGATTTTTTTAGATTTGATAATAACGGAAAAATAGTGGAGCATTGGGATGCAATGCAAGAGATTCCGGAGAAATCAGCTCATAAAAATACTATGTATTAGACAATTAAATAATTGGTATTGAAAGACAATTGAATAGTGTAATTCTCAAATATGATCATCAAATAATGAATAAAAAGAATTGGAAAATTTAAAAGTTAAGGATTAAAAATAGATGAAAAATTAGTTATTAACGAAGTCATAAAAAAGTGAAAACATGAGTGAAGAATTAAATATCGATTACGGGCCATTAACAGAATTAATTGGAGTTTGGAAAGGAGACAAAGGAATGGATATAGCTCCTGAGCCTGATGGCACAGAAGAAAATCCTTATTATGAAACCATAACATTTACCGAAGGAGGTACTGTAGATAATGCGGAATCACAGACTTTATCCATATTATTTTATCGTCAAATTGTCAAGCGAAAATTAAACGATGAAGTATTTCATGACCAAACAGGTTACTGGTTGTGGGATCCGAGAGAAAAAATCGTAATGCATACCCTGACGATACCAAGAGCAGTATGTTTAATTGCTGGCGGTACCTACAATGGTGAGAAAGATGCTGATGGTAGCACTGTGATCGAGGTAGTCGCCGGGATCGACAATAAGGACTGGGGTATTGTTCAATCACCATTTATGCAAAAGAACGCAAAAACAACAGATTTTCAAATCAAAGTCATTGTTGGAAATGGGAAAATGACCTACGCAGAAACAACCATGTTAGATATTTATGGAAGAGTATTTGAACACACAGATGCTAATGAATTGATACGCCAGTGATTATATTCTTACTCCCTTATTTTTCCCTGTAAAAAACTGACTTTTTTACTGATTGGATTTCCAGATGCACGTCGAAGCAGTGTTACCTGACCGGTATGCCAGATCGCATCTGCAATGGGACCATTTATGCTATTCCAAAAAGGATATTCGCTTTCGCCCTTTCTTGAAATAAAATGCATATTAAACTCCGTCAAACTAGTAGCATTTTGTAGAATATCACTGGCTTTTTTAAAATTCTCAAGAGTTTCCTTTCGTTTTTGCTCATAGGTTAATTCCGGTTGCTTTTTAGTATAATCACTTGGAACTTTAAGTGTTGCATTTACGATAACTCTTGACAATCCTAAAATATGGTCAATAGTTTGTATTGTTGTACGAGAACTATCTGTTGGTTTGTAAACCAGATCCGCTTCATGCAGATCTTCCGTAGCCCATCGGTATCTAAAACCTAAGCCATCCACCATTCTTGCGGCTACCGTTCCGGCCGTATAGGATTCGTAGAATTCCGGCACTTCGTAATAGGGTAGATTCTCCGTTTTTGTTTCTTGTCCCATCATACTCAAATTGAAAATAAGTACTACAAAAGATAATACTAATCGCTTCATTCAATTAATTTTTATTCTGTCTGTCTGCTTTTTTTTGCTCTCTTTCTAATTTTCTTTGCGCCTTTTTCTCTGCCTTTCGCTCATCAATTTCTTCCTGAGTTAAGTGGAGATCGACAACTTGTCCATCATAAATTAAAGTATCTTTATCGATAGTATTGATATCTATATTTTGTTCATCAGCTTTTTGTTGGGCATATTTGTCAATTTCCTCCTGTGAAATCCATCCTCCCCCAAGAGCTTTATACAGATTTACATAGGAATTTAACAATTCCTGATAATTATTTGAATAGGAAAGTTCTGCATCAAATTCCTGCCTTTGATTCTCAGTAACTTCCAAATAACTGGTAATCCCTTGAAAATACCTTTGTCTTGACAAATAACTCGCATTTCTTGCTGCATCTACTCTCAATTGATGGGCTACTAATTCTTCCTTTAAAGTGCTCGTTTCTATCAATGCATTACTTACTTCCAAAAAAGAGTTCAAAACCGTATTTTCGTAGGAGTACAACGCTTGTTTTGCTTTTTCTCTTTCAATCTCTACTCTTCTTTTATTTTTGCCCCATTCAAATAATGGTCCTGTCAGACTTGCTGCTGCGCTCCATCCTAATCCGCCTGTCAAAATTGTAGACAATTCAGTGCTTCCAACTCCTAACAAGCCCGTTAAACTTATAGAAGGAAACCTCATGGCCACGGCTTGTCCTATTCTTGCATTTTGAGAACGATACAACTGTTCTGCTTGCAGGATATCGGGACGACGTTGTAGAATATCAGAAGTCAATCCTGTAGGAATGGTTTCCGGCAGATCATATCCATTGATAAACATCCTGGTTTCCAACGAATCGGGATTCTTACCTAACAGAATACTCAAATTATTTTCAGTAAAAGCAACAAAACGTTTAAATTGAGGTACAGATGCTTGGGCTATCGCCTTTTGTATTTGCGCCTGGTTTACATCTATGATATGTGTATAGCCATAATCAAACCTGTTCTGAATGATTTGTAAGGTACTATCTCTACTTGCTAAAGTGTTCCTTGATATTTCAAGTTGTGTTCTATAATCCAACAGGAGAAAGTAATTTCTTGCTACTTCACTTATTAAAGCTATTTCGACGGCTCTCTTACCATACAATGATGCCACGAGGTCTGCCTTTGCAGCTTCCGTCCCTCTTCGGAATTTTCCCCAAAAATCAATTTCCCAATTAAAACCTGCATTCGTATTAAAATTATTTATCGGCTGATTAAGTTGTATGCCCTGGATATTATTAGTCCTTCCGGCACCTGCGTCATACCCAAATTTTGGTCCCATATCGGCCTTGGTATATCCCACATTCGCCCTGGCCTGCTCCACTCTGCTAGCGGAAATTAAAACATCTTTATTATTTTCCAGGGCTTCAATTATCAGTGAATCTAAAATTGCATCATGAAAAAGATCCCACCATTTTAAATTGACGATAGAATCCGTTCTTTTTTGATCAAATCTATAAGTTTCCGGTGTTACCGGTTCCGGTTGATGAAAATTTGGACCGACCTTACAGGAAGCTGCTGCAAAAATTATTAATAGTATACTTATATATTTATAAAAGGTTTGTTTCATTACTCAGATATTTGGTTGAGTTCTTGATTCTTCATCATGTCTCTTTTCTTTTCATAACCGGCAATTTTACCTATGAATACAAAGAGCATAGGATATAAAAATACACCGAGAAATGTTGCAAGCGCCATCCCTCCCAATAAGGCCATTCCCATAACTTTTCTCGCCTCTGCTCCCGAACCGGAAGCAACAACCAATGGAAATACACCCAAAATAAAGGAGAATGCAGTCATCAATATGGGTCTGAATCTCGATTTTGCCGCTCTCATCGCTGCATCAAATAAACTCAGCCCGTTTTTGAATTCATCATTGGCAAATTCAACTATAAGTATAGCATTCTTAGCTGCCATACCAATCAACATCACCAAGGATACTTGCGCGAATATATTATTCTCAAAGGTTGGACTGAACAATCGAGCAACCCACAGCGCAAATAGGGCTCCGAAAATAGCAAATGGTGTTCCCAATAAAATACTAAAAGGCAGTGACCAGCTTTCATATTGAGCGGAGAGGATCAGGAATACAAATAACAATGAAAATGTAAGTACTATTCCTAATGAACCTGAAGCTTTTTCTTCCTGGAACGACATGGCATTCCATGCATAACTCATGTCTTCAGGTAAGACTTCAGCAGCAACTTCCTTTAAAGCGACTCTCGCTTGTTCAGAAGTGTAACCTTCAGCCGGCCCACCGGTAACTTCAACCGAACGGTAAAGGTTAAATCGTTGTGTGTAATCAGGCCCTGAGATGGGCTCAATTGTAGCCACAGTATTCAATGGAACCATATCACCGTCATTATTTTTAATAAAAAAGTTGCTTATTTGCGATTCGTCCACCCTGTATTTAGGTTCTGCCTGTATATAGGTTTTATACAATCTGCCAAATCGAGTAAAATCATTAACATAAGACCCCCCCATAAAGGCACCTACTGTGGTATAAAGATCATTCAAATTAATTCCTAATTTTAAGGCCTTTTCCCTGTCTATATCCATATACCGCTGAGGAACCGAAGCTTGAAATGTAGAAAATGCTTTACCAATAGATGGATGTTCATTGGCTGCCTTTAAAAACTTCAATAAATTTTCGGCCAGATAACTAGGGTCATGTCCACCCTTATCTTGTAACATTATACTAAATCCTGATCCATTACCTAATCCTGGTATGGCTGGTGGTCCAAAAGCGAATACTTGAGCTCCATTAATTTCAGTAAATAGTCTTTTATTAATTTTTGATACTATTTCAGCCGCTGTGAGATTTCTATCCCCCCAATCTACAAGCGAACCAAACAGCATCGCACTATTAGATGTCATGGCTCCTGACAACATACTATAACCTGCAGCTGTAGTTACAAATTCAATCTCCTCATATTCCATCAGAATTTTCTCCACTTTCTCCGAAATTTCATCAGACCGTTGTAATGAAGAAGCGTTTGGCAACTGCACATTAACAAAGAAATAACCCATATCCTCTTCCGGTATAAACCCTCCGGGAACCAAACTTCCAAATACACCGGCACCAACAGTCATGATCAAGATAAAAACAACACTACGTTTAATTTTTCTGCTTACTATGTTGGTAAAACTCATATAAGAGTCTGTAGTCTTGTCCATTCCTTTATTGAATTTACCAAAGAACCACCCTAAAGGTCCTCCATAAGGTGTTGGTTTCTTCAATAAGATGGAACACAAGGCAGGACTTAGCGTAAGTGCATTTACAGAGGAAACAAGAACGGATACAACAATGGTAATTGCAAATTGCTGATAAAGCAATCCTGTAATTCCTGCCATCCCTGCTACCGGAATAAATACAGCTACCAATACTAAAGTTGTTGCAATAACCGGAGCTGTTACCTTAGCCATGGCATCTAATGTCGCCTCCTTGGCATTCATTCCTTTAGCAATATTTACCTGTACGGCTTCAACCACCACAATAGCATCATCCACTACTATTCCAATTGCTAGCACTAGACCAAGTAAAGACAGTACATTTATAGTAAAGCCCAATGCCGGGAAAAACATAAATGCTCCAATCAATGAAACCGGAATTGCCAAAGTAGGAATCAAAGTTGCTCTCCAGTCCTGGATAAAAACAAATACCACCAGTATAACCAAAATCAAGGCTATGATCAAGGTTACAATAATATCTTTTATTCCTGCAGTGATCGGTGCGGTAGAATCCAGAGAAACGTCATATCTAACGCTTTCAGGAAATCTCTTAGCCATCTCATCCATAGCAGCAATTGCTTGTTCGGCTAATTCAACGGCGTTTGAACCCGGGGATTGGTACAATGCCACAATAGCCGCAGTTTTTCCATTGAGTCGTGGGATCATATTATAGGTTTCCACTCCTAAATTGATCGTAGCTACATCGCCTAATTTTATTTGCGAGCCATCAGCTTGAGTTCTCACAACAATATCTTCAAATGCTTCTGGAGAATTGAAGCGTTCCGGTAAACGAACAGTATAAGTAAACTCGGTTCCGGGAGGAGCGGGTTCGGCACCAAACTTACCTCCTGGAACGATTATATTTTGTTCATTAATGGCCTTAATAATTTCCGGTACTGTAAGTCCCATTTGTGCAAGACGATCTGGTTTGATCCATATACGCATGGAGTAATCTGATGCACCCATTACATCCACACGTCCAATTCCTTTTATCCTTGCCAGTTGGTCCTTAATGTTGATCAAAGCATAATTACCCAGAAAATCCTGATCGTAACGACCATCAGAAGTGAGAGTCATCAACATTAATATGTTGGGTAAGGACTTCTCAGTGGTAACTCCATATTTTTTAACGGATTCTGGAAGCTTGGCTGTTGCAGCAGAGACTCTGTTCTGTGTAAGGACCGTGTTCATATCCGGGTCGGTACCTACAGTAAATGAAACATCAATAACCATGGTACCATCGTTGGCATTGGTCGATTTCATGTAGATCATGTTATCCACCCCATTGATCTGTTGTTCCAATGGTGTAGCCATCGATTCTTCAACATTCAATGCATTTGCGCCAGTGTAAGTTCCCCTAACCTGAACGATCGGAGGAGTAAGATTGGGGTATTGTTCAATGGGTAAGCTTATCAATGACACTGTACCAACAATAACGATAACAATCGCTATTACCATGGCAACAATTGGTCGGTGGACAAAGAAATTTCCTTTATTATCAGCCATGTTTAATTATTGAGTGTTGGATTGACTTTCAAATTCTATCATCGTTGGATTAACCGTCATGCCCGAAGCTACTTTCTGAAGTCCATCGAAGACTAATGACTCATTTCCTTCTAATCCACCTTTGATAAGCCATAAATCACCGATACGGGTGCCAACAGAAACTTGTTTCGCTTCTACCGTATTATCATCCTTCACAACGTATACAGAATATTGGCCTTGTAATTCAATTATACACTGTTGAGGCACAAGCAAAGCATCTTCAATAACCTGCATCCTAGCCCGTACTTTAGCATATAATCCGGGACGTAATAATCTTTTTGGATTGGGAAAGTGTGCTTGTACTAACATCGAGCCTGTCTTGGGGTCAATATTTCGATTGATAAAATCGACTTGCCCTTTAAATTCATAGGTGCTTCCATCAGAAAGAATGAGATCAAGATTATATGCTCTTCCTCTTTGATAGGCTTTTTCATCAACCGATTCCTCATCTATATCATCATCCATCCTTTTTAATATTTCTCTGGTAATTGTCAGGTATTCCTTTTCAGTAAAAAAAAATTGCACTCGCATGGTATCAATTCGAGATACCGTATTTAAGACTACTGTACTTTGCGATGTTCCTACAAACTCACCTTCTCTGGCTTCCGTTTTACCTATAACACCCTTAATGGGAGATCGAATTCTTGTATAACTAAGATTGATTTCTGCCATCTTCAAATTGGCTTCCGCGGCTTCAACAGATGATATGGAGGCATCTCTTTTAGCTTGTGCCATATCCAGATCACGTTGACTAACAGCATCCAACTCGGCAAGTGGGGCAATTCTTTTCAGATCACTTTCAGCTTGCACCAATAAGATTTTGGCTTCCGCAACATTACTTTGCTGGTTCGCGACTGCCTCATTAAATGGTTTAGGATCAATGGTATATAATAATTGTCCTTTTTTTACCGGAGCACCTTCTGCAAATAAGATCTCCTCTAAAAACCCTTCCACCCGAGCTTGAATAGGTATATCCTTTAAGCCATACATCTGACCGACAAATTCTCTATATATTGGAGTGTCTTGATGTAAAATTTTAACCGTCTTAATTTCATGTGGTGGAATTTTTTCTTTTTCATCCTTACAGGATAAAAAAATAAAAAATGATAATATTAAAAGTGGAATTTTTAATTTCATAGAATAGGGGTATTTCGGTATTTAAACAGAATGTAAATGTAAAGAAAAAACCTTTAATAAGATTTTAAGAGATTAATAAAAAATTGAATACTTTTTAATAAATAGGAAAAGCACTGGTTCTTGTAAACTTTTTTCAGGACGGTACATCGACTTAGAAGTGAGGTAGTAAACCAGGACGCTGTAAAAATGAGATTAACCCGCCCTGAATGAATTTATTCGGACGGGCAAGCCTTTTAAAGCATAGAGAAAACCATATAAACAGCAATCATTAAAAGAATAAACAATCGAATTAACGTGTTAGTCCCGCAAAAATCTGAATGAGCTAGGCAAAACCTTGAAAATCTTTAAAAATTATTTAGGTCGATCTGAGGTTAATAATAAGAGAACCTCCTTACCTGGGCAATATATTTGGCCAATCGCATCACCTGATGACTATAGCCATACTCATTGTCATACCATACATAAATAATTGCGTTTTTCCCATCTGAAGAAACTATGGTTGCCTCACTATCGTAGATGGATGGTTCTGAAGTACCTATAATATCGGAAGAAACCAATTCGTTACTTAAAGAGTATCTTATTTGCTCTACCATATCTCCTTCTAAGGCATATTTCTTGACGATAGCATTTATATCCTCTTTATTGGTGGTAGAGATCAAATTTAGATTCAAAATAGCCAAGGATCCATTAGGAACCGGAACCCGAATGGCATTAGATGTTAACTTACCTTTTAATTCGGGTAAAGCCTTTGCAACTGCTCCTCCTGCACCTGTTTCAGTAATAACCATATTTAGTGCTGCAGCTCTACCTCTTCGGTATTTCTTATGCATATTATCCACCAAATTCTGATCGTTAGTATAGGCATGAATTGTTTCTAAATGACCGTGCTTAATTCCTACGGTGTCATTGATAACTTTTAATATGGGAGTAATGGCATTTGTAGTACAGGAAGCAGCTGAATAAATATCAGTTTTATCAGGATCATAATCTTTTTGGTTTACCCCATATACTATATTAGGCACTCCAATTCCCGGAGCAGTTAAAAGAACTTTAGCCACTCCTGTTGCTTTTAGATGTCTGCCCAATGCTTCTTCCGTTCTAAAAGCTCCTGAATTATCAATAACCAAAGCATCTTTAATACCGTATTTTGTATAATCAACATCTTCCGGGTTTCTTGTAGTTATAACAAATACCGTTGTTCCATTTATAATCAGCGCTTTATTCTTAAAATCGGCCTTTACCGAACCTTTAAAATACCCATGAACTGAATCTTTTCTCAACATGGATGCTCTTTTTTCCAGGACTTCGGACGTTATTTCTCCTCTGGTTACAATGGCCCGCAATCTCATTTGTTTTCCTTTGCCAGTCTTTGACATTAGTTCTCTTGCCAATAACCTCCCAATTCTACCAAAACCGTATAGAACCACATCCTTAGGTTGAAAGCCATTTGTTTTTTTAGCATCCTTTAATTTACTTTTAACAAATTCACCCAAATTTTCCATTTCTGTCAAATGAAATACATAAGCCAATTTTCCTATATCCAGTTTGGCTGGTGGCAGATCCAATTCCTGAATTTTTTGTGCTATTACCACAGTATCAAAAATGGAAATCTGTTTTTGGACGAACTCTTTGGAATATTCGATCAAATTTAAAATTTCACTTGTATTTCTATCCAGTAGATTATTTCTAAACAGAACCAGTTCAATATTATTTTCATACCACAGATCGCTTATGACCTTGATCAACTCAACCGCTGCTCTTCTCCTGTCAACTTGAAATAAAAGTTCTTTTTCGTACAAACTATTAGCATCCATTTTTATCTATAAATTTGGTTAAATCCGTTTATGTATTAAAAATTCTATAACAAATAAAACTGCTACAATCCCTAATTCTATCGGGACTATCGCCGCTCTGCGTTTTCAATGTCACCAACACGGTTTCGATAACTATCAGGGATGCTGAAATTAATAAAACACCAGGTTTTACCCTCTGACAGAGCAGGTTGCACTTTTAAGTCTCATTAAGAAGTTCTAACGCATAATTCTCTTTAAAATTTTAATCTGTCCAAAAATAGATGATTTTTTATCAATTATTCATAAAAAAAGTCGTTCATAATGAACGACTTTTAAACATTTGGTAATAACTGTATATTAATTTTCTCTTAATCTGATATACCCGAGTTTACCTCCTTTAGTTAGGATCTCAAGAACCACGTATTCCTTATTTTGAAACTTCTTCAGGAGAACTTCAACCTCATTTGACGTTGACACTTTCTCATCCTCCACGGATAGAATGAAATCACCACTTTCAATACCGTATCTTTGGTACAGATCATCATTTTTTAAATTCAATATTTTAACTCCGTAATTTATATCATATTTATTAGCATCCTTCTTTGGCATAGGGACAAGTTCACCAATATAATAGTTTGTAAAGTCTGCTTTTCCAAATTCTAATTTACCAAACTGATTTCTTAATTTAACAGAAATTACCTGCTCTTTTTCATTTCTTATAATAGTAACATCAATAGAATCTCCGGGCCGTTTTGATCCTAAAAAACCTTGTAGGTCTGAAAATTTAGAGATAGATACATTATTCATTTTTATAATAACATCATTCGCTTCAAGACCTGCTTCCTGAGCTGCGCCTTGGTCGATCACTCTTGTAATGATCACTCCTTCGGAACTTGAGACTCCGAAATTATCGGCTTTTTCCCCGTCAAGCTCATCATAGTTTATACCTAAATAGGCTCTTTGCACATTTCCATATTCTAAAATATCTTCAATTACCTTTTTAGCAATATTGGATGGAACTGCAAAGGAATATCCTATATACGAACCCGTTTGTGAAGATATGGCCGTATTAATTCCGATAAGTTCACCACGAACGTTTACCAAAGCACCTCCACTGTTACCCGGGTTTACGGCAGCGTCGGTCTGGATAAATGACTCTATCCTATTATTACTATTCGACAGATGGATATTTCTGGCCTTTGCGCTAACGATTCCAGCGGTTACAGTTGACGTTAGATTAAACGGATTACCAACCGCCAGTACCCATTCTCCAACTCGTAAATTATCTGAATCGCCAATAATTAAAGATGGGAGATCATTGACATCAATTTTTAAAAGCGCAATATCCGTACTTTCATCAATACCCACAATTTCAGCATTATAGGTAACTTTATTATTTAATGTCACTTCCAATTTTTTAGCTCCTTTTATAACATGATTATTCGTTACGATATATCCATCGGATGAAATAATTACACCTGATCCGGTACCCACTACTCTCGTATCGCCTTTATCGTAGGATTGTCCGTAAAAGAATTTAAGCAAAGGATTTGACCCAGAAGAAGCCATGGAAAGATTTTTTACATGTACCACCGCATTCACAGATTGCTCTGCTATTTCCGTAAAATCAGTTTTTTCTGCTGCTGAAGCCTCTATGTTGCCATAGATTGTTGGGATGGCTGTTGGCAACGTACTGTTCTCTATTTTTGTTATCCTGCTGGAATTCTCAAAAAACAATAAATAAGTACCCAAAGTAAGTGCTCCACCCAAGGCAGAAACTATAATTAAACTCAATATTTTTTTCATAATTTATTCAATTTTTAAACCTCATTAGTTCCAAAATTAAGTCATTATTTTCAATATAAGTAGTGCTTTAACGATACTTTAACAAGCAAATGTTATTTAGGCTACCTCTATTAATTCATTCGCATTAAAATTTTCAGAGTTTTTTCGAGACAATGAAAGTTTTTGAAGCCCTATCGGGATAATGCGAAAAAATTTGAAGATGTATTGGAAAACCGCTGAAAACCTTTTAAAAAACGAAGATAGTGAGTAAGATGCGAGGTATGTTTTTTTTGGAATAGCCGTAGCTATTTCAAAATAAAATTAACGAAGTAGATTGTTTACTATCTTCGTTTTTTAAAAGAAATTAATTAATAGTGGTTGCCTTAAATAATACCTACATTCGCATTATGGAAATAGATTTTTATAAATATCAAGGAACCGGAAATGATTTTATTATCATAGATAATCGGGAGAATAAGTTTCCAAAAGAAGATAACAATTACATTAAATCGCTGTGTGACAGAAGGTTTGGTATTGGGTCAGATGGGCTGATGTTATTAGAAAATTCTGACACTTTCGACTTTAATATGGTTTATTTTAATGCCGATGGTATGCCAGGATCCATGTGTGGAAATGGAGGAAGGTGCATTGTGCAATTTGCCAAATATTTAGAAATTATTAACAATAAAACCTCCTTTGAAGCAATTGGAAAAATATATTACGCAACGATAGATAAGGATCTGGTAAGCCTAAAGATGAATGATGTTGAAGAAATTGAAGTTCATCCCAATCATATATTTTTGAATACTGGATCGCCGCATCATATAAAATTCATAGAAAACGTAAATATTTTGGATGTAAAAAGTATGGGAGAAAAAATTAGATATGCAAGCCCTTATTTTGAAGATGGTACCAATGTGAATTTCGTTGAACAAATTAATAACAATACTTTTAAAGTAAGAACCTATGAGCGCGGTGTAGAAGATGAAACTTTAAGTTGCGGAACAGGAGTGACAGCTGTTGCCATTGCAAGTCATGTAGCCAAAAAGTCTACGGAAAAAATAATCAATCTACAAACTTTGGGAGGAACACTGGAAGTTAGCTTTGACAAAGAGAACAATAATTACCGCAATATTGTTTTAAAAGGACCTGCGACCTTTGTTTTTAAAGGAAAGATTGAAAGTTAGGTTAAACTTGAAAGTTTAAAGTTTAAAATAGGAAGTTACAGTTGGCGGTATTAATGAGAAAATAAATAACCCTTAACGTTTGTGACAAATGTGAAATTCAAGATTGCAAAAATCATGTAAAACCAGAAATCCGTTGACAAATAAACAAATAAATGATTCCACAATCAAATGCAAGTTTTAAAAAATAAAATCATAACACTTAGAGCTCTTGAGCCTGAAGATTTGGACTTTTTATTTTCCACAGAAAACAATAGTGATTTTTGGGAGGTTAGCAGTACACAGACACCCTTCTCTAAATTTATTCTTAAAAAATATTTGGCCAACGCACAGCAAGATATTTATGAGGCAAGGCAATTACGGCTGATTATTATGAATACATACACTAACGAAAATGTAGGTTTCATTGATCTTTTTGATTTCAATCCACAACACCGAAGAGCAGGCGTTGGTATTTTAATTTTAAAGGAATATCAAAATAAAGGGTTTGCATCGGAAGCACTAAAAATGATTACGGAATATGCCTTTTCTAGCTTAAATTTACATCAAGTCTATGCAAATATTCCAGCTGACAACAAAAATAGTCTTGCTCTTTTTAAAAAATCAAAATTCACTAAAATCGGCAGTCAAAAAGATTGGATATTGAGTGATGGTTCCTTTAAAGATGTGCATCTTTACCAGCTTATAAATTGAAATTAGAAAATGAAAAAGAAAATTATCTTAATTATCTTTGTTATAATTATTATTGGGAGTTCAGTAGGCTATAATTTTTATTCAAAGATCTACAATTCCAACGTTACAGAAACAACTTCTATTTATATTCCGACAAATGCGGAATTTGATGATATTCAAGAGCTGATCGGTCCTTATTTAAATAATTCGGAGAGTTTCGTGTGGGTTGCTGAAAAGAAAAATTATCCGAATAAAATTAGAGCTGGAAAATTCAAAATAAAAAAAGGAATGAGCAATGATGATCTGGTAAATCATCTTCGCGGAGGAAAAGCAGAAACAGTGAAATTAACATTTAACAATCAGGATTCTTATGAAAAGCTCGCTGGAAGAATTGCACTTCAAATAGAATCGGATTCTATTTCTATTTTAAATGCGATTAAAGAAACTGAATTCCTAATTCAAAATGATTTTACAGAACAGACGGGTCTTGCGATGTACATTCCAAATTCATATGACTTCTATTGGAATACTTCTGCAAGTAAGTTCAGAGAAAGAATGCTAAGAGAATACCAAAATTATTGGAATGAAGACCGTGTTAAAAGTGCAAAAAGCAAGAATTTAACACCAGTTGAGGTTATAACATTGGCTGCAATAGTGCAAAAAGAAACATCTAAAGTAAATGAAAGACCAAAAGTAGCCGGTTTATACCTTAATCGTTTAGATGATCATTGGCCATTGCAAGCTGATCCTACCATTATTTATGCCTTAAAACAAAAATATGGGCAGGATTCAACCTTTAGAAGAGTATTAAATAAAGACTTGAGGATAGATTCTCCTTACAATACCTACCAAAATATTGGACTTCCTCCCGGACCAATAGCCATGCCTGACATTTCTAGCATAGAAGCGGTTCTGTATCCCCAAAATCACAGGTATTACTATATGTGCGCCAGTGTTACAGATATTGGAAAGCATGAATTCGCAATGACTCTAAGGGAACACAACAAAAATGCCAGAAAATATCAAAAATGGATCAATGAACAGGGCATTAAACGGTAAATTTATATTTTTATACCTCTTTAATTAACAATATCTTAGCGTGTTTTAAATGTAACTTTTGCATTATTTTAACTTTTGGAGGCAATAATTGGGTTATCTTTGCAGGAGAATAATTGTATAGTTTGGATACCCCCAGCTAATAAATACAATATCATGAAAAGAAAAAGAATATTAGTCCCTCTTAGTGTTATTTTTTTTACAGCCTTTACTTTTATAAGTTCGATTGGCGTTGATCAAAATAGAAAAGTAAAATACAACCTTCCGAATACAAATACTATCGTTACAGTCACTAAAGGAATTCAGGAATTTGAAATGATATTTACTCCTACTATTGACAATTCGTTCATTGGTTTTAGAGAGGCCTTGGCTTTTAAAGAGTCTCAAGGTAAATATGACAGAGTAAATACATTTGGCTATTTAGGCAAATACCAGTTTGGGAAAACAACTTTGCACAGATTGAAAATTTATAATACTACCGAGTTTTTAGAAAATCCGAAGTTGCAAGAAAATGCATTTGTGGCTTTATGCTCCTTAAATAAATGGATTTTAAAGCGTGATATTAAGAGAAGCGTTGGTAAAAAAATAAATGGTGTAGTGATTACCGAATCTGGCATCTTGGCAGCAGCTCATTTAGCCGGTGCCGGAAATGTTAAGAGTTACTTAAGGAGCAATGGCGCAACAGAATTTGCCGATGCTTATGGAACGGATGTTCAACACTATATGAAAAAGTTTTCCGGTTATGACACTTCTTTTATCAAACCGATAAAAAATGCAACAATTTAGATTGAGCTTTTTTTTGATAAACTTTTACTTTACATTAATCTTTATGGATTATAAAAATACAAGGATGCTTGTGTAAATCTACACTTTGTTTTTTCCAATCGCTTATCCTTAAAGTTTTTATGAATTCTGAAGGCAGGGTTATATCTTTAGCAACACACAAAAATGTTGAGGGAGTAAGAGAGGCTTTCAGATCGCTAAATAACTTTTCGTTTCTATAGGGTGTTTCAATAAATATTTGCGATTGATTTTTAAGTCTTGATGTCTTTTCTAATTCTTTAATTGACTTTTTCCTATCCAATTTATCAATAGGAAGATATCCGTTAAACGCAAAATTCTGACCGTTAAGCCCCGAACCCATCATAGCTAAAGTTATAGATGATGGACCAACCAAGGGCACCACCCTTATATTTTTAGTATGTGCCAACATAACAATACTCGCACCAGGATCCGCAATAGCAGGAACTCCAGCTTCAGATAATAAACCAATATTAATGCCTAGCAAACATGAATCGAGATAGGTTCTCGACTCCAGTTCAGTAGTAAATTTATCGAGGAGGAGTAATTTTAAAGAAGCCTGTGATTTCCTTGGAGTTATTTTTTTGATAAATCGTCTTGCCGATTTTTCATTTTCAACTATAAAATAACGAGTGTTTTGCACAATTTTTTTTACGGAAAGCGGTAACACCTCCAGAGGTTCATTATCTCCCAATGTTGTTGGGATTAAATATAAATTACCATATTTCGCGTTCATCATTAAGTTTTTTAGCAATTACATCACAAAGCTCGTCTATTATTTGATAGACAAATTCAAAACCGCTTTCTCCTCCGTAATAAGGGTCAGGAACATCACTCCCGGAAGTAGATAAAATTTCATCTCTTATCATCTTCACTTTAGCTAAATCCTCTTTATCATACACCATAGAGGTAACAGAATCATAATTTGATCTATCCATAACATAAATTATATCAAATTTATCAAAATCAGAAATATGAAATTTTCTGCATCTTTGAAACGTTATATCAATATCATGGCTTTTTGCAACTTCTATGGATCTTTTATCGGGTAATCCCCCAACATGCCATCCACCTGTACCGGCAGAATCCACGAAAACTTCTTCAGTATTTACTTTTGATTTTAAAATTCCTTCGGCAAGTGGTGATCTACAAATATTACCAAGACATACCATTAAAATTCTTTTCATCAAAAAATTCTATTAGAAGGTAAGTTTTTTAGTTAATTCATCAACATATTTACGGAATTGTTTGTCGGTCTCAGTAAGGTTATCTACTGTTTTACAAGCATGTAATACAGTAGCATGATCTCTACTGCCAATTTGAGATCCAATACTAGCCAGAGATGCTTTCGTCATTCGTTTAGCAAAAAACATGGCTAACTGACGTGCCTGAACAATATGGCGCTTCCTGGTTTTTGATTGTAGAGTAGAAACATCCATTTCAAAATATTTTGAGACTACTTTTTGTATATAATCAATGGAAACTTCTTTTTTAGTGTTTTTAACAAATTTGTCAACGATTTGCTTTGTAAGTGAAAGTGTAAATTCCTTTCTGTTGAAGGAAGCTTGTGCTATTAACGAGATTAGTACTCCTTCTAATTCTCTAACATTAGTTTTTATGTTCTTTGCGATATACTCAACTATTTCATCAGGAATTTCAACGCCGTCTCTAAACATTTTGTTTTCAAGGATCAAGATTCTTGTTTCATAGTCCGGTGGCATTAGTTCTGCTGACAAACCCCATTTAAATCTGGACAGTAATCTTTGCTCAATGTCTTGCATATCAACAGGTGCCTTATCCGAAGTCAGAATTACCTGTTTTCCATTCTGATGAAGATGATTAAAAATATGGAAAAATACATCCTGAGTTCCAGATTTACCAGACAAGAATTGTACGTCATCAACAATCAAGACATCGATCATTTGATAAAAATGAATAAAATCATTTCGAGTATTTCCTTTAACGGAATCGATAAATTGTTGTGTAAACTTTTCTGCCGAGATATAAAGAACAGTTTTTTCAGGATATCTTTCCTTAATTCTAACACCAATAGCCTGTGCTAAATGAGTTTTCCCAAGGCCTACCCCACCGTATATGAGTAATGGGTTAAATGAAGTTCCTCCCGGTTTATTAGAAACTGCAAGACTCGCCGATCTCGCTAGTCGATTAGAGTCGCCTTCAATAAAGTTTTCAAAATTGTAATTTGGATTTAGCTGAGATTCGATCTTCACTTTCTGCAATCCCGGAATTACAAATGGATTTTTTAATTCTCGTTTATCAATTTCAAAAGGAATACTTCCTCCTTGCGAATTAAAGGGTTTTTTGTTTGAACTGGGAAATTTTACAGTGTGTGGTTGTCTATTGCTATAGGTATTTTCCATCCTTACATCATACACCAATTTCGCATTTTCACCTAATTCTCTTACTAAGGCAACTCTCAATAATTTTATATAATGCTCTTCCAACCATTCAAAAAAGAATTTGCTCGGAACTTGTATGGTTAACACATCACCTGAGATCTTAACTGGTTTTATAGGTTCAAACCAAGTTTTAAAAGCTTGAGGTTTTATATTATCTTTAATAAAAAGCAGGCAGTTATCCCATACAGTGGAAGCTTTTTTTGTCATTCTCGTTAAACAATTATTGAATTAGTATTTACCCTTTTTATTTTTAACACGATCCCTTTAAACATGCAAAAAATAAGATTTGTTTTTCCTTATACAAATGTGTGAATAAAGTTTATCATAAAAAAATATATTTACTATTGATTATTAATTATTTTTTACGTAAACTCCTTTCCTGCAAAATACGAAAAAATGATCAAAAATGAAACTAAATTGAGAGTAAGATATGGTGAAACAGATCAAATGGGCTATGTTTATTACGGTATTTACGCTCAATATTTTGAAGTTGGAAGGGTTGAATGGCTTCGAAATTTAGGTGTTAGTTATAAAAGTTTAGAAGAAAATAATGTAATGCTTCCGGTACTTAACCTGAACATTAATTATTTGAAACCAGCTAAATATGATGATCTATTGACTATTGTAACCACTCTAAATAAAAAGCCATTAATTAAAATTGAATTTAACTTAGAAGTTTATAATCAAAATAATGAATTATTAACTACAGGATCCACAACCTTGGTTTTTATCGATATGATCAAAAATAAACCAACCAAGGCACCTCAAATGTTACAAGATAAAATTTATACAAGTTTTAATTGATCATTTTAATTTTAGCGCAACGCAGTTCTTTAATCTTCCTCAAAATATTTTCCTCATCTTTTTTTCTAACAGCAAGTTCTATAATGCAATTCATATTCATTTCTTGACGTACGATATTTAGATCATTTTCCTTGATCAGGCGCATAATTTTATTCATATCAGGATAATCAAATCGTAATTCAAAATTCACATCAATGGTCTTCTTAATAATTTTTGAAGCTTCAATTACCAACCCTGCAGAGGTCCGATAAGCATTTATCAAGCCTCCAACACCCAGTTTAGTTCCACCAAAATAACGAACAACAACGATCAATATATTGGTTAGATCATGTGATAATATCTGACCGTAAATGGGATTCCCCGCACTATTATTGGGTTCACCATCGTCATTTACCCTAAATGTGATAACCTCAGTACCCAAACGCCAGGCATAACACCAATGACGAGCCTTATGATGGGATTCTTTTAAGGAAAGGATGTGCTGTTTAATCTGATCTTCAGTTGTCGCGGGAAATGCATATCCAATGAATTTACTTCCTCTGTCTTTGAATATTTCACCCTGAGCCGGGCCTTTAATTGTTCTATATGTATCTACCGGAATCATGGCAATGGCACCATTAATTTTAGCATATCCGTGTCAACATCCTTAATAGATTTTATTACCCCTTCTATTCTAGGTGCTTTCAATCCTTTACCAAAACTACAATTACCAATGAATATTCTCGCCTCATCCCAAAGTTTATCGTAGATAAAACTTTGTAATATTTGTGCTCCACCCTCAATGATAACCGATTGTATGTCTTTTTCATATAGTTTATCACAAATTTGCTGTGGGATGCTTTTGGCATAATCAATATATTCTAATATTATATTTTCTTTTGCTTTTTCGAACATGAACTTAGAGCTTGTAAAAACGATTGTTTGAACAGAACCATCAAAAACATGAAAATCATGTGGTATTCTCAAAGAATTATCTAAAATTAACCGAATGGGGTTTTCACCAACCCATCTCCTTACATTTAACCGGGGATTGTCATTTATTACCGTATTGGTTCCAACCAGAATGGATTGCTCCTCGCTTCGCCATTTATGAACCAGTTGCTGTGAAACTTTATTAGAGATCCAATTCGGATTTTTTTCAGAACGCTCCTCTCTTATTATGTCAATAAAACCGTCTCTGGTTTCCGCCCATTTCAAAATAACATAGGGTCTTTTTTTATTATGAAAAGTAAAAAATCGTTTATTTATTTCTTTGCACTCCTTCTCCAAAATCCCAACACTCACTTTACAACCATTATTCTTTAAATGCTCAATACCTTTTCCACTTACTAAACTATTATCATCAATTGCCCCAACAATTACCTCTTTAATCTTATGTGCAACAATAAGATCTGAACAAGGAGGCGTTTTTCCATGATGCGAACATGGTTCTAAACTAACATAAAGCAATGCATTTGATAGTAGTTCTTTATTCTTCACTGACATAATAGCATTGACCTCAGCATGATCACCTCCATAGGGACTCGTATATCCTTCTCCAATAATTAAATTATTGTGAACAATAACACAGCCAACCATTGGGTTCGGTCTTGTACTTCCAAGTCCTTTTTTTGCCAATGTTAGGCAACGTCGCATATATTTTTCATGTATCTTCACAACGCAAAAATATAATATTAAATTGAGTATGAACAGCTATACTATTCGAGAAATACAATTAAATGATAATCAAAAGCTTGCAAAAGTAATTAGAGAAGTTTTGATAGAATTTGGAGTGCCCAAAGTTGGTACTGCATATGAAGATGTGGCCTTGGATAGAATGTATGAAACCTACGATTCTGAGAAATCCTGCTATTTTGTTATTATAGATGGTCAGAAAATTTTCGGAGGTGCCGGAATTATGCAATTACGAAATACGGAAGAAAACATATGTGAATTACAAAAGATGTACTTTTCACCGGAGGTAAGAGGTAAAAATCTAGGTTCGAAAATGATGGAGATCTGTCTTCAGAAAGCCCGTGAATTTGCCTATGAAAAATGCTATTTGGAAACCTTACCATATATGGATGGCGCTCGTAAACTCTATAAAAAGGTAGGATTTAGATCTTTAGACTCAGCCATGGGAGATACCGGTCATTATAGCTGTACTATGTGGATGTTGAAAACTTTATGATGACGATTACAGACTTAAAAAATAAATTTCAAAAAGAACTTCTTTCGCTCTATCTAAAAGAGGAGATTACTACTTTTTTCTATTTATTAACAGAGCACAGACTTGGATTAAAACGATTGGATATAGCTTTAGATCCTAATGCAACCATTTCAACTATAAATGAACAGTTTTTTTTGACCAACGTAGGAAAGCTCAAAAAAGAAATACCGATACAATATATTATAGGAGAAACAGAATTTTTCGGACTACGTTCTATGTAGATAAGGATGTTTTGATTCCCAGACCGGAAACGGAGGAACTGGTGGAATGGGTTATAGAAAAAACAAAAGAGGCAAGAATAAAGAATAAAGACAATCCTGATAGCAATCGAGAGCTCCAGATCATTGACATTGGAACAGGTAGTGGTTGCATTGCAATTGCTTTTACTAAAAATATTCCAAATGTCAAAGTTTGGGCATTGGATGTATCTGAAAAAGCTTTAGAAATAGCAAAAAAAATGCCACTCTCAATAAGGTAGATATTGAATTTTTACAATTAGATATTCTTAAAAAAGATTCTTTACAAAAGGTCATTAAGAATAAGGTGAAGCGATCTGCGGATAAAAATAAGGTTACTTCTTCGCTCTCAATTACTAGTAGGACTCCTCCTAATAACAGACTAAAATTCGACATTATTGTAAGTAATCCACCGTACGTGAGAGAATTAGAAAAACAAGAAATAAAAAACAATGTATTACAAAATGAACCTAACTTGGCATTATTTGTAAAAGATGAGAATCCGTTAGTTTTTTTCGATAAGATTGCAGATTTCGCGAAAGAAAATCTGACACCAAATGGAGAATTATATTTTGAAATTAATCAATATCTCGGAACAGAAACTGCTGAATTACTGCAAAAAAAAGGATTTCAGAATATTGAATTACGAAAGGATCTTTTTGGGAATGATAGAATGATTTTTAGTAGTTTTGCTTCATGCGAATAGATATCATTACCGTTTCGCCGGAATTAATTAGCAGCCCGTTTGAACATTCTATCATCAAACGGGCCATGGACAAGGGCTTGGTCGAAGTGCACTTTCACGATCTTAGAGAATATGCACTCAATAAATATGGCAAAATTGATGATTATCAATTTGGCGGTGGCGCAGGAATGGTTTTAATGATCGAACCTATTGATAAATGTATTTCTGAATTACAGTCGCAACGTTCTTATGACCAAATTATTTATATGACGCCTGACGCCAAAACGCTGAATCAGCAAATGGCGAATAAGTTATCTTCGGCTAAAAATTTAATCATCTTAACCGGGCATTATAAAGGAGTAGATCAACGCGTACGTGATAAATTTATTACGCAGGAAGTATCCATTGGAGACTACGTATTATCGGGTGGTGAGTTGGCAGCAGCAGTTTTGAGTGATGCCATTATCAGACTAATACCGGGTGTTCTTGGGGATGAAACATCGGCTTTGACAGATTCTTTTCAGGATCAATTATTGGCCCCTCCTGTTTATACGAGGCCTGCTAACTACGAAAATATGGAAGTGCCAGAAATCCTCCTATCTGGAAACTTTCCTAAAATTGAACAGTGGCGCCATGATAAAGCAGTAGAGAGAACCAAAAATATTAGACCAGACTTACTTGATGATTAGAACTGTTCCAGCAATTACTGATATAAAGAACATAAAATGGCTTGGGGTCGGACTATCAGTTGTTGGTGGTAAACACCAACAATGGATGACTCTAAATTATTATTTCATAATCATTTTTTTTATTTTTCACTTATCTGGGTTTTCTCAAATTGACAGTATACAGGTAGCCACAAGTAAACCTGAAAAAACATTTCTTAAGCAATCTATCGTACCACTGTCACTGATTGGAGCCGGATTAATTGTTAATTACTCTAACGGAATCCTTGGAAAGGAAAACTTACAGGAAAATATTCACAATCGATATCCCGATTTTTCGACCCAAGTGGATGATTACATACAATTTGCACCGGCTGTAATGATGTATGCAGCAGATATTTTTAAAGTACCAAGTAAAAATGATGCGTTCACACAAACAAAATATTTACTCATCGCAGCTATAGCAAACACAATTGTAGTGCAAAGTATGAAGAGAATAACTAATGAAACAAGACCAAATGGTTCTGAATATAGTTTTCCATCCGGACATACTTCAAACGCATTTGTAATGGCTACAGTGTTATTTCACGAATTCAAAGAGACCAAGCCTGCATTGGCTTATAGTGGGTTTGCTTTTGCCACAGCTACTGGTGTACTAAGAGTTTTAAATAATGCACATTGGGTCCGGATGTACTTGTTGGAGCTGGGATAGGGATAATTATAACTGATTTGGTATATCGATTTGAGCCACTAAAAAACTGGAATCCATTTAAGGATAAAAAAGTAAATGCCTTCATTAGCCCAACCTATTTAGATAATACATTCGGCTTGTATGCCAATGTTCAATTTTAAAGGAACTTAAGCCATGAAAAATCATATTAAAATATTTAAAAAAGATATATTTAATCTAAAAGTTTTTTATAAATTTGCAAACTCAAAATTAACCTCTGACGAAAATCGTGTATGTTGATTTATGAAAAACCATTTTAAATAAAAACAATGGATAATCTAGTAAAATTTGTTCAAGACGAATTTGTTTCAAAAAATGATATTCCTGAATTTTCAGCAGGAGATACAATTACTGTATACTATGAAATTCGAGAAGGAAAAAAAACACGTACCCAGTTTTTTAAAGGTGTTGTTATTCAAAGACGTGGCAGTGGAAGTTCAGAAACTTTTACAATAAGAAAAATGTCTGGTACCATTGGGGTAGAAAGAATATTTCCCATCAATTACCAGCAATACAAAAAATTGAAATCAACAAAAAAGGTAAAGTAAGAAGAGCAAGAATATTTTACTTTAAAAATCTTACAGGTAAAAAAGCACAAATTAAAGAAAAAAGAGTTTAAACTTTTTTCTTCTAAAAATAGAAATCCCGTTACCATTGTAATGGGATTTTTTTTGCAATATAATATTTTTCAATAGCTCTTTATAAACAATTGTTAATAAGACCTGTTTATAACATGTTCGTAAATAAGCGGTTATAATAATGAACTAATTCAAAGCAACTTCTAAATTTGTGAATGTCTATATTTTTTATTGGAACGCCCCCTAGTAGTTATGAAAATGTTTCAATAAAATAATTTTAGATTATATGGAACTTTGTTCGATATATGTTTTTTAAAATTATTTCAATCTGTTAAGTAATTAGCATATTATTTATTGAAATATTTATCTTAAAAAACAAAAATAGATTTGGTAGATATAACGAAGTTACTATCGTTTATTCACCAAATTAAAGAAAGCGCCTAAGCAATATTACTTATTGTTGGCCTTTTTAAGCCATATTATAGTTTCGACTTTTTATGGCTTTTTTTTATGTCCTCGATCTAAGGTTGATTCTATAAAATTTAGCCTTCGATTTATGTATCAAAGATTACCTTATTTAACGCGTCAAAACTGCCGTAACTTTAAGAACGTTTAGTATATTTGCTGGAATTTTAAAAACCTCAAAAAATGAATAGAATGAAAGTTGCTAACCCGATAGTAGAATTGGATGGAGATGAAATGACAAGAATCATTTGGAGCTTTATCAAAGACCAGTTAATTCTTCCTTATTTAGACCTGGAAATTAAATATTATGAACTGGGTATTGAATATCGTGATGACGCTAATGATCAAGTTACTATTGACGCTGCAGAGGCTATTAAAAAATACAATGTTGGTATCAAATGTGCTACTATAACACCGGATGAAGCAAGAGTAAAAGAATTTAATTTAACTCAGATGTGGCGTTCTCCTAATGGTACCATAAGAAATATAGTAGGAGGAACAATTTTTAGAGAACCAATTATCATGAAAAATGTACCACGCTATGTGCAAGGCTGGACGAAACCAATTTGCATTGGTCGTCACGCCTTTGGTGATCAGTACAAAGCAACCGATATTGTTACTAAAGGTAAAGGGAAACTCACGATGACCTTTGCACCTGAAGATGGTAGTGAGGTACAAACTTTCGAAATATATAATTTTGAAGAAAACGGGGTTGCTATGGCAATGTATAATATAGACTCATCAATTTATGGATTTGCCAGATCCAGCTTCACACAGGCATTAAAGAAAGGATGGCCTTTGTATTTGAGTACAAAAAATACGATCTTAAAAGCTTATGACGGTCGATTTAAGGACATTTTCGAAGAAGTGTTTCAAGCTGAGTTCAAAGATAAATTTGCCGAGGCTGGCATAACTTATGAACACAGATTAATTGACGATATGGTTGCTGCAGTAATGAAATGGGAAGGTGGATTTGTATGGGCATGTAAAAATTATGACGGCGATGTTCAATCAGATACAGTGGCACAGGGATTTGGATCCTTAGGATTAATGACATCGGTTTTGGTTACACCTGATGGCAAGACCTTAGAAGCTGAAGCTGCTCATGGTACTGTTACAAGACATTTCAGACAACACCAACTTGGCAATGAAACTTCTACAAATCCTTTAGCTTCCATTTTTGCATGGACCAGGGGATTAGAACACAGAGGTAAACTGGATAACAATCAAGAACTGATTAATTTTTGTCATACTTTAGAAAAAGTTTGTATTGATACTGTTGAAGGTGGTAAAATGACCAAAGATCTGGCTCTATTGATCCACAAAGATAAAATGACAGAAAATGACTATTTGAATACCCAAGACTTTTTAGAGGCCTTAAAACTAAATTTAGACAAAGCTCTGGCTTGATCTATTACCTATCATTAATAAAACTCCAATAAAAGCTAAATAATTATTAGTTTTATTGGAGTTTTTTATTGTCAAATCTAATAATTACCTTCGTTTCTTAATCGAATTTATTAGGATGGGAAATTCCGAAAATAAAAAAAAGAAAATCGAAAAAGAAGACGTCCTTCAAAGTACTTCTTCCAGATCACTGTTTAACAAGGGAATGAAATATTTGGCTATCGCATTACCCCTGCTCTTTATTTCTCCCATTCTAATTACCATGGGCTTTAAAGCAATTGCTAAAGACGATAATTATTTATTGTTGATCATTGGCTGTGTACTAGCCATTTTTACAATAGCATTGGTTACGCAGGCATTTCGAATTATATTAAAAGCACTTTTTAGTAAATGAAAAAAAGTTCGTTCTTAACGCGTCTAACGAACTGGGAACATTGGCCTACTTTTATGTTTTATGCGCCATTGGTTCCTTTTTATATTTATAAAATAATAAAAGCAAAAAACCCTCTTTACTTTTTGGTTACCAATCCGTCCATTTTGTATTCGGGAATTGGAAGTGAATCAAAATTTAAAACACTCGCATTGGTTCCACAGAAGCACAGACCCAATAGTGTATTAATAACAGAAAACACATCTTTTACATATCTGTTGATACAGCTAAAAGAATTAAATCTTACCTATCCATTGATAGTGAAACCCGACATAGGGTTCCGGGGGTATCTGGTGAAAAAAATTGATAATGAACAGGAGCTTAAAAACTATTTTTTAAAAGTAAATATTCCAATCATCATCCAGGAATTTATTGATTATAAGAATGAAATTGGCGTGTTTTACTATAGGATTCCAGGAGAGAAAAAAGGCAAAATTACTTCCATTACCATTAAAAAATATCCTTCCGTAACAGGTAATGGGGAAAACACATTATCAGAATTAATACTCGCTGATGATAAGGTTTTTCTATATTATGATCTCTTAAACAACTTACATAAGCAAAAAATGGATGAAATTCCTCTCAAAAACAGAACGATGATATTGAGCGAAATTGGAAATCATTCAAAAGGAACGCAATTTTTAACTGGTAATCATCTTATCAGCAATTCTTTAGAATCTGTTTTTGATAAATTGAATCATCAAATTGAAGGGTGGTATTATGGCAGAATTGACCTGAAATATAAAAGCTGGGAGGAATTGCTGGAAGATAAAAACTTTAAAATTGTTGAAATTAACGGGGTCATGTCGGAACCCACACATATCTATGATGCAACCTCCGGAGCAACCTTTTTTGATGCTGTTAAGACGATTAAAGACAATTGGAAAATTATGGATAAAATTGCTCTTGCAAATCATCTGAAATACAATGCTGCATATCCTAAATTACGGCCTTTTGTAAAGAACATGATGGGTTTGCATAAACATGCTAAACAACTTAAAAAGTTAAACAAAGACTAAAAATTTAACTTATTCTCACCATTCGTTAGTTTAAAGGGATTTTATCTTCTACCCAATTAAAACTTTTATCAACAAATTTAGGCGATTTGAAACGATAGCCAAAAAATACATTAAATACACCTCTTGAACTATCAAATTTGATGACTGAATATTTATCCTGTGTAGTACCAGACAATTTATAAGAAATCCCTCCATAAAAAAATTCTGAACTATAACCAAAAGCTGCAAGTGTATTAACATCAAAGATAATAGCGCTGGTCCAATCTGAATTAGTATAGTCAATATCCTCCTCCAACAAATGATTGAAGGCAACTCCCATACCAGGTCCTGCGCTCAAATTAAAATACCAGTTTTTCCTGACAACAAATGTATAGAAATAAGAGGCCGATAGAATGAGATTGACGCTCTCCAGCTTCTGAATTGCGGATGCCCCGGACATTTTAAAATAATCATAACTAAAACTTGGAATAAAACTTCCCGCGCTCTTTCTTTGAATTTCACTCTGATTAGTGATCGACCTAAGAGAAAATTTATCATTGAATTTATAGCTTGTAATCCCTCTAACGGATATTGTTTTCATATCAGGAAGTATTATATAATCGACATTTTCAAATAAACCGGAATTACTATCAGAAATATCATCGATATAATATCCGACAATATTTGAATATTCCAATAATTGTACCCAATTTTTAATAAAAATGGTAAGCGCAATTTTAAAGGTCTTCGTACTTCCTTTTTTAGAAGAATCATCACTCGCTAAAAATTTTGGTGAAAATCCAAATTTTAAATTTAAAAATTTATGATTAATGCCAATGGTCATCCTTAAATTCGTATTGGGTCTAACTGACAAGTGGGACAGATCATTATCAAGTTCAAAGCTTTCAATATCATTATCCAAACCCAGCTTTAAATTTAATTTAGTTCTCATGCTTTCAAAATAAGAAGCATCGGAAAAGGAGGTATCTTCTTGAGAAAAGCAAAATAGAGGCATTGCAAAAATCAATATCAAAATTGGTCTAATCATTTAAAAGAATAATTAAAGTGAGTAAGATCATCCGGTATGTAGATTGGAATATCTAACCAAAGCCTTTTATTAACTTCTACAAGTTGTTTTTCTACTAATTAATACTAATAAATATTATTATTCTTTGACCTTTCCAGTTTTATAACTAAATAACCCACTAAATTTATCCCAAAAATCACCTCCTAATACAAAGAAACTTGAAATAAACAGGATGTCTGAAATTATATACCACCACAAAGGAAGTCCCTTAAAAAAGGGAAAATAAAACCCTAAATAAGGCTGTACTATTCCAATAATTACAGGGATACTAAACATGACCAACCCAACTCGATATCTGGTCAAACTTACCTCATCTGAGGGTGCAAAACGTTTTAAGAACCTAAGGATCTTTTCTTTAATAAATTCATAGCCCGGTTTACCCATTATGGCAACAGCAAGCAGCATAAATACTTCGGGTATTCCAAAGGCAAGCAATCCCGAAACAATGCTTTTTAATCCAACAGACCAGTCTGTACCTGTAACTAATGGAATGAGCAAGGGACTCATAAATCCCACTATTAGAATTACAGTGCCAAATATTATTCGGGAGTTAGTTGTACCGGGATTATTGGTTGTCATATTTTATTGTCCTGCTTGAATATCTTGTTTTTTTCTTCTAAAATTTAGGAAATGACCCACCGGGATAATAACTAAAAAGGAGATCGTCCAGGCTGCCGGACTAATAGTTGCAAATGGCAAGGAGAATAGAGCAGCGATAGGTTCCGGCAAAATTTGATATAGAATCGCTCTTTCCTCTTTTGCATCTATCTGATCTGATGTTAATTTATTTCTTCTTGCATAAACCCAATTATAAACACCAATAAATCCAGCAAGGGCCAAAAAAATACTTTCCATCTGTAAGGCAAGTGTCATTCCATCAAATTCCATATCAAATCGAACAAAGTACAGATATAACATTAAACAGATCATTTGAACAATTGCTAAGGTTGCATGCATTGGAGAACTTCTCACCAGATTTCCAAGCTGTTTATTGAACTGTATCCAATAAGTTATTATCATGATCAGGCCTACAGCAATTATAGCAAGTTGTATGATATTTTCGCTAAAAATTTGGAGAAGCGTATTATACTCCAATTCCGGATCACCCGGACGAGGAAGTATTAGAAAGGTCTGAAAAATCATTAAGGCATACAACACATTAATGACTATCTTCAAGCTATTAAGGATTCCAACTCCTCTCTCGATTTGAGCTTTAGTTTGCTCTATATTCCTAAATAATTTCATTTTAAGTCTATTTTCCCCAACCAATAACTACACTTGAAAATCGATTAGAAGTTCTGAAATAAAGTG
>PVMK01118284.1_pt1 | contig 85897 bp, 70 predicted proteins | sample 1853481 | NCBI WGS metagenome assembly PVMK01 (sample SAMN08533507, study PRJNA380276) | Marine sediment metagenome, whole genome shotgun sequencing project.
CAGTTGGCGCTACTGATGGCAAGTGCCACTGGCATACGCGTGGTCCGGGTGGCGCCAATTTTTAAGGATCTAATTCAACAATAAGATGATGAACAACAACAGGTTCTGGACGCGACTCAGGCAGAGAAAGAAGCAGCCGAAGAGCGGTGACCTTGATAAGATTGCTGTGAGGACAGAACGATCAGCCTGGCTTGCTGACGTCTACCTGCCAGGCGATTTGCGCACCGTCACCAGGGTCACAAACCTGCCGCAAAGAGCTTGTGGTCAGTCCGGCCGCTGCCAATCGACCGCATAGCCTTGCAATATCTTCTGCAGATCGTGCGACTCGAAGCATTTGTGCGTAGCGTTCGTCAGTGCCCCTGGCATGGGACCAGCCATCCTCCAGGGAACGCAGCAAGTCATTAAGTTTATACCGTTTTCTGTTTGTCCACACAAACAGGAATTCTTTGGAATAAAATAGTGCGGAGTCGTCTGACGGAGCCTGATCAATGAGTTTTTGAGCCGCTTGAGTCGCGGCGGGAAGTTGCTTCAGTTTGCGCTTGAAGGTATCGGCATCATGTTTTTGTTGGGCTCGCGCCAAAGCAAGGACAAGGCCCACCACACCATTTTTTGCCAGGACGCCATGCAATCGTTTATATCGACAATCGATATCCCGCCAGACGGCACCTTCCTGAGCATGAATGACAAGCCTTAATCGCCCGTCCGGCGACAGAACCCGCGAGACTTCGGAAACTGCTTGCTCTTCATCGGCGTATTCAAATCCATATTGGGACATAATCCCATCGAACTCATCATCCTTGAATGGCAGGTCCTCCAACCAGACATCGCCTTGAAACCGTACCTGCGGTAAACGACCTTCTGGATCAAGCGCCTGGGGCGGCGGTTTGATCCCTGCTGCATCCACTGCATCGATGTGTAGTTGTATCCGGCGCTCCCTTGCCCTCTCGGCACAAATCAAGGCAACGGCACCGTTGCCGGTGGCCAGGTCCAGTAATCGGTCACCCTGGTGAAACGTGTCAGTGAATTCGTGCCAAACCGGCTCGACCAGCAGATCCAGTTCAGGGCGCTTGGAACGGTTGGCAGTCGAGTCGAATTGCCAACGAGCAGTCCAGTGAGCTATTGACTCTGTGCTCCGGAAACCCATGCATCAGTATACCCCGGCTCAATTGATTATCTTTCAGGCGCGAATCAGGAGCCAAAAAAAAGATAGCTGTAGCAGAAATACCAAAGGCAGCAGCGATTCTTATCCCGCTAACCGCCGCCTGGCCAGTTCCCTGACATCCGAAACCGATTTAGCGCGGGCGATTGAAGAGTGCAATTCCCAAAAAAGCTGGTGCGAATCGTACTGAATGTAATCCATGTCAATGCTGGACATCGAGTCCGGATCATCCACCTCGAAAACACCCGGCGGGTAGGTTTCCAGGCGATTTAACTGCTGCCCGCCGCTCGACGAATGATCGACGAACCAGGCAACGAAGTCATGCGGTAATTCCCGGTTCAGCGGGTAACGCTGGCTGTCATCCGGCATGGCCAGTTCATTGACCAGCAATACCGTGTCGAAAGCCAGGTCGCGTTTGATTCCATATCGTTCGCCGGCAAACGCCGCAACCTGATCATAGAAAGCTTTCCAGCCGCCGGGCAGGAACCTGAACCGCATGAACGACCTTGCTGCCCAGGTAATGATGGGATACCTGTCCGGGGCGCTGTTGACTACATCCAGCAGTTCATGCAGAAACGCCAGGGCGGGAATGCTGTGCACCCATTGCAGGTAGCGCAGCACATACCTCAACACTGAGTAGCCATCAGCAACGGTGAAAAAGCCGTAGATGGCGTTCATTGCAGCCATTTCAGCCTCATTAAAACTAAAACAGGCGATGATGAAACCATTTTTGTCCACCCGGATCTGGTATTTCTCCATGTACTCCGGGTCCGCCATCGGACTGTTGGGTAGTAGTTGCGTCGGGTAAGCCTTGGTAGTGACGTCAGCATCAAAATAACGCTGCAGGTCCCGGTCGAAGGCTTCCGGTGTTATTCCCGGCAAGCCAGTCATGAGATCGGTGGAAAGCGGCAGGTTGGCATCCGCGAAAACCAGGGCCAGTTCGTCGTAGGTCTCGGTCTTGATATTCCGCCGATTGATTACTTCCAGGGTAGCTGCATCCGTCGTCTGAATGGAAATAATGCCCTGGCTGACAATGCCCCCGGAAGAAAAAGCCTTGATGATTTCCAATAGCCTGCGTGTCGTATTCTTGGTGTAATTTACTACCACTTCCTGGGGAAACCCATATTTTTTACGGGTTTTCACAATGAACTTTGACAGCTCTATATCGCGGTCGTACATGCCAAAATTAGCATCTGCAATCCAGATAACGCGTACCTGGCTACGGCCTATCCAGTCTATTTCCTGTTCGACGCGTTCGAGATCAAACTTGCGTACTTTCTGAAGTGTTGCCGAGCCCCAGTCACAAAAGGTGCAGCCAAAGGGGCAACCCCTATTGGACTCGATGATGGCTGCTTCTACCCGTCCGTCGTAGGAATCGAAAATTCCGGTCAGGTAAGGGGAGGACACGCTATCGGGTGCCTTGAGCCGTGTACGCTTTTCGGTAGTAAGCAGCGGCATATCAGCCTGCTGCCGATTCCGAAAGGTCAGCCCCGTCACGGCACTCAACCGCTCTGCATCGTATTGCACCTTCCCGGCCGGGCTACGCTGGACACATTGCAAGATTTCCACCACCGAAACCTCGCCCTCGCCATGTACCGCAATGTCCACCGAAGGGTTCTTATGCATGAAATCTGCGCATGCTTTAGGATATCCGGGTGTGCTGGGTCCACCGTGCAAAGTCAGACTGTTCCGGTCCCTGGCTTTGAGCATGTTGGAAATCTTAAGGTTGATATCCAGTGACCACAGGTAATTGGAAAATAACCAGATTCCCGTACCAAACTTCCGGTAAGGCCCCCTAAACAATTCCTTCGGTGTAAGAAAGGAGATAGGTAAAAGCTGAAATCTTTTAAGCAGCGCGCCATCGTCGAAATCCGCAATTGCTGCAGCAATCATTCCCAACGCGAGCGGATAATGGTTTTCCATGTGCGGCGTGAAATAAATGGGTATCCGACCGTCTGGCTCGATATCCTGCCAGCGTGGCCCGTTGCCGCTTAAAGCAAAATCAGACGCTGACAGCGTTTTCCGCGGTGCTTGGCTGACCAGCATTTGGGGCCGGTCCAGAGTCGAATACAGCAGGCCCTGGTCGTGAAGCCACTGGATACCCCGGCCGCAGCCATCAGGAGTTTCGAGCAGGCCTTTTGCTGCCAGAACGTCACTGATCGATTTTTCTTCGCGAAAAGCAAACAGAAGCAGTTGCAAGCGTAGGTCCGGGTACAGGTACTTGCGCGTTGTCGTGCTCCACACCCGAAGTGCCGAGTCGTGGGGCTGTAGTGCAACATTAGTTCCGATTCGCAAACGGTAAGCCGGGTCGAGCTTCATCAAGGTGGTGCAATCTTCCAGCCGCTGAATGGGATGCGGTTGTTCTGGCAGTTGTGTACTGCCAGCCTTAGACGAGATCAGTACACCTGTGCGGGAAAATGCCTTGATCCGGTTGACAAGCGAATGGGCGACCGGCGTGGAGCTCAAAAACTGTCGGCTTGGCCCATGCTGTAGCTCCTGGACAACATCCACAATTCTCGCTTCAGTCGAAAAAAGTGTCAGCAGAATCAGATCAAATTCCAACAATTTTGCTGGCCGAAAACCGGAGATCTGACCAACCATGATCTCACCCTCACGATGAAAGATCGAGATTCCTGGGATTCAGCACTAAAAACTGTTGATTCAAATCGAATTTCACTTCATGCGTCAGGCCAAACAAAACGATGGTTTCACGTGGACGGGAAGTATAAACCACTTTTTTCAGAAAGCAGAAAAGTGTCAGTCACTTTGTGCCTGACTGGCATTACTCTATCATCTAGCAGATGATTTACAGCTGAAATTAGTGGTGACTGAGTAAAGGTACTCTCATGCAGCTTCCAAAACCGGATTCAAGTCAAGTTATACCTGACACTGCGGCTAGCAGTATTCGAACTGCCAGGGACGCATTGGCTTCATTGCTTGTCGGAGCGTTACTGCTTTTCTTGATCCTGGCCATACAAAAAGGGGAAAACCCATTCGAAAAAAAGTCTGAAGCCTTAAGCTACCCGGCGCAGGACTTGCGAATAACTCGGGGCACCCAGATTTCTGGCCCAACCGGCCCTTCAATTATGCCCGACAAGGGTGGACGTTCCGCTCTGGTTATTCCAATCGAGTCGTTACCGGCAGCAAACGTTTCGTCTATCGAAATAGATTTCGTTCGCATCCCCGGAGATTCTGATATACAGCTGACGTGGCGCGCCGCCGGAAAAGCTGTTTCTTCCATCAAGATTGAGCATCATGGTCAGGGCGTCGTCCGGGTTTTCATGGAGAGGATTGACGGTTGGGAGGGGGAAATCAAATTGCTGGGTATCACGGTACAAAGCAATAAAACAGAACCATGGCAGCTCAGTAGAGTTAGCCTGATACCCAGTGGATGGGCTGCTGACTACATCTTGTGGTTCAACAGCTTGCAGGAATTTACGCCTTGGACTCCCGGTTCTATTAACTGGTATAGAGGCACCAGCCGAGTCGAATCTTCCGCGCTACCCATACCGATTTTTATTGGCTGGCTGGTCATAAGTTTGCTCACGTACATTGTCATTTTCCTGATCAGCAAGCGCAAACGGCCCATAAACCTGGCCACCTGCGGGATTATGGTGTTATTGGTATGGATGGTCACGGATTCATTGTGGCAGTTGCGGCTGGGAGCACGGGCTCTGGAAACATACGATCGATATTTCCACCTAAGCCAGGCCGAAAAGGAACTCCGCACGGATAATTGGCTGCTGGTTTATTTTGCCGCCCGGGTAAAAAGCCAAATATTGGACAATTCAACTCGAGTCTTCATAGACAGCAAAAGTGGCTTCCTGGGCATGAGAACGGCTTACCACCTCTATCCGAAGAATGTCTACTGGGAGCTGAAAAGTCCGGGACTTCCTCCCCCTGATAGAATCCGTGATGGTGATCTTGTTGCATTGGTAGATGAAAGTGAAATTGTTTTCGACCCTCTGACCGATACCCTGCGTTACAACGGCGACAAACAACTGTCAGTGCAAAAATTGTTGGAAACTCGGGCTGGAAGGCTTTTTCGTGTTCGCCAAACAGACGTAACTCGTAAATGATTTTATTCGCGATTCTATTACTGTGGCTTCCCTGGTCGGCTTGCCTTGCAGCCTTTATCCCAATGGGGGCCCCCGGCCGCACTTCACTTGTCGCCGGATATGGCATGCTTACCGGTTTGCTAATGATCCCGGTAATTATGCGGGCGTTGAGTTATTTGGGCCTGGGGCTTTCTTTCGGTTCAATAGCACTTACAGCCCTGCTGGTACCGGCCACTCTGGTATACATCGCCAATAAACGAAAACCAGGGCACCAGGTCACGAAAGCAGTTAACGACGCGGCAAATTTTGGTTTCACTCTGGCCAATCTCTTGATCGCAGTCATTATTATTCTGATTGTCATACGCACAGGCAGCTTAATTCTCGAGGTTTTTTCCCGGCCATTGTTTCCCTGGGATGCCACCGCGCACTGGGCAACCAAGGCCAAAGTCTGGTTTGAATACAGAGACATCCTGCCTTTTGTAGATCGCGGGCTTTGGCTGGAATCAGACAGTTCTTTCACATTCACGGATAGACACCCCGGCTATCCAAAAACCATTCCACTCCTTCAGACCTGGATGTGCCTGGCGCTAGGCCGCTGGAATGAATCAGTTATGAATATTCCATGGCTGATGTGTTACTTCGCTATCGGATTGATCTTCTACGGCCAATTACGATTTTCTCGGTCGGACCGACTGACTGCACTTGCGATGACTTACATGCTGCTGTCAATGCCATTGCTCAATACGCATACTGCACTTGCCGGTTATGCCGACTTGTTTATGGCTGCAAGCTTCGGTGCCGCCGTAATGGCATTTTATCACTGGTCGACAAGCCGGGAGCCCTGGCAGGGACTGCTGGCGGCAACTTTCGCAATAGCTTGCCTGTTGATCAAAAATGAAGGCCTGTTCTGGCTAATGTCTCTGCTACCCGGCCTTGCATTCTGCCTATTCTCCTACCGCCGTGCTACGACGATTATTGCCGTGGGCATGATAACGGCGGTGGGCCTGCTTTTTGTATTTCCATCGGCCCAATCGATCGCCGGACATACAGTTCTTCGATTGAAACTGGGCTTCTATCCCGAAGGCATTGGTCACATGCTCACCACGCTATTCTTTTGGGACAATTGGCACCTGCTTCCCCATCTTTTCCTGGCATTGTTACCTTTGTGCTTTTTCTATTCGTCCCTGGCGCGACATCGTTTGGCCCCGGTTACCGCAGTGATTGCCACCTCGCTGGGCCTGTTTATATTCCTTTACCTGTTTACCAAGGAAAGCTTTGGTGTGGTGAATCAAACTTCTATCAACAGGCTTGCCCTGCACCTGGTACCGGCTATCGCTTTCGTAACAGGAATTGCGTGGATAATATTGCAACAGCAGTTTATTGCCAGGCCCGGTCAATCCGAGGATGCGAAGTAAAGTGCAGGGAAACGAAGATGCGGGATTGATATGCCATTCAGTACTGCTGCCTCGAATCAGTTGTAGATTTTGTCGCGGTCTACCTGCAGTTTGATCTTTTTCAGTACACGATCTGTATTTTCGGATGTATCTGTTTTGCTGTGGAAGGTGCGCTTGTTATCGAAAATCAACCAGTCTCCCTTGTGAAACAGGAACTGGTTCCACTCACTCACTTCCTGTGCAGCTTTTAAAACCTGCTCCAGGCCGCCAAGGTAGTCATCCTCAAGATCATACTCTGCGATACAGTGTTTTGAATCGGGATAGCAGTAGCGTACATGTGACCGCTCTTTGCTGCCTTCATTGACGCGACTCAGTATCGGCTGCATTTGCATGCCGCCATCTCCATCAGCGGGGATCAGGATAAACGGATACTTTTCCTCGAGGAGTTGGTGATAGAACTCCGGGGTGCGTTCCTTGATCAATTCCTCGACAGCCCAGACCGGTGCGATTCGGGAATATACGTCCATTGATTGATCTTCTTTCTTGCACTGGAGTGTTATCAAATCGTTCGGATGGATCCAGTGTGGGCTGTCTGTGTGTGGTAGATTTTCAAATATTTCAGGGCTGAGCCCGGAATTTGGTCGTGGTCTGATCTCACGAACTACCGAAGGGATTTTGCTGTTATGCGGTACAGGTTTTCCCAGCATGCAGGCCAGCGCAACTGATAAGCGGTTATTTACGTCAAAGGGCAAACCTTTGACCACAACATAACCGCTTTCGCCAAGATGATGCCAGATGCCATCGATGAGCTTGAGCCAATGCTCCGATTCCAGCTTCAGTTTATCGATGAGGTAACGTTGTATATTGGAAGAGAAGAACTGATCCTGAGCATATTCCGGTAAAGTAGCCAGGATTTTGTTCGTTTGCGATACCGCATCGCCGTTTTTAAATTTAATAACTGGCGGCATTGGTCGGGTTTGTGTATGGGTGCTGGTACGGAAACATGATCAAGAATATATCTTTTATAAGTGAAAAGTTCAAAACGAGGACCCATGAATTTTGAAAATGAGAAACTGTTGGTAATAGCGCCACACCCTGACGACGAAGTGCTGGGATGCCATGGACTGATGGACCGCGTTAGTCGATCTGGCGGAGAAGTTTATGTGCAGATCATGACCGTCGGTGGTTATCGAAGATCAGACGGGGTTTTTGTCGACCGTGACTGCTGGAAACAGGAATTCAGGAATGCCTGCGAAATGTAGCAGGTATCCGGGTCGGATATTATGTTGGATGAGCCTGAATTCAAATCACTGGATCACTTACGTGTTTCGGAAATTATTCAGTATATTGAGCATGATAGCCCGATTTCCGTCCATAAACTGCAACCGACAATCGTCGCGGTTCCGACCCTTTTTTCGACTCACCAGGATCATGTCTTGAGCTACAAGGCAGCAATTACGGCATTGCGCACAAATCCCATAAAGGGCCGGGTGCAGCCCAAGATGATTCTTTCCTATGAAGCGCCCGAGTACAACCTGTGGTCACCTTACGTGGAAATGGGTAGCTTTACTCCAAACTTGTTTTTGCCGATGTCGGTGCGACAACTGGCTGACAAGTGCAGCGCGCTGGAGGCCTACCAGAGCCAGGTCAAGGAAGGCAGGAGAGGGCTGAGGGCGATAGAAATACAGGCCAGCATGCGGGGGTACCAGTCCGGACATGAGTATGCTGAAGCGTTCAATCTCCAGAAAATGGTTTTTTAGCGACGCTTAACGAGCAATGCCTGATTCTACCCATGTTTACCAGGTAGCGGAATGCACGGCCGGAGATTTGGTCGAGTTTAAGGGCGTATTCGAGCTGTCTGTCGGTAAAACCAAGCCGATGACCTATTTCGAATATAACCAGGGGGACTCTCCCCTTGGATCTCCTGTCCGGTTCAAAGTGGTCAAAGGCGGGCAGATGGTGGGTTCACATACCATCCGTCCGTTATTGCTGGAAATCGATGGGCAAGCCGTGAAGGCTGGGCTGACTATGGATTCGTTCATTCATCCACAGCACAGAAAACAAGGCCTGTTTACGCGGCTGGTGAAGGCTACCAGCCAGGCTGCAAGGGATCGCGGCTGGGAGGTGATCCTGGGTTTTGCCAACAGGAATTCCATCAATATATACAAGAACCGCCTCGGACATGCCGAGCCGGGCAGATTGCAGTGCCATGTCCTGGAAGCGCCACTTCACGTTACGCAATCACTGTCATTCGATATTGAGGTTAAGCGCTTGCCGGATTCGGCTGAGGCTATATTGCGCCAGGACAAAAGCAGGGAAGGCTTTCGTGTCAGTGTGCTGAAAAACCTGCCCTATCTTGAATGGCGATACATGCAGAGTCCCGAGTCCCTGTACCAGGTGTTAAGCAATGGCGAAGCGTATTTCTGTATCCTCAAAGATTATGGGAATGAGGTACAAATCGTGGATTTCTTTTATACCGACAAAGTCTACCTGCCGCGATTGCTGGCAAATTGTATTGAATACGCGAACAGTAACAGAAAGTCGCTTTCCTTCTGGTTGCCCGGCGGCCACCGCTTGCTTGGTCACTGCTTGACTATTAAGCATCACACGGCGAATGCGCCCCAACATTTGCACTTGGCGACCGGCAGAGCGATGTATTCTGGCGCGTTGTGCGAACTGGCAAACTGGTATTACGTGATGGGTGACTCGGATGTTTTCTAGGCGTCGACGAAGCAAGATCATGCTCTTTTATTGCGCTGAAAAATCCGGCCAATAAATACGAGCGAATGAACCAATATTGCCTTGGGTCCACGACGCTTCGGCGCATGGCTCATTCCCCAAATGGCATCCCGGCTCAATCCCCATTTGTTCTTGAAGTAGTTGATCATGGACTCCAGTGCGGCGGCGTCGAACCTGAAGTGATTGTACAAGGCGGCAAACTCGCCTGAGTCCGAACTGCCATGACCAAATGTACAGCCTGGTATCAACGCGAATTGCCACTTGCCCAGTGCCTTATGGGCCAGGTAGAAATCCATGTGTTCCCTGAAGGCTACAATGGCTTCATCCCATTTGACATCTTCAAACACTTCTGTTCTGAACAACGCAAAGTTACCGACCATCTCATAGGTGTGGTAAGGAGTACCGGCCGGCGATCGCCTGGCTTTTCTGTGTGGGCCAAAGCCGACATCGAGAACAATAAACGACCCGAATTTGTAAAGGTTCCCGGCACTGGAGTAGAACTTGCCAGCAGTTTTCTCCAGCGCGGTGACGGCGCCCAACTGCGGGCACGATTCGAGAACCTCGAGCATTGTCGATATGTCGCTATCCAGGTACGTGTCGCCGTCCAACAGCAGGAAGTAGGGTGTTGTACAGGCCTCAACCATGCGGTTTCTGCCATAGGAAATACCAGAGCGGAAGGGCAGTTCCAACACCCTGAGCGGCAGCCTGTTTTCAAACCGCCGGTAAAGCGCCAGACGTGTTTCATCCATGTGGCTGTCATCCGCGACAAGCACCTGCGCGAATCCCCGTCCTACCAGTGACTCCATCGCGCGCTCGAGTTCGGTGACTCGAATAAAAGTCTTGATACCGACGGTGATGCCGTTCATGTCAGTGAAGCCAGGTACTCGTGCATTTTCGCCAGCTGCTTTTCCTGTTCAAACATCGCCCTGGCCTGTTCGGCGGCGGCTTTCCCATAGCGCATTCTCAGCTCCGGGTCAGTCGCCAGTTCACGGATGGCTGCAGCCATCGCTGTCTGGTCACCAACGGGTACCAATTGGCCCGTACGGCCATGCTCGATAAGTTCTGAGGGCCCGCTAAGACAGTTGGTGGCTACAGCCGGTATTCCCAGAACCTGGGCCTCGATCAGGGCATTGGGCAGCCCTTCCGATTCGCTGGCGAGTACGAAGATATCGGCATTGACCATCTCTGCATAGGGATTTTGTAAAAAACCGGCAAACACCACCCGCTCACCGATCCCAAGATCCCCGGCGAGCTTCTTCAGCTCGTCACCTTGTGATCCTGAGCCGCAAACCACGAAAAACAGATCAAGACCAGACCTTACCAACCCGGCAACAGCATGCAATGCCATCGCGATACCTTTTTCGGGTTCCAGCCTGGCAACGCTGATCAGGGAAATACTGCCAGGCCTGGTATTACTGTAGACCGGGGAGTCGAGCGACAGTCGAGTAATCATTTCAAGGTTTACGGAATTGTATATCACCTGGAGTTTTTTCCCGGCAGCCGGGGGCAAGCTGGAGCGTGCCGTCTCTGGACCCAAAGGAGTTGGTCAACAGGGCACTGGCGCGATGAAACACAAGGTACTGCAAAACCTTCTTCACTATGCGTTTTACAAATTCCGGCTCGGTAATACCCAGTTGTAACGGATCTATGTCTATCTGCGCTATCCAGAATGGAAACTTATTCAGGGTGAAGGTCGCCAGCAGTGTAAGATAATTTGTTGTCGACAGAGAGCTAAGCAGCATATCGTAGCTGCCCGATTTGGCCAGCCTGCGAATCCGCCAGATTGCCCTGAGATTATCGAGCATGTGCTGTTTTCCGAGGTCGTGGATGGTGACATCTTCGGCTACCGGGTAGTCAACGATCACGCGCATCAAGGCGATATCCACTTTAAACAATTGCCGGTCAAGCAGGTTGGCAATGTTGGACGCATCACGCTCGGCCCCGCCCCTGCTGAGCGTCGTGCAGATAATCAGCAGGCGGGTCCTGGGGGACTCATCGTCTTGTGCAGGCACCGTCACGTGCTTTCATCCACCACTTGCTCGAACAACAGGCGATAGTTATTTACCATGATTCGGGCATCAAATTTATTCTCAGCCAGAGCCCTGGCACTCTTCCCCATTTGTTCAATAAGGGCTGGATTCTCTGCCAGTTCTCTGATCGCCTCGGCGAAACTTTCAACATTGTCGAGTTCACAGAGCCTGCCGGTTTTCCTGTCAATGACTGCTTCCGGCATCGAAGACGCGTCTGAGGTAACAGCGGGCAGACCGCATGCTGCAGCTTCTATAATCGCCAGCGGAAGGCCCTCCATTCTGGAGGGAAACAGCAGCAGGTCAGCGTCCAGGTAGGCAGATCGCATCTGTTCCCGGTCCAGTTTCCCCAGGCATCTGGCGTTGGGAATATCATCCAGCACGCTGTGTGTACGAAGGCCTTTGGTGTAGTTGAGCTGGAAGCCATCGCCGAGCGATCGCATGATATCGGGGATCATATCGACACCTTTGCGGACAATGAGATTGCCGACAAAAAGCAGCTTCAGTGGTTTGCCGGCGCCAGGTGGGCGCCTACCGCCTGTTGGGTGAAAAAAATCGAGCTCCGTTCCATTGTAGATCGTCCGTACCCTTGTACCAGGTGAGAAGCCAAGTATTTGTTGGCGAGTGAAATCTGATACCGAGACGGTGACGGCAGCCTTCTTGTAACTATAATCCACAAATCGGCGCACCATTTTCTCGTGGAAGAAATTCTGGCGTGTGGTCCGGTAAGGGCGTAGCTTGCTGTCAGCAGTAAACAAGTGCTCTATCGCAACCAGTGGGATGCCTGGGCGATAAAAAGCAAGACCGTGCCAGCTGTGGGTTGCGATGAGATTCGTCGATGGCGGTGGGGCCGTCCGGCGCGCCAGCCGTGGAAAGTATTGAAATGAATGAGGCGCCCGATAGCGTACCGAGTGCCACCCCAGTTTATTGAGTCCTTCACTGATTGAATCGGTGAGAACATCAGCGCCGCCGCCGCATTCAATCAATGGCAACCAGACATTCACAATGAAGGTGTGTCACTCACTGCAAGCGCCAACTGTCCAGCGGACGGTCGAGCAGCGACTCAAGAATATCAACTTCAACTTTCAATGATTCATAGAGTTCCAGTTGGAACTCCCCTCTGATCTCGGGGTGGGTATGGGGCGACGTGTTGGCCAGCCGCAACATGCGTAAAGGATGGAAGCCGAGCCTATCGAAGAGTGGTGCAAGGGCGCGAACATGTGGATGGTTAACAAACTTACCCCAACTGATGAGTCTGGCAATCCGGAGCGAACGACTGCGTTTGCCTGGATTGACAATGGTATTTGAGGCCTGGGGTTGATAATCCACACCCAAAAACCCTGTTGCCCTTCGATGATATGCTTCATGGTCTCTTTCCAGGTCATCAAGCAGTAAGATTAACAGCTGTTCCTTGGGTACCTGTTTAACAATCCTGGCCGTCTGCTGGCCGATGGCGCACATGTTCCGATACTGTAACCTGCTTTCCATTCCGGCAATCTGTGGAGGTATTCGCTGGCCTTGCGCCCGAACGCCCTGGGCTCGCCATGCTTCTTCGAGATTCTTGATGTCTTCTAAACCATTGTAAAGCAGGTTGGCATGCCAGGAGCGGACCAGCTCAACGGGATTACGCAGTAATATGATAATTTTTATATCCGGGTTATGCCGAAGTAACCGATCAATGGCGCGATTGGAGTTGATATAGTGGACAGACGCTTCACCTCGGATGGTGCCTTCCGGAGCCGCGTCAAATATTTGTAGGTATTCGCTTTCTTCGGTAATGTAGTGTGGGCTGTAAAGGTCATCGGCGAAATAATGCGGTTCTTTGGGTTTCGCCATAAAGATTTGGGGTTGTTGGCAAAAATATTCGTACAAGGCCGTGGTGCCGCATTTTGCTGCACCGACGATGACAAAATCCGGCGGAAGGTGTTGATCGTGCATTTCGACAGCTTATTTCGAAATTTATTTCGGGGTCCAGGCCCCCACATCATATAGCGCGAAAAACATGAGTCAACCCAATAGTTCCCCGGGCCTTGATTAGCTATGGCAAAAGCAAAGAAAAGGTTGCTGTCTGCAGTAAGGTCTCTTCGTTCACCCTCTTGGTATGCCCTCGGGAATTTCCTGGTTTTTCTCATTGTCCTCGCAATGCTCTGCTGTGCTTCGTCCATCTGGCGATTTACGCCGGACAGCGGCATATATGTTGGCACCGCGTTCGAGATGATCGAGAATCAGCGTTATTGGTTTAATTACAATCCCAACCTCGTGTACTATCCGGGCACCTCGTTTATGCTGGCGCTGATATTGGCGCTTCCCGGTGATGACTTCCTTTCCCTGAATATTTACCTGGCCTTACAGGCAGCTGTTATTTTTTTCCTTTTCAGCAGGTATTATCGGCCTGCCAACTACGGTCTTGCGGCCACGTTTGGGCTGGTATTGTTCGCGAGCAATGGCTTGATGCTCGCACACGCATTCATAGCGCATTCGGACGGCCTTTTTTTTGCTGCTGGTTCTGTCCGCCTTTCTTGCGTGGCGTCGATGCCTGGCAACTCAGGACAGTCGTTTCAGGTATCTGACCCTTTTCATAGTCGCGTTTGCCTCACTGGTGAGGGTTGAGGGCGTGTTATTGCTGTCCGCGCTCGTGGCGGCGGATTTTTTTGCCGGCCTGAGCAGGCAAAGCCCAATACGGGCATTGTTACGCACGTCGGTCTTGGGCCTGATGGGTATTTTGCCTTTCCTGCTATGGACCGTTCGCAACTATCTTTTGTATACGCCGGACACTTTCAACACGCTTGGCTTCCGATTTTTTGGGCAGCCATCAAAGCGACTCTTCGCGCCGAAGTCCCTGTGGGTTGATGGCGAAGCGGTTTGGTTTATTCCGATCAAAAGCCTCATGCTGATGCTCGACGGTTTACTCAGTTCCATCGTCAGTGCACGCGTTGGTCAGGTCGTTCCATTCGCAGTTTCCACCTTTCTGGTAATTGGCTTGATGTTTCTCGGCTTTAAAAAGTGGCGCACCCGGGCGCATATGTTTGAGATCATGTTTACGGTTCTGATGCTGGCGCTTTTTTGTTACATGCACTTCAATGACAGTCCGAACAGGCTTGTCGTTAACCGGTACTGGACACCGATACTGGCTCCGATGTTGATCATTCTGGTTCTCGGTTCGCAGCGATTGATAAAGATGTCCGGACAGAAATCGGTCAGGTTGTCGCTTAAGACATTTTTTCTGGGCATTTTCTTACTGGCGGTTGCCCATGGCGTAGCCAGCATTCGCTATTATTATCTCAGCAGCGCCGGGTATGCTGAGGGACTGCAGTCGATGCGCAAGGCAGTAGCCCTGGTCGAGAGCCGGACCGGGCCAGATGAAGTCATTGCGGTCACTGATTGGGGAGTAATGCCTTTCTTGCTGGATCGCAGAACTGTGAAAACCCTGAATGACCGGTCTAATGTCTATACACTGAGTTTGCTCAAGACGGACCAGGCCCGCTTTTTGATTATCGTTGCTGGATTGGGTAGATCGAAATTTATCCAGAGTAAAGAACTTGTCGGCTTATACCCAGAGATTTTCCAGCAAGTGAATTCGTATCCCACCGAAGACGGCCTGTTCTCAAGCAGCGTATATGAAATCGATCAGCATCAGCTGAAGGAGTTGGCCGCATCGGCGCATTTCGCCGCTTATTGCGGTCAAAATCGTTTGTTGTCAGGTTTTTGTACTACCGCGCCTGAAAACTAACGCTTAGAGCGGTACAAGGAACCAGAGCACCTCAACATGCTACTGTCAATGCCATTGCTCAATACGCATACTGCACTTGCCGGTTATGCCGACTTATTTATGGCTGCAAGCTTTGGTGTAGTAAATTATACGTCTGTTAACAGGCTTGCCCTGCACCTGGTGCCGGCTATCGCTTTCGTAACAGGATTTGCGTGGATAAAATTGCAACAGCAATTGATTAGCTTGCCAAAGAGGTAGTTCCTTTGAAACTTATCGTACAGATTCCCTGCTTGAACGAGGAGGCAACGATTGAACAAACAATCGCCGCTATACCTCGAAAAATTTCTGGTATCGATACTATTGAGATACTGGTTATTGATGATGGCTGCACCGATAAAACTGTGGAAGTTTCCAGGCAGTCGGGAGTAGACCATATCCTCTCTTTTACCTGGAACCAGGGACTGGCCAGAGCTTTTCGTTCTGGCATGGATCACTGTGTCAAACTCGGCGCCGATATCATCGTCAGCACGGATGGAGATGGCCAGTATGCAGGTGAGGATATTCCCTTGTTGGTAGAGCCCATAATTCAAAAACGCGCAGACATAGTAATTGGCGACCGGCAGACTATGAATAGCCACGAATTCAGTCTGACGAAAAAGATACTTCAGCGGTTAGGGAGTTACATTGCCAGTACGCTAAGCGATACCTCAGTACCAGATGCGGTATCTGGCTTTCGCGCGATGTCCAGGCGGGCAGCCTTGCGCCTGAATATATTGTCAAAATTCAGCTACACCGTTGAAATGATCATCCAGGCGAGCAACAAACAACTGAGGGTCGTCAGTGTGCCGGTTCGTACCAATAAAAAAACCAGAGAATCTCGTTTATACAAAAGCACACCTAATTTTATTATTAAGCAAGTGGTTACGATGTTCCGTATGTATGCCATGTACAGGCCCTTACGTTTCTTCTTCTACATTTCGGCGCTACTGTCGGTCTTGGGAGCTGTGCCTGTTATTCGATTCCTGGTGAGGTATTTCTCCGGTGATGGCGCCGGCAACATTCAGTCTCTTGTAATTGGTGGCGTCCTGTTGATTGCTGGTTTTGTTTTCTTTGTTACAGGGCTTCTGTCCGACCTGATATCCCAGAACCGGCAGTTAACCGAATTGTCACTCACCAAAATCCGTGAATTGGAACTTCATTTCCTCGAGGAAAAGAGATTCAATAATTCTGTGGCGGAAACAGACAGGGATTAGACGCTTGAAAATCGCCATGCTGGGTCCGTCTTATCCTTTCAAGGGGGGTATTCCTGAACACACGACCAGGCTGTTCAGGTCGCTTAAAGAGCAGCACGAAGTCCTTTTCTGTTCCTTCAAACGCCAATATCCCAAGTGGCTGTACCCAGGTAAAAGCGATACCGATACGTCAGCAAAATATTTGCGAGAACCCGAGGCTCAGCCCATTTTTGACTCGCTGAACCCATATTCATGGCGGGATACGGCGCATACGATAGCAGCGTTCGAGCCAGATATGCTGATACTACCCTGGTGGGTGTTTTTCCTGGGCCCACAGTTCGCAATGACAATAAAGATGATTCGTCGCAGACAAGCAGGTATCAAAGTGGTATTTGTCTGCCACAACGTAATTGCTCACGAGAGCAATTGGTTCACCCGATTGGTGACGCGCCAGGTTCTTTCCCTGGGCGACGCTTTCTTGGTGCACTCCGAAACCGACCGGAAACAACTCAGGGTGGAGTTGAAGAACCCGAGAGTCGAAATGGTCGAACATCCTATCTATGACCTGAATGAGGAAGTGCCCGGCAATAAACATGATGCTCGAAGAGAGCTGGATGTAAATGGCCCTATCTTGCTATTTTTTGGCTTTGTGCGTCCCTACAAAGGTTTGGACGTGCTTCTCAAGGCCATGCCGGAAATACTTGAGAAAATTAGCTGCACTTTACTGGTGGTCGGTGAATTCTGGGAGGATATTGGCAAATATATTTCTTTGGTACACGAGCTTGGGCTGGCGGCGCACGTTCGGCTTGAAGACCGTTATGTTCCAGCGGCTGAAATTTCGAACTATTTCCTTGCCAGCGACATCGTTGTTCTACCCTACCTTTCTGCAACGGGCAGTGGCATAGCAAAATTGGCCTATAGTTTCGGCAGGCCTGTAATTGTGTCTGATGTCGGCTCTCTCCCCCAGTCAGTAGTGGAGGGCGTCAATGGCTACATAGTTCAGTCCGGCTGCCCGCATTCACTGGCTGCTGCGATAACCACTCACTACCAGGCGGGAGCACAGGAAGAAATGGAGCAATCAGCGGCCAGGATAGGTAAACAGTTCAGCTGGCAAAATCTCACCCAGAAACTTGAGGGGCTTTTCGTATAAATACATTGCACCTCCCGATTGGAATAAAGTGTAAATGCGGCGAAAGATTATTCATTGTTTTTAAAAATTAAAGTTAACGGGGGTTTGTGGGCTTGGCGCTGAACAGGCAAATAAGACGTTTGACGGAAAGTCAATTGGCAAAAGACAGCCTGACAGCTGTATTTGCACAATTCAGTAATTCAGCTTTCTCACTCATCACCGCCGTTATGTTCGCCCGATTATTGGGGGTGGCAGAATTTGGTGCCTACACGGTCGCTTTTTCCTGGGCGGTTTTACTTTCGGTGCTGGGCCGAATCGGTCTTGATAGCTATGTCACCCGAGAGCTGGCCATTGGGCTGGACCAGAAAAACTGGCCGCGCAGCTTCGGAATTTTGCTCAGCGTGGTGATGCTGACACTGGCAATATCGTGCTTCCTTAGCTTGGCTGTATATGCCGTTTTTCTGTGGTTGGATCCACAGATCGATCTGGCACTCAAGCGCCTCTTCGGGTATAGCTGCCTGTTGGCACCCATACTAAGTCTTGAGGTAATCACTAGCGCTGTGCTCAAGGCAGCAGGATATAGCTCAGCAGCAGTTTGGATACGTTTTTTCATTCGCCCATTGTTGCTAATCGCGGTACTGCTGGCCGCCACTACCCTAAGTTATATTTTTACCGGGGTTGAGGCGATCCTGAGTCAGATGTGGACCCTGCTCCTTGGGGTGGTACTTCTCATCATCGCGGTTTTCGTTCTACTTCCAAGAGAGCTCACTGGGTCGCGACCCAAGTTTGATATTGGAGCGGATAGCAGGGGTGGCATTCGCTTCCTGGCCATGGCTGGCCTGGGATTGCTGATCTCTAACACGGACCTTGTGATGCTTGGCTTCATTTCATCGGTAGAAGAAGCAGGCAACTATCGTGTCGCAAGCCGCGTAGCCTCCGTGATAGGACTCACCCTGATTGCCGTTTCACTACCTCTGGGGCCTCGGATTGCGGTTCTGTACCGCGCATCCAGTTCTGAAAAGTTGAGAGAAATCTATTCCAAAGCCAACGCACTCAGTCTCATTCTGTCTGTTCCTTTGTGCGCCGTCTTCGTAATGTACAGTTCCGAATTGCTGTCGATATTCGGTACTGAATTCCGGTCCGCCAGCACTCTGCTGGTAGTGCTTGCGCTTATTGCTTTTTTTGGAGTCGTGATGGGTCCGGCTTCGTTGTGCCTTAGCATGATGGGTAAAGAAAAAATTGTTACCAAATTTCTGGCGGTCGCAGCAATACTCAATATCCTGCTGAACCTGCTGCTAATTCCAGATTACGGAGCCATGGGAGCTGTGGTCGCATCAGCGATTACAGTAGTAACGTGGAAGCTGGTTATCTGGTATCGCCTGTACCTTGAACTCAAGATTTTACCGGCGGGACTCGGCCTGCTTATCAAGCGTGGGCCTGCGATCAGTTGATTATATCCAACGCAGTGACAAATGCTTTGAAGACGTACACCCGTACGCGTCATGGTCGTACGGCTTCGTGGTGGTTAATGGATTGAAGGATACTGCCTGCGTTACCATATCATCACGCTTGCGCCCCATAGTGGAAATTTGGCTTGAACCCAATATCAATGCACAAACAGCCTCTGCCTCCAGATTTCGTTATCGCTGGTGCACCTAAGTGTGGCACTACTGCCTTATACGAGTATCTCAGTGACCACCCCCAGGTTTTCATGGCAACTCCGAAAGAGCCGCATTACTTCGCAAAAGATCTGCATAGTCCTCACTACATTACTGAAGAAAGTAAGTATTTAAGACTGTTCGATTCTGCTCCAAAAGAAGCTGTCAGAGGCGAAGCCTCTGTCCATTATATGTTCTCGAATTGTGCTCTGGACAATTTGTTACACCATAATCCGGAAATCAAGATTTTCATTTTACTGCGCAATCCCGTAGAGCTTTTCCGCTCCTGGCACGCCCAAGTGGTATATAACGGAGAAGAAGATATCCAGGATCTGGAGGCAGCATGGGGAGCCCAGGCAGCGCGTGCCGAGGGTAGGAATCTGCCTGTCCATCTTGCTACTTCAGCAAAGAAGTTGCAGTACAAGGATATATGTGCCATTGGGCGTCAAACCGCAGAGTTTGTCTCAAAGGTCCCGAAAGAACAGCTGTTGATTTCACTGCTTGAAGACCTTGGCGCAGATCCTGAAGCGTTCTTTCACAGGGCTACCGACTTCCTGAGTGTAGATTACCATCCATTCGTGAAAAATGATGTAATTAACCCGAGCCGACGCAATCGCAGCGACCGGCTTGCCAGAGCTATCAACTGGAGCAGGCTGGTCAATAGCCCAACCGTACGGGGACTTACGCCATTATTCGAAAAATCAGGCTTCCATCCATTACGCTTGTTGCGGCAGTTAAATACCTTGCCTAATCACCATGCGGATATCGGCCAGCAATTCCGACAACAGCTCATAGATGCTTTTAGTGAAGACATCACCATTCTTGAGGAGGTTCTTGGCCAACCCTTAAGTCACTGGCGAACCCCACGATGAGGGAATTGCCAGCATGAAGGTCTGGCTGCCAATGATTGAAAGCGGTGGGGGCGCTGATGTGCTCACCGATTTGATTTCCGAAGGACTCAACAGTTTTGGGTGGCATACCGAGCGGTACCAGGCCTCCCATGTGCTCACGTTCTTTCCCTGGCTGGAACGCCGGATTAGTCCACCGCCGGCTACCGACCTCATCGCAACACATAGCTGGTTTGGAGCGGCTTACTACCGGCCTGGAATACCGTTGGTAGTCATAGAGCATTTATTTACACTGGATCAGGAGCTTAGCTCCTATCGGAGTATATACCAGAATATTTTTCACCAATTGCTGGTACGAAAATTTATAGCATACAGTTACGAAAAAGCAGCGGTTACAGTGGCGGTGTCAAATTTTACCCATCGTCAAATTACGAACTTTTCACCCGGCACCAGGGTAAAGCAGATTTACAATGGCACGGACCTCGACTTTTTCTTTCCTTCTGTAAGAAAAAACAAGCGTACAGCAGGCGAACCGCTAAAACTGCTTTTTGTAGGCAACCTAATTATCCGTAAAGGAGTGGATCTGCTGCCGGAAATCATCGACCAGTTGGGCGATGGTTTTCAACTCAATTACACCAGCGGATTGCGCACGCGAAGTGTGCTGGACAATAAGCACAATGCGAAGTGCCTGGGAAAATTGAATCCGGAACAGATCCGGGCTGCTTACCTGGATGCAGATCTACTCTTGTTCCCATCGAGGATGGAGGGCCTTCCCCTGGCTGTTATTGAAGCTGCAGCTTGCGGCCTGCCGGCGGTCGCTTCGAATGTATCCTCGATGCCGGAAGTCATTATTGATGGAGAGACAGGCAAACTGTGCGAGCCCAACGTAGAAGACTATGTAAGTGCAATAAGAGAGCTGGCTGAAGACAGGACCAGGCTCTCAAGGATGGGTGAAAATGCCAGAGCACTGGCTGAGCGGCAGTTTGACGCAAAGAATATGGTCAACAGCTATCGTCTGCTGTTTGAGCAAGTACTGGATGAACAACCATGCCAGGGATAGTTGCGAAAAATGATGCCGGGAAGGTCCGTTTGCTGATTGCCTGCACCTCACTTAGCAAAGGTGGCGCTGAGCGGGATACAGCCAATATTGCGAACCTGCTGGACCGGCAAAAATTTGAAGTTGAAATCGCCCTCATGCGTATGGTGATTGATTACCCAGTCCCTGAAGACGTAACAATCCATGACCTGGGAAAACAGCGTATCCATCATAACTTCAGGGCCATTTGGCGTCTGCGAAAATTGATTCAATCAAAGCAGTTCGATGTCGTCCTAAGTTCGTTGAGCACCACCAACGATCTTACACTGCTCACCACACTGACTATGGGACAATTTCCATACTGGATTGCGAGAATAGATGGAGATCCATCACAACTCGGACTTACGGAGCCGGTGTTTATCAAGCGGATAATCAAAAAGGCTATGCAATACTTCACCTTTCATCGAGCCAATGCCTTGTTCGTGAATTCTTTCGGATCAAGAGACAGTGCGCTGGAAATCAATCCTGGGTGCCGTGAAAAATTAACTGTCATCTACAACCCCGTAAATTTGAAACTGATTAAATCGCTATCGATTGAACCGTCGATTTCGGGTAATAAACGTCCTGGCGGCGTTGTTTTGATTACCACAGCTCGGCTGGAACCAACTAAGGAAATTGACATGGTTCTTGAGGTTTTTGCCCGCTTGGTCGAGTCCGGCCTGGACTTGAGTTTCGTAATCTGCGGTTCCGGATCGCAAGCCACATATTTAAAAAATCTAGCAAAGCAACTTGGGATAAGCGAGCGCGTTGTCTTTACAGGGTTTGTGCAAAACCCTTACGCAGAGTTGGCCAACGCCGACATCTATGTACTTGCCAGCAAACGAGAGGGGCTCCCGAACGCACTGATTGAGGCACAGGCACTGGGTCTGCCGGCGGTCGTAACAGACTGTCGTTCCGGCCCCGGCGAGGTAATAGAACATGGCAAGACTGGTCTTTTAGTACCAGTCGGTGACAAGATGGCGATGGCTTCAGCCATAAGTCGGTTGACAATAAATCCGGAGCTGAGAAAACAGTATGGCAAGGCTGCTGCGGAGCGGGCCGCGGCGCTGTTTGACCAGGAAAAACTAACGCCTGAATTGGAAGAGTTTATCGCTTCGTCGAGAATTTCAACGTGAACGACATCACGGTGGGAGTCAAGGCCTTCATTCGGATTGCCGTACTGGAGCGCGCACTGGCATCGCTGGAAGGCCATGATTTTGCAGAAGTCATCGTCGCGGATGATAGCAATATGGATGAAACCCGACATGCACTCTACCAGCGGTTTAGGGAACGGTTACCGCTAAAAGTTCTGGAGTTACCCTTTCGGTCAGGCGTGTCCTTCGGCAGAAATCGCATGGTAGAGGCCTGTTCTTCCCCCTATTTTTTACTGATGGACGATGATCTTGCCATGGAAAGCGATATTCACCCGATGCTACAGGTTCTTGAGTCAAATACAAAGATTGGAGGAGTCACCGCCCTGGAAACCAAAGCTGGGAATTTGTCTTCCGGTTGCGGAAACTTGCATATATTTAAGAATTTTGTTGTTCATGACATCGGCTATGGGAGCCATAGAAAGGCCAAGACTCTTGCAGACGGTACGCGCTATTACACTTATGAGATGATCAACAACTTCACACTCTTCAGGACCGCAGTATTTAATGATGTCGTTTGGGATGAGTACTACCTGATAGGTCGGGATCATATGGATTTTTACCTGACTCACAAGAAACTCGGCAAATGGCAGTTTGCATTGACTCCGGATTGTACTTACGCTCACTCTAGTGAGGACGCCGGTGAACTAGCGATCCTGTATCAAAAATTTAGGGCCAGCCCAGACACTTTCGAGCTAATGAGCAACTATTTCAACAATAAATGGGGCTTGGATAGAGGTGTCATTTGGGGATTGAGCCACATGCCTGAACGCCGGGCCTTGAAAGGGCCACTGATTCACACAATGCTTGGCGTCAGTCAACTTTTTCAGCAGCCGCGCCAAGTCGGTTCCCGTCCTGGTGCAATACGCTAGAAAACATCAGAGTCACCCATCACATAATGCCAGTTTGCCAATTGACCTAGAACGCAGGAATACGACGGCTCTGAGGTCGCCACGTGCAGATGTTGTGGCGACTGAGAGATATGGCGACCAGAATCTCCAATGTGGTTGGATAAGGGGTGGCAATTTGACAACCATAGAGAAAGCATCTTGCCTTTGCAATTTGCATACTCAAAACAACTTGACATCAACCGAGGTAAATAGCTTGAGTCTGTATAAAAGAAGTCCATAATTTGCAACTCATCGCCATAAATTTTGAGGATGCAAAAAAACTCTTCTTCGCAAATCAAAACCAAGTAACTGGACTCAGGACTATTCATGTACCGCCGCTCGATATAGGGTAAGTCCTTGCATACGCTTATGCGAAAACCCTCATTGCTTTTATCTTGTTGCAGAATGGCTTCCGCAGACTCTGGTAGTTTGTGCTCTGCTACGTCGAATGACAGCGATTGCCGGACGCAGGAATACTTTTCCAAAGTGATGTAATTCAGCCTGCCAGGCTCGGCATGTCCGAGGTTATTTTTATAAATATTGATGGAGTTCTTGTTGGCAAACCCGAGGATTATCTGCCAGCCAAGATCACGGGCTTTGTTACTGGTGGCTGTAACCAGCTGCGTAAAGAGGCCTTTCTTTCTGTGCTGCGGGTGAATGAACGAATCCATGGTCAGCCCGGATTTCACACGCCTCCCATCGACATTAAGCAATAGCGGGCGAATGGTATGCGAACCTAGCAACCGTCCATCTTGAACCAACTTCAGCCTGATGGGCGAACCCAAATGATTTTCTGTTTGATTGTATTCGTAGTAGGAAATTGGCTTGGTCTTGCCAACAGATAGTTCAAACACTTTCTTGAATTCGGAAATATCCCCTGGGCTGCATTCCTCTATTTGATAGCTGCCCGGAAGACTATTCATAGTCCAGCCGGGCCGGTACTATTCGACAATGAGCCTCTGGATATTGAAAGCTTCGGCATACTCGTGACCGGATTGATAGCCCCTCATACTCGCTTGAATCTCTATTGCCCTTATCCCTCTCCTGCCTTCTTTGATTTGTGTTTGGTAGGACTCCAGCGCCTCGCATTTTCTGCCCAAAGTCTCCGCCGATATCGGCAAGTAAAAGTTAGGGGAAAAATTTCCCATTTCCACGTAAGGCGACCAGAGATTGTACTCGGGTGCTTCGTAGGAGAGTATCATTTTCGGTTGAACCCGGCCTTTGATCGGGTTCGTTCGCAATGCCGTGATTGCGGCTTTGTAACTCAATCTGTGATCTTGATGTGTCGAAAATAGCGTGGGCACCGCGACCACCGAGGGCTGGAGCTTGTGAACGGAAAGCGGGCTTTCACTTTCAATGTACTTGATAATCTGCGAAATGCGCAGCTGATCAAGGGACTTGAACTCATGCTCATCCAACATGATATCTGAGCCGGAGACGCCCTGTTTGTCACAGACATTGTGGAATTCCTGCTTCCAGGTATCCTGATCAACATAGATATCGTCTGAGCGTTGATAACCTCCAACAGTCATGACCTGCACGAAGACATCACCACCGGTCCGTCTTATCAGGTCCATCAGGCCAAAACAACCCAGCACTTCGTCGTCCGGATGTGGTGCTATTACCAACAGTTTTTCACCTTTGAAATTCATTTGCTCTCATTTCGAATTTTTGATCTGAAAATGATACATTGGACTTTGAATTGAGCTGACAAAGACATTGGTCTGTGCTTCCAAAATGCAAACATCCATAGATTTTAAAGACTTCAATTCTACGTCCCGAACTAAAGCCAGTCTAGGGGCTTTGCCCGAGTATGAACAAGACTTGCTGTTTAGGTCAGAATTGCAGCAATATCTTGTGCGTAAGCTAGAACTAAAGTCGGAAAAATGGCGCAAACTGATCGAAAATATTTGGCATCAACTAGGTGAAAACGGCTATGTGGTAATAAAAGGTTTGCCTTTCGACAAAAACAACAGGTTATCGACAGCCCTGGCCTCCATGCTAGGGACGCCGGTTCCCCATAACAGCAAAGTTCCCTCATTAGTCCGGGAAATACCCCCGCGGCCTGGCTCTGAACCTCTTGAGAATTCACCACATACAGATAGTCCGCACTGGATTTGTCCTAATGACTTAATACTACTTGAATGCAAGACTGAAGATCAGGCAATACCTGTTTATTCCAGAGTTCCCCTTGCCAGCAGTGTCGGAGAGTTGATAAATGAACGATACCCGCAACTTTACCAAAGACTTTTCGAACAGAAGTATCCATTCATTTTGATTCCTGATGACGGTGACGGCGGCATTCAAATGCAGCCGGTTTTTTCCCGCGTACATGAAGGAGGCAAAGAGCGGACACACGTGAGGTTTTGCTATCCAGATTCGGCGAGTTGTGTTTCCGATTACAAGTTATCCTCAGATTACCTAGAGGACTTGGCTTACGTGCGCGTGAGTGCGCAAGAAGTTGGTGAAACAAATCAGTTTCTTTTCCATCTGGGTGACTGGCTGATTTTTGATAACAAACGTATTTTCCACAGCAAATCAGAGACATCTGATAACACTCAACGGGTGCTGAAAAAAATAAAGCTCCGGATAGATCGCAATAGGATGTATTGTAACTTACACCCTGAAGAATGACGGCTTGTGCCGATTAAGAGAGTATAGGCATAAGCATTTTCTCATCTTAATAGTTATCAATGGTACATCCAATGAAATCCATAGCCGGAGTTCTTTTTGTAGTGCAAATGACTCTTTACCTTGGCGTGTGCCCCCTTACCACTAAGTAGCTACTTACTAGAAAACCTGCACGTTTTATACCTTGCCTAATCGCCATGCGGATAACGGCCTGGAATACCGCTGGTTGCACACACGCAGTTTACTGGACGTTATGCGCCATACGCTTCCCCCACGTTACGCTTTATATATGCTAAATTCGCCATATTCGATCAACCTGTTACTTGGAATGTGGGCCAACATGTATGAAAATTTGTATAGTCGGCTGCGGTGCAATTGGTGGCATGTTAGCCGCATACCTGGCAAAAGCGGGGGTTACTGTCACGGTATTTGATCGTGGCGAGCAGTTACAGGCACTGCTTGCCAATGGGCTCACACTGCACTCTGCTGACGGTGCTATTGACTCAATTGGAAATCTGCAGGTAATCGAAAATCTTCACGATTGCGGTACCTTTGACTTCGTATTCCTTGCGGTCAAAGCATATGAAATCTCTTCATTAAGCAACCACCTTCCTCGGATTTTCCACGCTGACACCGCACTTGTTACTCTGCAGAATGGCCTCCCCTGGTGGTATTTCCAGCGCAATACAGGACCGTTCGCCGGCTATATCACCCGGGCCACTGACCCGGATGGCAGCCTGAATAAGTTGATCGACCCTCAGCACATCATCGGCTGCGTCGCCTATCCCGCGGCTGAAGTGCTTGAGCCCGGTGTAATCCGGCATATAGAAGGGGTTCGCTTTCCAATCGGGGAACTCGACGGTCAAATAACACCCCGGGCGCAACAGATATCCGAAATGCTGGTCGGCGCGGGCCTGAAATCCCCCGTTCTGGAAGATATCCGCAGCGAAATCTGGCTCAAGATCTGGGGCAACCTGGCCTTCAATCCCATCAGCGCCCTCACCCATGCCACCATGGTACAGATAGCCAAACACCCCCAGAGCCGCGAATACACCACACATGTTATGAGCGAAGCTCAGGCAGTGGCAAACAAATTGGGTATTAGCTTTCGGGTTTCCCTTGAACGGCGCCTTCAGGGTGCAGAAAAAGTAGGCAGCCACAAGACCTCCATGCTGCAGGACTTATTGGCGCAGCGCCCAATGGAACTGGATGCAATTCTGGGTTCAGTTATAGAGATCGCCGAGCTGTTGGATGTCAGTGTACCGAGCCTGAAAGGCCTATACGCTCTGTGCAGTTTGCGCAACGTTATCAATCTGGAGCAAACGGTGTTTTCTGCTGAATAAAGTCAGGTGAAGCTGAATGTGTCGACGTTGCTGGGATCGATAATCCTGATGCGGCTATCGTTCTTGCTTATGTGCTCGGGGACCTCTTCATCGAATCCATTCAGACTGAAAATGAGCAACTCCATTATCCCTGGTTTCAAAAATGTGTTCTTCATTGCCTGGACCTGGCGAACCGTAACAGCCTTATCCTGGTTCAGAAGAACCAATCCCGACAAATTTCCGTGATCGGTAATGACGGGAAAATTATCGAAGAAAGGGTTATATCGATGTTTTTCTGACAGGTTTATTTTTGTGCCAATTTCCCTGCAGTTTTTCTGATTATCGATCAGCCGAGAGCCCCACCACCGTTTGTACATCAATGCTCCGTCATTAAGGAATGGTCGTGAGTTCCGGTAATTGATATGGGTGCAATTCAATTCATGGGCGACCTCAAGCATGGAATAGTATATTGCGTCACCTGCGCTTTCATCCAGCAAGTCGCTATTTCCTTGTTCTAATCCGGACATCTCGAACCAAAGCACTTTCTGGATGACCCTACAGATAGCTGCGGACACAATTCCACCATCCTTTGACACTAAAACAAGGAATCCTGTTCTGAACAATCGCCTCACCTTGTAGAAATTGGCAACATGGGCAAATTGTCCGAATCTCTTTATCGCATAGGGCTTATAAATGTGGTGATAAAACTGCTGTAACGCGGACTTGTCCTTTCGTATCTCCCAGGTGAAACCTTGAGATGCAACCCGTTTCACTTTGCGCTGAGCAGTTTCGGAAAAAAACACTTGCGTTTCTTCTTTGGTCTCCGCCAGAGTTAGGATCGACAACACAGACTCAGGGATTTTCAAAAAACCTGCCGGATTCAGATAGCCGTAGAGTAATTTGCTTACGTGCATTATTGTCAGATCCCATTTCGATTCAAGATGATCCAGATAGTCCATCAGGTTCCATGGAAACACGCTTTTCAGCAGCACAGGGGGTCGCGCATGACACTCCAATAGCGTTAGGATCTTCTGAACCTGATTAGCCCGGCCCACGTACAACATGCGAAATCTGTGACCACCATCAGCCATCGAACATTCATACATTAAAATTTGCAGTCTTATCTCAGAAATAAGATATAAAAAAGTCTTAATTCCTTTGATCGCAGGCTCTCCAATACGATGAGCCGGTGCTGGCAGTCTTTCATAGAGTTCTATAATGGTTTCTATGGCCAGATGGAATATATTTCTTAGTACTAATGGCAACTTGATACCTCAAGAAATCAAAATTTGTTCTGGAGTGCGTTAAATCTGTAATCACACTACAAATTGCTCTAAGGAACCAGGGTTGTGGTTTTTCTGAGTTTTGTGACTACCCAATTATCCCCGAGTCGAAACCAATTGAAGAAAGCGATCATTGTTACAACAGCCTGATAGCGCTGAAAAAATTTTGGATTCTCGATCTGCCCAAAAAGCGCCAGCCTTCTTTCGATTTCCCTGCACCACAAGCACGAGACATTATCACAGAGATTGAGGCTGGGCTCTTTTTTCAATATGTCTGTCATCATTGCAAGGGCTTCTCTGGCTGGGACTAAAAGCGATGAAGCCAAACCAATTTTACCCTCGTTAACTATCCCCGCTTCTTTCAGGTAATCAACGAGTACCTCCAAAGTCCTGACGCATCCTGGAGGATTTTCATTGACAAACAATTTTGTTTCGCCGTCGTCATCACGAAAATTGACACCCAGTTTCCATGGCACAACGTCAAGAAGGCCTGCCTGATACTGGGCTTCATGACGAACCCCGACCAGCCTGTTCCCAATACCAATGGAAAGAATCTTGCCATTGCGTTCAGCCAACCTTGAGTATGGCCGGAATCCAGGTGCAGTCGGCCCATGGTCTGCAGTCAGATAAGACGCCAATCGACCAATCGATGCAACAGACGTGACGGGATGCTTGCTTCTTAGAGCATTGTGCCAATTTCTCAGCGTTTCAGGGACAAGACCGGTATTGCATGGAGTTGAGCGGTAGTCGAACAGGTAATCGACGCGCCCCGTCTTAATTCTGGAAATGCCAAAATGCTTTGTATAGGTATTCACCAGGATGCTCCCGTTCGGGCCCACTGCTTGAAGTAAGGCAGTGATGAAGGTTTCAGCGCCACCCACGACGTGACCGAGGCTTTTAAAGGAGATGCCCAGACCCACGTGATCCCCATTACGGATTCCAATGGCTTTCAAATCATCCACTAGTCGCCGCCCGGAAATTTCAAGTTGGTTCGTAGAATCCAGACCGGTATCAGATTTCATCGAGTGCTCAGTATGTTGATGGTTATTCGGTTGAGCCCTGAATATTAGGCAATATTTTGTACAGTTTAACCGGGTATACGTGGCTGGGAATGGCTACGGGAAGCATTCGTAGTAATACGTTCAATTCCTGAGGTCCAGTCACCTTCTCGAGGAACATATCCTCATCCAATGCCTCAAATATTGCACTGTCAGAAGAATGGTAAATCAGTGCCACGCTGTAACCCTTGTGCAAAATACCGTCAATAGCGAATTTCAAATTCTCTTTGGAAACGGGTTTCAGGGAATAAACCAACCGGGCGGGGAAAACTACACTACTCCAGTAGCGGCTAATTACCACAGTTTTGTTATTTGTATTTTGCACGACAAAGCGTGCTACATCTTCCATATACAGCCGATTCAGTATCGTGTGAATAATACCGAAATGAGCAAAACTGGCAACGCTGAGATTGAGCAGGACAATCAAGCAAACCCATTGAAGCCGGGCTTTATTTAGCTTCTCGAGAACCCAAACCGTGGGAATGCTCAGCAGAGCAAAAAAGGGCAGCAGGTATCTCAGGAAAGAAGACTGCAGCGTTAGTTCAGCTCTTGCAACTCCATAGGTCGCACGGTTGGTAAAAAATATAAACAGGATTAGAAGCGTGAGCCATAACAGTATAGAGATATTACGTTTCTCCTGAGATTTGAGCCCATAAGTCATGCCAACAAAGGCCAATATCAGGGGAGGAAAGGCCAGGGTAAACGAAGGGAGAAGCCATTGGAGGCGAGACCACAGCAGTTCGAAAGATAGGGTTGCCAATTGAAAATTCTCGAATAGAGCTGGAAAAATCGTCCCTGAGGCCGCCGGCAGCCGGCCCATCGAATAACCAGTCTTGAAAGGACTGCCATAGATTTGCGTGTTGTAAACCATCAAAAGCACAACCGCCAGACCAAAGCAGACCGCAGGGAGTCGGCACAATTCAAGCCTGAACCGGTTTCTATTCAGAAACAGAACCATCGCAATTGGGATAAGCAGAAGGACGCTGGATTGCCGGATCCAGATCATGGCGCCAAGTGATAGGCCAAACCCTCCGAGAAAAACAGCCCGTCGTGTTTCCAAAGACTGCAGGAGGCACCATATGGAAAGTAGAAACGCAGTCAGATTTGCGATATCCATATAGAACATCTGTGTCCAGTGTATGAATACAGGAGTACTGGCAAGGAGAAGAGCAGCGTAAAAAGCACTTTGATCGCTACCCAGGAAATGCCTCCCGATGCCGTAAATAAGAAGCACGCAAACCATTCCGAGGATAGGATTCAGGACAAGAAAAAATTGCCCCGGAGTAAAAGCCTTGGCGATAGCCGCAAGCAAAATAAACCCCGGGGGTTGTTTGGGAATGGCCTCACCTGAAGCCGTGTACGCGGTTTGTCTTGGAATAAACCCGGGAAAACCAAAAATTCGATCGCCCTCTGGCACGTATTTCAGCGTTCCGTTATCGGCTGCCAATGAAGAAAAGTGGTTCAGGCCAAGCTCATCGTTGACTATTATCTTGCTGCTCAGCAGATAGGGGAAGGCGTACAGTGCGAAGCAAATGACTGAAAGAAAGAAAATGGATTTTCTTCTTGAATTCAAGGCAATCTCGATTTCCATTCCGGCCACCAGCAGCTTGATATGATAGCCTAGCTTGTCCCTGCCTGCTGCGTCCAAGGGGGGCGCAGATTTCTGGCATATTCTAACCAACACCGACACTCAATTGAGGGAGTTGCATAATGATTAGAATTGGGTTGATTGGTCTCGGCTACTGGGGTCCCAATCTGGCTCGGAATATCGTGGCTAATCCAGATATGACCCTGGTAGGGATTTGTGACCTGGATCCAGCGCGACTTGAAAAGCAGCTTACACTGTACCCCGCCGTGCGTGGCACCACACACGCTGACGAAATCATTGCCGCTGGTGACATCGATGCGGTGGTTATCGCTACACCACTGGTAACCCATTTCGACCTTGCTATGAAGACCCTGCGCGCTGGCAAGCATGCGCTGGTTGAAAAGCCCCTGGCCGGTACGGCCGGGCAGTGTGCTCTGCTGGCCGAGGAAGCAGAACGCAGGAACCTGGTTCTATTGGTAGATCACATTTTTGTCTATACCAGCGCGGTTCAGAAAATGCGTAGTCTCATGAGTGATAAGAGATTCGGCGCCATCCGGTATTTTGATTCAACGCGGATTAACCTGGGCATGTTTCGGGAGGACAACAACGTTTTGTGGGATCTGGCAATACACGATCTTTCAATATTAACCTACCTTGTTGACAGCCAGCCAACCGCACTCTCCGCAACCGGCCACAGCCACGTGCCTGGACAGTTGGAGAATATTGCCTATCTGACTCTGTTCTATGCCGAAAACCTGGTTGCACACATTGGTGTTAACTGGCTGTCACCGGTCAAGGTGCGTCGCACCATCATTGCCGGTACCGGGCAAATGATCGTGTACGACGACTTGAAGGCGAGTGAGAAACTCAAACTCTATAACCATGCTATCGAAATAGCCGACACGCCCGATGAAATCTATAAGCAACTCATAAGTTACCGTACAGGTGACCTTTGGTCACCGCATCTTGACAACACGGAGGCGCTTCAACGCTTGTTGGAACATTTCGTTGTCTGTATCAACAGCAGCACGGTGTCGCTTAGCGGGCCCGCTGAGGCACTTGCGATTATTCACATCCTTGAGGCGGCGGATGCATCATTGCAACGGCAGGGGGCGCCAGTAACCTTGTGACAGTGGTGCAAACATGAAAATCTGCAGAATCAGCAGGCCACCGCTGCACAAGGTTACCGAAAAGTTTCCGGGCGGGCGCTTCCTTAATATATATGCGCAACTACGATCGCGCGGGCACGAGGTCGTGGACTTGCAGGCTAGCAACCGCTTTGCGTGGAATCCTTACATTGGTTATTCACTCGGCATACTGGTACTGCCTTTCCAGCTACGCAGAATCCGTCCGGACCTGCTCATTGCGAATACGCCGGAAGCGGGCATTGCAGCACTCTTATCGAAAATCCTGTTCGGCCTGCCCCTGGTGTTCGATTTTGTCGATGATTACACCCTGCTCGCCTCCTACGGTGGTAAGAGGTTGCGCCACCGCGTGGTGAAATGGCTGGAAAAAAAGTTGCCGGCGCGTGCTGATCAGGTAATTGTGGTGACCAGGGAAATGGAGCAGTTCTGCCTGGGTAACGGGGTATCCCGGGATCGTCTGCACCATATAAGCAATGGTGTTGACACCCGAATTTTCTTCCCGATATCCACATCGGGATCAGCGGTTACTCCCACCGTAACCAGCGGGGAGAAAATTGTACTCTACCGGGGCAAGATGGATACGTATTACCGCGTGGATCGCTTATTGAAGGCGATTCCAGCCGTGATCAGGGAAATCCCCGGTACCCGTTTCCTGCTGGTGGGTGACGGCAAGGAGTTTTCTGCTTTCAAAGAACTCGTCGTTACACTAGGTATTGAAATGGACGTCCGATTCACCGGAATGGTGTCTCAGGAACAACTAAACCTCTATATCAACAGTGCAGATGTTTGTGTGTACCCGATCCCTAACAGTACCGGGCTGGCGGTCATGGAATATGCCGCTTGCGCCAAGCCCATGGTACTTGCCAGAGGCGGTACTGAAAAAATAGGTAATTCACACGAGCTGGTCACACGCAATCTCGTGCACCAGGCAGACGACTCTATTGAGGGTCTCGCAACCGGCATTTGCGAACTGTTGGCAAATCCCAAGGCAGCGCAAGCAATGGGGGAAGCCGCGCATAGACTGGTTGTTAAACGTTATGACTGGACTACGATAGCGGCACAATACGAGCAAGTACTGCTCAATGCGATCGAGGGAAGGCGGTGAGTGGGGGGCAGTTAGACGTTGATGAAATCGATAGAACAGGTCTTGACGGTCTTTCCGACTGGCTGAATAGGATTCGCCGCCACGCCAGTGATCAGCGTGATCGGTGCGCCGTGTTTGGTGAAGGGGAGCGGCTGAGTTATGGCGACTTGGAAGGCGCTGTAGCAGTTCTCGGCGCGGACCTGCAATCTTGCGGGGTCCAGGCCGGCGCGCACGTAGTGGTGTGTATGGATCGCTCGCCACTGGCGATTGTAGCGTTTCTGGCAGTGCTGCGAGTGGGAGGCGTTTATCTCCCCGTAGATCAACGCCAGATCGAGGCGCAGCTCCCACGGTTGCAGGCTGCAGCGCCCCGCGCTGTGATCAGCACCGGCGACCTGTCGGCAGCACTGACGGCGCTGAACTGTACCATTATCCAAGTGAATACGCTGGCGCGGACCTATCCGACCGCAACACCGCTAGCGGATGTACGCATTGGGGACAGCGACCCTGCTTGCCTGTTATTTACCTCCGGTTCCACCGGTGCCAGCAACGGCGTGTTGATTTCTCGCGGGGCCTTGGCTCGTTACGCCGTTGCCCTGGAGAATGCACTCGGCATTGGCAAAAGCGATATCTACCTGCACTCCGCATCATTTGCATTCTCCGCCTCTCTTCGTCAGATTATTGCACCCCTGACCGCAGGCGGCCAAATCGCGATTGCCCCTCTCTCGGCGCTGCTGGATCCCTTCGAGCTGCTGGAGCGGATAGGGGATTGGCGGGTGTCCGTGTGGGATACGGTACCCTCTCTCTGGGCTCTGGTAGAACGGGCACTCGCACAGTCGAGGAAGAAAAGTGAGCCAGAATTCATCACGAGTAGCCTGCGCCTCATCGCACTGACAGGTGAGCCGCTGTACTGGGAACAGGTCGCTGCCTGGAGACACCATCTTGGCAGCAAGGTCAGTATCGTCAACCTGTATTCTCAGACCGAGACAGTGGGTACAGTGGCGCTCTATCTGGTACCCACTGCTGACTCACCAACGTCCGGCCCGGTTCCCCTGGGCGAGCCACTGCCGGATATTGAACTGATGGTGCTTGATGAGGAACGTCTTGCGGTCGCTGCCGGGGAGGTGGGTGAAATCTACGTCGGCTCAGAGCGGCTGGCAGAGGGTTATTTCAATGCCGACGGGCAGACCAGGGACGCGTTCCTGCCGGGCTCGGAGCTAGGTGGTCAGTTCCGGCGGATGTACCGTACTGGCGACTACGCCCGCTTGCAGGCGAGCGGGGTGCTGATTCCCGTCGGGCGTCGCGATGCCCGGGGAAAGATACGTGGATTTCGGGTTGATCTACAAGAGGTGGAGGCAGCACTGCGCGCCCAGCCGGGCATTGACCAGGCGGTCGCGCTGATTGAGCCACATAATCGGCTGGTAGCCTACGTGGTGGAAGACCACACTGGGGCGGTGACTCAGAAATCTCTGCGACGGGCCCTGGCAGGTTTGTTGCCGGATTATGCGGTACCAGCCCGAATCTTTACCGTGCCCTCGATGCCGGTGTTAGCGAGTGGCAAAGTCGATCGCCAGGCACTGGCGGCACAGTCAGTCGCGGACTCCAGGCCCGGAGATGAGTCCACCTCCGGCGAGATAGATGAACACCTGCTGGCCATCTGGGAACGTACGCTCCATTACCGGGGTGCTCGGCTGGACGACAACTTTTTCGAACAAGGCGGTGACTCACTGGCTGCTGTGGCGCTGTTCCTGGATATCGAGACTGAACTCGGTGTGCGACTCGCACCAGCCACACTCTTCGACACAGCCAATCTCGGGCAATTAGCATCGCTGGTTCGTGAGGGAGGTTCCGGCGAGGAAGGCGGCTCTGCAGTCCTATGGCGGGCAGGCGGCAGCGATCAGCCACCACTTTTTTTGGTTCACACTATCGCTGTGCATGTGCCGCACCTGCGTAAACTGGTGGAGTTGCTGAATCAGGAGATACCCGTATTTGCACTGGAGCCTATTCGCGTAACACAAGCCATTGGCAGGCAACTCAACGTCCAGAGACTGGTCGAGCGGTATGCCCAGGAGATTAGGCGGGTTCACCCCGAAGGCCCCTTCTTTCTGGCTGGCTGGTCCATTGGTGGTTTCCTTGCCCACTGCGTGGCGGTCGAATGCGAGACCCAGGGCCGCCCCCCCGCGGCGCTGTTGTTGCTGGAATCATCCTCGGCCCTGCTACGCACGATAATTCGCCAGCAGCAGCGCAATTTTTTCGATTGGTTCACCTACCTGCGCAGGCGAGCCAGGCGCGAATACGAGGCCATCAAGCTTAGTCCGGGACAGCAATGGAAGCGTTTTCGCTGGATTGTGCAAGAAACCGGCAGGAAGCTGCACCTACTGCCTGCAAACCGAGCCAGCGCCAGGCAACAGGCACGTCTGCATCGCGACTTTCAGGAGTTGGTTGATCAGCACCGGCCGGGGCCTTACCACGGATCGGTGACCCTGTTCCGTTGCGATCAACCGACCGTTGACCCGCGCTATAACCACGACCTGGGCTGGAGCCAGTTTGTCAGCGGTAATCTAGACGTGATCCGGCTGCCGGGCGATCATAACTCCATGGTCATTGAGCCGCAGAACATGAAGCAATTGGCGGCAAAGATGAACGAGGTGTTAACTGCCTCCATCGATAGTTCGAAGCAAGGAGGAGAGAGCGGCGCGCGGAATCAGGGTCGGGCGATCGACCTGTTCCTGGCAGAAACTGAAAAACTCTGCGGCCAGCCTTTCAGCGAACGCGAACCGTGGAGCAACATAGCCACTTGCGATGCAATCCGCCACTTCGCCTTCGGTATCGGAGATGACAACCCGCTCTGGCTGAACCGTGATCACGCCACCACCACGCCCGGCGGCTTGCTGCACGTGCCACCGGCCTTCCTTGTCGCCGCGCGCTATCCAGTACTTCACGGGGCACCCGTGGATGTACCGTTGATTTCGCTGTTGCGCGACATCGAATACACCTGGGAGAGACCAATCCGTGAAGGTGAGGTTTTTCGTTCATCGATGATGCAGGGCGAGGTGCGTAACGTGATCGACCAGGCGGGTAACCGAAAAATCTATGTTGACAGTCATACCACCTACTGGAATGATGGCGCCGAGTTATTGGGGCGCGCACGCGCCACATTGGTTAGAACCCTGGACCAGGGCGGTTTCAGAATCTGCTCCAGCGAGCCCTATCGCTATTCCAGCGATGAGTTGGCCAGCATTATCCAATCGATTGAGAACGAGTCGCGCACCGGTGCCACCCAGTTGGCGCCGGCAGACTACGCGGTGGGTACCCGTTTGCCTTCAATTGTACGCGGTCCGCTCACTATAGGGGACATGGTGTGCTGGCACGCTGCAGTCGGTCCTTCCTATCGACCGGGGCCGCTAGGCTACAAGGACGCAATGGAAGCCCCCCAATTTCGCGTCACACACCCGCTCACCGGCTGGCCCATTAAGTACATGTTGCAGCATGAGGATGTGAATCTGGCCCAGCAGCGCGGCATGCCGGCACCGTTTGACAACGGTGTGATGCGTTTCGCGTGGATTTCACCGCTGTTGACCAACTGGATGGGCGACCGCGGCTTGCTGGCACGACTAAAAGTGACGATCAACTTGCCATTCCTCTACGGAGATACTTGCTGGTATGCCGGGGAGGTGACGCGGGTGTTTGCAGAGGGTGATTATGACCGTGTCAGCGTCAGTATCACCGGCACCAACCAGCGCGGCGTGGTTATTACCAGAGGAGTCGCTGAAGTCCTGCTGCCAGCCGACCGCCCTGGTAACACACCAGCGCTATAACAGCGCCGATCGGCAGCGGTGCCGCTAAGCAGATCGAATTCACCGTTCACTCCTCATGTACCTACGACCGCATTGGCCACAATCGACCTGTAACCATCGCGTAACGCCGCGGTAGTAAGGAAATTATTGTGCCAGAGCAACGTGAAATCACCCCCGTACCGTCGACAGGTGTCGGCAAGAGCATTGGCCGCGTCAACAATCTCCGCGATGCCCATAGCCTGGTGACGCAGTAAAGTGACATCCATGAATAACAACGGCCTCTCGCGAAGCTGAATGGGTTGCCGCCGGTAAAGGTCGTAGACAGGAAATTCCCAACAGGTGCCACAACGAAAACCCAGCCGGTCATTGAACCCAAGCGTGGCGTCATACTGTAAACCAGCGGCAGCCAGGTTGCGCCAGCTGGCCTCCGGTGACCAGCGCAAATAGTGTTGACGACTTCCCCTGATCTCTGAGATACCGGTAGTGCGTTGCACCATCTCTCTTAAACGACTCACGTCGCGTACAGTGGCTGTAGCATTGCAATACCGGTCATATCCTGGGTGTGCCGCAATTTCGTGGCCCCGCTCTGAGATTCGCTGACACAGATTCTCGATAAAAACGTCATCCAGCCGGTAGTCGGGATCAAGGGGGTGAGCACCATCCCCCGCGTACAGGAAAAATGCCGTGGTGATTCCATGTTGCTCCGCGGTGTTCATAAGGAAATCAAAGGTGTTGTACAAGTCTCCACCGACGCTGCCTTTCAGGGTGCGTGCCCAGGAACCCAATCTCGCGACTGCAGTGGCGGCATCGTGTCGCTTCAGCAGATCTCCCGCTGTTTCCAACACAACCTGGCCAGATGATCTTCCCGCTGTAGCCAAGGGTACATCTATGTCATGACCAGGCAGGAAACGATAGCAAGGAGAGGTTCGTTCGAGCCCGGGCCAAAGCGCATGCATTGCATCCCAAAGCAATTCCACGTATTCGTTGACCAGCGGACGGTGCAGGAAGCCGTTGCGCCACGCCAGGCTCGCAGTCGCAGGAAAACCGCCATAATCATCCTGCATTTCAGAGAATGTTTCCTCGTAGCGGGTGAGCATGAAGAAAATACTGCCGAGGATGTCGATTTCCAGGGAGGTACGATCACCGGGCACGGAGTCCTTCTGCTCTGGCTCACCGAATAAAACCGGCAGTGGTTGTTTCAGTAGGCGGGCTTTGAACCATTCACGCGCCGGGTTCCAGATCGCCAGGGGTTCCCGTGGTTGTGTCGAAACGCCCAGCCAATCAGTGGCAGCGGCGGCGAAAAACAAATCCGGCATGGCCAGACTTATGGACTCATCGCCATCCAGTCTGAGGGTGGTACAACCGGGTGAGCCTTTCGTTGTGCGGTACCTCAGACCCAGGAAATCACTAAAGACGGTGTGGAGAATATATTCACGTTCATTCTCACAACCTACAGCTTGCTCAATGACAAGCGTCATAAGTGTGTGAAAAACTCCCGAATCGCTTGCGAAACATAGTGGATCTGTTCATCAGTCAACTCAGGAAACATGGGCAGTGAAAGGATTCTCGATTGCCTGCGGTGGGCCTCGGGAAACTCAGCAGGCATATGCCCGAGATACCGGTAGGCAGGCAGGAAAGGGAGCGCCGTGGGATAGTGGATGCCAGTGCCAACACCCTGATCGAGCAGGTGGTTTTGGAGGTCATCGCGGTGAGCGGTGGAAACGCAGTACAGGTGGAATACGTGGCTGCACCCCGGGGTTGTTCGCGGCAGTTCGAGGTCGCCAACCCCCGCGAGTAATTCAGCGTAGCGCTCCGCGTTCTGTTGTCGTTTTTTGTTCCACCGCTTTATGTGAGGAAGTTTGGCGAGCAATACTGCCGCATTCAGGCCATCGAGACGGCTGTTCACACCCTCCACCTCGTGCGAGTGCCTGACCAGCCCGCCGCAATTGCCATATTGGCGGATAGAAAGCGCCAACTCCTCATCATCGGTGATGACACACCCCGAGTCACCGAAGGCCCCCAGGTTCTTGGACGGGTAAAAACTGAATGCCCCGGCACGCCCGAACGTTCCCACCCGTTTACCCTGGTACTCTGCGAAGTGCGCCTGTGCACAGTCCTCGATGAGCAGCAGGTCGTGGCTTTGACATAGGCGTTGAATCTCTGCCATCTCCGCTGGTTGGCCGTAGAGGTGTACGGGCAATATCGCGCGGGTATTGGGGTTGAGCTTGGCCTCGATCAGCTGCGGATTGATGTTTGAGCTTTCGGGATCGACGTCGACGAATACGGGCCTGGCACCCGTTTGGGTTATGCTCGCCGAGGTGGAAATCCAGCTGTTGGCGGCAGTGACAACCTCGTCACCGGCGCCAATACCCAGCATCTTCATGGTAATGTACAGGGCATCGGTTCCACTGGCGACTCCAACACAGTGCCTGACCCCATAATCACGTGCGAAAGCATCTTCGAACGCCAGCACCGGCGCTCCGCCAATGAAGTTGGCCTGCGTAACGACCTCGGCGATGGCCGCATCGATTTGCGGTTGGATCTGCCGGTATTGAAGCTGGAGATCGACGAAAGGTACTCGCAATTTCACTGTAATCAGAGTTCTCGCAACAAACTGGCGGGGTTGCCGGCATAAATACCGCGGGTGAGAAGATCGGTCGTAACTACGGAACCGGCGCCGATGACAACGCCGTCGGCGATGCGCACAGGTAGAATTGTGGCGTTGGAACCAATTGACACGTTGTTCCCGACAAGGGTGCGCAGGAGGCAGGACGAGTCACGATCAGCCGGCGCGCCAGTGGCAAACAGGTCGTTGATGAACATGACGCCGTGACCAATGAAACAGTCATCGCCCAGTTCCACCAATTCACAGAGAAAACTGTGCGACTGGATGCGGCAACGCGCTCCGATCACGACGTCATTTTGCACCTCGACGAAGGGCCCGATGAACGACCCGTGGCCGATGCTGCATCCATAGAGATTGACCGGCTCAACCACGGTGACATTCTCGCCGAAACATACATCGACTATGCCGGTCTGTTTAAGCCGTGCTGCATTTGTCACGATCTCTCCCCGTGTAGAGAGACATAATAATACCCCATAGCTAGGTTACTGGCATTGGCTTTACGCGTACTCGAATACGTCAAAAAACAGTTGCAATGCTGTGTGTATAGAGGGCGGCTATCGTGAATAATAAATAAAGTGCTCTGACCTCAATGTGTGTTTTCGCATGATAACATCATGACTTGGCTACAAGGTTTACCGGCGTCCACTCTTCTGCCAAGCGCGCCCTGATTTGCAGTCATGGATATGACCATAACCAAGGAAAGACTTGTTTCTGATCTAAGAGCTCTTGGCATTACGCCTGGTGATCATTTAGCGATCGGCGTGTCCTTGCGAAAAATTGGAACTGTTCAGGGTGGCGCTGAAACGTTTATCGATGCTGTCCTTGAAGTTGTCGGTGAGAACGGCACTGTAATGACCAACACCTATACAGCGAATTTCCGCATGTCCGCCGTCAGGTTCATGCCGAAAGACCAGATATTCGATGCACGAACTACGCCGGCGAATACCGGTGCCGTTGCCGAAGCATTGCGACGGCGACCGCAGGCACTACGGAGTTGCCACCCGGTTACATCTGTTTCTGCTGCAGGCGAGCTCGCCGAATTCCTGACAGACAATCACGATGAAAATGCCTCCTGTTACCTGCCCTTTTCCAGGCTGGCAGAGGTCCGGGGAAAGGCTCTGTATATCGGGCTTGGTGACAATCTGGTTGGCCTTAGACATGAGGCCCAATACCTTGCAGGTCTCCTTACAGTTGTCCCATTCAAACGGGGCACTGCATACTTTGATTCAGAAGAAAACGTAAAAAGATTCAGACTTCGTGATAAGGGCGGTTGTACAACCCGCCTTCCCGACCTCGTCGACTCTCTCCGGGAGCGCGGACAAACAACCGAAGGCGTGGTCGGGCAGGCCAAGTCCCTGCTCGTTTCTGCAAATGAAGCGCTGACCATCATGGCCGATCTTTTGCGGGAAAAACCGTCCCGCAATCTGTGCGGCGACATAACATGTCTCTGGTGCCGGGAGATTGAGAGACGCATGGATCTGTATGGTGAAATCCAGGATCCACACTATTTTCAAAAAAACGCGGCCATAATCAGGCTAATCTCTTATGCCAATCGTGCGCGACTTGCAGACTGGGCATGGGTAGCCAAAATAAGACGCCTGGTTAAGATTGCCACCTGAAATAATCAAGGCGTAAGCTGGCTGACAACTTTAACGAGTGCCAGCCCATCTGAAAATGAGGGACTTGCCTGCCTGCCCTGACGAATACAATCCAGAAAATACTGCCACTCGTAGCTGTACGAGGCAAGCCGCCCCCGCCGGGTAGCCAGGCCTATTGCCGAAACGACGCCTGCAAACTGACTGAGGTAGTAGACGCCCTTTTGCAGCTTGCTGCTGCTGTGCTTTCTAAGGTACACCTGCACACCCGCTGGCCTGGTAAGGTTAATTTCCGCCTTGCCCAGATCACCAATGACTGTAAAGCTACAGTCAGGGCATGCATGGTCGCAGTAGTAGCCCGAATTGTGAACCCCATTCTCCAGTACCGCCTGAACAGAGGCTTCATCCTGCAGGTTGTAACGCGAGTTGACGATGGCGTTTGTACTCTGCACTGCAGCGCCCCCGAAAAAAGCCACAAGATCCAATGCGTGAACAACTTTGTCCTGCAATACTCCGCCCCCCCTGGATGGATCAGCTTCGTAACCACTGACACTGCTGCGCTGTCTGGAAGCAGTGATCATGGTTGAAAAAATACTGTGTACCTTGCCAAGACTGCCGGCATCTATTTGAGCCTTAAGTGCTTGCGCCAGGGGATGGAATCGATAGTTAAGACCGACCATGTGAACACAATCACTGGATTTTGCGGCGTCCAGCATGACGTTCGCGGACGCTACATCGACACTTAGAGGCTTCTCGCAAAGAACATGCTTGCCCGCCTGTAACGCCATTGTAGCAAGCGTCGGGTGACTATCAGCCGGTGTGGCGATGAGCACGGCGTCAACCCGTTTATCTTCAAGTAGTTGCTCCACGCTGTTAGCCACGCAGGGAACGCTGAATTGCCTTGCAACCATTTGCGCCTGTTCTGGCAGGACGTCATAGACAACCTGAATCTTTGCCGAACTGACATACTCCAGCGCTGGGCAATGTGCATTTTCCGTCACCCAGCCACAGCCAATTATTCCAATGCCCACTATGGATTCAGTCATAGAACATTCACTTTAACCAGTTTATTACCCAGCCAGGCCTAAGATTCAAAAGCGCCAGCAGATAAAGCAGGTAGTCCCGTAAATTGTGTACTCCACCAGGCAAGGCTTGTTTAAGAAATTCTCTGGCCGCGACCATATCACCGCTCTTCAGGCATTCTCTTGCGGCAACCGAAGCAATATTTGCGCGACCCCTGTCAATCAGCCGGTTAAGCAGTTCAACACCTGGTTTATCACTTGAGCGGAAAATGTCAGCGGCATACTGGATAGTACGTAAACCCTGCTGATACAGAAGATTATGGGAAGATTGCATATTGCTGGCATGTAGCCGGTGATAGGCGAGGGTTTTCGCGATATAGGCGACCTTGCCGACTGCGGCCACCTGCACATAGAAATGCCAATCTTCCACAAACTCCAGGCACTCGTTAAAGGCAAGCCCATTATCGACGACCGGTTGCCTCCGAAACAGCACAATAGACGGCGTGCCGATGCAGTTACCTGTAACCAGCTCTTGCTGTATGTAGCCCTCAGGTTTTGCAGAAAGAATGGCGTAACCATTCGAAAGCCGACTACCCTCAGGCGAGAGAGAACCACACCGGCTGTAAACCATTACAAGCTCCAGGTCTGAGTCCATAAGCATGCATTGAGCTCCCAGCTTTTCAGTAGTCCAAACGTCATCAGCGTCCAGAAAAGCGAAGTAGCGACCGCGAGCCAGGCTAATGCCAAGGTTTCTTGTGATGCCCAGACCGGCGTTTTCCTGTTGAAACAGCCTTATCCTGTAGTCATTGAAGCTGGCCGCAATTTCATAGCTATCGTCTGTCGACCCATCGTCAATGACGATAAGTTCAAAATCTTTCTCACCCTGGTCAAGCACGCTGGATATAGCGTTGCCAACGTATTGCGCATAATTGTGCAGACAGATAATTACGGATGTTTTGGGATGACTATCCAAGATTTGTACCCGAAGCTGAAGCCTTAAACTCAGCAATGCGGCTCTTTCCAGGCAGGGGCTCCCCGGGTTCCACTCCTGCCAGTTCGCAAATAGTCGGCGCCACATCAATTACAGACATCCCAGTGATATTCCTATTGCCTGCTTCAAACCTGGAATCGTTTATGATCAACGCCCCGTGCATAATATGCTCGCCCGTACGCTTTTCCTTCGTCTCAGTGTCGAACCGGCCCAGGGTCGCGGACTTTACTGCCCTAATAGGCGCTGCCTTGCTCCACCAGATTGTCAGGTCATTACCACCTGTAAGCTCCAACGGATCGAGATGGGTATCTGCCCTGAAAACCTGGCCCAGCACCGGCTCGCCCGTATCGATGTTTACCAGGCTGCTTAATTCCGCGACAAGTGCATCGACGTACTCTGTGTATTCTGAGCCTGCCAAAATCAAACCCGCCGGTTCTCTGCCAAGCAGGTTAACCCTGACTGCGGAAAATCCATCCTGCGCTACACTGTGACTTAGTGAACTTCTCTTGCGGGCGACATTTTCCTTACGCTTTTGTGTTATCCATGCCCGCAAGTTTATGGGAATATATCTTTTCAGATCACCTCGCACGGCCACGGGTAATTTACCGACAGTTGCCTGCCAAATCTTGTCAAGAGTGCTCGATGACGAGGCCTCTGCTGAGTTTTTCTTGCCCTTTCGATCCCCCGCCCAGTTGGCATTGAATTCACGCAGAATATCTGGAAATACGGATACAGCAGAATAATTCGCCCCGATCCCATGTGTCAGATAAATCACGAAGCTGCAGTTCTCGCCTGCAACACGACGCAGTTCACCTATGCCCCGATCAATGGCCCGATAGACCCTCAATAGCGGCTGACGCAATTCCTGTGCAAGCACGTCTGAAAATGCAGGGTGCCCATCGTCACACAAATGCCACATCAGGTGACTGGCACAATGTCCTTCTGAGATAGCGGCATAGTAAAAGTCCCAATCATCACCACTCAACAACTCCATATACATGCGAGTTCGTTGCTCAATGCCTTCGATTAGAGCGCCACACATCCGCTTTATGGAATCAGCTTCGGCCGTGTAGTTGTGGCAACTGCGAACGGGGTGTTCGCCATGCTTTTTTATCTGTTTGCGCAAGAAATCCTTAGGCACGCTATCGCGCCGCCAAGCCATGTCGTGCGGACACCAACCATGTATTTGTTTCCCACCCCACTGTGGGTTGGGAACAAAGAAGGGAATGTCGATAATATGAATGTTACGACCGCTCCTGGCAAACCACTCCCAAAATGGCGGCTTTTTGCAGTCAGAAGCTCGACCTAATCGGGTTTTGTAGCTGCCGGTAACTATGCGTTTATCAAAAAACAGGTCATGATCCAATGGCTGGTGGCCGGTGTGAGCACTGGCCCAGATTGTGCCGCTGGAATGCTGCGGCGGGTCAACGTAACTCGACCAGGCGGAGGAGTTAAGAAGATCCTTAAAGTTTGGCAAATCTCCGGAAGCAGTCCACCTTTGAACGAGCGAGATATCAAGACCATCTAATCCGAACATGGCCACGCGCCTGGCAGGATTCATTTTCACCTCATGGATCTCATTTCAAGATCGTTGTCAGCTTGCCGCTGACAAAACCAGTCGCATAAACAGGGCTAATTATAACTCCAAACATATAATTCGCTATCGACCTTTCGGAGTTGATTAAAGAGGGTTTCCCGCCGCGAATTGCTCGTGTATACCCGGCATAGAAGATTCGCTTCAGACACCATTTATAGTTAATCCGGTTTTCTAGAATCTGATGATGGATAACTGCCCGGCCATCGTAAGCCACGATAAATCCATCCGCCCTTGCCCGCTCGCACAGTGCGGTCTCTTCTCCGCCGATAAGCTTTCCATCCTGCCTCCCCAGTGAGTGCTGAAATAAATGCCCCTTTCCCATGGTATTGAGATCAATCCCAAAATTACCGCCAAATACCCTGTCTGTTTCGAGAACTCCATCTCCCAGGTCAAGAAGTGAGTAGAATTCTTGCATCACGCTATTGTTCGCAATGAGCAGTGGTTTTTTGTGCCATATCGGTAATATCTTACCGCCCGCAATCGCAACTCCTTTTCCCAGTGTTTGCGTAAGGTAGTACATGCACAGTGGCTCAAGAATTTCATCAGGATCGTAGAACAGAATATAGCGAGTCTCTGCCAGCTCGATCGCCTTGTTGCGAGCGAAAGACACGCCCCTGGCAGGAATAGTGAGGTATTTGATTCTTATATTCTGAGTAGAGATGTTCTTACACAGTACAGCTAATTCATTATCTTCCTGCTGATCCAGGAAAAATACATCGGCGGAAACCCTGACCTGGGCCCTTATGCTTTCCAGAGCCTCCTTGACTAACCAGTTTGGTTCGGTAAAGCGGGTCATGCCGACCGTGACGGATTTCAATACATGTAATCCTGCTGGCTGCATAGAGACCAATGGCGAATAACCTTACCGTTTTCCACCTGATCTACTTTTGCAGCGTTACGTTATTTTTGCCGGGTTTTATCATTGCCATGGAATGGTAGCGGAATACTTACCCCGGATGTCAAAGGATCATAATGGTCTTGTTTGGAGGATAGACAAAGAAAAAGCCCGATTTTCTACGGGCTTCAGGACTTCATTGGAGCTTATTGGTAAATTATTTGGTGGTGTTGGGTGGACTTGAACCACCGACCTCAGCATTATGAATGCCATAAAAACAACAACCTACAATAAACTACAATAAGAAAATTAAAAGTTTAATGCAGCTATTTTGTTGCTAGTGGTTGCTATTTATTGCAATTATTTGCTAGCAATTGCGCCAAAATTGCGCCATTTTCGAGTTCTCCTCTGCTTCAGTTTAAAATAGCAGATGCATCCCTTAGTAAATGGGACTATTTGGTGTCACGTTGGCTGACGCCGCACACCAACGAACAATACACCCGGCATTGGCAAATTCGATTCTCGAAACCGTTGCACGAAAGACAGTAATAAAACGCCTCCGGAGGATGAGCCGCCGATGGCGAGGTGTGTCCCTGTCGCCACGCCTGAATCCTGGTCGGTCGATGATCAATCCCTCCATACGACGCCCTGCAGAGCGTAGGTGGTTCAAATGCCATATCGCCAGAATCCCCAGGGTATTGTTGGCCTGCCGCCCCGGAATTGGGCGTATAATCGCCAACAGTAGAAATCGGGGCCGCCCAGCTGAAAGACCACCTGACACATCTTAACTTATTGATATTTAACTGTATTTTTGTCCTGACGTCGCAAGTACTGTATGCTGAACCGATGGCAGACGAATCCGTTGATGTTTTTCCATTGCCGGAAATCGTGGTGACCGCAAAGAGAATCGAAGCGCCACCTTCCGTCATCGTCAGGGAAGCTACAAGTGCAGACATAATCGCCTGGAACGCTCAAACTGCAGCCGATGCCCTGATCAATGTGCCCGGCGTAAACATCCTATACGGTGGCGGGTCGGGCGATGCACGTATCTGGATTCGGGGCTTCAGGAGTCGGGACCTGCTGTTGTTGTACGACGGCGTTCCGATAGCTCCGAGTTTCGAGGGTGGGCTCGATTTAAATGAGATTGCGCTGGAGAACATCTCCGCAGTTAAGGTTCTGAAGAGCGCCCCTTCAGTTATCTATGGCACCAACGGACTGGGCGGCGTGATCGATGTTGTTCCACGGACCGGAATCGAGAGCAGTTTTTTCAATGGCCGGCTGGAGTTGGGCACCGATGACCGGCGCCTGCTAAGCGCCAGCGGGGGTGGAGGTAATGGAAATATTAGTTATGCCCTGGCGGGTCAGCACCAGCAATCCGATAACTATTCACTTTCAGATGATTACCAACCTCAGATGAATCAGCCGGCTGGCGAACGCGTCAACAGCGATTATGAACGCAACAACCTGCTGTTCCAGCTGGATGTGCTCGAAACCCCTATCGGTCACGCCTTTATGTTCGTGAATCTCTCAGGTGCGGAAAAGGGTCTGCCGGTTGAAGCGGGTGTCGATGATCCGGATTTTGAACGCCTGACTAAATCGAAGCGCCGCACTCTGGGACTGTCCAACCACTTCAATAACATCCCGTTGTCGCTGAAGCTTTACTACAACAGTCACGACAGCGAACTTAAGATCTATACCGACGAAAGCTATACCGAAGTTGATGAAATTGAATCCTCCGAGGACTATTCCTACGGAGGCAAGCTTTATTCCACGATTGAAACTTCTGCAAATAACTCGCTGATCCTCAGCGGCAGCCTGCAGTCGGACGTATTCAAGGCGGAAGACGTGCTGGAGGAAGGCAACAAGGCGGAGTTGACCACCTACACTATCGCCGTCGAGGACCAGTTCTGGGTGAATGAGCACCTTTCGCTGGCTGCCGGAGCCATCTACAGTTATTTCGACCAGACACAGCTGGGTATTTCAACCAGCGCCTTCAACCCCCAGGTTGCCGTCGCTTGGCAAGCTCGACCAAAACTCAGTATTCACGCTTCGGCCGCACAACGAACCCGTTTTCCAAAAATGCGCGAACTGTATCGCCGGCGCTACGGTAACCCGCAACTTGACCCACAAACTGCAAACAACTATGAAATTGGGGCTGCCTGGACTTTTGCCACAGGATTTCAAACTGATTTCACGGTGTATCGAAGCGATGTCGATGACCTGATTGAGAGGCTGGATCGCAGGTCTCAGTATCAGAACCTTGATCGGGTTACGTTCCAAGGTGTGGAGACAACAGCGGGTGGCTGGTTCACCACGCGGGTTTTCGCCAGGCTGGCATATACGTATCTCAACGCGAAAGAGAAACTGCCTGAGGGTAATAGCAGGCAGTTGCGCAGCCGGCCGAAACATACGGTCCAGGCCGAGTTCCGCTACCTGTTTCCCCAGGATATCCTGCTCTCTTTCAACGGTATTCACCTGTCCGGCCTGTACGACCTGGACCCCGATGGTGATTACACGAAGCTGGACAGCTATTTTGTCGTTGATGCCAGGGCTTCGATACCTTTTGCCGGTCATTACGAGGCGTATCTGTCCGTCTCCAATCTCGGTGATTCGGATTACGAGCACCGTTGGGGTTACCCCAGGGAGGGGCGCGCATTCAAACTCGGCATGAGTCTTGAATTTTGACACTCAACACTCTCTCCCGTGCCTCGCTCAAATGCCTGCCCGCATGGATGAGCTGGGGGTTCGTTTTACTGGCCGTGTTGCTGACGGTGGACGCCGGCAGGGGAGACCAGCCGCCTGCCGACGTGTGCGCATCCCTGTCCGGAAAAACGATACGCTGGGTCGTACCCTCCAAGCCAGGCGGCGGTTATGATGCATACTCGAGGCTGATACAACCCTTTCTGGAGCAACATCTGGACGTACGGATACGCATGGAGAACCGGTCCGAAGCTGGGGGTATCGTCGCAGCCCTGTCCGTCCGCGATGCCGAAGCCGATGGAACGACCATGGGTATCATCAACGCCCCCGGCCTGCTGACCGCCAGCATTGTTGGCAATGGCAGAGCGCCTGATCCAGGCAGAGATTTCACCGTTCTCGGCCGCGTGATGGATATGCAGTACGTGGTATTTACCGGGCGCACTTCCGGGATTTCCAGCATCGCTGAATTGCTTGATATTGCCCGCAACCGTCCGATACTGATCGGCGTACGGGATTCGGGTTCAAGCAGCTTTTTCGCAGTGCCGGTAATGGCTTCGCTGCTTGGTATGGACCATGCCCTGGTGACGGGTTACGTCGGTACCGCAGCCCGAACACTGGCGGCAATCCGCGGAGAGGTTGATATCGTGGTCCTCAACTATGACTCAAGCCGGCGTTACTTGAATTCCGGGGAGCTGATCCCGCTTTTGCAGGTCACGGGCGTGCCGGTCAACCATCATGGAATTCTTCCCGGTCTTTCTGATCTTGCACGCCTGCGGGCGGAATCGACGGGTAGAACGCCGGAGCAGGCGGAGCTGGAGTCGGATGCGCTGAATCGGGTCATTAGTGCCGGACGGATAGTTGTCGCACCCCATGGCTTACCCGAGCCACTCGCCGCCTGCCTGGGCGATGTCCTGATGGACGTTCTTCAGAGTCATGGATTCAGGATGGCTGCAAGACGTGCCGAGCTGAGTATTGCGCCACTTGACCGGGCAAGTGCGCGAAGAAGTATTGAAACTGCAGCCCGCGAAATCGTCCGCTTCGATCCGTTGTTGCGCGCAGCCCTGGAGCAGGTCAGGCAGTAGCCCTGAATGCCGGATGGATACAGATATCATCAACGCAGCACTGGAGGCCATTTCGCTGGTCCTGTCCTGGCCGTATATCCTCTATCCCATAGCCGGCACGTTGCTGGCTATGGTTTTTTCCGCCTGCCCGGGACTCAACAGCTCCAGCCTGATGGCCTTGGCCATCCCCCTGACCATCAGCTGGGATCCGCTGCCATTGATGTTGATTTTCGGCGCTTTCATCGGCGGCGCCACTTTCATGGGTTCGGTGACAGCGATCCTCTTCAATATCCCGGGTAAGGCACAAAATGCGGTAACCATGCTGGATGGTTACCCGATGACGCAGTTGGGCCAGGCACGCACAGCCATTGGCTGTGCGGCTGCGTCTTCAGCGCTGGGATCGACACTGGGTGTTTTTGTACTGATCGCGTTGATTCCGGTCTTACGTGGCGCAGCCCTTGCGTTGGGTCCTCCCGAGTACCTGATGCTTGCCATCTGGGGTCTGACCATGTTGGCGGCGCTAGCAGGTAACTCGCTAATCAAGGGCCTGGCGATGGCCGGGTTTGGATTGCAGCTCGCCTATATAGGTTACGATCCGCGCACCGCCGAATTACGCTTCACTTTTGGCTTCGATTACCTGGCGGAGGGACTCAGCCTTGTGCCCGTGTTTCTCGGGTTGTTTGCGCTGGCAGAAGTCACGGACCTGATTGTCAGCCGTCGGGAATTCCTTTCCGGAAAACTGAGCACATCGGATCCGGGTGGCAGCGCCATCGAAGGTGTCCGTGAGGTATTCCGGAATTTTGGCCTGTTTGTCCGAAGCTCGGTTATCGGAACGGTCATCGGCGCCATTCCGGGCGTTGGCAGCTCTGTGGCCGGATTCGTTGCTTATGGACATGCCAGCCAATCGGCGCGCAACACAACGAAGTTCGGCAAGGGAGATATCCGCGGTGTGCTGGCGCCGGAGGCCGCCAATGACGCGAAAGATGGCGGTGCTCTGGTGCCGACACTCGCGCTTGGTATTCCAGGCGGCACCGGCACGGCAGTATTGCTCGGAGCCCTGGCTTTACACGGTCTGGCGCCTGGGCGGGAAATGCTGACCGATAACCTGGTTTTGGTGTTCGTTCTGATATGGTCGCTGTTCATCTCGAACTGGATCACTTCCCTGCTGGGTCTGGCGATGGTCAACCCGATGGCCCGTCTGGGTGCGGTACGCACCACACGGTTGATTCCGGTGATCCTCGTTCTGGCCGTGATTGGTTCGTTTCAGTATCGCGGCTTGTTGGCCGATGTTGTCTGTGCCGTGTTATTCGGCATTCTGGGCTACCTGATGAAGCGCCACGATTGGCCCCGGATTCCCCTGGTTATCGCCCTGGTACTGGCACCGCTATTCGAAACCAACCTTCATTTGACATTGCGGCTTGTGGAACTGGGGCGTATTGATTTCTGGTCGCGCCCCATTGTCCTGATTCTTTTTGCCCTGACATGCGCCAGCCTGTTCCTTCCGATAGTAAGCCGTTACCTGCGTGAATTCAGCGACAAGTACCGGAAGCGGCGTCAATGAACGACCGAATCCGAAAAGATGAACATCCACGTGTCAGCACAATGACGCTGTTTTTCATCGCACTGACGGTACTATTCCTGTGGGTTTCCTTCTCACTCAGCCGAACGTCCGCAATGATTTCCCAAGCCGTATTGACCGTAACGCTGGTGTTCCTTCTGGTTCAGTTCGTTCTGGATAGACGCAATCCCCGGCCGGTCCACCGAGGAGTGCGCAATGGTGGGGTATTAACGGCAATTGCATGGATTTCTGCTTTACCTGCGGCATGCTGGCTGCTGGGTATCCCCATCGGTGCGGGCTTGTTTTGTCTGTTGTGGATGCGTTGGCGCGCCGGCGAGCGTTGGCAGTTCAGCGCCGTGTTCGCTCTGTTACTGGCAATTTCCGTGCAAGCCTTGTTCGGGCTGCTGCTGCAATCCGACTTGTACCAGGGCCTTTTGTTTCAGTTCTTCAACTGAATGGTTTTCGAATTGTCGTAAGCATTAACTGCCTAAACACCCGGAGTTCATCCGGGCTTATGGCGCGGCTGAAGGAAAGCGATAGCTATGTACCTGGCCGCCGATAAAATCAGTCTTGCCACATTCGGCAATGATTCGGTCAACAGGAAACTCACTACAGCTGTCGAGCCAGCCAGGTGAAGTTTCGCGCGCGGCGCTGTTGCTGCTGGGACGGTGTGTTCATGCAGCTTTACAGCAGTAATCTGCGCGCACCTCTGACGAAGGTTTCGGACATGACCCTGATCATCCGCGATAGTGGTGGCAACGGGTCTGACAGCCACCCCCGGTTCAGGGGACTTGTCACTCGTGGCCTGCGGCTGAAATACTCCGTTCGGTGGTCTTTCAAAAGCTGGCTTATCGAATCACGGTGCAGTGGTCCGACGGCGCGTGCTTTTCCGGTCAGATGCCCCCTGATCCAGGCGATCGACTGGCCCAGGACCTGGACCACCAGGTGAAGCAGATCCAAAAGCGGGTCCAATAATATGACACCTTCGGGATAATCCGGAGCCTGGCCCGGAGTGTCGTAGGGATCTTCACCGCAGCACAAGCGCAGAAACACGATCGGATCGTTGATTCCAAGCTCCGTGCGGAACCACAGGTGGGTACCGAACCGGGGATTAACCTCCATCAGCTTCGGCTTGCCGTCACGCTTGTCGACCAAGGTCTGCAGCGTGATCCCGCCCCAGATCCCCAGTTCGTGAACCAGCGCCCGTACCTCATCCGTATATGGAATATCCGTGGTCGAAACGACGGCAGCGCAGGGAAATAGCAGGCCCGCGTTGCGTGTCCTCGCGACCTGCGGGGAAAAAAGGGAAACTATTTCCAAGTCGCGGTTCACGATCATGTAGAAATTCCGCTTGGTTTCTGCCGGGATGAACTCTTGCAACATGGGCTGATCTTGAGACGCAGCAATACTTTTGAATGCTGACTCCAGTTCCTCCCAGGTCTCTGCCAGCACCATGTTTTCACCATGTGCGTTGCAACGTGGTTTGAGCACCCATGGCGGTTCGATGGCTTCCGCAGCAACCGCAAGCTCCTCCAGGTTTTTGGGAACGCGTGTGATCGGGACAGGAAATCCGGTCTTCAGCGCGGTTTCCAGTGTCAGGGTTTTATCCAGTACCCGGGTCAACGCCTCATAGTCCGGCACCACAGCCATGATGCCCCGGGCAGCCAGGCGATTCTTGTTCTTGGCAAAGACATACACTTCAGCATCATAGGAAGGATAGATGACATCGATTGCCTCCACTGAACAGATCTCCTCGATCCGCTTCATGTACCGTTCCTCTTCAGGCGTATTTGCCGCCTGGATTTGCCCTGTTTTCCAGCCCGCGGAACAGTCGGGAACGGGGTAGCGCTTGCTTACGTGTCTGGACCAGGCGCACATGCCTGACCAGCGCTGAAACCAGTTGTCACCACTCATCGTAACGACAATTTTCTCCGCCTCGTGTAGCAGGCTGAGAAGAATCACGTAGGACTGTTCTTCCTGGATATTCGTGATGAGCAGGTTCATCGTTGTTTTTTTAACCGCTCCCGTTTCCAGGCTGCCCTGATTTCCGGAAGATCCTGTTCCAACTGGTCCGTAAAGCGCAATCCGAGGTTGCGGACCAGGATAGGTGCGTTAATGGCCAGGTACCTGGCGGCGGTTTGGCCTGGATTCAGGTGCTGATGATACCAATAGGTAGGCGGCACTAGGAGTGTTCCAGCCTTCCAATCGACGCGATGCCGCTTGTCATAGCGGCCTTCCGGCCAGGTGACAGAAAAGCCCTCGCCGGAAAGGAACAGGATGAAGGCATCGCTGCTGTGGCGATGCGCCTTCTTGTACTTGCCAGCTGGTATTTCAGAGACATGCAAATCGATCATGGAATTACCAGCCATGGACCACGCCATCTTGCGGTTACCTTCTCCACGCGCCTCCCACAGCCGGGTTTCAGTTTGCTGCACGTTATCAACGAAATTTCTCATAACCTGGACTTCCCCGACCTGCTTGTATTGGTCCAGGTAGTCCTCCGCACCGTCGTAACGATCACTGAAAATGAATGAATTTTCTTCAATGAACCGTTCGTTGTCCACCGCGTTGATAACGAAGGGGAAACTGGTGATAGCCAGTAAACGGGCTGGCCTGTCACTGTCGTTGAAATGCTGATGCCGGACATTCAACGGCACCGAAAACAAATCGCCTGCCTGCCACTGGATTCGCTTGGGCGACTCTCCCTCCTGCTGGATGATTGTATGGCCGGAACCACTAAGGAAGTAAATGCCCTTCTCATAGAAATGCCGCTGGCTTACCGTCTTTGCAGCTGGTGGGATTTCCAGGATCCGCCCGTCTATAATCTGGTAATCCGCAAATCGCAGATACAAGCCCTTGATACCCTCGCCCATTTGCGGCCAGGGTTGCAAGGTAACCGTGCTCACATCGTCGATCACCAGGTCATCCAGGACTGGAATCTCGGCCCGTGCCGTCCACAACCAGCGCTCATAAGGGGAATCCTGCGGTGGGATCCTGACTATCGTGGGGCCAAGCACATCGACGCTTTCCACAAAAGCGAAGATTTCGTAAAAAACCAGCCGGGCGATGCCGGTTTGAAGAGCGATGACCGAACCCAGGGCCAGGATGACGATGACGATCAGAACTTTCATATTAAAATCGTTCCCATAGCCGTGTTACATTTGCTGGCAGAGGTGTAAAAACACCAAGCTCACACCTGGGCTTACCCGACATGTGAAAATCAGAACTGCAAGAATCCAATAGATTTTTTTGGGAGGTAGAATAGGACATCAATCCGGATTCCCCAGATAATCCATAATGAAAAACTGAATCCTGGCACTTTGGTTAAACAATGAACCCATGAATGTGTCCGAAAATCCGATTCGAGTATAAGGAAAACAACAGCCCTTTTCCATGAAACCAACGTGTATTGAACAGCCTTTCACCTCAGTTTTTAAGTCAGGTCGCCGCGAAATCTCATCAGATTTGGGTACCCGGATGCGCAGTAATGCATCGCTTGCGAAGGTACACACGTGTGTAGCATCCGAAGCATGTCAGTAAGAAGATTTTCTGAGCCGACAATACGGTGTCAGCCCCCCGGTATCACAAAACAGAAAATTGGTGGTGTCTGAAATCAATCTGAGATGGGCTTGGCCGATACCAAAATCAGGGAGGGCTGTTTTGGCCAGTTTTCGTAACCGCGTTCTTTTCTTCTTTCGGGGCAGCTGATCAAAATCGAAGCCCTGTTTCCTGCTCACAAGGTTGGAGGCCGTTCGGCTTTGGAGGTGATGGTTACAATTTGATCGCTGTAAAAACCATTGTAATCGGTGCGTCCGCTTATGCTGTAGGCGCCGATGTTGCCGAATTCGAGGTAGTCGCCAGATTGGATGTCAGCCGGCAATGGGACAAGCCCGGGCAGTGTGTCGGTTGAATCACAGGTCGGGCCATTGACCTGAAACTCCATGGTCTCACCAACGTGTGGTTTTCCATCGCGATAAGCCCGCACCGGAAAACTATCGGGCCCATCGATGCGAAGCAGCCAGAAAACACCGAACATTCCGTCGTTGATATACAAACGATTATCTTTGCGTAGCAGGACCTCAACCACGGCTGACATGCCAGGCGCCGAAAGGGCACGCCCCGGTTCACCGAGCACTTCCGCATTGTCTGCCAGAGGAAGCGTGTTGACAGATTCTGCCACTGCCTCGAAGTATTCTTCTAGTTCCGGTACCAGGAAACCAGGGTAGGACTTCGGATAACCGCCACCGACATCAATCAAACGCAGCCTGAAGGACAGTTGCTTGAGAACCGACCGGGTAATCGAACTGGCGTATCGATAGGCATCGGGATCAGTAACGTTCGATCCAACGTTGAACGCCAGTGCCGGTTCAGCACCACTGTCGCGGATTGACTGCAACAACAGCGGCATTTCTTCCACGGACGCGCCAAATCTCGCGGATAAATCCTCCATTGCCGATTCGTGATGGACGGCCATGCGCGCAAATATCACGCAACGGGCGGGCTCGATCTCCTGCAAAAGCTGCGACAAGCCGCTGAGGTGATCGACCATGAAATGCCGCACGCCGTGTTTTTCCTGTGCTGTCCAGGCCGCTCCCCGGATGCGAACCGGGCTCATGAAGTATTTTTTCGCCTCGGGATTGATTGTGTCGATCAGCGCCACTTCCGGCAACGATGCGCAGTCAAAGTCGCTCACCCCCTCTTCGGTCAACAGTTTGAGCAAGACCGGGTCGGAATTGGCTTTGACCGCGTACAAAACGCGGCCTGGAAATCCACCGAGAAATTCCCGGGCTATCTCGCGATACACATGTGGAAAAATGCAATAGACCGGATCTTTAGGTTTCTCCCTGCGGAGAAGACTCCCCACGTCCGCAAATTTTTCATAGGTCTTTGCCATGCTTCGCCTAACTTCGCATTCTTGACCCGCCGGGGTCATATGATGCTTCGGGAAGTATTACCGCCGGTCTTCGCTTATCCAAAACATGAACTGAAAATTCCAGCTCCGTTGAATCCAGGAACTGTGTTTTCAGGTAGCCCAGCGCCAGGCTTTTGCCGACGGTATGACCGTAAGCGCCGGAGGTTACAAAACCTGCAAACTCGTCTTTGTGCCAGATGGGTTCATAGCCCCAGGCGTCCGCGTCATTCGAATCGATTTCCAGGGTCACCAGCCTGTGCTCGGGCCTTGTGTCGCGATCTGCCAAAGCCGCCTCGCGGCCGATGAAATCGGCTTTGCCATAGTCCACGAATCGATCGAAGCCACACATGACGGGCGTATAGTCAGGTGAAAACTCACGCGACCAGATTCCGAAGCTTTTTTCCATTCCAAGAGACAGTAATGCACGTATTCCGAAGGGTCTGATCCCGAGCTTAGCCCCGGCTACGAGTAAATGATCGTAAAGCGAGCGTGCATAAGTGCCAGGAACGTACATTTCGTAGCCGAGTTCGCCGGTAAATGAAAGCCGCGCCACCAGGCAGGGCGCGATACCGACATTCATGGGCTGCACGGACATGAATGGCATTGCATCATTGTCCAAATCTCCGGACGCGACCAGGCTCATCAGTTCACGGGATGCCGGACCGGCAATGGCGATGGCGCTCAACTCTTCGGTACGATTGACGATCCGGACATTGTTGTCGCCCAAATGCTGTTCAAACCACAGCATGTGAAATTCCTGCAGGTAACCGGAGCCGATCACCATGAACCTGTCTTCGGCGAGCCGCATGACAGTCAGGTCGCCTTTTAAATGTCCGGATGGCAGAAGTAAGGGGCCCATACGTATCCGACCCACATCCGGTAAACGGCTGGCGAACAGATAATCCATGTAGCCTACAGCGTCGGGGCCGGAAATCTCATACTTGGCAAACGCCGTGCCGTCCAATATGCCCACGCCTTCGCGCACTGCCCGGCACTCCTCGCCCACCGGTTCATGCGCGTTGGAACGCCGAAAACTTGGCGTCTCGACCGGCTCACTGCCCTGTGGCGCAAACCAGAGCGGCATTTCGAGTCCGTAAGAACAGCCGAACACCGCGTTGGCCTGTTGTAGACGATCGTGAAAAGCAGATACTTTGTTGGGACGTGCCGCGGGCCATTCATCATTCGGGCATAACAGCTGAAAGCGGTTTTCATAAAATTCCTGCGCTTTTTCGATTGCGTAGTTCTTGGTCGCAAACGTTCCGAAACGATTTACATCCATGGCGAAAATATCACCTTCCGTTTCACCGTTTATCATCCATTGCGACAGGGCCAGGGCTACTCCGCTGCCCTGGGAAAACCCGGCCATCACTCCGCAACAGGACCAGTAATTTTGTACCCCTCGCACTGGCCCCATCAAGGGGTTGCCATCGGGCGCGAAAGTGAATGGCCCATTGACGATACGCCGAATTCCCGCGTCGGCCACAGATGGGAATCTCTCAAAACCGCGCATCAGTTCATTTTCAATATTTTCCAGCCTCGGTTCCAGCAGATCGGATGCACCGTAGTCCCATGACGTACCGCCCACCGACCAGGGCGTTGAGTTCTTTTCATAAACGCCAAGCAGGACTCCGTTTCGCTCCTGGCGCAGATACATCTCTCCATCCATATCCAGAACCAGGGGCAACTCGCCGTCAAATTCTGCTATCTCGTCGATATCCCCGCTTATCAGGAAGTGATGCTCCATGGGCACAATGGGCACATGGACTCCGGCCATCATTCCAACCTCACGTGCCCACAAGCCGGCAGCATTTACCACATGTTCACATTGGATATTCCCCTGGTCCGTCACCACGGTCCAGCTACCGTCAGGCTTGTGTACAAGGTCTTCCACCTTGGTTTTCAGATAGATTTCTGCACCGGCCATGCGCGCTGATTTGGCCAAAGCCTGGGTTGAGCCGTATGGGTCGATGTGGCCCTCGTTGGCGTCGTACAGCCCACCGATCACATTGCTGGTGTCCATGATGGGACACAGCTTCCTGATTTCCTCAGGACTTAGCAGCTCGCTTTCAAGCCCGAAAACCCGGTGACGTTCATGCTCGTATTGCAATACTTCCCAACGCTCGGAAGTCGCGGCGATAGTGATGCCACCGGTCAGGTGCATACCTACGTCCTGCCCACTGATCTCCTCGACTTCTTTGTAGACGGAAATGCCATAGGCCTGCAGCCTGGCGACATTGGGATTGCTGTTCATGGAATGAAATCCGCCCGCAGCATGCCAGGTAGAACCAGCCGTCAGTTGCTTCCGTTCAACCAGGACCACATCAGACCAACCCAATTTGGTCAGGTGATAAAGTACCGCGGCACCTACAATGCCACCGCCAATTACAACTACCCGGGTATGTTCTTTCATTCCAGTTTCCTGTAATTTTCAGTATGTTGAAAATCTCGCGTGATGGGGTCTTCGCCAGCACTGGCTATCCAGTTACTCAGGTAGCGGGCATGGCTGCGGTCGAGATACAGATCGAAGAGATGGTCTTCGACAGCGACGATGAGAAGCTGCACGTTTGCGAACTTTGTGCGAACACATTGACCCGCCATGAATGCACTTTCGTACATGTCAATTCCGCAGCCCATAGCCAGAATCGTTCGGGCCGCCGGACCCTTCAAAGCAAAGCACACATTGTGCGATGACATATCTGTCGCAGCATGAAGCAGGTTCGACAGCGTGCGATCGATGTGACCCACCAGTTCTTCGGCCGGCCTGGTATCACTGGTCAGCAGCCACTGATCCGGGCCGAGCCAGCTGGCAGCGGGGTCTCCGCTCTGCCATTGCATCGCCTGTTGTGGCAGTTGCAATGCTCTGCCGGCAGCTTCCCCAGCCTGCGGGCGAACGCGTAGCCGGACCATCGATCGGCCATCGATTCGGCGGAGATCAAAGCCGGGATGTTCAGGCATTCATTTTCTCCCCGGTGGGATCATAGAAAAACGGATCTGCAATTCGTACATCGAACGTACGCCCGTCATCGAAAACCGTCACGATTTCACCTTTTCGTTCAAAGCCACCTTCAAGCAGGCCGAGACCAATCGTCCTCTTCAATGTCGGGCTGAAACAAGCCGATGTCACGATGCCCTGACTGCGGCGGCCTGCGTCCTGTTTTGTTACGAAATGCGCCCCCGGTTCCAGCTCCTCATTGTCATTTAATGGCTCGACACCCACGAATTGCCGCCGGTCCCCGCTTTGGTCATGGGCACGAAGAAGCGACCTTTTACCAATGAAATCGGCTTGCTTTTTAGCCACAATGCCAGCGAAACCGACATCCAGCGCATTGGTCATTCCGTCTGTATCTCCGCCTACGTGCAGATAGCCTTTCTCGGTTCGCAGTACCATCAGTGCCTCGGCGCCAATGGGTTCGATACGGCCGCCGCCGACACTCATTAACACTTCCATCAAGTTCCGGCAATGCACCGCAGGAACATTGATTTCAAAACTCATCTCCCCGGTAAAGCTCACGCGTTGAACCCGCGCCGGCACTCCGAGAAACGTACCCGTCGCGATCCCCATATGAGGTAAAGCCTCTGCCGAAAAGTCAATGTCTGTTTCCATCTCCTGCAACAGGATGCGGGCATTCGGACCTGCGACGGTGGCCACTCCCCATTGGCCGGTGACCGGGGAGATGATCAGTTCAAGGTCCGGCCATTCGCATTGGTGCCATTTCTCGAGCCAGTCGATAAAGTGATCCGCATTCGCTGACGTCGTGCTGAGCAGGTAATGATCGTCAGCCAGCTTTGCAAACACCCCATCGTCCATCACGATACCGTTCTCATTGAGCATGAGCCCGTAACGGATACGGCCATTTTTGAGGGTAAGCGCATTGTTGACGAAGATACGATTGAGAAATTCACCCGCATCCGGCCCCGTCAGTTCAATTTTGCCAAGAGGTGAAGCATCGAAAAGCCCGGCGCTGCGACGCAGTGCCAGCACTTCTTCCCGGATGGCGGTTTCACGGTCACGGCCATTGACCGCGTAGTACTCGGGTCGCTTCCAGGCGCCGTAGTCTTCGAACACGGCAGCAAAACCGGCATGCCAGTCATGTGCCGGCAACAGACGCGCCGGAGCGAAAAAATCACCATGCTGCTGCCCGGCAATCACACCCAGTGGCACCGGCATGAACTGAGGCCTGAACGTGGTCGTACCGACTTCTTCCACGGGTCTGTTGGTCAGGCCGGCGAGCAGTGTCAGTGCATTGAGATTGCTGGTCTTGCCCTGGTCAGCGGACATTCCGGTGGTGGTGTATCGCTTCAGGTGCTCGACGGATACGTAGTTTTCACGAACCGCCAATTCTATGTCCGCGACCGTGACGTCATGCATGTAATCAACCCACTGTCGGGCAGTGTTTCCTGCAGGCGTGATTCTGACTCCCTGCGAGTCATGGCGGCTGGCCGCCGACGTCGAAACAACGACCGGTGAACAGACAAAACCTGCCCTGTGCGCCGATTCGGAACCGGCGAGCGCGCCGCCGCCAGTGCGTCTGCCAGGGCGAACCTGCCACCGGCAGCACCGGCCGCCGCAACGCGTTGCCGACAATCTGCCGGCACGAAACAAGCCAGGCCGGTGTCATACCGCAACTGCCCGCCGGCCTGGGACCAGAGGTCATTGCACGGGCTGAAGCCGCCCGATACCGCAAGGCCCCGGCAGGCGATCTTGCGGGTGAAACCGACCGTGGAGCGCCCGTCTTCTGGCAAGGTGCCGACACTGACGCCGGTCAGAACCCTGGAGCCGGACGTGTCCAGTACAACGGACCCTGAAATGATCTCTATGCCTCGCTGTTCAGCCGCCTCCGCAATTTCGGCCGCAATATCCTTTCTTGCATCGATAATTGCCGGAACGCGGACACCGTTGTCGTGCAGGGTAAATGCGGCCTGGCAGGCGTGATCATTGTTGGTCGCCACCACCATCACGTCTGCGGGCATCACGGCATAGCGATTCACGTACTCCATCGCCGCACCGGCCAGCATGATGCCCGGCCGGTCATTGTTTTCAAAGACCAGTGGTTGCTCGAATGCGCCGGTGGCCAACAGGACTTCTTTTGCTCTGATTTTCCAGAATCGTTTGACAGCAGCCGTCGACCGGTCCGTAACGGTGAGCACATTATGATCGTAGTAAGCGGAGACCGTTGACGATGTCATGACGGTGACGTTTTCTGCTTGATCAAGTGTAGCCCTGGTTTGCTCGATCCACAGATCGGAGTGGACGTCATTTATCTGTGCGCTGTTCGCAAGAAGGCTGCCACCCAACTCACGTTCCTGTTCAACCAGCAGCACTCGCGCGCCGCTATCCGCGGCGCTCGATGCCGCCGCCAGACCGGCTGGCCCCGCTCCAACGATCAGTACGTCGCAATGCAGGTTATGGTTAAAGTACTTGTTGGGGTCCTTGCCAAGCGGTAATTTTCCAAGCCCGGCCATGCGGCGAACCGCTCCCTCGTACCAGTGCCAGGCCGGCCACTTGAATATCTTGTTGTAAAATCCTGCCGGCCACAGCCCATGCGTGAAATCCAGCACCCGGCCCAGGTCAAAATTAACGCTCGGGAAGCCGCTTGGGGACTTGATCTGGTGGCCATCTTTCAAGGCGCGCAAGGTGGTACGGACTACGGGTACCTCGCCAGAGCCATCGGATGCGGTCAGCAGTGCATTGGTTTCTTCCACGCCGGCAGACATGATGCCGCGTGGCCGGTGATATTTGATACTCCGGTTAACCGTGCTGATGCCATTGGCCAGCAATGCCGATGCAATGGAGTCACCCTGGTAACCCTCGAGCCTTCGACCATTGAAATGGAACGAAAGAGGCTTGCTGCGATCGATCCGGCCGCCCGATGCCAGGCGGTTTTTTTGCGGATGACTCATTCGACGCGATCCATCGACACCAGATCGGGTTTGGGTTCACCCATCCTGTACACGGCGTGGATCTCGTGGGTCACCGTGTCCCGCGCAACATTGAACCAGCGTCCACAGCCATATTTATGCATCCATTGCTCGTAATGAATGCCTTTCGGGTTCTCCCGGTTGAAGAGATAATCCGCCCATTCGGCATCATCGGCTTCCAGGGTCGGACGTGTTATATGAGATTCACCGCCGTATGAAAACTCCAGTTCATCACGCGTACCGCACCAGGGGCAGTTGATTCTCAGCATCAGTGGGCCACCCCGGATGCCGCACCCTCGTCAATCAGCTTGCCGGATTCGAACCGCTCAAGACCGAAATCCTCGATCAACGGGTGTGGCCGATCATTCGCGATCGTGTAGGCCATGGTATCGCCACCCGCCGGAATGGCTTTATAGCCACCGGTGCCCCAACCCCCGCTGAAATAGAGATTCCGCACCGGCGTGTGTCCCATCAGGGGCGTTGTGTCCGGGGTAATATCAACGATTCCGGCCCATTGACGCATCAGCCGCATGCGACTCAAGCCCGGGAGCAACTCAAGCAGGGCCGCAACGTTTTCGTGTAACAGGGGAATCCCCCCGCGTTGGGCGTAGCTGTTATAAACATCAGCGCCGCCACCAAAAACCAGCTCACCGCGATCCGACTGACTGACGTACATGTGAATCGTAGAAGATGTAACAACAGTGTCGATACAAGGTTTGACTGGTTCGCTGACCATGGCCTGCAGCTGCACGCTGGTGACGGGAACACGAAAACCGGCCATCTTCGCCAGGTGGCTGGTGTGACCGGCCACGGCGATACTGATCTTGCCGGCGCCAATCGTGCCGCGCGTCGTGTTCACCCCCGTCACGCGTCCTGAGTCAAAGTTGAATCCCGTGACCTCACATTGCTGGATAATGTCTACGCCACAGGCGCATGCGGCGCGTGCATAGCCCCAGGCCACGGCGTCATGACGTGAGATTCCACCGCGGCGCTGGATAAATCCGCCGTGAACCGGGAAGCGACAATTCAGGTCAATCAGCGGTACCAGTTCCTTGACCTGCGCCGGTGTCAGAACTTCGGCATCGACATTATTGATCCTGATTGCGTTCGCCCACCGCCGTATACCTTCCATTTCGTGCACGCTGTGTGCCAGTGTCAGGATTCCGCGCTGGCTCAGCATCACATTGAAATTGAGTTCCTGGCCGAGACCCTCATAAAGCTTCAGTGAGTGGTCGAAGAAAGCCGCACTCTGTGGCCAGAAGTAGTTCGAGCGTGTTATCTGCGTATTTCGTCCCGTGTTGCCACCGCCGAGCCAGCCTTTTTCCAGCACCGCAATGTTCCTGACCGAGTGTTTTTTCGCCAGGTAATAGGCTGTGGCAAGCCCATGGCCACCCGCACCTATGATAATCACATCGTAGTTCTTCTTTGGCTCGGGCGATCGCCACGCAGGCGGCCACCCTTTGTGTCCGCCGAGTGCTTGTCGCGCCAGTGTCAGAAAGGAATATTTTTTCAAACGCTTAGTCCAGTCCACATTAGTGCAAGCGCCCGAATGCCGGGAATGTGTTAGCGGCAACTATAGGCACACTGCAGATGTTATTACAATTGTGATATTCAATTGGGTCCATAATGTACAACATATTCAATGTTTTTTGGAACATGTCGAGGAGATTGACAAAGCGCTATATAATCTATCAATCTTTAGTTTTTTCGTAAATTTCCAGCCTGCTTGTTTGATCTATAGTAATTGAGAACGAATTATAGGTGTACATTGTACAGCACTCATAACCGAGATGAAATTCCCCGGCAATCAGCTCGCTGAGTTTTTGGCGATCGCCAAATCGAAGCGGCAACGCTCAGATGTTCTGACGGCGTACATTCGACTCATGTCCGCCCATGTTATCAGAGGATCCGGGACCTCGTTTCAACTGGCGAAGACAATTTTTCCGGTGTACGGTAGAGTCCTGACTCCAACAGACATTGACCCTGAATATGGATATCGACGTTCCCCTGCGCGAACTTGGCGCCATTGACACGACGGCTTTGCGCGAGGCCATTCTCGGCCAGGAAGACGCTGCCTGGTTGGAAGAAGAATACCGCCAGCAGACATACCATCACCATGACCAGACCCGGTCAATCGTAATGGTTTTCACAGATGGGTCGAACTGGCCGGATCACCAGGTACACAAGAGACCGGGTTGGGACCGATTGTCGGATGTCGCGATCCCGCTGATGCAGGAAATTATCAAGAAGCATTATCCCGCCGGCGGCGAGGTCATACGGGCAATGGCGGCCAAACTCCTGGCGGGCGGGAAAATCAGGCCACATTGCGACATCCACGAATCGTTTCATTGCGGGCACCGTATCCATGTACCGATTACGACGAATCCCAGAGTTTGGTTCACTATTGATGGCCGGCCTTACCAGCTCAAAGTCGGGCAGGCATACGAGATTAATAACCAGAAACAGCACAGCGTAGCGAACAAGGGAGCCGAGGATCGGATCACCTTCATATTCGACTACATTCCACCGGGTCCACTCGCCTATATATCTGGTAAGGGAAAAAGACGGCCGGACAGACGACCCGGTGTTCGTTAACCCATCGACAAATCAGCTCAACGAAGCAACTGTTCGTCATCCAGGTTTGCCTGTTGCAGAGTCTTGATCAATGGCTGTAAATGCTTTTCGTAGGGTTTCCATCTGTCGATGGATTTTGTGTACATCGGTTGCCGCACCTGAATATTACTGGGGCTCATGACAACACGTTCGTTGTTATGAAAGTCCAGACAATTATCGTCCCATTCCAGGCCGATATAGTCGATTAATTGCCTACTTACCTTTTCCTGATCCATCACCAGTTCTTCATACTGCAAGGTGAATATCTCCCCCGGAAAAAGATTTTGCCAGTGCGACACCAGGCGCTGACAGTCCAGGTAGTATTTGGCCAGTTCCGTCAGCTCGAATGAGCACTTCAAAGCGGTGAAGTTATGGAAAAACAACGAGACGCAGTTGTCCAGGGGCTTGCGTTGACAAAGAACGATGCGGGCGTTCGGAAAGAGGGTCTTGATCAAGCCGATTCTTAACAGGTTTCCCGGCAGTTTGTCGGTGATGCGACTGGCTGAGGGGCTGTGAATCCTCAATTCTTCCAAATACCGTGCAGAATATTTCTCAACTATTTCTTCGTCAATAAGGGCCATGCATTCCGGAGCGGGACCCGCATGTTTGAGTTGCTCGGCAATTGAAAGATTTACCCCGGGCAAAGCCTCGATTTCACCAGCCCCATGTACCTGCGCGTGGCTGGCGAGGATTTGCTCAACCAGGGTGGTGCCGGATCTGGGTAATCCTACAATAAATACGGGTAGCTTCGAATTTGACCCGATGTCACGCTTATTTTGAAAAAAGCGTTTGGAATAGACCCCGGTCAAGCTGTCGAAGATTTGTAAATTTTCCTCGGGGTCATAGGTGAAAGAATTGCGTTCCAGGGTATTGGCCTTCAGGTAATGTTCAAACGCCTGGTCATAGGATTTACTGCTGGCAAAAAAATTGCCTAGCGCGAAATGGCAGTTTATGGCGTCACCGCTTGGCAGCGAGGGGTCGGCAAGAAGTTTTTCGACCGTGGGTATCAGCTTCGGTTTCGGGCCCATCATCGAAATGTGGTGGTAAGCCAGACCGCAAGCGGGTCTGACCGCCAGGAATTGTTCCAGGCTTTCCAGCGCGAGTTCCGTTTGGCCCAGTTGTCTGAGCGTCAAGGCCAGACTGATGTGGGCGTCGACATCGTCGGGCTTGAGCTCAATTGCCTTGTCAATTTGAACCCGGGCCTCCTGCGTTCTGCCCAGTTGCCGCAGAAGCAACGCAAAGTCAATACGCGCACCGACATAATCCGGGCGTAAATCCAGCGCTTTTTCAAAACTCCCGATGGCCTTTTGCGTTTGCCCCATTCTGTGCAGACAAGCACCCAGGTGGCGGTGCAACAGGGCATTTTCGGGCAGTGTCTGCAAGGCTTTCTCATATAGCTGGATAGCCTTGGTCAATAGACGCGCCGCGAGGAACACATTACCCAGTTTAATAATGGTGACGACATCCTCAGGCTGAATGGCGAGGGCCTCCTGGTATGCCTCCGCCGCCTGTCGCCATTGCTCAAGCTCGGTGCAGGCATCACCTAAAGCCTGGTGTGCCGCAGCATTTTTGGCGTCGATGTCGATCGACTTCCTGAAATGCTCGATGGCGAGTTCTGCACGCTCCAGCTTCTTGAGCACCAGGCCAAGGTTATAGTGGGTGGCTGCGTGGCCGGGTTGGATGTCGAGGAACTGTCGATAACGCTCCACCGCCACCTCGAAGTCCCTTTGCTCGTGGGCGATCATGCCCAGAATGAGTATGGCGTCGGCGCGTTGTTGTTTGCCAAGTATGCGCTCACAAGCATCCTTTGCCTGCTGCAACTGGCCTTTCTTGTAATGGTGCAACGCCATGTAGGAAAGAGCGGCGATATCGCTGTCTACCGAATTATCACTGGTATTTTTTTGCTGCATGGCAAGGTGATTATGGATGAATATTCAGCACCGGTAAATGGGTTGCCAGTCGCAGCACCTCCGTGGTGAAGTGATGCGACTGGCTATCGATCGATTGTAAAAATAATCCTGTTACGGCGCGGGTCGATCAGGTAAGTTATTGGCTCTTGTACTCCGGCAGGTCAATCCTCAATGCCAGTTGTCACGCTCACATCCAAGCGAAGAATGCGAATTCGTCGCCCTACATCATAACGAGAGGTTCCGGATATGCCAAAAAAGCGGGTCCTGGTCGTCGGCGGTGGGTCATCTGGCTGGACAACCGCTGCATATTTGAATGCGACGCTCAATGCCGGTGATCAAAAAGTCGCTGATATCAGCCTGGTTGAATCACCCGAAGTACCTCCTATCGGTGTCGGTGAAGCGACGATTCCCAATATCAACCGTACCCTCGCTGCCATCGGTATCGACCAGCTGGATTTCATGAAGGCGGTCGATGGTACGTTCAAGCAGTCGATCCGTTTCGTCAACTGGCTGGACGACAGGCGACGGTTTTATCACCACCCGTTCAGCCGGTATGGGACAGCGGCTGGCGACGATGCAGGCCGCAGATGGCTGATGAGCGACCGCACGACGCCCTTCATCAATACGGTATCGGCACAGCCTGTAATCTGTGAAATGGGCCTTGCGCCCAAAACGCTTCTAAACAAGGATGCCGGGCTTTCCCTGACTTATGCATACCATATGGATGCGCTTAAGTTTGCGGAGTATTTGCGTGTGTTTACTGCAAAAAGGGGGGTGACACATTATCTGGATCATGTCACTGGCGTCGATATGCACGAAAACGGCAACATCGCCGCTGTCACGACCGGCTCGGGCAAGCGCCTGGAAGCCGACCTTTTCATTGATTGCACCGGCTTCGCGGCTCATCTGATCGAAAAAAAGCTCGGAGTGGGTTTTGAAGACTGCTCGCAATGGCTTTTGTGTGACCGGGCCGTGACCATGAATGTGCCATATGATCATCACTATCCCGGCCATGTGCACCCTTATACGACAGCGACCGCATTGTCGGCTGGCTGGGTCTGGGAAATTCCCTTGCAGACAAGGCGTTCACTTGGCTACGTCTATTCCAGCGCCCACATCAGCGATGACGACGCGGAAAGAGAACTGCGGATATTCGAGGGTGGCCATTCAGAAGCACTGCCAACACGCATTGTTAATTTCATCGTGGGCCGAAGGGAGCAGGCATGGGCGGCTAACTGCATAGCCATCGGCCTGTCTGGAGGCTTTATTGAACCGCTGGAATCGACCGGGCTTTACCTCAGCCAGATCGCCAGCGATGTCCTGGCTGAGCATTTTCCGTTTACAAATGAGATGGAGCCGCTCGCTTTTCGATTTAACCGGATCATGCAGAACCGGTTTCACGAGATACTGGACTTCATCAACATGCATTACTGCCTGACCCGTCGAACCGACACCGAATTTTGGCGCGAAGTCAGGCGTCCGGAACGGATCAATGACAGACTCAGGGCCAAACTTGAGTACTGGCGGATCAAACCACCTTCGGTATCCGATTTCGAAGATCAATTTTTCCCCGGTCAGGCTGGGATACCCCTGACAGGAAATGCCACAGGAGATAACAGGGTTCCGATTGACACTGGCCGGCTGTGGAATCATTACAGCTATGAGGCGATTCTTTACGGTATGGACTTTCTGAATGAGGAGTGCCGCGAATGGTACGGCGAAAACCGGCCACGTCCCGCGGTTCTCAAAAAAGTTCTTGACGCCATCAAGACCGGTCCTGATAAACTCCCGCCGCATGATATCTGGTTGCAGCACCGGGCTGGTATGGCGGACTATTCGAAACAATGAACACCAGATCGATATCAATTTCCGATGACATTCAATAAGGCTCTGAGAACGAAAAAATTCGTCGTAACGGCCCATGTGAACCTGGCGCAGGCGCCTGATGCCGACTCGGTAATTCGGCAGGGCGAAATCCTGCGCCCGGTGGTCGATGCCATGCAGCTGACTGATAATCCGGGCGCGCAGGTGCAGCTGTCGTCCGTGGCGGCTGCAGCCCTGTTGTTGCAAAATGGCATGGATCCGATCGTTCACATGACCTGCCGCGACCGAAATCGCATCGCGCTGCAGAGCGACTTGATCGGCGCCGCTGCGCTGGGCGTGACCAGCGTGTTGCTGATGCGCGGCGACAAGGTCCCGGAACACATGAGACCCAGGGTGCGCAACGTCTTCGATACGCAGGCGAAGGAGTTGATGACATTCATACAGAATTTGAAGGACGCCGAAACCGTAAAGCTGGTCTCTGACTTTCTTGTTGGGGCTACCGCCACCCTGTTCGATCCGGAGGCAGACTGGACGCCCGAGAGCCTCACTGCAAAATGCGATGCCGGCGCCAATTTTGTCCAGACACAACTTTGTTTCGACATCGGGGTCCTGCGCAAATACATGGAGCGCATGGTTGCGTCGAAGCTGACCCACAGGCTTTTTTTCATCATGGCCCTGTCACCATTGCCGTCAGCCGATGTGGCGCGCTGGATGCGGGATAACATCAAGGGCACACTGATGCCGGACTCGATCATCGATCGGCTGGAGCAGTCAAGTGATCCGGAACGGGAGGGCATCGAGATTTGCGCGGAATTATTGCAGGAGATGGCGACAATTCCAGGCGTGTCGGGCGCCAACCTGTTGACACTGGGTAAGCTTGAATCGATACCGGCCACGGTCGAAGCCTCTGGCGTCCGGTCGTTGTAACGCGGTAACGTACGCAATCGAAGAGTTTGGAGAAGATCGATTTCCCATCAAACAGGACAAAAGGAACTGTTTCAGCAGGCGCAGAAGTTCCTGCAGACCGGCGAGGCCGAATCCGCTGAAGCCGTCTGCGCCGGTGCGCTGGACCAGTACCCTGAAGACGCCAACTTCCTTTGCCTGTCGGCTCGAGCAATGGTGAAGCTCAAGCGCTTCGATGAAGCGCGAGCACAGATCGAACACGCATTGTCGATCTTTCCGGAGTTTGAACGCGCACACGATGTGCGTGGTGAGCTGTTGCTCGCGCAGGGCCAACTGCCGGAGGCTGCCGAAGCGTTTCAAAAGGCCCTGAAAATCAATCCGGAACGGCAAAGAACACGGATGCAACTCGGACGGATATTCATGCGTCTGGACCGCGTGGAAGATGCGCAGGCCTTGAAGGACGAGTTCATGGAGTTCGGTCAGGACAACAAGGACATCTCCAGGGCAACCGGTTTTGAGAAAGAAGAAAAATTTGCCGAGGCGGAAAAGCTCTACCGCCAGATTCTGATTCGAAATCCCGACAACGTTTCGGCGATGCGCTTATGGGCCGGTCTCGGCATCAAGCAACGCCAGTACGCCAGCGCGGAAGTGCTTTTGAAACGGGCGGTCAAGCTGGAGCCCGGTTTCAGCCTCGCGTGGTCCGACCTCGTGACCGTGCAATTCGAACAGGATAAAACCCTTGATGCCATCGAGAGTGCAAAAAGGCTGATCAAACTGGATCCTCGCGTCCTCAACGGACATTTACTGCTGGCCTCTGCCTGTGCCGCTGCCGCGCATTACGAGGAAGCGATCGAGTCTTTTGACAAGGCACTTGAAATCGCGCCGGATCATGTCGGGGCTTTGTGCGGCAAAGGAAACACGTGTCGCACCATTGGAGATCAGGAAGGCGCAATTGCCGCCTTCCGCAGAAGCATAAAGGCAGACCCGCTGTATGCCGAGGCGTACTGGAACCTGGCAAATCTGAAAATGTTCCGTTTCGAGGATTCGGAAGTAGACGACATGCTGGCCCTGGTTGGAGATGAGCGCATTCCACCGGAGGGTCAAGTGGAGTTGAACAATGCACTGGGTCTGGAGTTCGACGGACGCAAGGAATACGACCGGGCGTTCGGGTTCATCGATCGTGGCAATCAACTGCGGCGTGAGCGGGAGTTCTATGACCGGGTCGAACACGAAGAGATGGCCGATACGGCGATCGAGGCTTTTACGCCGCAATTTCTTGAAGACAACCAGGGGCATGGCGACCCTGCGCCAGACCCGATTTTTATTGTTGGCCTGCCGCGGTCCGGATCAACCTTGTTGGAGCAGATCCTTTCCAGCCACTCAATGGTGGAAGGAACCCACGAGTTGCGTGATCTGGCTTTAACGATCCGGTCCAACCGGAAAGTGGGTGGCCCTTACCTGCATTACCAGAAATTCTTATCGAATATCGACCAGGATGTGTACAAAAGCCTGGGCAGTGAGTATATCGAGCGTACCCGCCGGCATCGCAGCGGCCTTCCGTTTTTTACGGACAAGAATCCGAATAACTACGTGCACGTGGGTTTACTCCACTTGATTTTACCCAAGGCAAAAATCATCAACGCCAAGCGTCATCCGCTGGACAGTTGCTTTGGCAGCTACAAGCAGTTGTTCGCCATGGGGCAGCCGTTTTCCTATGACCTGATTGAGCTTGGCGAACACTACCTGCAGTACCAGCGTTTGATGGATCACTGGCACGAAGTCCTGCCCGGCAAGGTGCTTGACATCCAGTACGAGGTGGTCGTTGCAGACCTCGAGGGCCAGGTAAGACGAATCCTCGAGCACTGCGGGCTCGGGTGGGAAGACGCCTGCCTGAGATTCCATGAAACCAGCCGGGCGGTGAAATCAGCCAGTTCGGAGCAGGTGAGGCAACCGATATACTCAAGCTCCGTCAATTCCTGGCGACACTACGAGGCGCATCTGGAGCCCTTGATCGAGGTCCTCGAGCCGTTGCTGGCCGAGTTGCCCAGGGAAGACCGTCCCGGCAGCATGGGTGGTCCCGTTACTGCAAGCTAAATCCTCGTTGCGCGCGGATATTCCATATTTGCGCAGATCTGTCACCTTTCTTTGCGCTATACAATATACACCTCAGCCTCGATTTCGATTGCAAGAGGGTGCATAAACACGCTGAAAATTGACGCCAGGTCCGCAGATTGTTCGTCTACCGCACAAATCGTCCGCTGTATCGGCGATTTCAGGAAGCCAAAGGGAATAAGCATGTTATACATTATACACTCATAACACTCTGGAATTGAAAAACCATCGGCAGTGTGCCTATAATGCCGTGCACGCATTATTAACTGGGAATCCGTCTAACTGTCACGGGTCCGTGGCAGATTTGGTGTCCCGAAATCATTTATCCATGGGGACCTGGATATGAGCCATCAGAATCATAAGCAAGAAGTTCAATTTTCCCTCACAAGTATTGCGGCAGCCGTATCCGCTGCACTGGTAGCGCCCGCGACCGCGATCGCACAGGATGGAGAGGATGAAATCGAATCCGCCGGGGTACTCGAAGAGGTCATTGTTACTGCGAACAAATACGAACAAAATCTGCAAAACATCCCGGCCAGCATTCAGGCTCTCCCTGAAGAATTTCTGCTGGACATCGGAGCCCTGAACACGGAAGACTACGCACGTTTCATCCCCAGCATGACATTTCTTAATTTTTCCACAGCCGGCAGCAACCAGATCATCTTCCGCGGTGTCAACACGGGCACCAGCAATTTCATTGCCACTGCCAGCGCTTCGATCTACCTCGACGAGATATCGCTCAGCCAGACCGGATCGCAGCCCGACGTTCGTATCTATGATGTCGCGCGTGTTGAAGCATTGGCCGGACCCCAGGGCACACTGTTCGGCGCCGCTGCACAATCCGGCACGCTGCGTATCATCACCAATCAACCGAATCCGAGCAAATTCGAATCGAACATTGACACCATGCTGCGTGGCGGCAGTGACAGCGATGTGAGTTATAACGTTACCGCCATGGTCAACATTCCCATGGTCGAAGACGTATTCGCCATTCGTATCGCGGCACAGACGGCAGAAGATGGCGGCTTTATTGACAATGTATTGGGCCACACACCGGATGGCTGGTGGGGCTATGGTTTCCCGGCTGAGCGAAGCACATGGGGCACGAAAGACAATTCTGAAGTCGCTGAAAAAAACTGGAATTCGGTCGATTTCACCGGCGCCAGGATCACGGGGCTCTGGCATATCAACGACAACTGGTCGGCGACGCTTTCGTATAACTACTCGAAAACCAAGGCGGACGCGGGTAACGATTACAATCCCTTTGTCGGTGATCTGGAGACCATCCAGTTCAACAAGAACAGCCGCCAGGACAAGTGGAGTGTGTGGGGGCTGACGATCGAGGCCGATCTTGGCTTCGCCCAATTCGTATCGGCCACCAGCTACTTCGACCGCAAAGTGGAATACAATATTGACGGGACTATTTACTATAAGTACTACCACTCCTGGGGCTGTGAGGAACGCACAGATACCGCCTATTATTATTGGCTCTATACAAACCCCTCCACCGGCAATGCAATCTATTACCCGCAGTACTGCATCATGACGGCGAACCCGACGTCGAGCCCGCTCAACCTGGGTGATGATATCGGTGTTCTCCAGGGGCCATCATGGAACGACAAACTGTCACAGGAATTCCGGCTGTCGCACCAGGGCGAGACGATCGACTGGCTGGCGGGCTTCTACTACGAGGATTCGACCGACAACTGGGACTCCGTGTGGATGAAATCCGCAATTTCCGACTACCAGGATTCCCTGTCCCTGTATTATTTCGAAAACAGTCCCGTTGGCCAGCCTTCGTTCGGATGCCGGTTCTGCTACGGCGAGGAATTCCCCCTTGCTGAATATGCCTTTCTTTCCACTGACCGTACCGACTGGAAACAAGTAGCACTGTTCGGCGAGGTAACCTGGCACATTAATGACGACTGGCATGCGACCATAGGTGGTCGCTGGTTCAAAACCACGAACGACAAGCAGTACCTCAAATATCATGCCGGATGGACGACTGATGGTGGTGACAACGTGGGAGGCCATCTCCAGCCTGGATACCAACCCGGCGACGGGGGTGAAGAAATTGCGCATGGAAAGATCGATGAATTTGTGCCCAAGTTCAGCCTCAGCTGGAATATCAGTGACGACAAGATGCTGTACGCCCTGTACTCGCAGGGCTTCAGGACAGGTGGCACCAACCGCAGCAACGGACGGGCTAATTGGGATCAAACCGTTTTTCCACAAGTATGGAATCCGGATAAACTCAAGAACTATGAACTCGGTCTGAAGTCCCGTTGGGCCAAAGATACCGTTCAACTGAATGTGAGCTGGTTCTATATGGATTGGACCGACTACCAGATTGAATTGGTCGATCCCAGCGGCTCGCCCTGCGAAGAAGGAGAAACTGAATTCTGTGGCAATCCCTGGCTGAAAGTCGTCGGCAATGCGGGCGACGCCCATTCCACCGGCCTGCAGGCAGACTTCGCCTGGATTCCGTCAGAAAATTGGGACATCGGCGCGAATGCCATGTGGCTGAAGGCCGAGATCGACGGAGCTTTCGTCGCCAATCCCAGGCCTGGCAGAGAGGAGATCATACCTGACGGTCAGCCCTTGCCCAATTCGCCGGAATTCAAAGGAGCGGCCTGGGCCACCTACAGCTGGCCGGTTGAATTCGTGCAGGGTGGCATGATGTTCGTTCGAGGCAGTTATACATACACCGGTAGTTCGCACAGCCGATTGATTCCGGTAGATCCTTGCTGCAGCGCCAATCCGTCGTTCGACAACGCCTCCTATTCGATTGCCGACCTCCGCTTTGGTCTGATCTCGACCGGAAGCGATTGGCAAGTCGACTTTTTCATTAGCAATCTCTTCGATAAACGGGCGCAAGTCCTGCAACAGTCGGGTAAATTCGAGTGGCAGTTCTCGAGAAGCGATGAGTACGATCACTTTCAAAGGATATACACCAACCGGCCGCGCGAATACGGCATTCGTTTCACCAAGAATTGGGGTGGCTGATCCCGCCCCGAGCTGGAGCTTTCTCCCGGCATTTGAAAAGATGGCCCCGCTTTGGCGGGGTTTTTCTTGAGCAGGACATAATGAACATGACCCGCTAGGTAGCTGCAACTCCAAGCGATGCGTCCTCAAGTTTGCGACGACCGCGGCCTGGGTTGGGGATATGACACGGATTACGGCATCACCGGTAACGGCGGCATGCCAGATTTGGCCCGTTATGTCGCGGTTGCACCGCGAGATATGACGACCAGCCTGCAGTATCTGGATTTCGAGATTTGAGCGGTCAAAGTTTTTCTGCGAATTCCAGATTTTCCCTTACCAGCCTCTCGTCAGTTCCCAAAGCATAGTGTTTCGACATGTCGGCGGAATAGCGGCTGGCGGGCGGGTTCTTGCCCAGCGCTTCGGCCATGGCCCTGATGTGATGCGGCCCGGCGCCGCAACAAACCCCCTGGTACCGCACGCCCAGAGCAAGCGCCTTTTTTGCAAACTCCGCAATCTCGTAACGATTGCAGGTCATGGAATCCAGTGCTGTCGGGAAAGGACGGTCAGGTATACAGTCGCATCCTGGGTCGGTCAGGGCCTGAAAATTGACTTCTTCCGGAGTGGTGCGGTAAGGAACCGGCAGTGCGGCCAGCGGACCTTCGACTACCTTACTGATCTCTTCCATCACCGGCAACATGGTGTCGGGGCCGCGAATACAATTCATTCCTACTACATCCGCCCCTGCATCCTTCAGACGTGCGCAAGCATCCGGCACGCTGTAATCATCCCGCAAACCCTCGCGGTGTACCGCCAGTGTCACCACGGATATAGCTCCCGCGTCCCGAATCACTTCCAGTGCGAGCAGCGCTTCTTCATAAAAGGAAATGGTTTCGGCAATGATGAAGTCTACTCCGGCTTCCATCGCCCATCCTACCTGCTCCTCGAACATCGCTCGGGCGAGTTTTTTGCTTTCGGCATCGTCGGGTAAGAAGACATTCGTGTTGCAAATATTGCCGGCAAACAATGCGTCTCCTTCTTCGGCAACCTCTCTGGCCAGCATCAGGGCGCTGCGGTTGATTTCCTCCAACTCGTCTTCGCGCCCCATGATTCTGAGTTTGTCGCGATTGGCATAGTAGGTGAAGGCTTCAATCACATCCGAGCCGGCATGCAGGAACTCCCGGTGCAATTCCGTGACAACATGGGGGTTATCCAGCACGACCTCCGGAACAAACGCCCCGGCCTGCAAATAGCCTCGTCTTTCAATCTCAAAAAGATAGCCCTCAGCGCAAATAACAGGACCCTGATCGAGTCTTTCCAGCAAATTTAATGATGTCATGCTATTTAGTCTCCAATTGGCTTATTGCGGATCAAAAGTCGGTAGGCGCGCCGCCCTGTTCCTTGCGCAGCGCGACAAATGTTTCGAGTTCTTCACGGATGGCTTCGTCAATCGGTGGAGCCTCGAATTCGTTCAGGATCTGTTTCCAGATCTTGTTGGCACGCTCGGGCGTGGCGACGCTGCCGCGCTCCTCCCACGTTTCGAAGTTGTTTAAATCACTCAGGAAGGGTGCATAGAAGGCGGTTTCATAACGCTCCAGTGTGTGACTGGCGCTGAAGAAGTTTCCGCTGGATCCTACTTCCTTGATCGCGTCAAAAGCCAGGTCCCCGGTTCCGGCAGTCATTGGCTGCATGTAATGAACAACCTGCTGGATGGTTTCGCAATCCATGATGAACTTCTCGTAACTGGCGCAGAGCCCCCCTTCCAGCCAACCGGCGGCGTGATAAACGACATTGACTCCTGCCGAAACGCAAGCCCAGAGAGAGAACGCGCTCTCCCACGCCGCCTGGGCGTCGGGACAGTTGGCGGCACAGGCGTTCGAAGCACGCAGTGGCAATCCATAGAATCTCGCCATCTGGCCGGAGATCTGGGTCGCTCGAATATACTCCGGTGTGCCGAACGCCGGAGCACCGCTGCTCATGTCCACATTGGAGGTAAATGAGCCGTACATGACAGGTGATCCCGGGTTGATTGTCTGCAGCAGCGCGATCATCGCCAGTGCTTCTGCGGTCTGTTGCATGACCGCCCCGACAATTGTCACCGGAGCCATCGCACCGGAGAGTGTAAACGGGGTAACAATTACAGCTTGACCACGGCGCGCCATTCTCATCGAACCGTCCAGCATATTGAAATCGTGCTTCAGGGGTGATGAGGAGTTGATGTTGGTGAACATTCGCGGGCTCGCGTCGAATTCTTCATGTGTCAGTCCGGCGGCAATTCGCACCATTTCCATCACGTCCTCGATTCGCTCTTTGCCAAGACTGTAGGCGTGGACCACCTTGTCGCTCAGGGTCAAGGTGTCAAACATGCAATCGAGGTGACGGATAGACGGATGAATATCCAGTGGCTCAACCGGGTACCCCACCATCATGTGAATACAATTGAAGTACTGGGTCAGTTTGATCAGGTCCCGAAAACTCTCCCGGTCGCCAACCCGGCGTCCACGGTCCAGATCCGAGCAATTCGGAGGGCTGGCGACATTTCCAAACAGCATGTGATCCCCGCCCACACTGATCCTCCGGGCTGGGCTTCTAGGTGTCAGGCTGAACTCCGAGGGCGCTTTTCTCACTTGCTCCATCACGAAGCCGCGATCCATGCGGACGTTTTGCGTGTCGGAATTGACAATGCAACCGGCTTTAGCGAGGATCAGCCTTGCTTCCTCGTTGAGAAAGTCGATACCGATTTCTTCCAGCACCCGCATGGCCCCATCATGAACTGCGTGGACCGCGTCCTGGTCGAGTGGTTCTGTGGGCGCGTCGGAGTTGCCGGGCAATCCCCAGGAGGTCTGTTTTACGGTTGCTGCAGTCCGGCGTGTATTACCGGATCGCCCGCCTTTGCGTCGGCCGCTACGTCGATTCACGATGTGTTCTCATCTTCAGAAATCACCCTGAATCCTTCACGGGTTGCGTGCCCATACGACGCAACCATTCAGCCGTACCCAGAAGTATGGCCGTACCGATAAAGATGCAGGATCCGAGCGCCAGCACGGTTGGCAGCGTTTGTGGAAACCGGGTTTGCGTATACATAAAGACCGGCAACGTTATGTGATTGCCACCCAGAAACAGGGCGTAAAGGAATTCGTCGAACGAAGTGGTAAACGACAGCAGAAACGCCGCGCCCACTCCGGGCAGGATGAGCGGAAAAGTTATTCGCCAGAAAGTCATCCAGCCGTTCTCGCCCAGATCGAGCGCAGACTCTTCCAGGCTCTTGCTGAACCCCTCGAGACGCGCCATCACAATCAGCATCGAGAACGGCAAGGTGGCGACGACGTGGGCAATACCGATGGTCCACAACGACAACGGTACGCCCGCCGCGCTTGCGATCACGAGAAGACCGACCGCCAGGATGATTCCGGGCATTATCATGGGGAGCAAAATGAAACCGATGGCCAGGCCACGACCGGGCAAGCGATAGCGGGTCATGGTCTTGGCCGCGATGGTCGCCAGGGCAGTTGAAACAAAGGCGACCGGCAGGGCGACTTTGAAGCTGTTGCCGAGCGCTGTCATCAGGCCGGGAGTGTGCGCGATCCCGACATACCACTTGACCGTAAATTCTTTCAACGGCAGCGCCATTTGAATACTGTCGTTGAAAGAGAAGATCGGTAGCATCATCGAGGGTATGTAAAGAAACAGCAAATACAGAATGACATAGAAGAAAAGCGGGCCGAAACGGCGCTGTTTCGCCATGCCGGAGTCTGTGGCGGCCGTGCCAGCCTCCATCTCCCGGCGTTTGACCGTTCCCCTCTGCGAGAGCCAGACGAAAGTGAGGGCGATCGTCGTGATCGCGATCATCATGATGATCGTCAGCGCCGCACCCAACGGCATGTTGTTGACCACGAGGAACTGGGCCGCGATGATCTGGCCGATCATGCCATTGGGAGGGCCGACCATCATCGGCGTGATGTAGTCTGCAACGGTGGGGATGAATTCAATGATGGCTGCGGCGATTACTCCGGGCATCGACAGCGGTAGTGTGACTCGAATGAATGTCCTGGCGGGGCTTTCTCCAAGGTCCGCCGCCGCCTCAAGGAGCGAATGGTCGATCTTCGAGAGCGACAGGTAAATCGGCAGGATGGCAAACGCTGCCCACGCGTGCACCAGCGTGAGAATCACCGAGAACTTGCTGTACAACAGGAATTCGAGCGGTTCCTGGATGAATCCCAGACCCTCGAGGCTGGAGTTAATCACACCGCTGTTGCCGAGCATGATCTTCCAGGCGAGTACCCGCAGCAGGTAGCTGGTCCAGAACGGCAGGTTGATCAGGATTAACCATGTCATGATGTTCTTCCTGACCCGGAAGGCCAGAAAATAGGCAATGGGATAGGCCAACAGGATGGTGATCAGCGTCACTGTCGCCGACATCCAGATCGACCTCACAAGCAGCTTGCCGTAAATCCACTTATCGAAAAACGTCTCGTAATTCAGCCAAGTGAAAGTCTTGTCGACAGTGACGTAGTCCTGCGTCCAGAAGCTATAGACAACCAGGGTGAAGATCGGCAGCGCGAGTGCGCAGATCATCACCAAGAGGGTCGGTGAAAGGAGGGTGTAGCCTCGCAGCCATTCGTGTTTAAGGAATAAAGCCCGAAAGCGGGTGATCCAGCTTTGCTCTGAGCTGAGGATGGTATTGACCCCAGATGACGAGCCGTTGGTCACTTCTATTGCCCGGAATCCGGATTGTCAGCCGTTAGACTGCCACCGATCGCAACTGCGATGGCATCAGCCGCGGTCAAGACATCCGGCGCAATCTGCTCCATCACTTCTTCAGTCAAGCGATTTGAAGGTCCGCACAGACTGATCGCCGCGGCGACCCTGCCCAATCCATTGAAGATTGCCACACCGACGCCGCTGACTCCGGGCTCATTTTCTTCCATATCGACAGCGTATCCCTGCTCATGGAACACGGCCAGTTGCGACTCAAGGGCATCGACATCAGTGATCGTGTTCGGCGTCTGTGGCTCCAGGCCACGCAAGCGGTATATGGTACGTCGCATGGGCTCATCCCATTTTGACATGAAGGCTTTGCCCAGCGCGGTGCAGTGATACTGCGATCGCCAACCGGCATACGAGGTGGCGTGTAAAATCTGGGATCCCTGGAAGCTGTCAACCACCGTAAGATCGAGCAGATCGGGCAAGCCCAGGTTTACCGTTTCGTTTGTTTTTCTGCACAATTCGGCGAGAATTGGCCGCGCCAGGTGTGATATGTGCAGCCGTTGCTGGACGATCCGTCCGAGCTCGAGGTTACGCATTCCAAGCCGGTACTGCCTGGTTTGAACATCCTGTTCGATAAACCGGAGCGTGACGAGCGAAGCAAGAAGATTAAACGCTGTCGTCTTATTGAGCTCTGTCGTTTTGCTGATCTCACTCAAGCCTACCCCGCTTTCAGGACCGGCCGCTATGACGTCTATGATTGCGCTGGCACGGGCGAGGGACTGAATTCTTGGGACTTTTGCCGACGGTGAGGGAGCTGACATGGGAAATGACACCTATTGTTTTATAATGTACGACAGGATATCAGATTTGCCTGTGGGGCACATTTCTTGCCAAAATGCAATATAATAAGGCAGGTTCTGAACTCTTGGTAGATTTTCTCAACAAGTATTGTCCGTCATACAGCTTGAAACGAGATAGCGGTGTATATTGTATAGCACTTGAAAAAGGATGACATCAACATGACCGTGATCAAAATGGAAGCAAAGATCATCTTCGAACCTCATGTCCCCAATGCCTTGCGAAGGGCGCTGGAATACGCAGGGGAAGATGGTTTCGTGGCATCGATGCCGGCCTTGCTTCACGCCCGTGCGAACGCTTCCTATGACAACATCATCTGGAACACCTGGTTCACCTCCAATTCCGAGGAAAGCGTAGTGACCACGCCACAGGGAAATCATGTTGTGGTCGCCGTCCATGGTGGTGGCATATTCGCTTCACCGGAAAGGTTTGAGCAGGTCTACCGCGCGAGCGTGGACCGTTCGAATACACAGGGTTTTACCGGGCAGTATGCCGGCAAGATTTCCGGGAATGAAGCACGCGACGTACTGCAGGGCAAACTGCCTGACGGCACCGAAATCCCTGTCTACCCGTTTGATGAGTTCAAGCAGGGCATCGCAGATTTGCCAATACGTTACGGCGTCATCCTGGATGTTGAGATTGCAAGGAAATCAACCCGGGGATATGACCCGTTCGAAGTCCTGAAAGATGAACCCAATATGATCGTGCGAGCCGGCGGAGTCGAGGCGAATGCGGCGTACCTCGATAAGGCCAGAGACAGGCACAACACCAAAATCATGGGGAACTGGCACCCGTACAACCGAATCGATCTGGATCAACCACAAACCCGCATACCGTTCCTGGCTGGCAACGAAGGAGGAATGTGCACCGAAGACGACGACGACGACCTGTACGGATATGACGCGGAATACGGTATGGGTGGCGATGCCTGTATCCACAACATGGCACGCTACGTTGCGATTGCGCCGTGTGATGTGTCAAAGAGTTTGCGAAACCTGGATTTCGAACTCTGAGAGAATTGCATGGGGTACAACAACAAGTTCTCGCGCCGCCGGACGGTCCGCATATTGGCATCGGCCGGTATTGCCATGGCAGCAAGTCTGCTCCTGTCGTGCGAAAAGGCCGATGACAACAATAATGTCGACCTGGCGATACTGGAATGGAGCGGGTACCAGCAATCCAAATACCACCCGGAGTATAACGCCAGGTACGGCGGGCAGCCGGACATTGCCTTGTTCGCCGAGGAGAAGGACGCCATGCAGAGGATGCGAAACGGATACAAGGTCGATCTGGTGCACCTCTGCGCCAACTCTCTCAACGAAGCCCGGGACCATGGGCTTATCAAACCACTTGATATCGACCGGATTCCGCGCTGGGGCGACATCAGTCCCAGCTTGCTGGAAGTGGAGGACGTCCGGGCTGACGGTGAATACTGGTTAGCTCCCTGGGAATGGGGCTTTTCGACCGTCGCCTATAATCCCGAGGCCATCGAAATAGAGAACGCGACCTACGATATCTTCATCGACCCGCGCTTCAAGGGTAAAACAGCGCTCACTTCGTCACTCAGCACCAATCATCTTATCGCCGGAGTTATCGGCGGCTGGGAGAATCCGCTGGACCCAACCGAAGCGGAAATCGCAACGGCGCCTGAAATCTTCAGGAAGATGCTTGAAAACGCGCGCTTTGTCTGGTCCGACGGCACGCAACTCGAACAGGCCTGGGTTGCCGGTGATGTCAGCATTTCATACGTCTTCGGCAGTGCCTCGCTCCGGTGGAAAAGGACTGGCATCCCGGCCGTGGTGGTGGAGCCCATCATGACGTGGATGTGCGGACTCTCCCTGAGCGCCAACGGCGCGGGTTCCGAGCAGCAAGCCTACGATTACATCAATGCCATGCTCGACCCACGTAGCGGCGTGGCTTTATTTGAACAATATAATTACGGGCACTCCAACGCCAGGACAGTCGATCTGCTCGACCCCGACCAAATCGAAGGCCTGGGTATCGACGACCCATCCACTTTTTTCGAGCGTGGCTTGTACACGGGTGCAACTCCCCCGGCGACGGAATCCAGGCTCTACCAGCTCTGGTTCGAAGCGCAGGCTGGACTGGACTAGTGTCCTGTCTTGAAATCATGCACAGCTTGGAGGTGACGGGATGAGTAATTCCGTCACTGATTTCTACGATGGTTTGAGCCCGGAGTACCGCGACAACATGGGCTGGGACTGGGATGCGGCAGTTCGTAATGAAGGAGCAACGCTCAATCGCTTCATAACCAGGCAACTGGGGCGCCAGGACCCTTTAACCCTGCTTGACTGCTCCTGCGGAATCGGCACCCAGGCCATTGGCCTGGCGCTTCAGGGCTACCGGGTCCATGCCACGGACCTGAGCCAGGTGTCGATCGAAAGCGCCGCCAAAGAGGCGGCCAGGCTGGGTGTAAACATGACCTTCGGCGTCGCCGATTACCGCGAACTGGGCGACACCGTCTCCGATACTTTTGATGTTGTCCTTAGTTGCGACAACTCAATCGCCCATTGCCTGAAGGACGAAGACCTCAACGCCGCGTTGCTAAGCATGAAGAACCGGCTCAATGCCGGCGGACTCCTGCTTTTAAGCCTGAGGGACTATGACGCTCTGATCGCGGACAAACCCCGATTCAACAATGAACACGTTCAGGATAAGCCTGACGGTCGACGCGTTGTCTTTCAGCTGTGGGACTGGGCAAGTGACGGCCACCGCTACAAGATGAACCAGTTCCTGATCAGGGAGATTGAAGGGCGTTATGACTTCAAACATTTCCACACGGAGTTGCGGGCATTGCGGCGTGATGAAGTACTGGCCGCAGCCCGGGACGCAGGTTACGAGAAAGTCAGCTGGCACGACCCCGATACGAGCGGCTATTACCAGCCGATCGTGACCGCCAACAAGCAGTGAATAATATGAATAAAATCAAAATGGAAGCAGAGATCATCTTCGAAACACACCTGCCTGACGCCCTGCGGCGAGCCCTGGAATACGCAGGCGACGATGGCTTCGTGGCGTCGATGCCACAGCTGTTGCAGGCCCGGGTAAATGCGGACTATGACAATGAAATCTGGAACACCTGGTTTTTCACCTCAAATTCCGAGGAAAGCCTGGCTATCACGAAGCAGGGGAATCCCGTTGCGGTCGTGGTACATGGCGGCGGAATCTTCGCTACGCCGGAGAGATTTAGAAAGCTGTACCTGGCAAGTGCTAACCGTTTTTGTAAAACAGGCTTCACCGGTCTCTTTGGCGCCAAGATCACCGCTCACGAAGCCCGGCGTGTGGTGGAGGGAAAGTTACCCGGCGGCGCCGAAATCCCGGTTTTTCCATTCGACGAATTCAAGCGCGGTGTAACTGACTTACCACGCCGTTACGCGGTCGTCATGGACCTGGAATTGGCGCGGACAGCGAAATGCGGCTATGCATCGTTTGATGAACTGAAAGACGACACCTTGATGATCGTCCGCGCCGGCGGGGTCGAGGCCGCAGCGAGATATCTCGACAAGGCACAACAATATTATGGAACGGACGTGATGGGTAGTTGGCACCGTTTTGACCATATGAATCCGGATCAACCCCAGACCTACGTGCAATTCCTGTATGACTGCCTTGGCGGGGACAGCAATAAAGATAGGATTGACCCACAGAGTCGGCTGGAGGGGGACTCTGACAGCTGGTTCACACATTACCGGGTCTCAAGAAACTCGGGATTCGGTCTGCGCGGAGACACCGCCATGATAAACACGGCCCGCTATGTCGCGGTCGCGCCACGTAAGGTGTCGGCCGGTGTGCGACATCTGCCGTTCGTGGCTTGAACAAGCATCCTCTGAATCAGGACTGGATAGAAATGGAAGCGGCAATTTTCTACGACTCATATCTCCCCGAGGCGTTGCGACGGGCTCTGGAGTATGCGGGCGACGACGGGTTTGTGGCGTCGATGCCAGCTTTGCTGCACGCTAGAGTCAACGCACCCTACGACAATATCATCTGGAACACCTGGTTCAACCCGAATTCCGAGGAAAGCGTGGCCACGACACCGCAGGGAAATCATGTTGTCGTGACGGTTCATGGTGGCGGCATATTCGGTTCACCGGAAAGATTCGAGAAACTATTCCGTGCGAGCACGAACCGATTTTGCGAGCTGGGTTTTACCGGATTGTTTGCTGGCAAAATCACCGAACGGGAAGCGCACAATGTGTTGGACGGTAAGTTACCCGACGGCACCGAAATACCGGTTTTCCCGTTCGACGAGTTTAGTCGGGGGATCGCGGACTTGCCACGTCACTACGCCGTCGTCATGGACTTCGAGATGGCGAAGAATTGCAGAAGCGGGTACGAGAAGTTCGATGACTTGAAGGATGACCCGTTGATGATCGTCCGCGCCGGCGGGGTCGAAGCGGCAGCGAAGTATCTCGACAAAGCAAGGAGCCGTCACAACACGGCGACAATGGGGAGTTGGCACCCGTTCAAAAGCATCAACGATCTGGACCAGCCCCAGACTCGCGTACCGAACCTCGCCGGCAACAAAGGTGGTGTGGGCACCGAGGAGGAGGACGGGCATCTGTACGGCTATGACGCGGAATACGGCATGGGTGGCGACTCGAGTATTCACAACACCAGCATGATCAACGTCGCCCGCTACGTCGCGGTCGCGCCGCGCGATGCGTCGACGAGTGTGCGACATCTGCCCTTCGCGGCTTGACTGATATTCGAAAAGGCAGGTTGACGCTAAACGTTTTTGCCGACCTATTGCCAAAGTAAGAAGGATAGACCATGGAAACTGTTTCATTTGGGCGAACCGGCCTGAAGGTCAGCAAACTGTGTTTCGGCACGATGACTATCGGCTCCAGCGAATGGAAACCCTGGGCGCTGAACAAGACGGATTCGCTGCCGATTCTCAAACGGGCCCTCGATCTGGGCATCACCTTCTTCGACATGGCCGATTGGTACTCAAATGGCGAAGGCGAACGTGTCGTGGGTCCGGCTCTGACTTCCATGGTTCCCCGTGATCGTCTGGTACTGACCACCAAGGTTTTTTACGCCATGAGCGACGACCAAATGACCAGGCCTTTCCGCAAGCACCTGCTGTCTTCGCCATCGACGCGAGCCTGGCGCGAATGGGCACTGACTATGTCGACATTTTCATGGCGCATGCTTTTGACCCGATACGCCGATCGAAGAGACGATGGAGGCTCTCCACGACAGCGTACGATCCGGCAAGGCCGCTATCTGGGCGCCTCCACGATGTATCGCCTGGCAGTTCGCCAAATGAACGCTGTGGCTCAGTGAGAAACGGCTGGACGCCTTCGTGACATGCAATGCCAATACAGCCTGCTTACCGCGAAGATGAGCGGGAGATGCTCCCTATTGTCGATCGACCAGGGGATTGCCGTGACCTGTTTCAGCCCGTTGGCCGCGGGCTGGCTGGCGGGTAGCAAGGATACCCGTTCGAACACCGATGTCTACTGTTTGCCAGAGACTATGGCGATGCGTGGACGTGAAATCTGCGACAGCGTCGACGACCATCGCCGCGGATCACGTGACCGCACGATGGCCGAAGTGGCTGGCCTGGGTATGCGCCAGGAGGCCATCTGCTGCCCATTATCAGTGCGGCTGGTCGGTGAGGCCAAGTGGAAGACACGTCAAACGCGCTTGATCTTGAACTCACCCCGGACGAGATCGAGTCGCTCGACCGGCTATACGCCACGCGTGATGTCGTCAACGACTATGTCCCGTCATCCGATGCCAAGCGCACCTGGGCGGGGTTCTGACCGAGTCATAGTAGTCAGCCAAACCATTGGAGCGAACTCGCAAATGGCACTTCAGACCTTTGACCCAACGGCATCTCCAGTTGAAGTTGCTGCTGCAACGTTAAGAGACGGTGCTGCCGTCGTCTCGGCCTTGGTACCTGCCGACCTGGCGGAGACAGTCGCAGTTGAACTCCGTGAGAATTTGGACAACTTTGGCTACAGGAGCAGACGCGACTTCTCCGGTCATCAAACGAATCGGTGTCATGCCGTGCTCGAAGAAGCGCCCAGTAGTATTGCCCTTATCAACCACGATATGGTCATGGATGTGGCCGATGCCATTCTTCTGCCGCACTGTGAGAGCTACCGGATAGGCAGCATCACCGCTATCGAAGTATGTCCCGGCCAGAAAGTGCAGAGCTTGCATCGC
>PVMK01160287.1_pt1 | contig 85873 bp, 76 predicted proteins | sample 1853481 | NCBI WGS metagenome assembly PVMK01 (sample SAMN08533507, study PRJNA380276) | Marine sediment metagenome, whole genome shotgun sequencing project.
CGAGGTGGTCGAAGACACCGTCAAGCTCGTCGATCGACAGGCACGCTTTCGAGACATCGACCTCCAGCTCGCGGTCGACGACGCGCTTCCCCGCGTTCGTGGCGATCATGAGCGCCTCCGGCAACTGCTTCTCAACCTCCTGTTCAACGCTGCCGATGCACTTTCCGGCAAGGGAACGATCGAAGTCAGTGCCACCGGTGCCGATGGAAGCGTTCAGCTCGTCGTCACCGACGACGGGCCGCGCATCGACGACGAGATCCTAGATCAGGTGTTCGACCCGTTCGTGACGACAAAGCCCGCAGGGCAGGGCACCGGCCTCGGTCTCGCCGTCTGCCACACGATCGTGGACCGGCTAGGTGGATCGATACGCGCAGAAAACCGGACGGGCGGTGGTGCGTCGTTCGAAGTATCACTGCCCGCAGCGCGCTAGGTTCCCGCAGAGCTGGTCAGCCGTCCACGTGCACCGACACCTTGTGGTAGCCGCTGGCGCCGTCGGGGATCACACCTTGGGCGACCGACGTCTGTACCGTGCCGGCTCCGTCGGTCGAACGGGCGATCAACTGGTGCTCACCCGGGGTGGGTAGGTCCCAGTAATAGGTCCAGATCCCCCAAACGCCTGGCTCTCCCCCTTCGACCAACTCGCAATCTTGCCAGCTGATCCCACCGTCGAGGCTGATTTCGACACGGTTGATGCCGCGGGCGCCGGCGAAGGCGATACCGTGCAAGGTGAAGGGCTCACCGTGGAAGATGGTCTGTTGGGGGGGGGGATCGATGCGGGTGGTAGTCTTGATCGAGACCTCGGACGCCCAGCCGAGGCTGTCCCAGAACCCAGTTGTTTCTGTACCTTCGACGAGCGCGATCTCATCGATCCATTTCGGCTGTTTCGTGCCGTAGAGATCGGGGAGCACGACTCTCAATGGAAAACCGTGCCCCAACGGCAACGGTACGCCATTCATCTCGTAGGCGAGAAAGCTGTCATCGCTGAGACAGCGTTCAATCGAAACGCTCGAGTAGAACCCGTCGAGTGCCCGGAACATCACGACGTAACCCGAGCGCTCATCCGGAAGAACTGGTTCGAGAACGTTCTTGAGCGGAGTGCCCCGCCACTGCGCATTGCCGATGAAGGGGCCTCCGACGGGGTTGTGGATGCACTCGAGGGTGTACAGGAAATCCACCGCTCGCAGGTTGCGGAGGTCGGCATATCGGAGCGCGTGCTGCCGTCCACCAAAGCCGGTGAGCGACAGGCTCCATGCCGATTCAACCGATGTGATGTCCAGCCCCGGCTCGAAGTGCGAGTTGAACGATATTAGGAAGAAGTCCTCGTTCGGAGTAATGAAGCTCGTCAGATCCGGGTCTCGGTGCGGCCCACTGATCGTCCCGCAGGCGCGCGCCAGCCACCCGAGGCCGACCGTGGCGCCAATCCCGCTCATCACAGCCAGAAAACCACGACGCGTTATCCATTTCGCCGCTCGTACATCGGCCATTTCTATGTTTCTCCCCCTTGCGCCAAAGTGGATCTGTTAGCGATGGATAGCATACCGCTGACGCTGACGCTGACACTGGCGCTGAACGCTGGCACTGACGCTGGCACTGACGCTGGCGCTGAACGCTGGCGCTGACGCTGACACTGACACTGACACTGACGCTGGCGCTGACGCTGTTTACGCGCCCTCGTACACGCACCCCGCGGTGCACGTCTCCCCCACCACGACCTTGCTCAACAGCGGCAGGCTTGGCTGCAGGCGGTTCCAGATCCACTTGGCGATGACCTCGCTGGTGGGGTTCTCCAGTCCTTCGATCTCGTTCAAATAGTTGTGGTCCAACCGTTCCCAAAGCGGCTGGAACGCCTCGGCGATCTCCGCAAAGTCGATGATCCACCCAAGCTCGGCGTCGGGCTCTCCGGCGACGTGGACGTGCACATAGTACGAGTGGCCGTGGAGCCGTTTGCACTTGTGCCCGTCCGGCACGTTGGGAAGCATGTGCGCCGCCTCGAAAGTGAACTTCTTCCAAATCTCCATCGCTCGGGCAGACCATTACTCAGGGGCAGCGTCAGCGCCAGTGTCAGCGTCAGCGCCAGCGCCAGCGTCAGCGTTCAGCGTTCAGCGCCAGCGTTCAGCGCCAGCGCCAGCGTTCAGCGACAGCGTCAGCGCCAGCGCCAGCGTTCAGCGCCAGCGACAGCGTTCAGCGCCAGCGTCAGCGCCAGCGTTCAGCGCTCAGCGCCAGCGTTCAGCCTTCAGCGTCAGCGTCTTTCAATCGACTTGAAACGCGTTCTCGATCGCTGTCTCTTCCGCGCTCTTCGTTTCTTCCGTCCCCACCAGGTGCTCGCCGAGCGTTTCCTTGATCGCCTCGGCTTGCTTTCGTGTCGCGCCTGCCTCGATCAATTGCGCCTCGCTGGCTGCGAGCACATCGCGTAGCGATCCCAGGTTGCGCAGCAGCTTGCCCTTGGTCTTGGGCCCAACACCGGGTACGGCATCGAGCTCGCTCCTGAGCCGCCTCTTCTTGCCGACCTTCTTGCGCAGATCATTCGATGCACGATGGGCTTCATCGCGGGCCAGCAATAGGATGGAGAGGGCTGAGCTTGCGCGTACCGGGATGGGGTTCTTTTGGCCGGGGCGGAACACTCGGTCGCCTTCCTCGTTGCCCATGGCCGTGATCCGAGGCTTCGCCACCGAGGCGAGCTCGAGGTCGACCACACCTACGTCTTCCTTTGCGCGCTCGACGACGCCAAGCTGACCCCTGCCCCCGTCGACTACCAGCAAGTCGGGGAGCTCCCATCCGACCTCGCCGCTTCTACCCCGTCGCAAGCGTCGAACCAGAACTTCGTACATCGCGCCGTAGTCGTCACCGCCGCGAACCTGCTTCACCCGGAAGCTTCGGTAGCGGTCGCGCGCGGGCTCACCGTCTTGCAATGCCACGAAGACCGAGACGGTCTCTTCGCCGCCGGTATGAGAAATATCGACGCATTCGATTCGACGCGGCGTCGACGACAAACGCAGCAGTTTTCGGATTTCCCCCAGGCGCGCTTCCACGTCTTCGCGAGCCCGTTCCTTCTCTTGGAAGGCGTGCTCGGCGTTTTCTCGAGCAAGCTCGAGCAGCTTGGCCTTAGCGCCGCGCTTCGGCTCGACGATCCGAGCCTTGCGCTTACGGTTCTCGTTGAGCAGCTCTTCCAAGGCCTCGCTCATTTCGATTGGCACCGGCACCAAGATCTCATCCGGAAGAGCCGGCCTCTCGGTGTAGTGTTGGCGCAGAAACGAACCGAGCATCTCGTCGTTCGGTACCGCGACTCGCCGTAGTGGGAAGGTGCGCACTCCGAACAAGCGCCCGCCACGCATGCTGAGCACTGCCACTTCTACTTGGTCCGCCTGACGGTGAAAACCGATCACGTCTTGGTCGGACTTCTGGACGCCGGAGACGCGTTGTTCTTGCTGTGCTCGTTCTACCGCACGCAGTTGGTCGCGATACACCGCCGCTTGTTCATACTCTAGCGCGCCAGACGAACTATGCATTCGCGTATCGATGTCGCGGACGAGCTCGTCGTATCGACCACCGAGGAATCGAGCGACGTTGGCGATCTGCGCTCGGTAATCCTCTTCGTTCACATCGAGCACGCACGGGCCGGGGCATCTCTTGATCTGATACTGGAGACACGGGCGTGTGCGGAGCCGAAACTCGGTGTCCGTACACGTTCGCAGTTGGAAAAAGCGGTTCACCAGCCTCAGGGTTTGCCGAGCAGCAGTGGCGGAGTGATAGGGTCCAAAATATTGTGCGCCGTCGGGCTTCGGGCGCCGCACGACCTCGAGTCGCGGCCATGGCTTCTTCGAGTCGAGCCGCAACGACAAGTACTCTTTGTCGTCGCGAAGCTTCACGTTGTACTTCGGTTGATGAGCCTTGATCAGCTGGTTCTCGAGGAGCGCCGCTTCCTTGTCGGTGTGCGTGACGAACGTTTCGATGTCGGTCAGCTCACGCTCCAGCCGGCTCACGAACGCGCGCAGGTCACTCGAGCCTGGCTGGAAGTAGCTGCGCACGCGGCTTCGAAGGCTTCTCGCCTTGCCGACATACAGAACTTTTCCCATGGCGCCATGGAACACGTACACCCCCGGCGACGTGGGAAGGTTGTCGAGTTTGCGTTGCGCTGCCTCCGCGACCACGGCGATCCTATACCACCCGCTTCGCCTTCGAGCGCCCCGCGACTCAACTAGCTTCAATCACCCTCTCGTCGGTCACTACGATGTCGACGGGCACATCGATTGGAAGCTCGGGCACCTCGACGATCAGCTGAAAGTCGAACGCCACCGCGCACGAGCATGCGTTGGTAAGCAGTGGAAGCAGTCGATCGTAGTAGCCGCCGCCATATCCGATTCGATAGCCTCTCGGGTCCACCGCCAACGTTGGGACCAAGGCGAAGTCCATTGTCTCCGGTGATATCCGGGGCGCGCCTTCGAGCGGTTCCGGGACTCCAAAGGAGCCTTCCGTGAGCTCGCTCTCCGCGACGATCAGATGCAGGTGCAGCTCTTTTTCAACGACTCTCGGAAGCGCTACCTGTTTACCGGCGCTCCATGCGGCCCGCATGATGGCGTGGGTCCTCACTTCGCGGCGAATCGACGCAAAGGCAAGAACTGTCTTCGCCGACTTGAAGCTCGTGAGTGCGACGACGCGCTTTGCGATCTCACTCGAACGGGCTTCGCACGCGGAGATGGGTAGCGCGCCTCGAACCGCGCGCATTCGTTTGCGAAGCTGTTGCTTCACCTGATGACGGATCTGTTCCTCGGTGCCGTTCGTGCGCCCCTGGCTCACGGCTGGTCGATCTGCTTGGCGAGCTCTGCGTCCGCCTGCAGTCGTTCGTCGATTCGCCGAATGGCCCCGCCCACCACTTGGCGGGTCTTGTCGTCGAGGGTGCTCCGACGTTGCTCAGACACCTCGAGGTCTTCTGCAAGACTGAGGGCGACCACCGCCAACAACTGCGCAGGTGTTGCCGCCCGTGCCGCCTTAGGGCCGAGCGCCTTCACCCGCTCGTTCACGATATCGGCAAGACGTTGGAGGTAGGCTTCGTCGGCATCCGAGGACATTCGGTAACGGGCGCCGGCAATCTCGATCTGAACGGTGGGTTTCACGGTTGTCGGGAAGGTAGTCTTCGAGCTCCTAGGGCGTCAAGGTAGGACAAACACTTCCATGGCAACTTCGGTTCCGCTGCGATCGGAATCGATCTACTAGGGTTTATGAGTCATGCATCAAGCGTGTTACTCTTGATTCCCGGGGGAAGATCACAACGCCATGCTCAAGGTTCACTGCCCGTCATGCCGAGCGTCGTATGATGTAGACAAGCACCGTTTGCCTGCAGACGGGCTCAAGATGCGCTGCCCGAAGTGCAGCGATAGCTTTCGAGTTCATCCCGATGGCTCCACACAGACCCGCGGTGATGCCGGGACGTCGCCGAAACCGCGGCCCAAGCGAAAAATGACCCAGGTTGGGCTCGGGCCGCCGTCTTTACCAACCGAAGAGTTGGACCTTCCGGCCCCGAGGTCGATCTCACCCGTCGAGGATCTTCCCGCGCCAAAGGGCGGTGGCAGCTCGCTCGACCTCGATCCGTTCGAAGATGTGCAGGGCGCGGTGGATCTCCCATCGCTCAAAGCCGCGTCCGAACGGCGCCCGAGTGGCTTCGATCCTTTTGCAGACCTCGATCTGCCCGCGCCTATGGAGCCTCCAGGCGGCGCCGGCGGGGGAATCGACCTCCCGGCACCCAAGGCTTCCGGTCGCAGCCGAGGCCTCGCCGATCTGCCTGCCCCCAAGCGGAGTCGGTCCTTCGGTGACGAAGTCGACCTTCCGATGGCCGTCACCGATGCCGATCTCCCCGCCCCAGTTGCGTTCGACTCCGATCTACCGCGGCCGTTAGGGCAATCCGACCTTCCGATCTCACGCGGGCAATCCGATCTGCCCGCCGTACGGGACGATTTCTCGGATCCCCCGATCGAAGGACCCGATCGGATCCACGGTGGCGGTCCGATCGAGCTCGACCTCCCGGACGGGGAGGACCTTTCGCTCGAAATGGACATCGACCCAGGCATGAAGCAACCGGCCCCGCCGCCGCCGCTGCCGCCTAGTGGTGGCTTGGGCAGCCCTGCCGCGCCGGCGGGCGCGGGGCGCGTCAGTCGGGATTCGGCAGAGCTCGATCTTTCCGCATCCGACGATCTCGAGTTTTCGGAGCTTCCATCGGTTGGCGGTGATGATGTCGCGCACATGCCGCACCCCGGCGGTGAAGGCGGTGCCGTCGCGCCGGCGGCGAGACGCAAGCGTACGATCGACGTCAGGGCAGCGTTCTCCCGAAAGCGTCCACCCTGGCTCATGAAGGCCGTGGCGGCGATCGCGGGCGTCTCCCTGATCCTGGGCGCTGGCTTCTACATGGGAAGCACGAAGTACGGGCTGTTCGGGATTCATCTGGTCGAGCCCTTCCTGCCGGCTTCGGGCGACGCCGTTCAGGTCACGCAGACGATTCAACGAGCTGAGGCCGCGTCCGCCGTCGACACCTATCATGCAACTGCTCTGGTGCTGGTCCAACTCGAACAGGCACTAGACGACGCCCGTCTGAACCGGGCTCTCATCGCACGGGCCTTGATGCACGAGTCGTACTTTCAGATCCGCTACGGACGAGAGGCCGAGAGCGCCGCTAGGGCCGACGAGCTCAGGCTCCGTCTGCAGCGCCGTGGAGACGAGGCGCCGGGCATCCACGTTGCCCTTGCCGTCAACGCGCTCCGCCAAGGTGATCCCGACCTCGCAGCGTCGGAGATCGCGCTCGCGCAGAGCGAAGACCCGACTGATGCCTACGTAGATCTGGTGGCAGGTGAGGTCGCCTTCGTGTCTGGCGAGGATCAGAGCGCCGTCGATGCGTTTGGGCGTGCTCACCAAAAGGACGGAAGCGCACGCGCTCAATGGGGGCTCGCACGCGCATATCGTGTCCTCGGTGATCGGGACAAGGCTGTCGCGGCCGCCCAGGAGACCCTGCGCATGAGCCCGAATCATGCAGGAGCTCGCGTGGCTGTGGCCGAGAACCTGATCGCTGACGGTGACGTCGACGCGGCGTACGAGCTTCTGCAAATCCCTGCGGGACTTGCTCCGAGTGAGGGAGGAACGACTGCTTTGGTGGCACGTGCCGACCGCTCCGACGCGCTTGCGCTCGTGGCTCGCGTCGAAAAGCAGCGCGGGCGCCTCGGTGCTGCACGTGAGCTGTACGAAAAGGCAGTGGAGTTCGATACAAGCAACGCGCGGGCCGCCTTGGGTGCTGCCAGGCTCGTTCTTCTCGAGGGTGCGTACCCCGACGCCCTCGCTCGATTTCAGACGGTGATCGGGTCCGACATCGAGCCCGGTGCTGAGCTCGATGCCACCGGCCAGCCTAAGGTCCTCGTCGAGGCGAAGCTCGGTGCCGCCGAGGCTCTCGTTGCGATGAACAAGGCGGGTGAGGCCAAGGCGCTCATGGCCGACCTCGAGACCGAAGAGCCCGTCAATGCCGATATCGAGATCTGGCAGGGCAGGATCGCGGATGCTCTAGGCGACAATGCGGGGGCGGTTCGGCACCTGCGCAACGCGATCAGGCTCGAGCCTAAGGCCTTTCCTGCCTACATGGCGCTCGCGCAGCACTACAAGGGCACGAAGCGGCCTGGCGAAGCCGTGGCCGTGCTCGTGAAGGCGCAGGAAAACGTCGAGATCACCGCCGAGGTTCGGCGCCTGTTGGGCGACGCGGAGCTCGAACGGAATCGTATCGATGCTGCGATCACGCAATATCAGGCTGCCCTCGAGATGGAATCGCGGGACTCGTCCGCTCAGTTCGGCCTTGCCGTGGCCTATCGCCGCAAGCTCGCCCTAGACGACGCCGCCGCAGCGCTCGACCAGGTCGAAGAGCTGGACGCGAAGTATCCGGGGCTCCCGCTTGAGAGGGGCCGATTGGCCGAGGCGAGAGACGACACGGCAGGGGCGGTCGCGAGCTACCAAGCGGCTCTGAAGGAGACGCCCGCAGATGTTGCGCTCCAATCTCGACTGGGTGCGGTCCTCACGATGACGGGTCAGCTCGATGAAGCCGAGGCGATCCTCCAAGAAGTTCTGAAGGTTCAGCCGTATACGGCAGAGGCGGAGCACTACCTCGGCAGGATCTCGATGGAGCGTGGCGATCTCGCGACGGCGCGGCAGCGTTTCCTCCGTGCTGCGCGGCTCGAGCCTCAGAACGGGCTCTTCCGTATGTACGTCGCCTGGGCAGCACTCGAGTCGAACGAGATGACGGTCGCCCTTCGCGATCTCGATGCCACGGTAAGGCTCGACCCGACCCTCGGCGACGCATACTGGCTCCGTGCACGGATTCGGATTCGAGCCGGTACCGTGAGGGACGCATTGGCCGACCTGCAAAAGGCGATCGAGCTCAACCCGAGCCGTACCGAGGCGTGGGCTGCGATCGGCGAGTGTCACTACCAACTCGGCCAGATGAAAGAAGCGATCGCCGCCTTCCAGAAAGCCCTGGAGACCAATCCGAAGGAAGGTTACTGGTGGTACCGGCTAGGCCGTTTGCAACTCGACGAGGGCCAACGCGAGCAATCGCTTCAATCGCTCACGGCAGCTGCGGAGCTCGGAGATGCGATGGTTGAGCCTCCGCCGTGGCTGGCCGACACACACCGCCTCATGGGCGATGTGTACTACGTCCAGCACAAGCAGGGCGAGGCGGTCGTTCACTACGGACGCTACCTGGGGCTTTCTCCACACGACGCGATCGATCGCGCGGAAGTGCAGGGCAAGCTTCGGAAGATCGGCGCGGTCGCCCCGTAGTCGCGCGCGGTATCACCGCTTCGCACCTAACCCGAACGCGTTGGGCAGGAGCTCGGAAAGCTCGTAGTCGGCGAATGCACCGCCGCTCGTGTAGCTTCGAATTCGTAGACCATGACCGAGCTCCGACAAGCACTGCCGGCAGATCCCGCAGGGCGGCGTGGGTCGTTCCGCGCCGGTCGCGATGGCGAGTGCTACCAAGTCACGTTCTCCTGCCGACACGGCTGCGGCCAGGGCGCTTCGCTCGGCGCAAATAGTGGCGCCGTAGCTTGCGTTCTCCACATTGCATCCCTGGAACACGCGTCCGTCTTTCGTTTGCAGGGCGGCTCCGACGGTGAAGTTGGAGTAGGGCGCGTACGCTCGGCTCCGAGCATCCATCGCTGCGAGCTTTAAGGGTTCCCAGTTGGTCTCACTCATCACATCGACTCCAGGACGCCCGAGAGAAGCGATTCGAATCGCGATCGAACGCGCCTCGCGGTCTCTTGGACGTCGTCGTGGCTCAACGGACCATCGCCCATCCCCGCGGCGAGATTGGAAATGCACGAGATCCCGAGCACCCGCATCCCCATGTGGCGTGCGGCGAGCACCTCGAGCACCGTGCTCATCCCCACCGCGTCCGCGCCGAGGGTTCGAAGCATTTGGACTTCTGCCGGCGTTTCGTAGGCAGGCCCCAGCAGTCCGGCGTAGACGCCCCGCTTGAGCCCGAAGCCCTGATCCGCGGCAACCGTCGCTGCCACTTCGATGAGCCCCGGGTCGAAGGCTGCGGTCATGTCTACAAATCGCGGACCCAGTCGTTCGTCGTTGGGGCCCAGCAAGCTGCTCGTTCCGGTCATGTTGATTTGGTCCGTGATCGCCATCAGGTTGCCGGCAACGAGCTCGGGCGAGATGCCCCCCGCCGCGTTGGTTACGATCAAGGTTTTCGCGCCGAGCCACGCCAGTAGGCGGACACCGAACACGACCTCCTTCACGGTGTGACCCTCATACAGGTGGGCTCGCCCCTGCATCGCAACCACGCGCTTGCCACCTCGGCCGCCGATAACGAGGTTCCCTGCGTGCCCTGATACGCCCGAAAGCGGCATGTGCGGGATCTCGGTGTATCGGATGACACGTGCGTCCTCGAGCGTATCGGCGTACGCGCCAAGCCCCGACCCCAGAACCATCGCTACATCGGGCGCTTGGACGCGATCGGCAATCGCCTTCCTTGCTTGGTCGAGCTCCTCCCACATCGCTGACGCATTGTACGCTGACCTCCGCTATAGTGCTCACCGGATGACGAGAAGGATCGCCGTCGGGTGCCTCATACTATCGTTCGCGTGCGCCGGCGGAAGCGCTGAGGGACCTGTTAGCGAGACCGCCAGAGAGGTCTCCGATGGCGAAGACATCCCCGAAACCGTGGAGCCTCCTGTCCTGGTGTCCATCGTGCCTGGTTCCAGGGTCGAGGAGATCCCCCGCGACTGCGCCAATGCCGTCGAAGAGACCTGCAATGCGCTCGACGACGACTGTGACGGCGTGATCGATGATGGGTGCGGGTACAGCGCCGGGCTGATCCAAGTCACGGCAGCGTGGGATACCGGCTCGGACATCGATCTGTACGTGACCGGGCCTCTCGGCGACACCCTGAGTTTCCAGCGGCCTTCGACTCCGGCGGGCGCCCGCGTTGATCACACGGGTCGCGGCGACTGCTCCCCCGACATCCCCAACCCGCGGCTCGAGAACGTACGTTGGGTGGGCGAGCGCCCCACCGTGGGCATCTATGAGGTCGCGATCCACTATTGGGGCGAGTGCATAAGCGGCGGCGGACCGACCGACGTCACGATCTCCGTCGCAATAGGCCGCAAGATCGCAGGCCAGTACCGACTGATCCTGCTGCCCGGTGAGCGTGTGCGGGTGGTTCGATTCGTGATCCAATGACCCCAAGCGGTCGCGGCAGGCCGTATCTGTTCGCCGCGTCCGTGGGGATGCAGGGACTCTTCGTTATCGGCTTGGCGCTCCTCGTGCTCACCGTGGGCTCGGCCGCCCCATCGACGATCGTGATCGGTCTCGGCGCTTGCTTCGTGCCCTACGCCCTAACCTTGGGCCTCGCCCGGCAGCTGACGCGAGAGCGCGCCGGGTTCGTGTCGCTCGTGTCGCTGCTGCTGTTCGGCTTTGTCTTCGTCGTTACCCCACCGGTTCTGTCCGACGATGTGTACCGCTTCGTCTGGGAAGGTCGCCTCTGGCTGGAAGGGTACAACCCCTACGGCCTCGCCCCCGCGGATCCCGCGCTCGAGCCACTACGAGACGAAGTCTGGGCGGCGATCAACAACAAGTCCCTTGCGAGCGTTTACCCCCCGCTATCTCAGGCTCTGTTCGTCCTGGTCGCGTTGATCGGCGGCGGGATCTGGACGGTGAAGCTCATCGCCCTCACCGCTCACATCGTCACCACCGTCGTGGTCTCGAGGGTCTCTCCCGATCCGCGCGCTCCTCTCGCTCTCGCGCTCAATCCCCTCCTCTTGAGCGAAGGCGCCCTCAACGGGCACCTCGACCTGCTCACCGGTCTCGCCCTGCTGGTCGCGGCGTGGGGCCTGTCGCGACACCGGATCGTGCGGGCCGCGATCGCCACCTGCGTCGCCGTAGGCCTCAAAGCGGTGGGTGTGGTCATGGTGCCTCTCTTCGCTCGTCGTCCGATCGCGCTCTCGACTGTCGTGACGGTATCGGCTGTCGTTCTGTCCCCGCTGTTGGCCTACCGACCGTTTGCGGATGCCGCTTCGGGCCCCGTGCAGTTCGCGGCTCGCTGGCGCGGGAATGAAAGCGTCTACGCGGCTGTCGAGTGGATGAGCCGTCAGGTCGTCGAAGAAAGCGTCGCGATCACTGTGGCCCGCGCAAGCGTTGTCGGGGTCGTGCTCGCCGTCGGAGCGATCTCGGTCGCGAAACGTGTCCCTCCGCTTCGTGCCACGCGCATCATCCTGTGGACGACCTTGCTCCTTTCACCTCAAGTCCATCCTTGGTATCTCGCCTGGTTACTGCCGATCGAGATCGCGTCTGGCGGCCTCGCCGGCTTGGTGTGGAGCGCGAGCATCCTTTGCGCCTATGCTCCGCTCGATCGCTGGCTCGCCGAGGGGGTGTGGGAGATGCCGATCGCGCTTCAGATCTTCGAGTACTCGGCGGTCGCCCTCGCCCTGGTCGTTGAGGGGCGCCGATCGAGGGCGCAAGACCCATGGCAGAACAGCTAGATTGATCCATAATTTCTGCATGTTGCCTGTCGCACCGGCCGGTGGTGAGCTCCTCTCTGGGTTTTAGCTTGCAGGGAGGACGCAAGTCCCTAAACTGCGCGGCCCCTGAGTACTAGGGCGTGACGGATTCACCATGTACGCGGTCATTCAAACAGGCGGAAAACAGTATCGCGTCGCCGAGGGCGACACGATTCGCGTCGAAAAGTTACCGGGCGACGTGGGCTCCAAAGTGGAGTTCGACGACATCCTGATGGTTGGCGGTGGCGAGGTTGCGGTGGGCAAGCCTCATGTCGGTGGCGCCAAGGTGGTAGCCGAAATCACGGGGCAGGACCTCGCCAAGAAGATCATCGTCTTCAAGATGAAGCGCCGAAAGGGCTATCGTCGTCGACGGGGCCATCGTCAGCCCTACACCGAGCTTCGCATCGACAGCGTGAAAGGGTAGGGGAAGCGCGCCATGGCACACAAAAAGGGTCAGGGCTCAACTCGCAACGGGCGCGATTCGCAGCCCCAGTACCGGGGAGTCAAGGCTTTCGGTGGGCAGACCGTGTCCGCTGGCAGCATTTTGGTTCGTCAGGTCGGTCAGTCTTTTCACCCCGGCGAGAATGTCGGTGTCGGCAAGGACTACACGCTGTGGGCGAAGGTTGACGGCGTCGTGAAGTTCGAGCGCCGCGGCCGAACGGGCAAGCGTGTGAGCGTCTATCCCGTCAACGGTTGAGTACTTCCCTTGCAGGAGCGGTTCCCGGCGCCGGAATTCCACTCCCCTCGCGGGAGCATCTTTCCGCCACCCGCGGGACGTCGCGTCTATTGCAATCGCAACTTGAGGCTCGACCAAATCAGTGTGGTCGGCTTCGACATGGACTACACGCTCGCGATCTATCGCCAAGCGGAGATGGACCGGCTCAGCATCGAAGCAACCCTCGTCAAGCTCGTCGAGCGCGGCTACCCCGAGGAGCTCCTATCGATGAAATACCGGACGGACTTTCCCGTCCGAGGCCTGCTGATCGATCGGAAGCTCGGCAATGTGCTCAAGATGGACCGTTACCGTTACGTGAAGACCGCGTACCACGGGTTTCGAAAGCTCACGCGCGAAGAGCGTCGCCGAGCCTACCACACCCGACGCCTTCGCCCAGGCACGGAGCGGTACCACTGGGTCGACACGCTGTACGCGCTCTCGGAAGTCGCGGTCTACGCTGCAGTGGTCGACCACTTCGAGAATCGCGGGCGCACGGTCGATTATGGCAAGCTCTTCGCCGATGTCCGAGAGTGTGCGGACGTCTCGCACCAGGACGGATCGATCCTCGACGTGGTTCTCGCGGACCTCCCCAAATACGTGGAGCGCGATCCTGACATCGGCGTCCTGTTCCACAAGCTCCGCAGTGCCGGCAAGCGCCTTTTCGTGCTCACCAACTCAGGGCCCGAATACACCAACGCCATGATGTCGCACCTCCTCGACGACGCGCTCGACGAGTACCCCAGCTGGAGAAACTACTTCGACTACGTCATGACGGCGGCGAAGAAGCCGAGTTTTTTTACGAGCAGCGTTCCCTTCGTCGACTTCGAAACCGGCGAAGAGACCACGAGGCCTAAGCGCGGGCGAGTCTACCTGGGGGGCAACATCGCCGCTCTTCGGCGCACCCTCGGCGTGCCGGGAGACGAGGTGCTCTACGTCGGTGACCACATCTACGGCGACGTTCTTCGCGCGAAGAAGGAATCCGCGTGGCGCACCGCAATGATCATTCAAGAGATGGATGACGAGTTACGGACTCTGCGTGAGCACGCAGTCAGCTTCGAACGTCACGATGCTCTCGAGCAGATGCGTATAGCGGTGCAGGACGAGCTCAGAGAGAATCAAGCGCGTTTGAAGGAGGTCGAGCGGGCGCTCAATAGCGACACCCCGAGCTCTCCCAAGCCTGCGCTCGAGGCCCAGCGCGTCCGCCACCGCCGCTCGATCGACCGCCACCGGGCCGAGCTCCGTGAACTCGACGCGGAGAGCTCCGCCCTGAACGACACCCTCGACCAGGCTTTCCACCCGTTCTGGGGTTCCAGCTTCAAGGCGGGCAAAGAGGTCTCGAGCTTCGGCAACCAAGTCGAACAGTACGCTTGCCTCTACACGTCACGCGCCACGAATTTCGCGCAATACTCGCCGATGCACTACTTCGAGAGCCCCAGGCACCGAATGCCGCATGAAGCCGGCACAAACCCCGGCGCGTAGCAGCGCCAGGGACAGCGCCAGCGCCAGCGGCAGCGTTCAGCGTCCGTGGGATCACACTTGGCGGGTCCTTCAGGTGCTTTTTTTGTTCTCACGAGACCGCTCTTGTCTATACTGCTGTCGCTAACGGAAGAGGAGCGCGACATGGCTACAGCAGCAACGAAGAAACAAACCACCAAAAAGCGAACGACTAAGAAGGCCGCCAAGAAGCGAGCCGCGCCGAAGCAGACTGCCAAGAAGCGAGCCGCGCCGAAGCAGACTGCTAAGCAGCGCGCAAGCAAGGCTGCCAAACGCGCAAAAACTGAAGCGGCCGCATTGAAGAGGAAGGCTAACCAAGAGGTCGCCGCTCTCAAGAGGAGGCTCAAGAAGGCTCAGCGGGACGCAAAAAGGGAAACGGCCGCCCTCAAGAAGAAGTTCGCTGCCGCGGCAAAGAAGCTTCAACGAAAGACCGCGACGAAGCGCCCTGCTAAGAAGACGTAGAGCCCAGCTAACGCCGCGGCTCGGCTGCCGTACTCCGGCCAACCCTAGGTCTGTATGTCCGAGGGATGGCTGGCGCGATGTCGTTCGAGTACTGGTACTTGTTTCCTGTTTCCATTGGAGTCGCGACCCTGGCCATGGCAAGCGGGATCGGCGGAGCTGTGTTCTTCTCGCCCATCTTTCTATTGTGGCTCAAGCTCGAGCCGAGCGTCGCGATCGGGACCGCGTTGATCACAGAGTTCAGCGACAGCAACTGTGTTGAGGAGATCGTGACTGGGTCGGGGTCTTGGGGCGCGCCGCGGACTACGAGGGCTACACCGGCCATGACCCGTAACGGGGCAGCCGAGACTTGAAACCGGTTAGAATCGTCTTTTACACCGGGGCTACCGCTGGCTCCGCCCCCATAGTCCGCGGCGCGTCCCAAGACCCCTACGTCTCGAATCAGCGCCAGCGTTCAGCGTCAGCGCCAGCGTTCAGCGCCAGCGCCAGCGTCAGCGTTCAGCGCCAGCGCCAGCGTTCAGCGTCAGCGTCAGCGCTCAGCGTCAGCGCCAGCGCCAGCGTCAGCGCCAGGGGGGATGGTTGCGAGGTTGTGGACAGGTGCTAAGCCGGGCTCCCCTTGGGGCGGTAGCTCAGCTGGGAGAGCACTACACTGGCAGTGTAGGGGTCCGGGGTTCGATCCCCCGTCGCTCCACCCCGTAAAGCCGGCGCTTTGCGTCGTCGACAGGACTTCGCTGAACGCTGGCGCTGACGCTGACGCTGAACGCTGCGCTGACGCTGGCGCTGAACGCTGGCGCTGATCGCTGACGCTGCGCTGCGCTGAACGCTGCGCTGCGCTGGCGCTGACACTGATACTGACGTCGACACCGTCATCCCCGCAAATTTTGACGTTTCACTGTGGGGCGGCGAAATGGAGGCGATGCGCGCCGCCGTCCTATGCGCCCTCCTTCTCTCCTCGGCCTGCAGTGCCTATGACGACCTTCGGCTTCTCGATGTCGAGACGATCGAACCGTCGCAAATCGAACCGGGAGGGACGCTCCGCATTCACGGAGAAGGCTTTCCGCTTGGGCGCTCCGCTGTCGTGAGCCTTCACGGAACCCTCCATCGACCGGGTGTCCCCGCGAGCCCCCTCGATGTACGCCTCCGTGCGGAGGTCGAGACCGAGACGCTCATCGAAGTCCCGATCGATGCCGAGTTCATGCGTTCGATCGGTGGTCGCGCCACTTTGGAGGGGAGTCTGCGGCTCATCTTTCGAGCCGCGAACGATCGCCGCGACGTGTTCGCTGAGCAGCCCGTTCTCGTCGATTTCCTGCCCGACACCTCTGTGCAGCTGCGCACCGAGCCGAACGGGGACGAGCCGGTTCAATCTATCGACGCGCAGCACTTTGGTGTTGCGCTTTCGCGCGAAGAGTCTGGCACGGTCGGTGTCCGCGTTGAGTCCGTCGATCCGCGCAGCTTTGCGGCGACGCAAGGAGTGCGTCCGGGCGACACCCTGGTTGGCCTCGATGGAATGCGCCTCTACAGTTGGCGTGATTTCTTCCCCGACCCGAGCCAAACCGAGTCGAGGGTATGGGTCGCGCGACCCGGCCTAGCGGGAGTGCATATGCTGCGCTGGCCGCACGAGGCGACCGAGCGTCGGGCCGATCCGCTGACGTTCGGCGTTTTGTTGCTCTTTGGGCTCCTGCTCGGGTGGCTTTCGCCGATGGCGCTACGGCTCGGAAAAGCACCATCGGCCTCGACCGAGGTCTGGCTGACTCGACTGAGCCTCGTTCTCGTGTTCGTCGCGGCGCTTTATTGTGCGTCCGCCCTGCAGTGGACGACGATCTGGATCCTGGTCCTCGGGTCGCTGGCAGCGCTCTTTTCGCTGGCCGCGCGGGACCGGGTTGCCATCACGAGCTTTGCGTTTGCGGTCCTCTCGACCCTCACGGTCATGCTCCTGGCTCGTACCGCAAGCATCGCGTCCATTGTAGCGGCCCAAGAGGGGACGGTGCTCGATTGGTATCTTTTTCGTACGCCGGCATCGACGCTCGCCTTCGGTAGCTATCTTTACGCGCTTGGTCAGCTCGCCGGTCAGAGCCGTCTCTCGGCCTCCCTCTATGCGTCCGCCGCCGCGGTTCTCGGAGCCGCGCTCTTCCTCGGTGGTTGGGAAACCGCAGAGCCCGTTTCGGGCGTTTCACTGTTGGTCGCCAAAGCTGGCGCCATACTTCTAGGCGCGCGCTTCTTTCGGATGAGCCGCGAAGTCGCCATCTCGGCGTTGGGCCTCGGGCTCTCGCTCGCCTTCCTCGGTGCGTGGGCGGGTACCGACGCGCTGCTCCCCTATTGGAGCGCAGTCGCCGCGGGCTGCGTCGGCGCGCTCATAGTCCGAGCGATCGTGCCGGCTTTCCATCGTCCGTCGGTTCCGTCAATCGCCTAGTAGTAGAGCCGTCCCATCGTGGTCGTGGTCGTAGTCGTGATCGAGCACGATCACGACTACGATCACGAAGACGACCACGACCACGACTACGAAGAGCCGGCAAGCTCCCTTACGTCTGAGCTAAGAAGTCTCGCAGGAGCTCGCGCTGCTGTTCCGATGGCGCCAAGAACTGCAACCCGGCAGTGACCGCGTTGTCGCCGGCGGGCTTCATCCATCGCACCGATGCCGCGCATTCGAACGGCGCGCGGTCGGGGTCTTCGATCCCATCTTGCGTCAAGAAGAAACTTACGGTCACCACTTCACCGACCGTCAGGGCCCTCGAGAACAACACTGCGGCCCCCCCGGTGCTCAGATTCCGGGTCTCCGCGTGAAGCGTTTCGCCCGAGAGCGTGAGCTCGCAGGAGATCCGGATCGGGTAGCGCTCGTTCTGCCGCTTCTGAGAGTGAGCGTCCATGACTTCCTCATGATGAGGAAGACGGGCCACGTCGCAAAATTGTGTGCACTTTACCGGTCTATTGGACAGCTCGCCGTGCTCGACTCTGCGAGCGGACCGCGTCAGCTTCTCCGCGGAGCTCGGGATCGTCGGGCGTATCGCGCAACAAGTTCGCGTAGATGGCCAGGGAGCGCTTGTAGTGGCCCTGGTTCGCCAAGATACGGGCCATCGTGCGCGTCGGAAACGGCTCTTCGAATGTGGGGTGCGCGCCCGAAAAGACCCCGGCTGGCGGGCGTGAAGAGGGCGTCGAGCTTGGCACTTTAGGAGCCGGAGCGGCGCTCGAAGGCGCGTCGGAGGGGGGCGCGAAGTGCTTCGTGTCGGCCTGTGCGGACTCGCCTTCCAGCTCAGCGTCCGAAAGTTGTTCCTCGGGCGTTGCGGTCGTTTGGAGAGCCCACTTGGCGAAGCCCAGCACGCGACCGAGGAGCCCTTCTGGTGGGGCTCCCCCGACCCGGCCGCGAATCACGTGTATCAGCTGAGCTCGGCTCAGTGCGTACGTGTCATTCACGCCCAGGCGCTCTGCCTCCGCGCGAAGCTCCGGTGTCGTTAGGTTGTAGAGCTTCGTCAGATCCATCGAGCCAGTTCCCGGTCCATCTCTTCTAGCGCGTTCTTCGCCTGTTCGCAGTCCCGCTCGATCTGATCGCGTAATTCCTGCAAACCTCCGAACTTGCGCTCACCGCGAATGCGCGAGACGAAACCGACTCGGAGTCTCTTACCGTACAGATCCCCCTCGAAGTCGAAGAAATGTGGCTCGACCGAGCGGCCTGCATCGAACGTTGGGCGCACGCCGAGGTTTGCGACCCCATGGAGCAAAGGGGCGTCCGCCTCGTCGAGCACCCGAGCGACGACCGAATAGACTCCATCTTTGGGCAGTTGCAGTGGCTCGACATCGAGATTCGCGGTGGGGAAGCCGATTTCCCGACCGCGCTGGTCTCCCCGAACGACCGTGCCGGCCACTTCGTGAACGCGGGTCATCATCAGGGCGGCGTCCTCCACGTTTCCGTCTTCCTCGAGGACCCGGCGAATGCGAGTCGAAGAGACGGATTCATCCTCGTGCATGACGGGCTCGACCACCTCGACCGTGAATCCCGCGCGCGCTCCCCACTCGCGCAGCGTGACGATGTTCCCGGATCGCTTGTGCCCAAAGTGAAAATCCGGCCCGATGACCACACCCTTGGCGCAACACGCGTCCAGTAGCACGCGCTCTACGAAGGCGTCCGGGGTGGTCTTGGCGAAGTCTACGTCGAACGGTAAAACAACCACATCATCACACCCCGCCCCCTTCAGTAGCTCGACACGACGTAGCATATTCGTGAGCAAGATCGGCGCGCGCTCCGGCGCCAAGATCGTGGTCGGATGTGGGTCGAAGCACATCGCGAGGGTTTGCCAGCCATGCTCGTCGGCCGTGCGTTTTGCGGCGTCGATCAGCGCCCTGTGACCAAGGTGCACGCCATCGTGGTTGCCAGGGGTGACGACAGAAGGTGCTCGGTGCATCGATACAGGGGGCGTGGAGCGGTGAACGTGCTCCGCCTTCAAGGACCTACAGCGCCCTCGGGGGCACTTCAACTCGAATACGGTTGACACGCACGTTGGTGACGTTCGCCTTTCGGTGGGGTATGGTTGAAAACATGAGGAATTCGAAGGGGAGGTCGAATCTGAAGGAGGAGCCTCCTTTTGAGGAAGTCATGGAGCGCCTCCAGACCGTGGTGGAGCAGCTCGAAGAAGGAGATTTGCCTCTCGACCAGTCTTTGGCGATCTTTGAGGAGGGGGTTCGTTTATCTCGCGCCGGTGCGAAACGACTCGATGAGGCCGAGCGTAGGGTAGAGGAGCTCCTAGCCGTCGGAGACGAATTGCAAACGAACCCTCTGGAAGAAAGCGAATCGGGGGAAGCATGAGCCAGGTCCTCACAGTACCAACACACTTCAACGATATTGGAGAGCTCTCCGAGGGCTTTCTCGATCGCGTCGAACAGGACACGCTCATTCTCTATGGGCCTGTTCCCTACGAAGACGGGTCCGACATCGACTTCGTGGTTTTGCTCGCGGACGGAACCTCGGCCCTCGAAGGAAGCGGCCGGGTCCGTGCGGCGGTCGATGGTGGCGCCGAACGTGTTCCGGAGACGCGCTACGACGTGGTCCTAGAGGCGCTCGAGCTGGACGGTCGCTACGAAGTCATCTTCGAGCGTCTCGTGATGGCGCGGCAGGCGGTCTCCGATCGTCCACCTGTCGACGACGGGAGCGAAGGCGAACAAGCCGCGGCCCCCGAGGTAGCGATCGCCTCTGAGGAGGTCTTGTCCGTACCACCGGGTGAGGTGGAAGACGTCGAGGTCGACGACGCCTCCGATTGGGACGAAGAATCGCCGGTCGAGCTTTCGATGGACGCACAAGTCACGCTCGAGAAGTACGCAGGTTCACACGAAGAGCAGGGTCCCGTCGAAGAGGCCTCTGGCGAAGCCACGGCCTCTGAAGGGACATTCGAAGAAGCGTTGCAGGCTGAGTTCGATGAGGACGGTGAGCCGCTCGTGGCCGCTGAGCCCAATGTCGGCGCTCCGGTTCCAAAGCCTTCGATGGCCGCACCGCCGGAGGTACCCCCGGCACCAGCTGGTCTCGACTTCGTTCCGCCCCCAGACGGGCTCACGCGGCCTTCGCGAGCCGCCGCAGACGAAGACCTGATCGCCAGCTATGAAGCGGCCGGAGAGGAAGAGAACTCGGGTCTTTTCGAGTACGAAGAAGGGCTCCCGATTCCATCACGGCCGCCGCTCCCCGACCTAGACCCAGCACGCCGGGTCGCCGCAGTTGAAGCAAACGATGTCGACGACGTCGAAGAGTCGGAGCCACCCGAGGCCGATGACGACTACGAGGAAATTCGACTCAGCGAGCTTGCTGAAAGCGCCGAAGAGGGGTGACGTCCCATGAGACGCTTCGCCGCCACCGTCCTGTGCGCTTTGACCCTATTGGTCACGACACACGCGAGCGCTGACGCCGTGGTCCACGTCATCGTACGCAATATCGACGAGCGGCCTGTCGACGGCCTCGTCAAGCTCAAGCCACTCGGTGACGGCAAGAGCTTCAACTGCTCAACCGTCAAGGGTGCCTGCACGATGCGCTCGGTCCCGGGCGGCAGCTACATCGTCACATTCCAGCCCAGCAAGGGGGGCTCCACCACCCCCCGCAAGGTCATGATCCCGCCCGACGGTGAGGCAGACCTTCATATCTCCGCGAAATAGCACCGGAGTTGGACCCGGACGCCCTCAAAATGTAATCATTTCGAGCGGGGAAGCTCGCGAAGGGGATGCGAAGTAGCCGGATACTGTCCTGCTTGGCAGGGATTGTCGTGTTGGGGTGCGTGGTGTTCGCTCGTGCGGATGGCGATCGACCTGGAGACGCCGGGACGCGTGACGACCAGCTGCTTCTCTCCCAGAACAGTTTCAGCGGGCCGACCGGTGGCATCCGCGTCGTCGATGCGTCCTCCGGCCCGAAAGGCACCTTCCGGCTTGCGCTGAACACCGAGTTCTTCCTCATGCGGGACTACTTCGTCCCGAATGACAGGACGCAGCACTTTGCCGGCAACTTTTCGCTGAGCGTGACTGCGACCGACTACCTCGAAGTGTTCGCATCGGCCGAGGTCACGTCGGCTTGGGACAATTCGACCGATCCGATGTTGGTGCAGCGCGTGGCGGACGCCTTGATCGGGCTCAAAGGCTATCACTGGGTCAAGCCCTGGGTCGCACTCGGCGGCGATGCGAGCATTGGGTTCCCAGGCGGCGTCGGCGACATGAAAGCAACGTTTCGAGCCACGAGCGTCGGGCTTCGCGTCAATGCGACCCTCGACTTCCGAACGTATCACCGTCGCAAGCTGCCGCTGATCACGAGGCTCAATGGGCAGTACTGGTTCGACAACTCGGCGAAGCTCACCGGGAGTATCGGTACCGAGGGTCCGCTCACTCCTTTTGAGCGGTTCGCCTACGGGATCAACGAAACCGACACGTTCCGGATCGGTGCGGGGGTCGAGATGCCGCTCGAAGCCGGCAAAGTGGGCCTACATCCTCTGCTCGACTGGCGTTGGGACATTCCCGTCAATCGACAAGACTTCCAGTGTGCCTCGGCGAGCCTCCCCGGTGGCGACAACTGTCTCTCCGACGTTGGGGTCAAAGCGTATCCGATGACCCTGACGATCGGCCTACGCATGTACACGCCTCCCAAAGGGTTGACGTTCACGTTTGCTGTTGACGTCGGTCTCACTGGCGTGCGCGATTTCGTGCGCGAGCTCGCTCCGAATGCGCCCTACAACATCATCTTCGGCATCGCTTACGCTTTGGATCCGCGTTCCCGTCATGTCTTGGAGTCGGTGACCGTGCCGGCGCCGCACGTGCCAGCCGCCGAGGGCCGCGTCTACGGCTTCGTCGTTGACGCGCATAGCGACCAGGCTATCGCGAGCGCCCGTGTTACGGTGGTCGGACAAGAGCCGTCCCCCCAGACCAGCGACGAAGACGGACGTTTCATCACCTACGCGGTCCCAGTCGGCGAGGTCACCCTCGAGGTCAGTCATCCCGAGTATGAACCCACGGAGTGTGTAGCATCGTTTGTAGAGCCCGATCCCTCGGAGGAGATCGAGCCAATCGCCGAGGTGACGTGCCGGATGACTCCGAGCAGCCTGAATGGCCGTCTTCGGATCACCGTCGTCGGCAAGAAGGGCAGGCCCATTCCAGCGGTTGCGGTCACCATACGCGGTCCTTCCGACGATAGGCTGGTGTCCGACGACACCGGACAGGCTGTCGTCGAGCTTCCGGCAGGGCAATACACCGCCTACATCGACGACCCGGCGTATCTCGTCGCCGTGGGTGACGTCGTGGTCGCTCCCCGCGAGGAAGCCGTGCTGACGCTCGAGATCTTGCCGAAGCCATCCCGCCCGCGAGTCATAGTGCGGGGCCAGCGGATCATTCTCCGCAGTCAGGTGAGCTTCGCCACCGGAAGCAACGAGATCCTACCGAACAGCGAGCCCTTGCTGCTCGAGGTTGCCGACGTCTTGCTCCGTGACCCTTCTCTCGAGCTCATCGAGATTCAGGGCCACACCGACAGTCGCGGCGAGCGAGAGCTCAACATGAAGCTATCGCAGAGCCGTGCCGAGGCCGTACGAGAGTGGTTGGTCGGGCACGGTGTCGAGCCCATGCGACTGATCGCCAGGGGCTACGGCCCCACTCGTCCGATCGTGCCCAACATCACCGCGCACAACCGCGCCCGCAACCGTCGGGTTCAGTTTAGGATCATGCGTCGCACCGGAGCGAGCGCCGCCGCAACACCGTGACCGCTAGCAAGGCGAGAAGAAGGGCTCCCCAAGGGGGCCTCGCCGGGGCCGACCTTTGCTGCCGAGCAGCCGCCGTTCGAGGGGATCGGCGTCGGATCGCAGTTCGGGGGACCATCGTCTTCGCAGTTCAGGTCCAAGCCACCGACGACATCGGGTTCGCACGAATCATCGAGACTGCCTGGCGGATAGATCGCGCACACCGCGTCGATGTCGTCCTGCTCAAGCGTTCGCTTCGACACTTCGGTGCGCGCCGAGGACGGAAGCATGGTGGCGCCGTCGACATTCGAGTGGCCGATACCGATGAAGTGTCCGGCTTCGTGCGTCACGATGCTCTGCAAGTCCACCGGGCCCGGATTGCCTGGCGTGCCGGGTTCGCATCCCGAGTCCGGGCAGCGCGCGTAGGGGCCCAGGGCCTCGTTGATCATCATGTCGGCATCGAAAATCTCGCCGGTCGTGGTGTTATGCCAAACGATGGTGACGGCGAAGGCGTTCCTCGAGAACTCGATGCCGCATTGATTCTCCCAGGGATCGAGGAACGCGATCGTGTTGACGTTGCCGCCCGGGTTCCGGAACTCTGCTCGCTGGCACGTCGACGAGTCCCACCGCGTAAAGACCAAGTCGACCAGCTCTCCGTCGCGGCAGATCTGGTTTTCCCAGGTTGCGAAGGAGGTATCGATCGCCGTCTGGACGTCGCTGAATGACATCCAGCTGCTGCCGCGCTCATCGATGGCGTACGAAAGGCATGCGACGGGCCACTCAAGAAACTCGCCGTCCTCGACACAGGGCACGTCGCCAACTTGCGTGCCGCCGTCGGTGGTCATTCGGCAAAACGCCGAGGCGTGGTCGGCGGTCAGCGCCGCGACCAGCATCAGCCCGATCGCGAGCGCGAGGAGAACACGACTATTCATTTGTTGCACTCGTTTGCTCTCGCACGATCGTGCTTACTCTTTCGAGGAAGGCTTTCAGTCGCTCCTTGCGTGGAAGCGCGCCGGGGCTCCGCCTTAGCAGGCCGTCCGGACCGCGCCGGACTAGGAGCAAACCCTCACGGCTTTGGAAGACGGTCTCGTCTCCCGCGTCCATCCGAATGCGCATCACACCCTGCGCCATTCCAACCGGTCGGAACGCGAGCTGGTTGCCCTCTCGCATGAAGATGACTGCGCGCTCGCCGATCGAGAACGTCGGCTCTCCCTCGACGCGCATGCCGAGGTCTCCGATCTGTCCTCCGAGCACCTGAATGATCACCTCGGGCTCGTCGTCCTTGGTCGGGGCGTCGCCTCGCAGCTCACGCTCGACCTCGACGCGATACCAAGTGGTGATGGTGCCGTCACCATGCTGGAAGGCCTCGGCGAAGACTACCCGCCCGACGACGATCCGGTCGGACTGTGCAACGAGCTCCGACAGGTCGAGGGCCTGAACGATAGACCCATTGGCGGGGCTGGCCACAATTAAGGCAACGAGCAGAACCGCACTCACCCCCAAGAGCGCTCTGAATCTAAGCATTTTCTAACCCTGCAGTCCTTACCCAGGGTCGTCAAGCGATCGGGATCACGACGATCTCAATTGACAATTTCGCCCGAGTTTTCGTACACCTGACCCCATGTACGAAGATCTATTGTCTGGCCGCCTCCGGTGGGCGCTCATGGCTCTGTGTATCGTGGTGCTCGGGGCGGGGTGCGACGTCACGAAGCTTACCGCCGAATCGACGGCTGGTCTCTTCGCGCGCGCGGCCCCGGCATTCGAAGAATACTGGGACTACGATCTCGCTGGGGAGGCTCTCCCTGCCACCATCGTTCAGTTCGAGGGCATACTCCGCATTGCGCCCGATAGCGACGCATTGCTAGCTCAGCTCTCGCAGGCGTACTTCGCCTATGCCTACGGCTGGATCGATGTCGATGTCGAGGCACTCGAGTTCGAGGGGAAGTACGACGAGGCAGATGCACAAAGGCGGCGGGCACGCATCATGTACCTGCGCTCCAAGGACCTGACCATGCATCGGATCAGTCTTCTGCATCCGGGCGTCTACGAGGCGACCAGAGGGAGTGTGGAAGAGCTCCAGGCATGGCTCGAGGCGTCGTTCGTCGAAAAGAGCGACGCATCGTTGCTTCTTTGGGCTGGCCAGACGTGGGGCGCCTACATCAATACAGCCAAGGATGACATGGTCGCCGTGGCGGACCTTCCGTACACCAAGGTCTTCGTAGAGCGCTCGATCGAGCTCGACCCGGATTATTATCATGCTGCGGGCTATCTCTTCATGGGCGTCGTCACCGCGTCAGAAATGGCGGCCGATCTAGACGCCGCGAAGGCCTATTTCGACAAGGCTTTGGACTCGACGGAGCGGCGAGCCTTGATGACCCAGGTCAGCATGGCCCGGTACTACGCGGTGCAGACAGGCGATCGCGCTTTGTTCGACGAGCTGATCGCCGAAGTCCTCGACGCGGGCGATGTGCTTCCGGAGGCCCGCTTGGCCAATCGCATGGCAAGAGAGCGCGCAGAACTCTACACCGCCTACGCAGACCAACTTTTCTAGTGATCTCAGCGCATAAATGGGGGTTGGCGGAAAACCCAACAGTTTTCGTTGACTAGACGCCCGATCCTGGTGAATCTTCGGCTTCCTTGAGCCGTTTTGATCGATGGGGTCCGACCCCACGGGCACCGTCTCCGGCCCGAGCGAGGCGAAGATGAAACACAGATTTGCACTAACCCTCGCAGGGAATAGCCAATGAAACGCGTTCGACGCCTGGATAGAGGGATTGCGCGAGGCGAAGCGGCGGTAGCCGCAACGGTCCTCCTGCTCATGATCGTAATCGCGGCCACCCAGGCCGTCCTTCGCAATCTCACCAATCTCGAGTTCGACTTCGCAAACGCCGTGCTCGAACGGATGACGTGGGCGGACTCTTTCCTCCAGAAGGGCACCTTGTGGCTGGCCTTCTTCGGCGCCTCGCTTTCGACCTTTGATGAAAAGCACATCGCGATCGATATCCTACCTAGGCTCTCGCCACCGCGGATGCAGCAGCTCCTTCGGGGGATCACCTCGCTGTTTGGAGCCGTGGTGTGCTTCTACTTGGGGCGCGTGTTCTGGCTGTCGGTTCTCAACAACGCGTTGGAGATTCCGATGGAGTACGCGATGCTCGGCCCCAACGACGAGATAGTTCACGTCTGCATGGCTCCGGCTCAGCTGCTCGCAGAAGCGGGGCTCTCGCGGCCGGACATGTTCTGCGGGATTCGCAGCCTGATCGAGGTGTTCGGGGCGAAGATGTCGACACCGGATGTCTCCCTGCAGCTGGTCGTGCCCGCGCTGTTCATCTTCATGTCGCTGCGCTTCCTCATGCGCGCAATCGCTGCGAGCGCCGCCTTCATCACGAAGAACTACCCCGACCGCGCGGAAGGGGAGGCCTGAGATGGACACTATCTGGATAGTCCTGATCACAGTCATGGCGATCCTCGGAGCGCCGCTGTTCACGATCTTCGGCGCTGCGTCGATGCTCCTTTTCTACGCGCTTCCCGACACGAGCATCACCGGCACCGCCAACGACGTCTTCAGCGAGAAGTTCGCCGACTCGCCGCTCCTGGTCACCATTCCGTTGTTCACTTTTGCTGGCTACCTCATGGCCGAGAGCGGAACGCCTCAACGACTCGTGAAGGTCTCGCGCGCGTGGCTCGGATGGATGCCTGGTGGTTTGGCGATGGTGTGCTTGGTCGCGTCTGCCTTCTTCACGACCTTCACAGGTGGCAGCGGCATCACGATCGTTGCGATCGGCGGTCTCCTTTTTCCGGCGCTCCTGTCCGATAAGTACGAAGAGAATTTCTCCCTCGGCCTGGTCACGACCGGCGGCTCGCTAGGGCTCCTGTTCCCGCCGAGCATCCCGATGATCCTCTACGGCGTCGTCGCTGGCGTCATGATCGAGAAGATCTTCTTGGCCGGCATGATCCCAGGCATCATCGTGGTGGCCACCCTCGGTATCTACAGCGGGATCACTGGCGTCAAGCAGAAGATGCCCCGGACGGCCTTCAAGTGGAAAGAGGCGTGGGCCGGTCTTTGGGAGGCGAAATGGGAGGCGGCGCTTCCGGTGGGCCTCCTCGGCGGGATGTACAGCGGCTTGCTCCGTATTCACGAAGCTGCCGCCTTTACCGCGATCTACGTCCTCATCATCGAGGTGTGGGTCTACCGCGACGTGAGCTTCAGGAGGGACCTTCCGCGAATCATCCGAGAAGCGATGACTCTCGTCGGCGCGATCTTGATCATTCTGTCGACCGCCATCGGATTCACCGCGTTCCTGATTCAGGCGCGGGTGCCCATGCTGATCCTCGAGAGCATGGAGGCCGTCATCAGTACGCAGCTGATGTTCCTCGTCGCCCTCAACTTCTTCTTGATCGGCGTCGGGATGTTGATGGACATCTTCTCCGCGATCGTGGTCGTGGTTCCACTGATCGTTCCAATCGCCTTGAGCTTTGGCGTCGACCCATACCATCTCGGTATCATCTTCCTGCTCAACCTCGAGATCGGCTACCTGACTCCGCCAGTCGGCCTGAATCTCTTCATCGCGAGCTTCCGGTTCAATAAGCCGATCACTCAGCTCTATCGATCCGTCTTGCCCTTCATCGGCCTGCTCGGCATCTGCCTGATCCTCGTCACCTACGTTCCGATTCTCTCGACCTGGCTCCCGAGCCTCGTCGAGGACCAAGGAATCAGCCTCGACGCCCAAGGGGATGACGGGGACGTGGAGGGTTTCGATCTTGACGCTCTGGAAGAAGGCGGCGACGACTTCGACCTCGACGACCTCGACGACCTCGATGGCGACGACGACGACGACGAGTGGGATCCGGCCGACGACGACGACGTATGGGAAGAAAGGACCCCCAAGGGTGCGGACGAAGAGCCGGGCTCGGAGGCGGACGAAGCCGAAGAGAAGCCGGAGTCGGACGAGGGCAGCCCCTAGGGGGAGTCAGCGACAGCGACAGCGACAGCGGCAGTGTCAGCGGCAGTGCGAGTGTCAGCGCCAGCGCCAGTGCCAGCGGCAGTGTCAGCGGGAGTGCCAGTGTCGGTGACGGCGTCTGTGATCGAGCACGAGCACGAGTACGATCACGACCACGATTACGACCACGACTACGACTACGACCACGACCACGACTACGACTACGACTGCGACTACGACTACGACTACGACTACGACTACGACTACGACTACGACTAGGGGTACGGGGTCGGGGGGGGGCTTACTCGGTCTTCTTGTTCACCACGAAGCGTAGATTCTTAAACTCGGTCTGCCCCAGTGTGTAGATGACCTCGGACAGGGTGCGGTAGGGGGTGCGTTTGTCGGCGATGATTTGGACGTCGCCGACGAATGGCTGGTTTGTAAAGCGCTGTGCCGTGCGCTTCTTGCGGTCGCGGATGTCGCTGAGGCTCTTGTAGAGGGGGATGATCAGGAACCCGCTGCTGCCGCCTTGTTTGAGGCTAGGGTCGATGATCCCGTTTCGAAGCTCTAGAATTGACTTCCCGTCGACGACCACCGCGCTGCGCGAAATCTGCAAGGAGATCGCATCGCTGAGCTCGACTTTGGATGTGGAGTAAGGGATCCGGAGCTCGCTGCTCTCTTGGACGGCGGCCGCCGAGGAGGTGGCGAACATCGCCATCATGTAGACGAGCAAGATCGTCAGCATGTCCATCATCGGGTAGATGTTCAGCCCAAAGTGCTCAGGCTCAGGCCTGCGACGAAGCTTGGCCCTGACGACTCGGTTCACATAGGCCATCGAGACGGGCTTGTCCTCGATCGGCGGCGCCAGCGAACCTCGCGCAGGTCGGTTGCTTTCGTTCGTCGTCATCGAATCCCCGCGGAGAGCAAGACATCGGGGAACAGCGGCTCGCCCTCATCGCCGCGCACAGCGTCCATCGCCGCTATCAGGTGCTCGTAGGGCACCTCCGGGTCCGCGCTGAGGGTGACCCGCGTCTCATCCTCGAACTGCTGCTTCACCCGGATTACGCAGTTCGTCAGGCTTATCCAATCGTGCTCACCGTTCATCCTGGCCGGCACCGTGAGAACTTTGCCGGGCGCGGTGGTGGCGCATCCGCGCGCGAGCTTTCCGCCGGAGCCGGACACGATGACACCAGCGCGAGTGATCGTGACATTGAGATTCAAGGCTGCGTTCTGAGCAGCTCGGCTCCCGATGCCGCCCTTGCTGTATTGAGGGAAGCGCAGCCTCGACCTGCGAGAAGAACGCGATCGTCGTCAAGGTCATCAGCAAGAACATGACGATGTTCACGACGATGTCCAAGAACGGGACGATATTCAGCTCCTCGCTGAGCTCGGACGGATCCAGGTCAGGGATGCGGACGCGCTTCCGAATGTAGGCTCTTTGGCGTGGCGTGAGTCGTGCGGGCATCCCGAGCCCCGATCAGCCGCCTTGCCGACGCAGTGTGAGGAGGTTCTCGAGCTGCATCGTGACCTTTTCCATCTCGTGCTTGTGGCGCTTGGTGAGGCCGTGGAGTACGAGGTGAGCGATCATGAAGATCACCGCGACCAGCAGACCGAGGAAGGTGTTCCACATTGCCTCCGAGATACCTGCGGAAAGCAATGCCGTTTTTTGCGAGGGGTCGTCGATCGTGCCTACCGCCTTGAATGCGCGAATCAAACCACTGATCGTGCCGAGTAGGCCGATCAGTGTGGCGATATTCGCGAGGGTCCAAAGTGAGCCAGTGCGCTTCTCGAGCGCGGGGATCACCTCGGACATTTTTTCCTCCATCGAGGCGATGACGGCTTCCTCGCCGCGGTTGACCTGCGTGAGTCCAGACTTGACGACCTCGAGTAGCGGTACGGCTTTCGCGTCGCATTGACGAATCGCGCGATCGATGTTCCCGGCCTGCACCAGCTTGCGAATTCGATTCATGAATTCGGGTGCATCGACGCTGTAATTCATTCGGATGTACCAGGCACGGTCGATGATGATGCCCACGCCAAAAGCCAAAACACCGAGATTGATGAACGAAAACGGAGCACCTTCGCGCAGTGCCTCCCAGATTTCATGCATTCTTGCGGCTCCCTCCAGCTCGCCCTGATCTCGGCGAGTTACCCCTGTTTTCGCTCCCCTTCAGTCGTGCTGGAACCCGACCCGGGGGCTGGAATCCGTTGAAATCATTACGACTGTCGGGGCAAACCCCTTGTCGAGGGGGACGCTACCCCACGGTCCGCGGCGTTGTCAACGCGACTGCAGCTTTTTCCGTTCTTCTCACCCAAGCTCCCGGCTCGAGGGGTTTCTAAGGAGTTGAATCAGGCACGATATTGACTTGCTGGATCCAACCGTTATCATCCCTATGTAGTAAGCAAACCGTGGGAATGCTTACGGTTCTCGGGGGAACAGCGAGTTTTAAATAGAAGACAGTGGTGGGGATTGCAACGTACTCACTCGGGGTCCGGATAACACTGTCAAAGTAAAGTTCGCAGGAAGCAGGAAAAAATGGCCAAGTTGGCATATCACTTTGAAGCAGGCGGATGGGCGATGTGGCTGATCCTCATTTGTCTTGTGGTTGCGATCGGCTTCACCGTCGAGCGCGCGATGTATCTCTACAAGTCGTCGATCGATAAAGACGAGTTCATCGCCAAGATGCAGAAATGCATCACCGCAGGAGACGTGGCAGGTGCGATCAAGGTTTGCTCGGCAGAGCACAACCCGCTTGCTCGTATCGTCAAGCAGGGTTTGCTCAAGGTGAACCGGCCCGACCAGGAGGTGCAAGCCGCCATGGATGAAGCTGCGCTCAAAGAGCTTCCACAGATCGAGCGTCGCACGCCGTACCTCGGCCTGCTCGCGAACGTCGGCATGCTCTTTGGTCTTTTCGGGACGGTCGTCGGTCTGATCACCGCGTTCGGCGAGGTGGCCAAGGCCGATGCTGCCAGTAAGGCGACCGGTCTTGCGAAGGGCATCGAGGAAGCGATGAACTGCACCGCGTTTGGTCTCATCACCGCGGTCTTCGCGCTCCTGATGATGGGCGTCTTGAACGGTAAGACGCAGAAGATCATCGATGACATCAATGCGGCCACCGTCCAGGTCTTGAACCTGGTCGTCGGAAACCGTTCCAAGGTCGACCTTCAGAACATGCCGGCCGAGTAGCGGCGAAAGGGCGTTCAAGTGGCATCGTTCGAAACAGGCGGAAGCAGCCCCGGAAAGAAAGCGGTCAATCAGGAAATCCCCCTGATTCCGTTCATCGACCTACTGCTTTGCTGCGTGATGTTCTTGTTGGCGACCGCGGTCTGGAACCAGCTCGCTGCTGTGAACGCCAATCAGCAAGTTCCAGGGCAGGCCTCGACCGAGGATGCCCCACCCGAAGACGAAAAAGTGAAGCTCATCCTGCAGGTTCGAAACTCCGGTTACGTGCTGGGGTCCTCAGCCGGGGAGAGCATCGACATCAAGAAGCGGGTCGTGGCTGACCAGCGCGAATTCGATGTCGACGAGCTCGAAACCAAGCTTGCTCAATGGAAGCAGGCTTGGGACAAGCGCGAAGACCTGATCGTCGCGCCCGAGGACGGCGTCCGGTACGAGGACGTCATCGTGGCAATGGATGTCGCGTCTGCGGCCGGGTTCACAACCCTGTCGATGGCCGACGGGGCAGCGTTCCTGTAGGGGGAAAGACGCATGGCGATCAAACGGCCACAACCTGAGCTACTTCACCACATTCCTCTGAGGTTCGTTCGGAACCGCGTTTCCGGTCACGGGCGAAAGTCAGTCGACCATCAGATCCCGCTCATTCCATTCATCGACTTCTTGATCGTTCTCGTGATCTTCCTGCTCATGTCATTCTCGGCATCCGGTGAGCTGGTTGCGCAGCAGCCGACCATCAGCATGCCGGACGCGTCGAACACCGAGCGGATCGCGATCTCGCCGATCGTGGCGATCGATAAGCGCGTGATCACACTCGACGGTTCGCGCGTTGCAGACACTCAGACCCTGGGTGCCACCGCCCAAGTCGACCGTATCGAGCCGCTGATCCAGGGACTCGAAGCAGAAAAGCGCAAGTGGGAGACCATCCATCCTTCGGAGCCGTTTGTCGGGCAGGTCATCGTCCAGGCGGACCGCGACATCGACTTCCGAGTCGTGAAGAAGGTGATGTTCTCGGCTGCTTCTGCGGGCTACGGGAACGTAAGCTTCGCGGTCAACCAGCGCGAGAGGTAGTACTCTTCCCATCATGGAGCCTTCCGAGCTCACTCCTGCTGAGTTTGAAGGCGTTCATAAGAACCGATACCGACCACCACTGCCGTGGAAGCGGATCGGTTTCTTGCTTGCGCTCGTGGGGCTGATCGTCGGTGGCTACTTCTGGCGCCAAAGCGTCCGCGCCGACGAGCTCCGAGAGAGGATGTACGGCCAGCACGCGCAGCAAGTGGCCCCGACGCTCGACGCGTTCGAAGCTACCGGAATCGACTTGAGACGAAAGGCGCTGTCGGCCAAATCTGGGGCCGCCGATCGACTGGTCGAAGCCGAGGTCGTGCTTTCGGCGCTCCACGACGAGAAGGTCTTCTACCTGAAGGTGCTCGCGACCGACCTCGCCTCCGAGGTGGCGCTCCAAACCGCGATCGACGCCGAGGAGGAAGACGCGATTGGCGCGTGCCTCGGCCTCGAGCTGATCGAGCTCTCCGCGCTTTCGGATGTGCCCGAGGTCCTGACGAAAAAGTGGCTGGCCGGCGCCGAGGAGACCAACGACATGATGCGTCTCAGCGTCCGGGAGGAACAACTCACGCGAGCGATCGAACGAGAGCTCCCGGCGCTAGCCGAGCTGGTGCCTGCCGAGTATTTCCTTCTGCTCGTCGTTCAAGGTCACAGCCGCCTTCGTGATCCGGTCGATGTATTTCTCTGGGACCTCGGCGAGGACCGGCTCGTGCTTCGGTCACGGACGGAGAACCGCGGGCGCCTGATCACGGTGCTGAGTCAGATCGGACCCAAGACAGACAAGGTGCGCGCCAAGGGAGATCCGATCGTCACCGCCGATTGCTCGATCGCGGCGCACATCAAGGGACAGCTTGGGGAGCCGACGATGGACCTGGCATCGTCGGACTGACCTGCCCGGTCTGCGCGTGCTCGATTCGCTCGATCCAGCGTTGCGCTTCGGCCGATGCCGCGCGGCTGATCGATTTTCGTTGCCGCCAAACCTCTTGCGATTCGGCATACGAGTTTTCGGCAAAGTAAACAATCCCCAGCATGTGGCTGAGCTCGCGTTCCAACCGCTCGGTGGGAAGCCCACGCACCTCGGCTTCCTTCAGCAGCGGCAGCGCTAGGGCGAACCGCCCTTGGAACATCAGTTGCCTTGCTTCGAGGTATTGCCCGAGTCCATCGGTTCTCACGTTGGCCAGTTCTTGCGCCACGTGGACCGCCACTGGGGACGATGACGGCTCGATCAGCATTTCGTACACGAGCGCCTGCTCCTCCGGGCTCCCGGCAAGGGCGAGCTTTTTCACTTCGCTTTGCCTAGCCGGCCCATCGGTTCGTGGAATCTCGAGAAGCTCGTCGTAGAGCGCCGCTGCCGTTTCGAGATCGCCCAATGTCCAGCTCGCGTCTGCGTACTGCTCGAGGGCCGCCGCGACAATGGGCTTGGGTGCGTTCATGGCCGCGCGGAGGGTATCGAGCTCGGCGCGGGCTTCGGCTTCGTTTCCGGTCCTCGCCAGTGCGCCGACCAGCGAGGCATGCGCCTCGGGCTCGTTCTCTTCGATCCTCACGATCGCACGGCAAGTTTCGATCGTCCGCGCGTCATCGCGCGCCGCGACGTCGCCAGCCAGATCGGCGCGAAGCTGTGCGAGGCGGTGCGGGCATACCGAAGTGAAAATGCTCGACCGCGCAAGGGCCACCTCGGCGATTCCACGCTCGTGATCTGTAATGGGCACTTCGGAAAGGTATGCGCGCCACTCCGTTTCGAGGGCATCGAGGTCTTCGATCGAACCGTTGTGGTAGTCGCGTAGGAATGCGTCGGTACCACGGGTCGCGATCAGAAAACGCATGAGAGAGCCTGCGGCCATGTACGCGCGCCTGGGCGGGAGAGTGCTGAACCCAAGGCTCATCAAATCGTTTGCGGGCGGCAGCTCGTCACGATCGAGCATGATCCGTGACCACTGATCGGGATCCATGTCGTCGCGTAGATCCCAGGCGAGCGCGACTGCCGCTCCTTCGACGATGCCGGGGTTGGGCAGCAGGCCCCCGAAGCTTCCGGCGACCGAGAAAGGCCCTTGGCCCGCGTCCTTGAGCACCGCATGGGCGATCTCGTGTCCGAGCACGGGGTGCGGCCAGCCAGCGGCTTGCAGATAGACCTCGTTCCTCCAGGGCTTGGCGATCAAGGTTCGTCCCACGCCGATCAGTGCCTTTTTCTCATTCCGATTTCTGAAGAAATAGGCGGTCACCGGTTCGGTAGATTCGAGGCCGAGCAAACTCCGCGTCCTCGCGACCTGGAAGTCGCAATCTTCGATGAGGCGCCGGGCGACCGCGGGGGGGGTCTCCCGTGGCATGTGGACCATGCAATGCTTTCCGGCCTCGCTCTTCCCGAGCTTCTCGGAGAGGTAGTCGGCAGTGATCCAGTGTCCGAGTTGATCGCCGACCCCATAGGCACCCGCAACGAGCCCCAGCATTGCGAGGCCCACGAGGATGGCGCCGAATCGGTATCGCCAGCCGCGTCCCGGATCGAGGAGCTCGGAGGCTCGGTCCCAAAGCGCGTCGAAGAGCAGCACCAGTGCGACGATCGCCAGCAAGGTGACGGCTCGGTAGGTGATGTAGCGCGTGGGGACTGGAACGAGGTCGTCGTAGATCGCGCCAGGGAAGTACCCCGCGAACGCTCCGAAGACATGAACCGTCGGTGTCACGTAGAAAGCCCAAAGGCCCCATAGAAGACCGCTAATGGGTACCGCGGCGGCCACCCACGGAGACCAACCTGAGCCCCGTAAGAGGGCCGCTGTCCAGACACCGGTGACCGCTGCCAGTGCGCATCCGATCGCCGGGCCGAGCACCATGAATGTAAGGCCCTCCCAAGGCGCACACTGGCGCACCCGGAGTGAGTTCAGCGCGAGAATCACAACGGGGATGAGCCAAATAGTGAGGCCACCACCGATCGCGCGAAACATCACGTCGATGCCACGCACCGGGCCCTCTCGGCGTTGGTAGTTGGCGGCGGTGGCAGCGACCCAGGGTGGGAGAACGATGCCCAACGCGAGGGCGCTTTCGACGCCGTGTACGCCGAGCAATGGGTTGAAGGCCAACGCGGTGCCGATCACGGCTCCAACCAAAGCGGACAGCCAAAACGTGAGCAAGGTCGTCACGGACTATTCAGCGGCCGCCGGAGTGCTCGTGGGACCGGGGGCCGCGACGAGGCCGAGTATTTCGTCGACACGGGACACGAGGCAGATCTCGATGCTTTCGCGAATCTCGTCGGGGATCTCCTCGAGGTCCGGCTCGTTGCGTTTCGGCAAAAGGATCCGCTTCACGCCCGCGCGATGGGCTGCGAGACACTTTTCTTTGATCCCGCCAACTTTGAGTATGTTGCCGCGGAGGGTGATCTCACCGCTCATCGCTACGTCAGGCCGCACATCGAGCTCGGTGAGCACCGAAGCCAATGCCACGTAGAGTGGGACTCCCGCCGAGGCGCCGTCTTTCGGAATTGCCCCTGCCGGCAAGTGGATGTGAATGTCGGTGCGGCTGACGAAATCTTCCGTAAGCCCGAGCTCTTTGGTCCGTGTGCGGACGAAAGTGAACGCCGCGGCGGCCGACTCCTTGAGGACGTCGCCCATGTTGCCGGTCAGGTGAAGCTTACCGGTCCCCGGCATTCGGGTGGCCTCGACGAACAGCAGGTCGCCTCCGGACGGCGTCCACGCCAAGCCCGTTGCGAGCCCGGGGCGAGCCGCCCGCTCGGGCTGTTGTCTCTGCACTTTGGGGGCGCCCAAGACCTCTTGGATGAAGGGCGGCTCGGCCATGATCGATACGTCTTCTCCGTTGGCAACGCGCACCGCCACCGCGCGGCACACCGCCGCGGCCTGTTGCTCGAGCTTTCGAACTCCTGCTTCATACGTGTACGACTCGACCATCACGTCGATGGCTTCGTCCGAGAAGTCGAGCCGTTCGATCGACAGGCCGTGCTCATGGAGCTGCCTCGGGATCAAGAAATCACGCGCGATCGAGCGCTTCTCGCGAGGCGTGTAGCCGGGAATCTCGATGACCTCCATTCGATCGAGGAGCGCAGCTGGAATCGTGCTCTGCTGATTGGCGGTCGCGATGAACATCACCTTACTGAGGTCGAAGACCGCATCGATGTAGTGGTCGATGAACTGATGGTTTTGCTCTGGGTCGAGCACCTCGAGGAGCGCGCTCGACGGGTCACCGCCCTGGTCCCTGCCGAGCTTGTCGATCTCGTCGAGGACCATCACCGGGTTGTTCGTGCCGGCTTTCTTGAGGCCTGAGATGATGCGCCCAGGGAACGAGCCCACGTACGTGCGTCGATGTCCACGAATCTCGGCTTCGTCGTAGACGCCTCCCAGCGACACTCGGATGAACTGCCTGCCTGAGGCTCGCGCGATCGATCGCCCGAGAGATGTCTTGCCGACTCCGGGGGGGCCGACGAAACACAGTATCGGAGCGCGACCGTCCCGCCGGAGTTTCCGGACAGCGACGTACTCGACGATCCGTTTCTTCGGCTTTTCGAGACCGTAGTGATCTTCGTCGAGTACAGTCCGAGCCTGGACCACGTCTAGGCGGTCCGGCGTGGACTTCTTCCAAGGGAGATCGGCAAGCCATTCGACGTATGAGTGAGCGACTTGGTATTCGCTGCTCGCCGTGTTCATGTCGCTCATCCGGCGCAGCTCTCGTTTGGCCGACTGCTCGGCGTCGGAAGGGAGGCCGGCGAGAGCGATGCGCTCCCGAAGATCTTCGATATCGTCCTCATCGATGGGTTCACCGAGCTCGCGACGAATGTCTTTGATCTGCTGCCGGAGCAGATACTCCCTTTGGGAGCTCGACATTTCTTCCTCGACCATCGTCGAGATCTCTTGCTTCACCCGCAGCACTTCGTTCTGGCGCTGGACTTGGTCGAGCACTTTTCGGATGCGCTCGCGGACATCGAGGGTCTCGAGTACCTCTTGCTTGGCTTCGTTCGACACCGGGAGGTTCGACACGATCAGGTCTGCGAGGGCGCCCGGCTCTCGTACGTTGTCGAGGATGTGAAGCGACTCGCGCGACGCCGTGGGCAGCTCGTTGAGGAGCCGACGCGCTGACTCACGCAGGTGCGCCGAGAGAGCTTCGATCTCGACGTCGACGACCGGGGCTTCGTGGTACCGCTGCACACGGGCTCGCATCGTTGGGTGACGGCCCAGGGCTTCCTCGATGCGCATCCGGCTGACCCCTTGGAGCACGACGCTGTACTGCCCGGAGTTCAGGCGGATCACCTTGAGGACCCGCGCGATCGTGCCCGTCTGATAGACCTGCTCGAAGGTGGGGTCCTCGACCTCGGGTTTGTGTTGGGTGACGACCCCAATGGCAGGCCGCTCGCGGCCACAGGCTTCCTCGATCAGGCGAACCGAGCGCGCGCGGCCCACGTTGACTGGCACGACCGTGGCCGGAAACAGCACCGAGTTCCGAAGCGGCAGGATCGGCAGTATGGGTTCGGCGCCCGCGGGAAAGATCGAATCGGACATTGGATTTGCCTAACAATATTCGAGATGTACGATGTCAGCAACGCGCCGCCGCGGTCGGGTAGCGCGGCGGACCGGGGGCTGGTATCAATCGGGCGCCCAAGATGCTGGGAAGGAAGCTAGAGAGGGGTGTGGGTGTGCTCGGTTTGGCGGCGCTCGGGGGCTGTCATGGCGGGATTACGCTCAACGCAATTGTACTGCTGATCACGCTCGGTATCTTCATGGGCACGATCTTGATGGATCGATCCTAGCCGTGGCCGCCCCCGAACTTCGAAACCTGAGCGATTTCACCCTGGCCGACCTAGAGGCCATCCGTGTGCTCTTGCGGGGTGGCTCGGTCGTCGACTGGCATCGGCTCAACTTCGCGGACGAGAACGAGGCCCGGGACTTCGTTTCCACACATGAGGTCGACCTCCACGACCCTCAGGACCATGCTCGCGTTGAGCAGATCAAAGAATCGGCGATCGAATATCTTCGACGCCACTTCGACTTTCCCGTGCCCAAGCCGGTCGCTAAGAAGGACTTGGTGGGGCTTTTGATGCTGGCCTCGTCGAAGGGACATCGGCAGATCTGTGCATGCGCGATTTTGAAGGTGATGCACATCATCTATCACCTCGAAGCGCGGGAGCTGATGTTCCTGCTGCCGGTAGCCGACGAAGAGATCTTCCATCTCGTCGAGCACAAGGTCTACCAGGTGATGGGGGCCGCGCTCGCAAATGATTTTCCGATCTTGGAATTCATCGGGGGGCGAAAGAACAAGGACTCGCTCTACACTAAACTTCTCTCGAAGCCCGACGTGAGCGCAGTACAGGTCTACGACAAGGTTCGCTTTCGAATCGTTACGCGCTCGGCCAGCGACATCTTTCCGGTGCTCAACTACGTCCAGCGCACCGTCGTACCCTTCAACTTCATCATCCCGGGACAGTCGATCAACACTCTTCTAAGGTTTCACGAGTACTGCTGCTCGGAACCCTCGCTCGACAAGCTCGTGCCTTTCCTGCAGCTACCGCTCGACGTCGAGGACGGCCTGTCGTCCCTCGACAACCGATTCACCGCACCAAGCTATCGTGTAGTGCATTTCGTAGCCGATGTTCCCGTTCGTGTGCCGCAGCGGGTGCTCGATGCGGCGCCGTCAGCAATCGCGAACCTCGGACGGATCATCTTCGTGCAGGCCGAGTTCCAGCTGATCGATCGGGAGACCGATCAAACCAACGAAGCAGGCGATGCTAGCCACGCAAACTATAAAGAGCGGCAGAAGCTTGCGGTTATGCACCGGCTAAAGGTAGGCGGCTTCTCAAAGCCGTAAGGCTTTGATTCGTGATCGTGGTCGTAAAGGCGACCTGAAGCGCTACACCTACTTACGGGTCTTGACCGTGATCTCTTGGTTGGCTTGGTTGCCGGCGGCATCGAATGCACGGATCGCGACGATGTGATTCTTGCCGGGTAGGTCACCGAGATCGAGCTCGAACGCCTTGCTCCGGCTATCGAGCAGCAGGTCCTTCGGGAAGATGTCCCTCCACGGTCCCGCGTCGATCGAGGCCTGAATGCGCGCGATCGGCCCGAGGGAATCGACGACGCGACCTTGGACGAGCCCCCTACGAAACCCGAGCTTCTCGATGCGGGGTGGGTGGTTGTCGATGAGAATCGGCTCGGACACCGCTTCGGAGTGAAGTGTCAGGTTCTTCGGATTTGCCTCTTCGTCGGACACATCCACCTTCACGATGTAGTACCCGTCGGGGATGCTTCCGGTATCCCAGGCGTATTTCGGTTCGTTTACGACATGATCTTCGAGGAACATCGGTCGCCATACCGGCTGTCCCTCCTGCAGGTATGAAAGGCGAAAGCGCAACGCATCGCGGTCCGGGTTGTCCACCTTCCAAGTGAGATTCAACGAGGTGCTTGGCGCTGGTGTCTTCGGCGCAGGCTTGCCGGGTTTGGGCGGGGGGGGTCCAGCTTCGATCATCGAAATCCGCGCCCTCTGGTTTTGGGGCAGGTAGTAAAGCTCGACGGCACGCAGTTCCGCGAGCTCGTTCTTCGGAAAGAAGGCGCGCACTTGAGCGAAACGTCCGGGTGGGCGCGCGACCCGTCCCGGTTTCTTGAGCTTTTTCGACCAAGCACTCCACGTATCGTCTGGTTCCTTCGTGTTGCCGGAACGAAGCTGAAAGACGAGCTTCCCGCGGCCCCGCCAGTCCAACCGTCCCCACTTCGATCCGAAACCGGTATCGAGGGAATCGCTGGTCCAAACCGCCTTGCGAGGCGTGCCTGGCTCTACCCAGTAGATCGCCGCGCCGTCGCCCGTGACGAACACAGGCGTCTTGGCGCGTAGGGCGAGGCCGAGGATTTGCCGCTCCTCGACGTCAGCCCAAATCGTGTAACTGGCGTCGGGTTGCACTTGAAAGACCTGGCCTTCGGAGCCGCCTCCCACGAAGATCGTGCCGTCCGCCGCCCACTGCACGGAGGTGAAGTGCGTGTCTTTCCGATCGAGCAGTCGTTCGATGCGGCCGTCTTTGGAGACGCGCCACAGCTCGCCTCTACCTGGGAGAGGGCGGCCTGCACCAGGGCGCAGAGCCGGTGATCCCGCTTTCGGAGTGGGGGTCTTGAAGCGAGCGCCAGGTTTAGTCTTGAACTTGTTCGCCGCGACCGCAAGTTGGCCATCGTAGTAGTCGATTGCGGTCACTTCGTTTCCTGGGAAGTCGTGTACGACCGTTACCGCGTCGTTCGACGCGATCTTCATCACCAGAGCGCTGTCACTCGTGCCGGCATAGATCGTGCCTTTGCCGTCGCCCGTGAGCGACATGACATGGGCGGCGTCGCCCTTGTGCAGAACCTCAGCCGCGCCAACGGGGTTGATCGCGAAGATCACTCCTTCCGGTCCGGTACCTGCGATTAGCCTTCCTCGCGTCCGGTCATAGAGCAGTGCCCAGATGTGCTTCGCGTCCTTGGGTTTGGAGAAACGTTTGATCTTTGCGGTCTTGCGGTCGATTTTGAAAATTCGGCCGTTCGGCAGCGTGCCCGCGTAGAGCGAACCGTCGCTGCCGAACGCCAATGACGCCACGAGAAGCTCACCGGTCGCATACTTCTTCGCGAGCTTCTTCCCTTCGAAGCGGTAGATCATCCCGTTCGTGCCGGTGCCAACGTAGATGACCTTTCCCCGCTCGGCTACGCTGTACGCGACGGGCACGTTTTCGATCTCGGCGCGCTTCATCGAAGCGCCGAGCCTCACGGAGCCATTGGAGTGCACCGCCGTCCCCTCTAGCTCACCGGCAAGGAAGCTCTCAGCGCTATCGATCGTGAAGTGTTGAGTAGTAACTGCCGCAACGGTGGCGGTCGAAGCGATCGCGAGACCCGTGAACGCGATTAGGATGATCGTTCTTGGAGTTTTCATATGTGCTACTTGCCCAGAAACTGGTCCCGCGCGATCTCGCGCACCCGCAGTCGAAGTTTGGCCGTTCCGACCACTACTTGCGGCATCTTGACTTCCGTATGCGATCTCGTGATGAATGGTCGGCTGTCTTCGGACGTGCTCACCAGTTGAAGCGAGTTCAGGGCAGAGGGGGGGAGCGAGTCGACGATGTGGCCCTCGAACCGGAGTCCTCGACTCGGCATTTGCAATGACACGACCATCGAAGTTGCGGGGAAGCGCTCCGTCGCTTGCTTGATCAGGTCGTCGAGGGACGCAGGGCGAGGCCGTTCGATGGGAACCTTGTTCCCGGCGTCGATCGAAAGGTTGAGCATCTGGCCGGCGGCTGACTCGGGGATTCGGACTTTGACGGCCCGGGTCGTATCCTTCCGTCCTACCTGTCGAAGGCGAACGTAGATGGTCACTTCTTGTCCCGGATCGACTTCGTCGAAGGCGATCGATGCGTCCAAGATCTGGAGCACTTCTCGGTTGAACTCGAGGTCGAGGTCGAGCTCGACCGAGGTGATGCGGGAAACCTCGAACGGATTGGCGAACGCAGCCTCCATCAACCAGAACATTTGCAGTTGAGACAGTGCGATCGGGCTGGCAGCGCCCATTGGCGAGAACCCTTGTTCGTCGAGGCTGACTGCTCCGTGGCCTTCGATTCCAATCTTGCTACGGGCACGGAAGATCACGTCGTCGACGTCGCCCGCGGTCGACTTGAGGGCATTGAGGATGACTGCGAACGTAATGGCTGGCGTCAAAGCTCGTTGGCTCGCGACGTCGACTTTCCATTCGGTCTTGGGCGCTCCTTTGGCCCCGTGAATCCGGACGCGCACCGGGATGCGGGCAGCCTCGATGTCGGGGTCGATGACGATGGCCGACTGTCGGTCCTGAACGAGGGTCCCGAGATTTCGTGCCGCCTCTGCGATCTTGAAGGAGCGAAGCTCACTGACGAAGATATGAAGCACGCGTGCCGTGGCTGTCGGGAGGCCGCTTGGCCCTGCATCCATCATAGGATGCCCGAACGCCAACACGCGTTCGCCGCTCGCCACGTAGGTGACGGTACCGATACCGGTCACCGAGATGTCGCCGCGGGCGAGCGCAACCGCGATCGCACCGCCGTTTTCAAAACGCCTGGGGCCGCCTCGGGCCGAGCCACTCGAACCTGCTTGGGTCGCCACGAGGCCGAGCGGCGCCAGCTCATCGCTCAGCATCCTTGCCACCGAGTCCGTCAGTCCACCTAACATGACCGGGGTCGTCGCGGCTCTCAGGCCGACCGGTCCATCGGTGCTCGCCCGCTTCTCGGCGAGCGCGCGTACCGTCGAAAAGGCGTCGACCTCGTGGTCACCCTCGAACGGAGAAAGACCTGCAAAGCGCGCGTTTGAAGGCTTGGTTTCGGGGCGACTCGCCCGGGCACCCTTCGAGGGCAGCGGTCTCGCGCCCGGGAACATCTCGAGCCGAACCGGTCGCTTGAGCTCGGCCAGCATGTTCGAAATCGGGGTCACTCCGACCACGGGGTCGGTTCCGTACGGCCAGCCATAGGCGTACGCCCCGGCCAGGCGACCATCGAGATAGATCGGACTGCCGCTCATCCCGCCTACCGCCCGGGCCCGATCGAGCAAGGGATGTGGGGTGCGGAGCAGGATCAGGTCTTGCGAGGGTCTGAAATTGCGGAGGACGTCGATCACTTCGACGTCGAAGCGTTCGGGCTCGGTGCCTCGCAGGACCGTGAGACCGTAGCCTTTCATGCCCGGGCGGATCTCGTCGACGCCGATGAAACCCTGCGACGACTGCGCAATGGCGGCCCCCACGAGAGACGCGCTCAGCACGAAGCACAAGCCCGACAGCAGTCGTTTCACTGCCGATCAGCCTAGCAGGTTACTCCGCGGGAGCGGGCGTAAGTTGAAGCGACTCGATCAGCGCCCGGAGCGCATCGAAGCGGAATGGCTTGGGAAGATAGGCGGTGATGTCGGTGGAAGGCATCTTTTGGACGGGCTCTGTAACCTGCTCCCCCATCAGAATGACGACCAGGTCGGGGCTGCGCTCGCGAAGCTTCTTCGCCACTTCGAGGCCGTTCATGCCGGGCAGGTTGGCTGCGACGAGGGCGAGATCAGCCCGCCATTCCGAGATGACGGTGAGGGCCCCATCGCCCGAGCTCGTCCCGACGACTCGGTTGCCGTCGACCGTCAACATGCGGGCGAGGTGCCACTGTAGGTCCGGATCGCTTTCGACGAGCAGCACGCCTCGATGCCGCGGGCGGTTCTCCGCTATCGATTTCGCGACAGTCTCCAGCATATCTCGGCTTTGTTCGATTCCCATATGGCAGCGCGACTCGCTTGAAGCGGCGTTTGCATCTAAACGGGGACGCCACTCGTGCGTTCCAGATTCCCCGTCCGGGGCTCATTCTAGGGACCTTGGCCCGCTGATGCAATGGATCCAGACGGAGCGCTGTGATTTCGGTGGTTAAGCGGTCGCGCGCGCGGCGGATCCCCCGTGGTGGGCCCGAGCGCTACCGGGCTCGACTGCATCGGGGCCATGGAAGGTTTGCCCGCTGCGGGCGATCTCTTCGAGCACCGGCGCTGGCGAGAAGCGGGAGCCGAGCTGTTTTTCTAGCTCTTTCAGTCGGCCGAGGATCTCCTTCGCGCCCACGTGATCGACGAACCGGAATGGTCCGCCTCGGAACGGAGGAAAGCCGAGGCCGAAGACCGCTCCGACGTCGCCGTCACGTGCGCTCCTAAGAATCCCTTCGCCGAAACAACGGCAGGCTTCGTTCACGAACTGAAGGGCGCAACGCCACGCGATGTCCTCTGCCGAGATACTCTTGTTGTTCGGTGTGACGCCCAGGACGTCGTAGACCGTCTCGTCGACCCCCTTCTTCTTGCCGCCGTACAGATAGAACCCGCGGCCGTTCTTGCGCCCGAAGCGTTCGTCTTCGATCAAGCTCTGCATGCCGGCGGGCGCGTCCATGCGCTTGCCAAACGCTTCACGCATGATCTTGCCAACCTTGGCGCCGACGTCGATGCCGACTTCATCGGTGAGCTTGATCGGGCCGACTGGGAAGCCCCAGTCGAGCATTGCTCCGTCGATCTTCTCGATAGGCACGCCTTCGGCGACCAAATGCGCCGCCTCGTTCATCATCGGCGCGAGGACGCGGCTAGTGTAGAACCCGACCCCGTCGTGGACGACGATCACGTGCTTGCCTTGGCGTTTGCCAAGGTCGACACAGGTCGCAGTCACCCAATCGGCCGTTTTGTCCGTCACGATGATCTCGAGCAAGGGCATCTTGTGGACGGGCGAGAAGTAGTGCATGCCGATCACGGTTTCCGGATGCTTGCTGGCCTCGGCGATCTTCGTAATGGGTAGTGATGACGTGTTGGACGCGAAAATTACGTCGCTTTTACCGGCCTCCTCGACGTCTCGAACCATCGCCTGCTTCAGCGAAAGGTCCTCAAAAACCGCCTCGATGACCAAATCGGTGTCCTGGAACCCTTCGTATCCGGTCGTTCCCGTAGTTTGCAGCATCAAGTGGTCGGCTTGCCTTGCGGTGAGCCGCTTTCGCTTCACGCGGCCATCGATGATGCCACGGACGTAGCGAAGGCCTGCGAGCACGCCATCGCGGTCTCGATCCTTGAGACGGACTGGGATCTTTGCCGACGCGGTCGTCACGTATGCGATGCCCGCGCCCATCAATCCGGCGCCGAGCATGCCGACCTTCTTGATCGGGCGTGGCTTCACGCTCGGATCGTCCACCCCGGAGTCCTTCTTCAGTGCGGTCGTGGCGAAGAAGATGCTCATCAGGTTTGCCGATTCGGGTGTGGTGAGTAGCTGACCAAACCCACGCGCTTCCGCCTCGAGCCCCGCATCGAAGCCGCCTTCAAGACCCGCTTTCACCACGTCGATGATGAGATCCTGCGCCGGGTAGTTCCCGCGCGTTTGTTTGTGCAACTGTTTGCGCGCCTGGTCGAAGAGGATCTTGCGCCCGATCGGATTCTTCGCGAGAGCGAACTCGGTGATCGCGTCTTTGTCCTTGAGCTGGTCGATGAAACTGTCGCGCTTAGGCTTCTTCCCGATGCGTGCGAGAGCAAGCTCGGCTGCTGTCTCGATCAAGATCGGCGGGGGGACGACGTCATCCACCAAGCCGAGCTTGAGGGCCTTCTTCGCCGGGATTTGCTTGCCCGTGAGCATCATGTCGAGTGCGGGTTGGACGCCGATGAGGCGCGGCAGTCGCTGTGTTCCTCCGGCTCCGGGGAGCAGTCCAAGCTGCGACTCAGGTAGTCCGAGCTTGGTCTTCGAACTGTCGGTCGCGATCCGCGCATGGCACGCCAGCGCCACCTCGAGGCCGCCGCCGAGAGCGACGCCATGAATCGCCGCGATTACAGGTTTTGGGAACTTCTCGATCCGGTCCATGGCGCCATGGCCGGCTTTCGAGATACGTTTGCCGTCCTGCGCAGTCTTCACCTCTTGAAGCATCGTGATGTCCGCGCCGGCGATGAAGCTGTCTTTCTTGCCGGAGGTAAAGACGACGGCCTTGACGTCCGCGTCGTTCTCGAGCGCGTTGAATACCTCTTCGAAGGTGTCCACGAAGTCGCTCTTCAGCGTGTTCATCGGCTCGCCGGGGATATCCATACGAACGACGGCAACACCATCGCTCCGCTTCTCAATCGTCAATCCTTCGTACGCCATCACTCTGCCTCCAAGACCATGGCTGCGCCCAAGCCACCTGCCGCGCAAGCGGTGCAAAGGGCCAAGTTCCCACCACGGCGCTTCAGCTCGCGAAGGGTCTGGGTGATCTGACGAGCACCGGTTGCTGCAAAGGGATGACCGATGGAGAGCGATCCGCCCGTGACGTTGAACTTGTCCCAGTCGATGTCACCGATTTTCTCCGAACGCCCCAAGTGCTTCTCGGCCCATTCGTTGGACTCGAAAGCCTGGGTGTTGGAGAGGATCTGGGCCGCGAAGGCCTCGTGCATGTCTATGAGGTCGAGGTCGGACACCTTCACCCCGGCGCGATCGAGGGCGATCGGGCTAGCGTAGGACGGGCCCATCAAGAGCTGGCCTGCCGGGTCCAGTGCGGCAAACGCATAACTTCGGATGAAGCCGAGCACGTCGAAGCCGTGAGCCTTGGCCTTGTCCTCGCGCATGAGCACCAGCGCGCTTGCGCCGTCGGTGAGCGGCGAGCTGTTGCCTGCGGTGACGGTGCCGTGCTTGCGGTCGAATGCGGGCTTGAGCTTGGCGTACTTCTCGATCGCCGTGTCCTTACGGATGAGGTTGTCCTCACGGATCTCTTCTTTGAAGCGGTTCGGTACGAACACCTCCATCACCTCGTCATCGAACTTGCCTTCGGCCCAGGCCTTTGTGGCTAGGGAGTGGCTGCGATGCGCAAACTCGTCTTGGGCTTCACGCGTGATGTGGTTTTCCTTCGCCATCTTCTCGGCGCTTTCGCCCATGGTGAGCCCCGTCGAGAATTCCTTGATCGCGGGCGGCACCGGTGCGAGGTCGCGCGGACGAAGCCCAGCAAAGGCCTGCATCCGCTCGCCAATGCTTCGGGCTTTCGTCGCGGCGACGAGGGAATCGGCCAAAGGCTTGGATACGGTGATCGGAACGTTGCTTGCGCTATCCGCGCCGCCTGCGACACCGGTGTCGATGGTGCCAGCCATGATTGATTCAGCGACGTTGACGGTCGACTGGTAGCTCGTCGCGCATGCACGCGAAACGCTGTACGCATCGATATCTCTGGGCATGCCGGTAGCGAGAACGATCTCTCTTGCAATGTTCGGTGTTTCGACCGAAGGAATGACCTGGCCGTAGACGACCTGCTGAATCTCGTGGGGGTCGAGGTCGATCCGTTGCAGCATTTCCGCGACGACGATGTTGGCCAGATCGAGTGTGCTGACCTCTCGATACGCGGACCATTGCTTTGCAAACGGCGTTCGCAGGCCCGCCACGATCGCTACGCGCTTACCATTTGATTCCATGCGCTGAGCTCCTGAAATGAATAGGGATTCAGTGGAAGCGTGAGGGTGGGATCCACCTCGAACGATGTCAAGGAGCACAACCCCGTTGACCCGCACGAAACCATCTCTAGACTCAGCCCGATGCGTCGACTGCCGCTCGTGGAAAGCCGCTCCGCGGTCTATGATGAATGGCCGCCTCGCCCTGACGATTTCGAAGCGATTCCGCTCCTGCGTGACTCGCGCGGCAGGCGCTACACGTATCTTCGGCTGAGCGTGACCGACCGCTGCGATCTTGCATGCGTGTACTGCATGCCCCCAAGCGGCGAGGAGGATCATACGCTCCGGCGCGAGCTTCTGACGTTCGAGGAGGCGGCCCGACTGGTCTCGGTGTTTGCTTCTGCCGGCATCAGGCGCGTGCGTCTCACCGGCGGTGAGCCTCTCGTGCGCAAGGACATCGTGCGACTGGTCGATCTCATTCATCGGCGCACCGAAGTCGAGCAATTGGTGATGACCACCAACGCGACCCGGCTGTCGGAGCTTGCGCGGCCACTTCGCGACGCCGGGCTGTTTGGCGTGAATATTTCGATCGATACCCTCGATGCGGACCGCTTCAGGGAGATCACACGCGGCGGCGATTTGGGTCGCGTCCTCGCCGGGATCCACGCGGCTCTCGACGTGGGGCTCGATGTCAAGCTCAACACCGTGCCCCTCCGTGGCAGCAACGATGACGACCTCGCGGAAATCGTGGAGTTTGCGTGGTCCTTTGGGGTGACGCCCCGTTTCATCGAGCTGATGCCTCTCGGCGAAGGTGCCAAGCTGCCGCAGAGCATGCGGATGGACACCGATGACGTCATCACCGTGCTCGGGGACCGGCTTCATAGGACCGCCGCCACAGGGGTCGAGGGGCACGGGCCGGCACGCTATCTCTCGGCGAACGACGGATCGGGTCGTCGGGTCGGGTTCATCACCCCAATCAGCAACGAGTTTTGTGATACCTGCAATCGAGTACGCGTCACGGCACGCGGCGACATTCGCGCCTGCCTCGCGTCGAGGAAGGCGATCAACTTGAGGAACATCATGCGTGCTGGGGGCAGCAACCTGGATCTCGCGTGGGCGATGGTATGGTCGCTGTCTGGCAAGGACCGCGGGCACCACTTCCTCGACGCCGACGAGCAGGAACACGAGCACGTCGGGATGAGCTTGATCGGCGGATAGGCTACAGGGGTGCGGGTGTTGAAAAGGTTCATCGTCGCGTGCGCGCTCGTGGCCGTATGCTCCGCGGTCGCGTGCTCCAACGGCGAGCAGGAACCGCTTCGGGTTTGGACTGCGTCCGATCACACCCATCTGCCCGACAATCTGGTCGACCCGACTCGCGTACCTCAAAAGGAACGACCCGATCTCTCGATCGGCGAGCTTCTCTGGCAAGGTCAATGCGCGCGATGCCACGGGCCGACAGGGCAGGGCGGTAAAGAGGCTTCCGTGAACTTCACCAGCCCCGATTGGCAGGCAACATTGGACGATCAGGCGATCGCACGAACGATCGCCGTCGGAAAACCACCCAGCATGCCGTCTTTCGCCGATCTACTGAGCGGGACCCAGATCAAGGAGCTGGTCGGGCACATTCGAGCGTTTGGCCTCCCGAGCGGCACTCGATAGGGCGACAGTGCCAGCGCCAGTGTCAGTGCCAGCGCTGTGCGGTCCTAGACATCGTTTACGCTCTCAGGGGCCGAGGAATCGCCTCATGGGACCTGTTTCCAGTCGGTGCTCACCTTCGATTACGTCTGCGCGCCATAGCAGCGAGAGCGCATCGCCAGCAAGGAATGCACCGCTTCGGGTGCCGGACCCAGAAGATGGCGAAAATGCCCCGGTCACCCTGCGTCCGACTACGGAATCAGTTTCTCTTCTTTGAGCTTCTTCGCGACTGCTGCGGTCATCGAGTCGCGGGCGTCGGGGATCGACTCTGGGTTGACCGTTTCCGACTGGCCTGACCAGACCAGGCCGCTGGTAGCGACGGAATAGAGGTTGGTCTCCAATCGGAATGTCGTGCTGGTTTTGAAGTACCCCGGCTCGTGCACCTTGACGTACGTGGTGCCGTAGAAGCCGTAGTACCCGTATCCGTACCCGGCTGCGTAGTACGACGTTCTCGGGTTGTTGTAGGTCGATCCGGGCACGTACTCTTGGTCCTTGTCGATGCTCAGCAGGCGGGTGATCAGCACGCCATCGAAGTCGCCGCCTTCGATTGCGCCTCGGATCTGTTCTTCGCTCAGCTGAGTGCTCTGCGGCAAGACGCCCCAACTCGCCTGGGCCGCGCCGCCTGCGTTCACGATTGCCTTGGCGAAGGCATCCTCGAAGGCCTGCCGGTTCTCCTGGTTCTCAGCGACCCCGATGACGAACAGTTTCTTGAAGACCGTCTGTTCGTAGCCTGGGTTACGCCAGCTCTGCGGGATGTTGGTTTGGGTAGTGCTGCAGGCGGTGAGGGAGGAAACCGCGATGATGGCAATCAGGAATTCGGCGAGGGGAAGTGTTTTCACGCGCGGAGGGTAGGACGGCGCGAACGCCAGCGCCAGTGGCAGCGCCAGCGACGGCGCCAGTGCCAGCGCCTCCCGCTAGCAAGAAGCACCGCTGCTCGCGTATGCTCCGGGCATGGAACAGCTCGGCTACCGGTGCGCTTCAGAGTGTTTGGCGCTGCTCCGAAACGGTGAGGTCAGCTCGATTCGTTTCGCGGAGCTCCTCGCCGAAGTAAGAGGCGGATTCCAATCCCCGCCCTTCCCCTAGCGTCCCAGAACTGAGATCCACCGCTACATCGGCACGCCGATTCGTGGCCACAAAACCCGGCCATCTTCGATCTCCTTGACGAACCAATCGTGGTACCCGCGCGCGAGGATCCATTCGATTCGGTCGCCTCGCCAGAAGATCTTTTCCCGTTCGATGTCCAGCTTTGATGGCTCGGCCAGATACGCTTTGACCCGCGCAATGTCATTGGCGAAGATCTCCATCTCCCGACAACGTTTGTACCAAGCGAGCAGATTTGAGTGGCGCGATTTTTCGAAGGGCACCCCGAGCATTCGGGCGCCGCTGAGGTGCGGGAAGAGAGCGATGTCAGCGATCGAAAGTCCCCCACAGACCCAGTCGTGATTGGTGAGCTCTTGGTTCAGCACATCGTAGATCGGTTCCAAGTCGGCCCGCGCCACGTCAAGGAGGCCGTCGGGCATCTTGTCCTTACGGTCAGCCCACACCCAATAGCTAATGTCGACCAAGATCGGGTCGATGACGGTGTCCGCGCACCGCTCCCAGGCGCGAGCTTTCACCCATGTTTCGTCATCGCCCGGGTAGACGGGCGAGTCGGCAAAGACGCGTTCGAGGTACGCCACGATGTCCGCTGAGTTCACGACGATGAGACCGTCATGATCGAGCACGGGTACTTCGAGGCGTTTGTTCACCGCCGCGAGTTTCTCGTGATTGCTGCGGGTGAGGCCGTCGACCGCGTTGAACTCGAGCCCCTTGTAATCGAGTACGAGCTTCACTTTACGGGCGAAGGGACTGAAAGCGTTTTCGTAGAGCGTGAGCATCGCGGGCCTCCTCAAACGTGGTATCAGAACGCTAGCGCCCGACACGAGCGCAGACAACAACGGATCGTGCATCGGATGTCGGCGAACTCGCAGTGCCCACTGACGCTGGCACTGGCACTGGCGCCGACACTGACGCTGGCGCTGGCACCGACGCTGACACTGGCACCGACGCTGGCGCTGGACGCTGGCGCTGGCACTGGCGCTGATGCTGCCGCTGATACCGTCCCTGATCCTAGACGCTCTCCTCCAGGAACTGCGCGATCAGGTCCGCTACCGAATACACCCGCAGAAAATCCCCGTCTGCGAGCCCTTGCACGTGGGGCCTCGTGTTTGTGCAGGCGATGCTCTTCAAGACCCCGCTTGCCTGCAGCTTGCCGAGTGACTCCTGGGCGAAGACGCCGTGGGTGCATACCGCGTACACTTCGCTTGCGCCCGCTTCTTGGTAGGACCTTGCAGCAGAAATGAGCGATCCGCCTGTGCGTATCATGTCGTCGTAGATCACCACCGAGCGATCTTCGACGTCTGCAGCGAGTGCGGTGACCTCGGTTTCGGTTTCGGACAGCCGGCGCTTGAAAACGAACGCGGCGTCGACTTGGAGGTCGTTTGCGAGCCTCTCGACCCATTTGGCTCGGCCCGCGTCTGTTGCTCCGAGAACGAAGTCCTCTTCACCGAAGTCACGAATCGCTTGAAGGACTACCGACCGTGCCTGAAGGTGCACGGGTCGAATGTTGCCGGTGAAGTATTGCGGGATACCTTCGGAGTGGAGGTCGATCAGCACTACACGGTTGCCCGAGCCCGCCATGGGAATCGAAGACAGAAGCCTTGCGCGGTTCTTGGCGGCGACGATCTCACCGCGCTTTGAAGCGCGTTCCATCGTTTGATAGCCAAACCAGGGGAGCACGAGCGTCAATGTATGGGCACCTTGCTGCACCAGACCCGACGCGAGGTCGTAGATCTCCAACGTGTCGATGTCGTCAATGGTGCCGCCCACCAGCGTGACGTCGCGCCTCGCCACGTCGCTTTCGATCCGGCGATAGCGCTCTCCATCGGGGAACACCTTGCGTTCGACGACTCCTGGGTCGAAACCCCCCACTCCGGCGATGTCCTCGCCAAGCTCTTGGTAGCGTTCGGTAGCAAATAGGAGCATGGGCTGTTTCATGGTCGTAGCGTCATGACAGCACAGGATCGATCGGCTGGCTAGCGTTTGGCGAGCACCTCGACGAGAACGTCCGGAACGTCGGTTACGAGCGCATCGACCTCCAAGTCGAGCAGCTCCCGCATCTCAGGCGGGTCGTCGATCGTCCAGACATGCACTTGAATTCCGTGATGATGCGCGGCCTCGATGAACCGTGGTGTGACGATCCGCAGGTGGCGAAAGCTGGCGGGAATCTGAAGCGCGTCGAACGCAAAGGTTGCGTGCTTCCACGTGCCTGAAAGAACTCGCATCCAAAACCGCAAAGCTTCGCGACGACTCGCAGACGTTGCCACCCGGCCTTTGCTGAGCCGGCGAAACGCGTTGACCGATTCGTCGTGCTCAGACGCGACCAGGACCCGGTCGTAGACTCCATGGTGCACGATGAAATCCCAGAGCCGCTGCGCCATGGATGGGTCTTGGGGCTTCATGTCGAGGTTGTAGTGAAGATCGGGATCGAGTGAGAGCGCCTCTTCAAGCGTCGGAATGCGAACACCGTTGCGACGATAGGGGTGGTGGCCTCCCCGAACGAAACGGTCGGCGGCGTCGAGTTTCTGTACTTCGGCTAGGGTGTGGTCGAGCACTCTGCCGTTCCCATTGGTCGTGCGCTCGAGCGTCTCGTCGTGGAAGCACATGAAGTGCCCATCGGCCGTTTCGCGCAGATCGGTCTCGATGTGGCGACAGCCTAGGTCGAGGGCCGACCGAAATGCCAGCAGCGTGTTTTCCGGCCAGCGTCGCCCCCCGCCGCGGTGCGCGAACGGGAACGGCGAAACGGGGCCGAAATAAGGGCGAGGCATGGGCGCCGGCAGCATACCGACAGGGCTATGAGATGGCTAGAGGAACTCTTGCCCAATCCCGATCACGCCAAGCGCACCCTCGTGAATCCGGAACTCCGCGGGCCCCACGCCCGGAGCCTCGCCATCGATGTCCATGTAAGCCGTGTTCGCGGTGACATCGACCTCGACATGCTTGCCGCGGAACGTGCTGACCGTGGATGACTCTATGTGGGTGCCTTTGTAGAGGCCTGCCATGACGGGGAGACCTCGCAGTGTGGAGGTTGCGCGCATCACGATGATGTCAAACTCACCGTCCGCGACTCGCGCATTTGGCGCGAACATCATACCGCCTCCTGCCCAGCGCCCGTTGCACACGCACACCACGCTGACGTCGTGCTCGCCTCGGTCTTCTCCGTCGATCCGCAGACGTACGTGGGCAGGCTTGTATTTGAGTTGAGCGCGAATCGTTGCCACCAAGTACTTGGACGCCCCGCTGCGACGAGACTTGGATGCGGCGACGTAGCGGTCGACCAGTCCGCTCATTCCCATCGAAGCGATGTTGAGAAAGCAGCGACTTGCCCGTCCACCATCATCGTGTGCGTACTCGACCCAACCGATGTCGATCGGAATAGGCTCTCCATCGCGGATGACCGCGCATCCGCGTCCGAGCTCGTCGGCCCCGTCGATCATCTTCCGAAAGTCACCCCCGGTTCCGGCGTTCAGGATGCCGAGCGCAACGTCTTGGTTGCGCCCCGACCGCATGATGCCATCGACGATCTCACTGTGTGTTCCATCGCCTCCGAACGACACGATGGTTCGCGCCCCCCCGGCAGCGGCGTCGCGCGCAATCTCCGTCCCGTGTCCTACCGATTCAGTCAGCCGCAATGCGACCGGGCCGAGTGTCTCTTGAATTTTGGCACTGAGTGCCGGCCAATTGTTTCCCACGAAACCGTGACCCGCAGCCGGGTTTGCGATGACGAGGGTTTTTTCGGGGTCGAACATCGTCAGACGCCTCGTACCGCATTTCGTCTATTTCGGGTAGACGCAACAACAGCGCCAGCGCCAGCGCTCAGCGTCAGCGCCAGCGTTCAGCGTCAGCGTCAGCGTCAGCGTCAGCGCCAGCGCCAGCGTTCAGCGCCAGCGTTCAGCGTCAGCGTTCAGCGCCAGCGTCAGCGCCCGCGCCAGCGTTCAGCGCTCGGGGCTACTTGTTGGGCTGCGGTGTCATCCGCAGGTAGGGCCTGAGCTCGCGGTGTCCCTTCGGGAACTTTTGCGCGATCTCGTCTGGGTCGGTGATCGAGGGGACGATCACGACGTCGTCGCCGTCTTGCCAGTTAGCCGGCGTTGCGACCTGGTAGTTGTCTGTTAGCTGCAGGGCGTCGAGCACGCGCAAGACCTCGTCGAAATTGCGTCCGGTAGCGGGCGGGTACGTGATGGTCGCGCGAACCTTTTTGTTGGGGTCGATGAAGAACACCGATCGGACGGTCACCTTCGCGTCGGCTTCTGGGTGGATCATGTTGTAGAGCGTCGCGACCTTTTGGTTCGGGTCCGCGACGATCGGGAAGTTCATGCGAACGTCTTGGGTGTCTTCGATGTCTTTGATCCACTCTTCGTGCGAGTCGAGTGGATCAACGCTGATGGCAAGTGCCTTGGCGCCGCGTTGAGCGAGTTTGTCCTTGAGCTTGGCGGCGAGACCGAGCTCGGTCGTGCACACGGGGGTGAAGTCGGCAGGGTGCGAGAAAAAGATCACCCAGTCGTCGCCGGCCCAATCGTGAAAGCGAATCGTGCCTTCCGTGGTCTCTGCTTCGAAATCCGGTGCAGTGGTTCCTAACCGTAGGCTCATTGGCTTGCTCCTTGGATTTGGTGGGGTCTAGTAGGAGGCTCCCTTTCGTGTGCCTCGTCAAGGGGGATTCGAGACAATGGGGCCACAAGCTGGTATCGAAACTCCGTGCCCGAGCTCTTTCCACGATTGGTGTCTCCCGGGTCACGTCTTGCGCTCGTCGTTGGTGACGAATCGTGGACCTACGCCGAGCTCGCCGGCGCTACTCGTTCTCACGCGGGCGCAGTCGAGCGCTTGGGGGTTCGAGCCGGCGATCGGGTTGCGGTCTGGGCGCACCCGAGTCTCAGTACGGCCGCGGCCATCCTAGGCAACATGGCCGCAGGCGCAGCTACCGTTCTCCTCAGCCCCAAGCTTGGGTCACACGAGCTCGCCCACATCATGAACGACGCTTCCCCCCAGTTGGCGTTCTCCGATTCCGGCTATCCAACACCATCCGAGGTGGACGGGGTCGTCTGTCTCCGCGAGCGCTACGAAGCTTCCGAAGGGTCGCTCCGGTCTCTGGCGGTCAACGACAACCCAGCCCTGATTCTCTACACGTCCGGGACCACTGGACCCCCAAAGGGGGTCGTCATCACTCGCGGCAACATCGCCGCGAACCTCGATGCGCTGGCGCAGGCGTGGGAGTGGACCGAGCGCGACACTATCGTCCACTCGCTTCCGTTGATTCACGTGCACGGGTTGGTCCTAGGCCTCTTCGGGAGCCTCCGGGTTGGGGGGTCGCTCCACTACCTACCGCGCTTTTCGCTCGACGGGATCGCCGACGCTTTGACGGATTCACGGCACGAGCAGACGATCCTGTTCGCGGTGCCAACGATGTATCATCGGCTCGCCGAGGCCGCAGAGTCCGACGCTGCGCTTGCCGAAGTGTTGAAGCATCCGAGGCTTCTCATTTCAGGTTCGGCGGGCCTCCCTTCGCGCGAGCACGAGCGTATCGAGAGGTTGACCGGTCGAGGTGTTCACGAACGCTACGGGCTGACCGAGACCTTGATCAATTGTGGTGTCCCCGCATCGCACGCCCCGATGCCTGGATTCGTGGGCCCCCCGCTTCCCGGCGTCGAGCTGGTCTTGGTAGACGATACGCGTCGCCCGATCGACGCTCACGACGACGAAACGATAGGCGAGGTCGCAGTGCGAAGTCCCTCGGTGTTTGCGGGGTACCTCAATCGTCCCGATGCAACTGCGGCGGTATTGGACGAGGAGGGTTGGTTCTACACGGGCGATCTTGCGACACGGGCGGAAAACGGATCGATTCGGATTCTCGGGCGGCGGAGCACCGATCTGATCAAGACCGGAGGGTACCGGGTGGGGGCCGGCGAGATCGAAGCGTGTTTGCTCGACCACCCAGCCGTCGCCGAAGTCGCAGTGGTAGGCTCACCCGACGACGATCTGGGGCAACGAATAGTAGCATTCGTGGTCATTCGTCCCGACGAGGACATCAAACAGCTGTCATCTCTCACAGACTTCGTCGCCGACCACCTCAGCCCCCACAAATGTCCCCGCGACATCCAGCTCGTCGAACAGCTCCCCCGCAACGCCATGGGCAAAGTCCAAAAGAAACAGCTCCTCGCGCTCATCCCCCCGCCCCCGCGTTCGTAGTCGTGATCGTGATCGTGGTCGTGGTCGACCAGGGTACGAACCGGATACATGGTGGACAAAACAGACCGGATACATGGTTGACACTTTTCGGCTCTGATAGGGCGTATGCCCTGGAAAGAGACGGACAAAGTGAACGAAAGAATGCAGTTTGTGAGCCGGCTAGAGTCGGGAGAGCGGATGAGCGATTTGTGCCGGGAGTACGGCATCAGCCGCACGACCGGCTACAAATTCAAGACCCGCTTTGAACGCTACGGGCCCAAGGGGCTGTACGACGAAGGCCGTCGCCCCCACTACCACCCCCGAAAGACCCCCGATGCGGTCGTTCGCCTGGTGGTGGAGGCCCGAAAAGAGTTTCCCACGTGGGGCCCGAAGAAGCTGTCGCCCATACTCCTAGGGCGCTACCCCGGGGTGACGATGCCCTGTCCGAGCACGATGGGCGTGATCCTCAAAGACGCAGGGCTGACCCAAGAGCGCAAGAGGCGTCGGCGCTCTACGCCCGTGGGCCCGCGTTGCGTGCAAGCAAGCGCTCCCAACCAGGTGTGGACCGTGGACTTCAAGGGGCAGTTTCGGCTGCTTGACGGCCCGTACTGCTATCCGTTGACGCTCAACGATGCCTACTCGCGCTTCAACCTGTGCATCGAAGCGCTCGACGGGACCCGGTCCGGGCCGACTCAACATGCGCTGAGTCTGGTCTTTGAACGCTACGGACTTCCTCAAGCGATTCGTTCCGACAACGGGGTGCCTTTTGCCAGCACCGGACGCTTTGGCTGGAGCCAGCTCTCGGTGTGGCTGTTGCGCTTGGGGGTGGGGCTTCAACGTATTGAGCCCGGTAAACCCCAACAAAACGGCTGCCACGAGCGTTTTCACCGCACCCTCAAAGCCGAAACGACCCGACCTGCGCAATCGAGCATGCTCGCCCAGCAGCAGCGCTTTGATGAGTGGCGCGTCCAATACAATGAAGTGCGGCCCCATGAGAGCCTGGGACAAAAGATCCCCGCTTCGCTCTACACGAAAAGCACAACTGCGATGCCTTCGGACCTTGGGCCTCCGTCCTATCCCCTTTGCGACCACACCGTGCACGTCAACCGTGGCGGCGCGATTCGCTTCTTGCAACGCCACTTCTACATTGCCAACGTGCTCAGCGGCCAACCGCTCGGGCTGCTTCAAGTCGAGGACCCCACCTACCTCGTCTACTTCGCCAACTTCGAGCTCGGCTACCTCGACATCGTCCAACAACGCTTCTTCCCTGCCTTCAATCCCAACCCAAATCTAGAAACTGCCGAGGAAGTGTCCACCATGTCCTCGGTCTAAAACGTCCACCGTGTTTCCGGTTGCACACAGCAGTGCAGGCGTGACCATGATTGCCTCCGCTTCGGGGGCATGGGCTTAAGAGAGAGGGCGCAAGCTGAGGGTCGGCGGTGGTGGGCCTAGCCGGTGAGAAGGCAAGGGATCCCCTTTCACGCGTTCTTTCATTGATGAGGTTTCTTTCCAGGGCATGGGCTCCGTTATGCCTGTCAACCATGGAGTGAGTCAGTGTCAGCCCCTTAGTGAGTCTGAACTGTCAGTCATCTAACGGGTTCATACACACTCTGTTTTTGGGGAATCTCGCTTGACTTGGACTAATATCTGCGGTATTCAGGTTCATGGCCGATCGTGCTCCGCTGCAACGCCCTCCCAAGCGACGTCGAAGACGACGAAAAAGGGAGGTGCAGCTTCACCTCGATCGGTTGCGACATGGGGGGCGTCGCGAAGGCGCGGGTCGGCCCAAGAGTAGTATCCGTGTTAGCCACGATACGCGGCAGGCGCTCCCGCACTATGTGCCGGTGCATGTGACGCTTCGGGTCGATCGAAGGCTTCGGCTTCGAAGCGGGCGGCTCTATCGGGCCACCGTGAGGTCGATTGCGCGGGCGCAGGGACGGTTTGGGATGCGGGTGCTTCACTGGTCGGTGCAGCACGGCCACATGCACCTGATCGTCGAGGCGACACACCGACGCTCGCTTTCGAGGGGGATGCAGGGACTTTCGATTCGGATGAGCAAGGCGCTCAACAAGGCGCTCGAGCGTCGGCGGGGCACCGTCTTCACCGATCGGTACCACGCCGAACCGCTCCGGACGCCGCGGCAGGTTCGACACGCCATGGCCTACGTGCTCAACAACCGCCGACGCCATCTTCGCAAGCTCGGTCGGGCGCAGCCGGCTCCGACATGGGTCGACCCGTTTGGCTCGGGTGAACCGGTGGGCCACGTCTTTCGGGCGACCGGCCCGCCACCGTGTGCCGAGCCCCGCACTTGGCTCGCGAGCACGGGCTGGAAGCGCTACGGGCTCGTGCGAACCGATGAGGTGCCGGGAGGCTGACGCCCAGGAGGCGTTCCCTCCTTCCTCCTCTCTTAAGCGCCTACCCCCGACGCGAACCAAGGGGCAACCGCGTTCACGGTCGCGCTCGAGCGGTCGCTCCGATCCTACGTACGCTGGACCACACACGCGCAAGTGGTCGAAATGATCCAACAACTTGTGACTCCTCGTCCTCGCCCCCGTGCACGGCTCCGCCTCAAGCCGTGCGTGCCAGCCCTTCGCGCGTTACCCCACAAGCCAAGGCAACGCCATCCCGGTAGCCCCGCCACGCCTCGACAGCCTGTGCCATCGCGTGGACGACTCCCGCTCGCTCGTCGGCGCGCACGTGACCGAGCATCACCTTCCATGCCGCTTTTCGGTGTTCACCTTCGACCGCCCGGTGGGCTTTGGTGAGCGCGAGGCATTCGAGCGGCAGACCGTAGTGCTTCGCCAGCGGGTGCTCATCGAGTGGTGGCTCAGGCCTTGCGGGAGCGGAATCATCGAGCTCATGGCGCTCGTACGGAGTGCCTTCGATGAACAGGGTCGCGACTGACGCTGCAACGGCCCATCCACGGTTGGTGGTCGCGTCGTCGAGGAAGCTTCTGTATTGGAGCGCGTCCGGCAGAAGCTGCACGCGCGAGAAGCGCTCGACGTTCATTCCGAGGCCGCGCGGGTACTCGAGGAAGAGCTCCGAGTGCGGCTTTCCCGCAGCGAGGCCGCCTGTCTCTTCTTCGTAGATGTTTTCCGCGAGCTCCTTTCGAACCTCGGCGATGGGGCACTGCACATATGCGCGTCCAACGAGGATCGGAAAGTCACGGACGTAGACCTCCCACTCGTGCTCGAGGTGAATGTGGAGCTTGTCTTTGGGGACTAGACCTTGGGTGAACGCCGGCCACGCCCAGTGCGTCTTTCGTTCCATTTGCTGGAGAAGCGCCTCTTGAAACTCGGAACGATCCACTCGTTTCAAGGTAGGCGCTGACATCTCTCGTGTCGAAAACGGGCCGAAAACCTAGAGTTTCCTAGCTAGATATCGCTTTTCAAATACGTGTAGCCGCGAAGGCTTTCTTCGTAGTGCCGCATGAAGGTGCGGAGCTGCGGAAGGGTCATGCGGCCCTGATTGAGCGCACGTTCTGCTTGTTTGCGGACGCGCTCGACCATTTCCTCGGGGTCGTACTGGAGGTAGCGCAGCACTTCGTCGATCGCGTCGCCCTTGATGACATTGGCCACGCTGTACCCGTAGTCTTCGACCCTCACGTGAACGGCATTGGTATCGCCGAAGAGGTTGTGAAGGTCACCGAGGATCTCTTGGTACGCTCCGCCTAGAAACATGCCGAGGAGGTACGGCTCACCGTTGCGAATCGGATGAAGGTCGATCCCGCGCTGGACTTCTTCGACGTCGATGAAGTGGTCTACGATACCGTCGGAGTCGCAGGTCAAATCTGCGAGCCTCGCGCGGACGGTGGGCTCCTCGTCCAACCGTTGAAGCGGCATGAACGGGAACAGCTGATCCATGGCCCAGATATCCGGCGCAGACTGGAAGAGCGAGAAGTTGCAGTAGTAGATGGCGCCGAGTAGCTCGTCCACGGCGTTGAGCTCTTCGGGTACGTACTTCAGGCGTCGCATGCTCTGACTGATCTTCTCGCAGCAGCTCCAAAACAAGTGCTCGGCCCGTGCGAGGTCCCGCATCCCGAGGTAGCCAAACTTGAAGAGGCTCCGCGCTTCTTCGAGTGCCTGCTGCGTGTCGTGCCACGATTCCTGCACGTTCTTTGGCTGCACCCCTTTCCATGTCTCGTAAAACTCATCGAGAATTCGGTGGTCTTCGGGGGACGGTGGAGTCGGGTCTTCAAAATCTACGGAATCGACCCCGAGCGCGTCGAAGATCAATACCGACTGATACGCGGCGATCGAACGGCCGCTTTCGCTGACGATGGTAGGGGGCTCGATGGTCGCCTTTTCGCAGGCTTCCTGGATCGCGAACACGACATCGTACGCGTATTCTTGAAGGTCGTAGTTCATCGAACCTCGGAAGTCCGTCTTCGACCCGTCGTAGTCGACAGCAAGCCCACCACCCACATCGAGGAAACCCATCGTGCAGCCCATCTTCACCAACTCGACGTAGATCTGAGCGGCTTCGCGCATCGCGTTCTTGACGGGGATGATGCTCGAGACCTGGCTTCCGAGGTGGAAGTGCAAGAGCTTGAGGCCGTCGAGCATGTCTCGCTTCTGGAGCTCGTCGACGACTTGGACGATCTCCGACATGGTCAGACCAAACTTCGCCCGGTCACCTGCCGACGCTGCCCAACGTCCGATCCCCTTGCTGCTCAGCTTGGCTCGCACGCCGAGGCAGGGGCGGATGCCGAGCTTTTTAGATGCCCGGAACGCGAGCTCGAGCTCCTCGATGCGTTCGAGCACCACTACTACCGTGTTATCGAAGCGTTGCGCCACGAGCGCAGTCTCCAAGTAAGCCAGGTCTTTGTATCCGTTGCAGATGATGAAACCGTCTTCGTCTTCCATCGCGGCGAGGGCGATCAAGAGCTCGGGCTTCGACCCGGCTTCCAACCCAAAGCGCCACGGTCGACCCGATTCGACAATCTCCTCGACGAGGTGTCTTTGCTGGTTGACCTTGATGGGGAAGACGCCTCGATATGCACCCTTGTACCCGTACTCCGAGATCGCGTTTTCGAAACACTGGTTGAGCAGCCGAATGCGGTCTTGAAGGATGTTCGGGAACCGGATCAGAAGCGGGAGATCGAGCCCACGCTCACCGAGCTGTCTGGTGAGGTCGTACAGATCGATCGCCTTGTCGAGCGAAGGATCGGGGCACACAGCGACATGGCCGCGCTCGTTGATCCGGAAGTAGGGTTCACCCCAGCCCTTGATCTGGTAGAGCTTCTCGCTCTTCTTGATGCTCCAATCTCGGGGCTGACCGTTGCCGTCCATGAGGCACAAGACCTAGCACACCGCTGTGAGGTTGGGATGGCGCACGCTTCGTTGCCCCGGCGGCCCTGCCGTGGTAGCCGAACGCGCGAGGGGGAAAGCCCATGAAGAGCCGTTTGGCGCTGATTCTTATCTTTGTTTCATCAGGATTCGCATGCTCAGAGGCCGCCGGAAAGTCGGAGTCCCCGTCAGCGGAGGTCACCACGGAGGCCGTCCTAGAAGAGGCTCAGGTGGAGGTGCCCTCTTCAGCCGCTGCGCCGCTCGCCGCCGCAGCACCGGGGACGTCCACGTATATGGATCTCCTGGCGCTCCTTCACCTGGCGGATGTCTACGACCCCTCCGGTTTGTTCATCGACTTCGGAACCGCTGCGCGACTGAAATACACCAACGGCAATTGGAATAGCGGCTGGCAGGGCGACACCAAAGAGGGAGGTAAAACCGTGTCGACCTTTCGAAAAACGGCTCGGCTCTACCTTCCCGTCGACGACGCGCAGCCGATGCAGCTCCGCATTCGGGCAAAGGCATACGCCCCGGGGCCCCTGATCACGTACCTCAACGGAACAACTCTCAAGGAGGTGCGCGCATCTCCAGGCGAGGGGTTCGTCGAGCTCGTCGTCCCGATCCCGAGTGAAGACGTCAAGCCCGGTGAAAACGCGATCCTGTTCCGCGCCACCAAGACCCGTCAGGTTCGCGGCAAAGCGCGTTCGTTTGCCGTCGACTGGGTTCGCCTCGAAGCCGTCCCCCCAGAAGGGGAAGCGCCCGTCTCACCCATGCGAGTCGCTGCCGAGCGAGTGGAGGCCAACGGTGTAGGCCGCCGCTCCGTTCGCCTCGCGCCCGGTGCCCAGGCCGATTGGTTCGTCGAGGTACCGAAGGACGCGTCACTGGTGTTCGGTGCGGCGACGACCTCTGACGGTGCGAGTACGCTCGAGATCGCGACCAAGAGTGACCGAAGGGCGACCAGTCAGGATATGCGCGTTCGGGGTTCATGGTCGGACCATCGAATGTCATTGAGCAGCCTCACCGGTGAAGTCGTACGCGTTCGCTTCCGCAATGCGGGGACGGCCGAGCTCGCTCTGAGCAACGTTCGGATCGTGAAAAAGGCAGGAGAGCCGATCGCGATCGAGAAGCAAGCGCGTAACGTCGTCGTCCTTCTCATCGACACGCTGCGGGCGAGCAAGCTTTCGATCTACAATCCAAAGACGCGGGTGAAAACGCCTGCGCTCGATGCATTCGCGGCCGAGGGCACCGTCTTCGAGCGGCCGCAAGCTCCTGAGAATTGGACCAAACCTTCGGTGGCTAGCGTGCTCACCTCGCTGCATCCTGCGACGCACAACACCAAGCAAGACGCATCGAAGCTCCCGAAATCGGCCCTCATGTTGAGTGAGGTTTACCAAAAGGCCGGGTTCGAGACCGGTAGCTTCATTGCCAACGGGTACGTGTCGAACGCCTTCGGGTTCGATCAGGGCTGGGATCATTACACCAACTACATTCGGGAGCGCCGCAACACCAACGCGTCCAACGTGTTCGGCGAGGCGGCCTCGTGGATCGAGAAAAACAAGGACAAGCGCTTCTTCGCGTATATCCACACCATCGATCCGCATGTTCCGTACGACCCGCCCGACGCGTTCCTGAAGATGTACGACCCCGAGCCGTACAACGGCCAAGTTCGAAATCGCCGGACCCACTTGATGCTGGACGAGGTCAAAAAGAACCCGAAAAAGTACTCCTTCACGAGGCGTGACGAGGAGCGCATCGAAGCGCTACACGACGGAGAGATCAGCTATCACGACGAACACTTTGGGCACTTTCTCGCCAAACTGCGGGAGCTCGGCCTGCAAGACGACACCATCATCGTGATCACCTCCGATCACGGCGAAGAGTTTCAGGAGCATGGCTCGTGGGGCCACGGGCATTCGGTCTACCAAGAGTTGCTGGGGGTGCCGCTGTTGTTTCGATGGCCGGGTGTCATTCCTGCTGGTGTGCGGGTTGGGCCCGTGGTCAGCACGATGGACATAGGGCCCACGGTTCTCGAAGCCACCGGCGTTCCGATCCCCAAAGAGTTCGAGGGCCATAGCTTGATGGGGTTCATCCGGGGCGACTGGCCGATGGGGCCGTACGTCGCGTTCAGCGATTTCCTCGACCATCGCCGTGTGATTCGCGGCGGCGACTGGAAGCTGATCATCCGTGGCAACCTGTCGCAAGTCATCTTCGATCTGAAGAGCGATCCCGGGGAGCGGAAGGAGCTCGACGGGCGTGCCAATCCCATCGCGCAGCGATACCTTCGAACCCTTCACGGCCAATTTCTGGGCGCGCAAGATCGAGGGAAATGGCTGGCGGCTACGACGGACGGACCGGGCGAGAAGCGTTTGAGGCAGGAAAAGCAGGAGATGACCCCCGAGCTCTGCCGACAGCTGGTGGCTCTCGGCTACATCAGCGCAGAGTGCGAAGAGACGCTACAAAACTAGTCGCGTCGTCGTTAAGGGGTCGCGCCGCCGATCTTGGTGATTAGGGTCGTGATCAAGTAGCCGAGGCCGATCAGGCCCAAGACCATCATCACATCCGAGAACGAGGGTGAGTAGAACATGGTAGGGTACTTGTCCGGTGTGAGCTCGGCGAGCCGCTCCGCCGTGAGGGCTTCCCCTTTGAATATTTCGCCGACCTGGGGCGCAACGCCTTCTTGAAATGGCCACAGGCCCAGCACCGCGCCGACCAAGAGTCCCATCAGTACGCCAAGGGTGGGTTGCTCGTACCGTTCGAGCACGAGCTTGATGAGGTTGCTGATCAGCAGGATCCCCACGGCGACCCCGACGCCGACGGGCAGAACGACGCCCAGGATGGGCTCGTAGGCGCTGGCCAACGCGTTGGCTTTGAGGGCCTGCTTGAGGGCGTCGATCGCGCTCAGCACCGGCACGTACACGCCGAGCACCAACAGCAGGTAGCCTCCACTCACCCCAGGGAGGATCATCGCGCTGGCGCCCACGACCCCCGCGACGAACATCACCAACGCCCCCTCGCGGTGGGCCGTCTCGCTCGAGCCTGCAACTTGCAGCCACGCGAGCGCCGCCATGGCTGTGATACCCACTGCCGCTCCCACCCAAAATTGACGGCTCGGAGGTCTCGCCATCTCCCAAAGGACCGGAACTCCACCCAAGGTGAGACCGATGAAGAGGCTGTACATGGCCCAGCGATGCTCGACGACCGCGTCCTTGACCGGTCCAGCGCCGAGGAGGATCGCCAGCGCTGCTGCGGTGCCGACCAAACCCAACACCGCCAAAGCGCTCTTTCGAAAGCGAAGGCTGCTCAGGTCGGCCAGAGCCTCGATGAACCGTGGGTAGACCCCGGCCGCGAGCAGCATGGTGCCGCCACTGATACCTGGCACCAGGTTCGCCAACCCCATGAGCACGCCGCCCACGAGACAGCGAGCGCCCCATTTCGGGCTCATCGCAGTGCTCGGTTCTCCGCTCATTGCGCGGGTTTACGGCAAATAGGCCCCCTGTCCAAAAGAAAACGAACCGCGCGGTAGCTCGCGGCGGCCGGCGGACTTAGGTTCCCCCAATGGGCCGCCTCTTTCTGCTGTTCACCGTCGTCCCTCTGGTCGAGCTGTATCTGCTGATCGCGATCGGTCGAGTCCTCGGACCGGTGCCGACCATAGGGCTGGTCCTCCTGACCGGCGCGCTTGGTGCCTGGTTTGCGCGACTCGAGGGCGCGCGGGTGATCGGTCGGTGGCAGGAGGCCATGGCTCGGCAGGAGCTCCCCAAAGACGGGGTGGTCGACGGGCTTCTCATTTTCGTGGGTGGGCTGATGCTGATCACTCCCGGAATTTTGACCGACGTCGTGGGGCTTTCGATGGTCATGCCGTCGACGCGCCGCGTCTTCGCCCGATTCGTGCGCGCCTGGTTCGAGCGGCAAATTGCAGCGGGTCGTGTGCAAGTCTACCCCCCGGGATCCCCTTCTCCGCGAGGCCGACCCGGCGGCGTCATCGATGTCGAGGGTGAGGTGATAGAGGTGGTCGAGGTGCGGGAAGTGTCCGACATCCCGCCACAGCTTGAGAAGTAGACACGTGGCGTCTCGTCGGCTAGGACGCCCTTCATGAAATCACCCTGGACCCCCCTGAGCTGCGTGGTGCTCGCCGCTGCGCTTACCGCCTGCGAGAGCAGCACACCCGCCCCTGCTGAGGGTGAGTCTGAAGTCGAGGCTACCGCCGCGACCGACGAAGGCGCGAAGACCGAAGCTGCGGCCGCGCCTGTCGAGAAGCCGGCTGCGAAGGAGGACATTCCCGCGCCGCCCGATGTCGCCGCGCCGCCCGAGGACGCCAAGCGTAGCGAGTCGGGTCTTGCGTGGACGGTCTTGACGGAGGGTGAGGGTGACGAGCACCCCGGAAAGTTCGACATCGCTACCGTGAACTACACCGGATGGACTACCGAGGGCCGGATGTTCGACAGCTCGGTGAAGCGTGGCAAGCCGGCCGAGTTTGCCGTGAATCGGGTCATTGCCGGTTGGACCGAGACCTTGCAGTTGATGGTGTCCGGGGAGAAGCGCCGCGTCTGGATCCCCGGCAAGCTCGCCTATGGCGAAGCGAAGAGCAACGACCCGCACGCGCAGTTCGGACCGCCGAAGGGCATGCTCGTGTTCGATGTGGAGCTGATCAGCTTCGAGGAAGCTCCCAAACCGCCCGAGACGCCGAAAGACGTCGCCAAGATTCCAAAGAAGACCAAGAAGACCGATTCCGGCCTCGCTTCGCGTGTGCTCGAGAAGGGCACCGGCGACACACATCCGACGGCTACCAGCGTCGTGACCGTCAACTACTCGGGCTGGACGACGGATGGCAACATGTTCGACAGCTCGGTCGTTCGGGGCAAGCCAGCGAGCTTCGGCTTGAACCAGGTGATCAAGGGCTGGACCGAAGGGCTTCAGCTGATGGTCGTCGGTGAGACGCGACGCTTTTGGATTCCCGAGGATTTGGCTTACAAGGGCCAATCCGGGCGCCCGCAAGGGATGCTGGTCTTCGACGTCGAGCTGCTCGAGATCAAGAACTAAAGCCGCCCTTCCGAGGGCAATAGATCCAAAACTCCCCTCGCCCGTCTATTGGGCAAGTGAGGACAAACATGAAGCAAGCAATCGCTGTTTTGGGTCTGTGCGTGGCCGTGGCTTGGCCCACGACATCGCGCGCATTCTGTGGGTTTTACGTGAGCGGAGCGGATGCGTCGCTTTACAACAACGCGACCATGGTCGTCATGATGCGAGAGGGCACACGAACGGTGCTCTCGATGCAGAACAACTACGAAGGGCCGCCGGAAGACTTCGCGATGATCGTTCCGGTCCCGGTGGTCTTGCAAGAAGAGAACGTGAAGACGCTGCCTCGCGAGATCTTCTCCAGAGTGGACAAGCTCGCCTCGCCTCGCCTCGTCGAGTACTGGGAGCAAGACCCTTGCCGTCCGATGGTGGTGGCCGAGATGGCGATGCCCATGGCGTCTGGCGCACTGCGCAAATCGAGGGCGGCCGAAAACCGCGACGAGAAGTATGGCGTGACGATCGAGGCCGAGTTCAAGGTTGCCGAGTACGACATCGTCATTCTGAGCGCGAAGGACTCGGGCGGGCTCGAGAAGTGGCTTCGCAAGAACAAGTACAACATTCCCAAGGGCGCCAACAAGGTGCTTCGGCCGTACGTCGAGCAGAACACCAAGTTCTTCGTCGCCAAGGTGGACGCCGAGAAGGTGAGGTTTCAGGACGGGAAGGCGGTGCTGTCGCCGCTTCGATTCCACTACGATGCGCCGACCTTCACGCTTCCTGTTCGCCTGGGGCTACTCAACAGCAGCGGCGAACAAGACCTGATCGTTCACATCCTCGCCAAGGGTCAGCGATACGAGGTGGCCAACTACAAGAACGCGTCGATCCCGACCAACATCCGGGTCGAAGATAGCGTTCGAGAGAGGTTCGGGGGCTTCTACAATGCGTTGTTCGAGCGCACGACCGAGAAAAACCCCGGCGCCGTGGTGACCGAGTACTCGTGGGACGCGACCAGCTGTGATCCTTGTCCCGAGCCGCCGCTCACGCCGCAAGAGCTCACGATGCTCGGCGGCGACGTGATCGTCCCCGGCGCGCAGGACCCGTACTCCGACATTCCCGGCGTCGTCCCGCGCAAAACGCGCCGTGTGGCGTGGCAACCCTACGGTTTCGTCCTGACGCGCCTTCACTACCGCTACGGGAAGAGTGGGCTCGATGAAGATTTGGTGTTCCGAGCGGCGGGCCCAATCGTGGGCGGGCGAGGCATGCCGGACCAGAACGGTGACCTTCATGAGCGCCGCGCGGAAGCGTCGGGAACCAACAATTTCCAGGGGAGGTATGTGATCTTGCATCCGTGGAAGGGCGCCCTCGCGTGTGACAACCCGCAGCGTGGCATGTGGGGCGGCCCTCCTGGACGTCCGGGGCCGAAGCCTTTCGCGGCTCCTAGCCCCATGTTCGAGGGCGCGACGGCACCCACACTCACCAATCAACTGCCCGGGCTCATCCAAACCGACATTCCGGAGCTCGACCTGAAGGCGCGGCCGCCCGAGCCGGAGCCCAAAACTCAAGACGGTGCGGGGCCTGCGAGCGGCGGTGCCAGCACCAGTCCGTCGGGTGGCTGCAGCATAAGTGCGACGAGAACAGCATCGCTCGGTTGGATAGCGTTGATCATCGTTGCTATGTGGCTGACGAGGCGGAGAGTCGTCTACTAGTTCATGGCAGAATTCATCTACACGATGAAGGGGGTTACGAAGGTTCATCCCCCGAACAAGAAGATCATCGAAGACCTCTACCTCTCGTTTTTTCCGGACGCGAGGATAGGGGTCATTGGCATCAATGGAACGGGGAAGTCTTCGTTGCTGCGCATCATGGCGGGCGAGGACGACACTTTTACGGGTGAAGCTTGGATTCGTCCTGGTGCGAAGGTCGGGTATCTCCCCCAAGAGCCGGACCTCGGCGACGCGAAGACGGTGCTCGAGGCCGTCGAGGCAGGCGTGGCGCCGGTTCGCGCGCTTCTCGACGAGTTCAACGAGCTCAGCATGAAGCTTGGCGAGCCGATGAGCGACGACGAAATGACCAAGCTTCTCGATAGACAGGGCGCGCTTCAAGACCGGATCGATGCTGTCGACGGCTGGAATCTCGAGAGTACGCTCGAGATCGCGATGGACGCGCTACGGCTGCCGCCCGCCGACGCGGAGCCCGAATCGCTATCTGGCGGAGAGAAGCGACGCGTTGCGCTGTGCCGATTGCTTCTCGAAAAGCCGGAGCTTCTGTTGCTCGACGAGCCCACCAACCACCTCGATGCCGAGTCGGTAGCGTGGCTTCAGGGATACCTTCAGAAGTATCCGGGCTGCGTCATCCTCGTGACGCATGACAGGTATTTCCTCGACGAGATCGTGCAATGGATTTTGGAGCTCGACCGTGGCGGGGCGCATCCGTTTGAGGGCAACTATTCGCAATGGCTCGAAGCGAAGAGCAAGCGCCTCTCCCAGGAAGACAAGAAAGACAGCGCGCGGAAGCGGAAGATCGCTCGCGAGCTAGAGTGGGTGCGATCGTCGCCGAGGGCGCGTCAGGCCAAGAGCAAAGCACGTATCACCGCATTCGAGACTCTAGTGGCCGATGCGGTCAAGATGAGACGCGATCCCAACGAGATCCGAATTCCGCCGGGGCCTCGACTGGGAACGCAGGTATTCGAAGTCGAAGGGCTCACCAAAGGGTACGGCGACAAGCTGCTGTTCGAGGACTTGAGCTTTCGAGTGCCGCGCGGTGCGATCGTCGGGATCGTCGGCCCGAACGGTGCCGGAAAAACGACGCTCTTTCGAATGCTGGTGGGCGAGGAGATACCCGATGCAGGCACCATTACCGTGGGTGAGACGGTCAAGGTCGCGTACGTCGACCAGAGTCGCGACGCGCTCGACGGAGGCAACAACGTCTTCAAGGAGATCGCAGGCGACGCAGACGAGATCGACGTCGGCGCGGGCACCGTGAAATCGAGGGCGTATGTGGGTTGGTTCAATTTCCGCGGGAGCGACCAGCAGAAGCCCGTCAAGAATCTCTCGGGAGGTGAGCGCAATCGCGTGCATCTCGCGAAGCTTCTCAAGAGCGGCGGAAACGTGCTCCTCCTCGACGAGCCCACGAACGACATCGACGTCGACACCCTCCGTTCCCTCGAGGAAGCCATCCTAGCCTTTCCGGGCTGCGCGATGATCATCAGCCATGATCGTTGGTACCTGGATCGCCTTTGCACCCACATCCTCGCCTTCGAGGGTGACAGCCGGGTCGTCTGGTTCGAGGGCTCGTACGCCGACTATGCCGCGGACCGAAAAGCCCGTTTGGGCGCGGACGTCGAGATCCCGCACCGCATCAAATATCGAAAGTTTTCTCGCTAGACCGGTCTAGACGCGAATGACTGCGTCGCGGCCACGAGGCGATCGGCGATACCTCGTTCTAGGGCGGAATGCCCCGCGTCCGGGACCACATGGAGTTGGCTGCCGGGCCACGCGCGGTGCAGCGCATAGGCGCTTTCGGCTGGGCAGACGACGTCATAGCGACCTTGAACGATGATCGCTGGGAGATGTTGGATGCGCGCGATGTTCGCGAGGAGATACCCGTCTTCTTGGAAGAAGCCACCGTTGATGAAGTAGTGGCATTCGATGCGCGCGAAAGCTTCGGCGAACTGGTCCTCGCCAATTCGCTCGATGAGATCGGCGTCGGGGATGAGGCGGCTCGTGCTTCCTTCCCAGATGCTCCATGCTCGGGCAGCAACGATGCGAACGTCGCGATCGTTGCTCGTGAGTCGTTTGTAGTAGGACCCGACCATGTCGTCGCGCTCCTCGATTGGAATCGGGGCGAGATACTCCTGCCACGCCTCAGGGAAGATTCGGCTCGCTCCGTCTTGGTAGTACCAAAGAATTTCTTGCGTCCTCAGAAGGAAGATGCCGCGCAACACGAGCTCGGTGACGCGGCCCGGATGCTGCTGCGCATAGGCCAGCGACAATGTGCTGCCCCACGAGCCGCCGAAGAGTTGCCAACGGTCGATTCCCAGGTGCTTGCGGATCCTCTCCATGTCGTCGACTAGGTCCCAGGTCGTGTTGTTCCGGAGCTCGGCATGCGGGGTACTCCGTCCGCATCCACGCTGGTCGAACAGCACGATCCGATAAACCGAAGGGTCCCAGAAGCGCCTGTGTACCGAGTTGCAGCCGCCGCCTGGGCCTCCATGGAGGAAAATCGCGGGCTTTCCGTCGGGATTGCCACATTGCTCGTAGTAGACGGAGTGGACGCCGTCGACATCGAGAAACCCGGAGTCGTATGGCTCGATTTCTGGGAATAGCTCTAACATTACGGAGCGCGCATCACAGCACGTTCGCGGACTGGCGCAACTGAGGACAGTGACTATCTTGCCGCCCGGGCCATGACCCAAACCGAATTCGAACGACGCCGCACGTTTGCGATCATCTCGCACCCGGATGCTGGAAAGACGACCTTGACCGAGAAGCTTCTGCTCTACGGTGGAGCTATCCATGCGGCCGGCGCAGTCAAGTCCCGCAAAGCCAAGCGTTCGGCCGTGAGCGACTGGATGGCCCTCGAGAAGCAACGTGGCATTTCGGTCACGACATCGGTCCTGCAGTTCGAGTATGACGACCTGTGCTGGAATCTTCTCGACACGCCAGGCCACAACGACTTTAGCGAGGACACCTATCGGACCCTGATGGCGGCCGACTGCGCAATCATGATTCTCGATGCGGCCAAGGGCGTCGAACCCCAGACACGAAAGCTCTTTCATGTGTGTCGTATGCGTCAGACACCCGTCGTCACCTTCATCAACAAGATGGACCGTCCGGCGCGCGACGCGTTCGCACTCATGAGCCAGGTCGAGGAAGTCCTTGGGGTGAATACGGTCCCGTTCACGTGGCCGATCGGGAGTGGCGATCTGTTTCAGGGTGTCTACGACCGTATCAACAAGCTGGTGATCCGGTTTGAGCGCTCCTCGGAAGGTCATGAGAAGCGGGCGGAGATGCGAGTGACCGGGCTCGACGATCCGGAGCTCGATTCGCTCCTCGGCGAGGAAGCAGCCGCCACGCTTCGCGAAGAAGTCGAGCTCCTGGATGGTGCGGGGGAAGAGTGGGACGAAAAGAGATTCCTGGCCGGCGAGATCACACCGGTCTTTTTCGGGAGCGCCCTCAACAACTTCGGAGTCGAGCCCTTTCTTCAGTCGTTCAAGGGACTTTGTCCGCCTCCGGGGCCGCGGCAGGCTGCCGGGGACGTTTGCGTCGATCCCGCCGACGACCGCTTCAGCGCGTTTGTCTTCAAGGTGCAGGCCAACATGGACCCTTCACACAGAGACCGCATCGCCTTCGCACGGATCTGTTCCGGCCGCTTCGAGGGTGGGATGCGCGTCCATCACTATCGGCTTGGGAAGACGATTCGGCTCAACCGAGCCGAACAGTTCTTTGCGCAAGAGCGAGAGAGAGTCCTCGTGGCTTACGCTGGCGACATCGTGGGGCTCTACGACCCCGGCCTCTATCGTATCGGTGACACCCTCTCGACCGAAGAGCCGATGAGCTTCGATGCCGTACCACGATTTTCACCAGAGCACTTCGCCCGATTGCAGTTACTAGATCCACTCAAACGCAAGCAGCTTCAAAAGGGTATCCGCGAGCTCTCAGAGGAGGGAACAGTCCAGCTATTCACCGAGCCGGGACGAGAGAAGGATCCCGTTTGTGGTGTTGTAGGCCGCCTCCAATTCGACGTCCTGATCTTCCGACTGGAACACGAGTACGGTGCGAGGGTCGCGTTTGACCTCTTGCCGTACCAACACGCTCGCTGGGTGGAGGGTGTAGGTGGGTGTGACGAGCTGAAGGCGCGTCGGATTCCCATGGCGGTGGTGGATCGAGACGACCGCCCTGTAGCGCTTTTTCGCGACGAATGGGAGATCCAAAGAGCCGAGCGCGACAACGAGAACTGGACGTTCCACGAGACCGCCCCGATAGTGGCTGCAGCGTGAATAGCGGAGAACCAGCCCACGTCCTAGAATGTCGGAGAGAGACCAGAACGAGGAGAAGAGGGGCATGATTCAGAGGACCAGCAAGGTCGCGTTTATCTTGGCAGTTTGCTTGGCGACTCCAGCGATCTCGCAAGCGGATGCCACCAGGTTTCAGGTCAGCGACGGCAAGGCCACTTTCGTTTCGGACGCGCCGCTCGAGACGATGACGGGGACTACCGCGAAGGTGACCGGGACTGTGACATTCGATCCAGCCGACCTCTCGACTACAAAGGGCACATTCAAGGCGCCCGTGGTCTCGATGCGGACCGGTAACGACCTGCGCGACGAGCATCTACAAAGCGACAGCTGGCTCGACGCCAAGAAGAACCCGCACATCGTTTTTGAGATTATCGAAGTGAGTGGCGCGGAGTCGCTCAAGCCCAAGAAGAACACCAAGGTCAAGGTCAAGGGGAAGTTCACGGCACACGGCATCACGAAAATCGTCGAGGCTAAGGGAACGGTAAAATGGACTCCGGTCGACGGGGGCAAGGACGAGCTCCGCATTAAAGCCAAGTTCACCACCAAGCTCGAAGATCACGATGTGTCGGTCCCGGCGATCGTGCGACTCAAGGTCGCGAACGAGATTACCGTAGCGATCGACGTCCAAGCACGTGGCCCCGCCTCGTCAGCGCAGAGCGCCTCACGCTAAAAGGTAATCCCGTTTTCATCGTTCTGAGTCCCATGTATTCGTGATCGTGATCGTGTGTCGTGGTCGTATTCGATCACGACCACGAAGACGAGAAGACTAGAGCAGCCCCGCGCGCTCGAGGAGCGGCTCTAGCTCCGGGCCCCGCCCCATGAACTCCTCGTAGAGCTTGGCGGGCTCCTCGCTGTTGCCTCTTGCCAAAATCGTGTTGCGAAACGCGCGGCCGACCGCGGAACTCGTGATGCCCTCCTTCTTGAAGCGCGTGAACGCGTCTGCGTCGAGGACTTCCGCCCACTTGTAGCTATAGTAACCTGCGGCGTAGCCGACGGGGTGCGCGAAGATGTGCCCGAAGCTGGCGAGCATGCTGTAGTCACTCGGGAGCTCCGATGCAGAGTGCGCCTGGAGAATGTCCCTACCGTAGGCCATCACGTCGGCCCCACTTCCCGGCTCGTAGTCGCGGTGCAGCGCCAGGTCGACTGTGGCGAGTCCGAGTTGGCGCATCTGAGCGTTGGCCGCGCGGTAGGTTCGGGCGCGAATCATCTTCGCGTAGAGTGCCTCCGGAATGGGCTCGCCGGTTTCGTAGTGCGTGGCAAACAGCTCGAGCCCGCTTCGTTCCCAGCACCAGTTTTCCATGATCTGAGAAGGGAGCTCGACGAAGTCCCACGCGACGTTGGTCCCGGCCAAGCTCCGTACACTCACTCGACTGAAGCAGTGGTGAAGCAAATGGCCAAACTCGTGAAAGAGCGTTTCGACCTCTAGGTGGGTCAAAAGCGCAGGCTTCCCGCCGACGGGCGGATTCACATTCGCACAGAACAAGCCGAGGTGCGGCGACGCATGGTTCGGCCGATACGCGGCGGCGATGAGGCCGTTCATCCAGGCTCCGCCTCGCTTGTTCTCGCGGGGAAACAAGTCGACGTAGAACGCTGCGATCATCGTGCCGTCGTCTTCGATCGCGTATGTTTTCACGGCATCATCCCAAGTGGCTGCCTCGCGTTCGACGATTCGAATGTTGTAGAGGGCCTGCGCGGTGGCGAATAGGCCATCGAGCACACGGTCGAGCGGGAAGTACGGCCGTAGCTCTTCTTCGTTGAAGTCGTACTCGTCTTGTCTCTGTTTCTCGGCGTAGTACGCAACGTCCCATGGTTGGATGGGGTTCGCGTCGGCGCCTTCGATCTTTCGCCGATACTCCATGAGAGCATCGTTCTCGCGATCGAACGCCGCCCGGGTCTTCTCACGGAGGTCGTCGATGAACGCTCGTGCCTTGCTGCCTGTTTTTGCCATCCGGTCCTCGGTGACGAGGTCCGAGAAGTCGGCGTAACCGAGAAGCTTTGCCTTCGCCCCGCGCAGCTCGAGAACACGTTCGATGATCGGGCGGTTGTCGCGGCTTCCAGCGACTGCGCGGGTGTTGTAAGCCCGCCAGACCTGCTCGCGGATCCCGGCGTCGTCCAGGTAGGTGAGCAGTGGGATCATGCTGGGCGCTTGCAGCGTGAACCGCCAGCCTTGCAAGTCCTTGGCGCGGGCATTCTCCGCTGCCGCTAGCGTGGCGGTGTTCGGCAGGCCCTCGAGCTTGGCCTCTTCGGTGACCAGGAGCTCGAAAGCATTGGTTTCATCGAGCACGTTCTGAGAGAACTCGGTGGTGAGCTTGGTCAGCTCCACCTCGATCGTTTTGAGTTTCGCCTTGTCGTCCGGGCCGAGCTCCGCCCCATGCCGCCGAAAGTCGTCGAGGGTCTTTTTTAGAAACCGGGCTTCGGTCGGTGGAAGACTCTTCGCTTCTTCGGTCTTGGCAAATACACGAACCGCTTGGTACAGGCCATCGTCCATGGCGAGCTCAGACCAGAACGCGCTGACCTTCGGACGGGTGGCGTTGTATGCCTCTCGGAGCGCATCGGTCGTGGCGACGCTTTCCAGATGGTCGATGACCGTCATCGCAAGCTCGAGCTGCTCGGTGGCATCTTCGAGCGCGCCAAGCGTGCTTGCAAACGTGCGCGGTGTAGAGTCTTCGATGACAGCATCGACCGCGCGCTTCGACGACGCGAGCAGCGCATCGACGGCTGGCTCCACATGTGCCGCCCCGATCTGATCGAAGGGAACGTCGAAATCGAGTTGGATCAACGGGTTCGTCATGACGGAAGCCTAGCAGCGCTTGCGTGGTTTGCGCCGTTCTCTGCCGAATGGTAGACAGCCTCTTTCTGGACGGTGACATGGCGGTATCCACGCGTTACATCCTCCACCAGGGGCCGATGATCGGGGCGCTCGCCCGCGCGGCTTGGGTCGCGGCGAAGAGTGCCTCGGGCCTGACCAATCGCCCCGCGACACAGATTCCCGGCCCAGAGATTTCGGCGACGATTCCACCGAGGCCCAAAGATCTCGTCCGCGACTATGTCCGACACGTGGGTGGAGACCCCAGCGCGTATCGGGGTCAGGTCCCGGCCCACCTGTTCCCTCAATGGATTTTCCCTTTGCAGTCGCGGGGACTCGAAGGGATTCAGTACCCAATTCAGCGCGTTCTCAATGGTGGCTGCAGACTCGAGATCAACGCACCCCTGCCGCTAGGCGAATCGTTCGATGCGACCGTGCGGCTCGAAGACATCGACGACAACGGACGACGTGCGGTGATCCATCAACGCGCGGTCACCGCGACCTCGCATCACCCAGAGGCGATCGTGGCCCACGTCTACGGCATCGTTCCTCTCGGTGGCGGCGACAAGGACAAGTCGGCCAAGCAAAAAGAAGAGCGTCCCCGCGTCCCTAACGAGGCGCGGGAGCTCGCACGTTGGAACATTGGACCCAAGGCGGGTTTCGAGTTCGCCAAGCTGACCGGCGACTTCAACCCGATCCATTGGATCCCGCCCGCGGCGCGTGCGGCTGGTTTTCGCAACGTCATCCTCCATGGTTTCTCGACGATGGCACGCGCCATCGAGGGGATGAATCGTGCCCTGTTCGCGGGCGACATCAGTCGCCTCGCCGCAATCGATGTGAAGTTCACGCGGCCTCTCGTGCTTCCGGCCCGAATAGGCCTCTACATCGAGGACGATCGCGTCTTCGTCGGAGACGCACCGGGTGGTCCTGCGTATCTGGTTGGAACCTATTCAGTGAGGAGCTGAGGGCCTATGACGGATCTTTTACTCGAGAATGAGCAGGCACGAAGAATCATCAAGACCTTGGGACTACCGATCCCCGTGCCCGAACGCCTCGCGCGCGCCAAGGGCCCCTATGAAGAACGTTCGCTCGAGAACAAGCGAGTTCTGGTCGGCGGCCGTGGCGAGCTCCAAGACGTGCTCGCGCAAACACTGACGAAGGCCGGGGCCAATCCGTGGGTCGTTGGGGAGACAGACTCGGTGTTGAAGTCCTATCTCGCACCCGGAGAGGCGTGGGCCCGGCCTCCAACGCGCGTCGAGCCCGGCGATGCCCCCGAAGGGGAGCGGATCGACGCCATCGTGTTTGATGGGACCGGGCTGCGATCGCCAGACGATCTGCGAGAGCTCTACGACGTCATGCACCCTTGGATCCGTCGCTTGAACCGCTCCGGTCGCGTTGTCGTCATCGGCCGACCAGCAGGCGACGCAAAGAAGGCGGGTCGCGCCGCAACCCGTGCGGCCCTCGAAGGGTTTACGCGAAGCGTTGCCAAGGAGATCGGCGGCAGTGGCTCCACCGCAAACAGCGTCTTCGTCGAGGAGGGCGCCGAGGGCCGACTCGAATCGGTGCTGCGCTTTCTGTTGTCGCCGAGGTCGGCGTTCGTCAGTTGTCAGCCGTTTCACGTCACCAAGCTCGCCAAAGGCGACGAAGCTCCCGATACTCAACCCCTCGAAGGAAAAGTCGCGTTGGTCACCGGAGCGGCGCGGGGGATTGGCGAGGCTACCGCGGAGCTCATGGCGGCCGAAGGGGCGCACGTCGTCTGTCTCGACCGCCCCGCAGACGATGGTCCGTGTAGCGAGGTAGCTCGGCGCATCGGAGGTTCGGTGCTCCTGGTCGACATCACCGACGAAGACGCCCCCGCGCGAATCGCAGCCAAGCTCGGCGAGAGATCCGACGGCGTCGATATCGTGGTCCACAACGCGGGCGTCACGCGGGACAAGACCCTCGCTCGCATGAAACCGGATGCGTGGGAAATGACGGTCGATATCAATCTAGGTGCGGTGGTTCGCATCACCGACAGGCTCTTGTCCGAAGGGCTCCTGCGGCAGGGTGGACGTGTCATTTGTCTTTCGTCGGTTTCTGGCATTGCCGGCAATCGCGGTCAGACCAACTACTCCGCTAGCAAGGCCGGGATCGTCGGTTTCGTCGAGGCCCTGGCGCCACAGGTGGCGAAGCGCGGAATCACCGTTAACGCGATCGCTCCCGGGTTCATCGAGACCCGCCTCACCTCGGCGATGCCAGTCGCGATTCGAGAGGCCGCACGGCGACTGAGCGCGCTCGGGCAGGGTGGCAAACCGGAGGACGTCGGCCAAACCATCATGTTTCTCTCGACCCCAGGCGCGGTGGGTCTCACCGGTGAAACGGTTCGCGTCTGTGGTGGCGCCTTGGTAGGAGCATAGCGATGGCCAAAAAGAAGAACGGTTGGGGAAAGAAGCAGCGAGCCGTAATCGTACACGGGGTTCGGACACCCTTCGTCAAAGCTTTCGGCAAGTTCCTCAAGTTGGACTCGATCGATCTTGCAGACGCCGCGGTGAAAGCGCTTCTCGATCGGACTGAAGTCCCCCACGAAGACATCGACAGCATCGTGTGGGGCGGCGTGATCTTTCCGTCGTTCGCGCCGAACATCGCGCGTGAGGTCGCGTTGGATCTTCGGTTGCCGCCGAGCGTCGAGGGTATGACCTGCACACGCGCGTGTGCGAGCGGACTCCAGGCGGTCACCCTTGCTGCGGCCGCCATCGAGCGCGGCGAAGCCGATGTCATCATTGCGGGGGGTTCCGACTCTACGAGCAATGCGCCGCTGAATCTTCCCCAGAAAACCGTCCATGCGCTGGCGCCGCTGGCCTTCGGCAAGGCGTCTTCTCCCTCCGATTATCTGTCGGTGCTCGCGCAGATGATGCCGATCAGCGACATCCTTCCCAAGATGCCAAAGATCGCTGAACGCACGACGGGTCAGGTCATGGGTGAGTCTGCCGAGGAGATGGCACGGCGCAATGAGATCACGCGAGAGGCGCAGGACTATTTCGCCGAGCGCTCCCATCATCGTGCGGCGGCGGCGATCAGCTCGGGGCGCTTCGACGAAGAAGTTGCGGCGGTCGACGCTTCGGGTGGCGCGGTCTACGTCGACGACATCGTCCGAGGAGATACGAGCTTCGAGAAATTGTCGAGGCTGCGACCGGTGTTCGCGAGCGATGGCACGGTTACGGCGGGCAATGCATCGGCCCTGACCGATGGGGCGGCCGCGGTGTTGGTGATGAGCGAGAGCAAGGCGAGGGCACTTGGCTACAAACCGCTCGCCGCGATTCGGAGCTGGGCCTACGTTGGCGTAGACCCGTCCGACCAGCTTTTGATCGGGCCGGCCTTGGCGATGCCGAAGGCCCTCGGCCGCGCTGGGATGCAGCTCAAAGACGCGAGCTTCGTCGACATGCACGAGGCATTCGCAGCTCAGGTGCTCTCGGTCACGAAAGCGCTTGGAAGCAAGGGGTTCGCCGAGGTCCGTCTTGGGCAGAGCAAGGCCGTCGGCGAGATTGACGAGGACACGTTCAACATCTACGGGGGCTCTATCTCGATCGGGCACCCGTTCGCCGCGACCGGTGCCCGCATGGTGACCACCATGGCCAACGAGCTTGCTCGGACGGGGCAGGAAACGGCCCTCCTCGGGATTTGTGCGGCGGGTGGTCTCGGTGCCGCGGCGGTTCTCGAAGCAGTCGCGTGAGGGGAGCACGGGCGGTACTAGGGGCGGTCCTTCTGCTCGCTTGTTGGTCTTGTTTGTCTTGCACGGGGCCAAAGAAGCAGTCGAGCGGTCTCAGGCCGATCGTGGCTTTGCACACGAAGGTCACCGGCCTGTCGGGACTCACCCAAGACGGGGAGGGGGCCTTGTGGGCCGTTGGTGAAGACGGGGACTACGTGCTGCGCATCGACTCGGCGACCTTCGCGGTCGATCAATACCGCGTGGTCGGCTGCCCTTCGAAGACCGACCTCGAGGCGCTTGCATGGATGGGCGACGAGCGTTTCGTGCTTGGTACCGAGACCCACGAGGCGGGGCGCGCCCAAGATGCGCTCCTTTACGGCAGGGTCCAAGGAGACCGGTTTGTCGTGGGCTCGGACGACGCCTGCGACTATGGGCTTTGGGACCTCACGGCGTCAGATAACCGTGGCATCGAAGGGCTTTGTCACGTAGATGGCGTTCTGATCTTGGCGACCGAGCTCATCGACGAGCAGCGCGGACGCCGGTGGGCCCCCCTCGCAATGCTTGACCTCGAGACACAGACCTGGACCGCGCATCGGGTTGGCATGACGAGCGGGAGCGGAAAGCTCGCGGCGCTGAGTTGCCGTGTGATCGACGACACCATCGTGGCCCTGGCGATCGAACGGCACTTCGGGGTCTCTCGTTTGCTCCGTTTCGACGTGCCAACAGGTTCGAAGGGTGCATGGATCGAGCCGAGTGTGGTTGCCGACCTAGCCACGCTCATCAAGCCTCTTCCGAATTTCGAGGGGCTCGTGTGGCGCGACGATGGCTCGGTCGTGCTGTTGACCGACAACGAGTACCGCGCCGCCGCTCCTGAGCCGAGTCGACTCTATTTCATCCCGGCGAGTGCTCTGCAATGAGGCGGCTGGTCGCCCTCGTGCTTTTGACCACTCTCCTATCGACGACGGCTGAGGCAGAGTCCGTAGAGCTCGATCCCGCCGTCGAAGCAAACGTCGTGGCGATTCACGCGCGAAACCCCGATCTCCGTGACGACGCGTTTGCGAAGATGGGCGGTTCGAGTGTGGACAGTAAAGCCTTCCTGTATTGCTTCGCCACGCCCTACGTCAATCTCGGTGACCACATGGAGCTGCAGGACACTATTGACGACTTCGATACGGGGCGTCGCAACTCGTTCAATCGACAAAGCCGCGCGGCAGGGGTGAGTTGGAACCTTCGGTACGTGCTTGGTGGCCGTCCGGCGCACTTTCGTGAGGAGATCCGGGTAACCGATGCGAGATGGGCGCTCGTGCTCTTTGGCGGCAACGATGCGCAAAACCAAAACGAGCGAATTTACGCGCGGCGACTCGTGTACCTGGTTGAGGAGCTCGAGGCGATGGGCGTCGTGCCCGTGCTTGGCTCTGCCTCCCCTCGCCGAAACAAGACCAAGGACCGTTGGATACAGCGGTTCAACGCGATCACAAAAGCCGTCGCGATCCACTGGGACCTTCCTTACATCGACTACCACGGGATGATGACCGAGCTCCCCCGCAAAGGCCTCGCCCGAGACGGAGTGCACCCCAACGTCCTCGGGAAGGGCGGCGTGCGTGCCGCGTGCCAGCTGACGGAAAAGGGGTTGCGGTACGGGAACAACGCGAGGAACTTGGTGACCTTGCAAATGCTAGACGCCCTGAGGCGGCTGGTAGCAGTGCCAGCGCCAGTGCCAGCGCCAGCGCTAGTGTCAGCGTCAGCGCCAGCGCCAGCGCCAGCGCCAGTGACAGCGCCAGTGTCAGCGCCAGTGCCAGCGCCAGCGCCAGTGTCAGCGCCAGTGACAGCGCCAACTCAGCTTTTCGGGGTGACTCCCGCCGACCTTCCATTCTCGGTCCTCGTCGACAAACCCTCCTTGGCGGTGGGGGAGGCTGTGCTTGGCTGTGGCGGGCTCAGGCCTGGGGCCCGGACGTATCGGGTGTCGGTGATGGTGGAGGAGCTCACGCGCCTTCGGGTGTCTGCGCTGGACCTCGATGGATTCAAGCCCCGCGTATTTTGGATGCGGATCGGCGAAGACGGTGCCCGGTGTGTCAAGCGACGCAATCAGACGCTTGAGGTGGCTGCGTCGCCCGGTTTGTGGGATCTGATCGTGGAGGTATCAGAGCGTGCCGCGGCAAAGAGCGAAATGCTCATCTTGATCGATCGCAACCCCCGGTAGCCATGACAGACATCGAACGCTTGCGAGTCCACGAGATCTACGAGTCGATTCAGGGCGAGTCGACATTCGCGGGGTTACCGTGCGCCTTCGTTCGGCTGTCTCGTTGCAATCTCCGTTGCCGATGGTGCGACACGCCCCAAGCCTTCGAAGGGGGGGTCCAGATGAGCCTGGCCGACGTGCTCGAGAAAACCCTGTCGTTTGGGACTCCACTCGTCGAGCTGACCGGCGGCGAGCCACTTCTCCAAGCCGGGGCAATCCCGCTGCTTGCCGCGCTCTGCGACGCGGGTCGCACCGTGCTTCTCGAAACCAGTGGCGAACGAGATATTTCCAAGGTCGACTCCCGGGTCCATCGCATCGTCGACTTCAAAGCGCCAGGGAGCGGAGAATCGTCGAGGAACCGTTGGGGGAACGTCGAGTTCCTGACCAAACGTGACGAGGTGAAGCTCGTGTTGGCGGACCGCGTCGATTACGAGTGGGCCAAGCAGGTCATCGAAGAGCATCGACTTGCCGACCGCGTGACCACCGTTCTGCTGAGCTGTGTTTGGGGCGAGCTAGACCCGAAGGACCTGGTGCGGTGGGTCCTCGAAGACAAGATACCGGTTCGCGTCCAAATCCAAACCCACAAAGTGATCTGGGGCGGGGACGCCGAGGGAGTGTGAGGATGGCGTTAGATCCAGAGTTCGTAGCCGACTGTCCCTATGGGCCCGAGGCGATCTGCATCGACGAAATCGTCGAGATCGACGAGGAGTCCAATCTCGTACGGGCGCGGATGCCCACGCATCCGGACCTCCCGCTGACCCGCGACCAGCGCGCTCACCCCGTTCGTCACCCGCGACACGTGAGCGGCGGACTCATGGTTCACTTGACTGGGATCCTCGGGTTCATGCACGCCTATTACGTGTTGGGTCTTCGGCACGCCGATGGCTGGATCGGGTACGGCGGCCGCATCTACGATGCCCGTTTCTCGGCGCTCGCCACGATGGGCTCACCCTTAGACCTCGAAGTCAGAGCCACCAAGATCCGGCAATCGAACGATCGCATATTCGGCCGTTACGAGTTCCGCTTCACCCAGGGCGACACCGTGGTCTACCGAGGCGATCAGGTCGCGATGTGGACGAAGGTGACCGAGTCGTGAGCGTGCATTCCGACACGTTCACCGTCGACACGCGAGGGCGTGGCACGGTTGAGATCACGCAGCGCGTCCAGGATGCCGTTGCCGCAACCAGTATCACCGAAGGCCTGTGCACGGTGTTCGTGCACCACACGAGTGCCTCGCTGGTCATCAACGAGAACGCCGATCCCGACGTTCAACGAGACCTCGATGCTTTCCTCGCGCGTCTCGTTCCCGACGGAGACCCGCTCTTCATCCACACCACCGAGGGGCCAGACGACATGCCCTCCCACGTGCGAACCGCCCTCACCCAAACCTCGCTGAGCATCCCAGTGACGCGTGGCCGCTGCGCCCTCGGCACCTGGCAGGGCGTATTCCTCTGGGAACACCGGCACCGCGGTCACCAACGAAAGATCACCGTCACCGTAATTGCCTAGGGGCGCGGTTGTGCTTGTGCTTGCCTTTCGTCTTCGGCGTACATCTTCTCGATGTCGTCCGCGAAGTGGTCGTTGACCTTTGCGCGCTTTACTTTGAGGGTCGGTGTGAGCTCGCCGTCTTCGATGGTTAGGTTGCGATGCAGGATCGTGAATTTCTTGATCTGCTCCACCCGTGCGAAGTGCTGGTTCATCTCGTCGATGTGCGTCTGAATGCTGGCGCGTAGCTTGACGCTCTCATGGAGTGCGTTCGGGTCTTCGCCATTGGCTTCGGCCCAGAGAGGACCGGCCTCTGGGTCGATCGTGACCAAGGCCGTCAGGTATTTGCGTCGATCGCCGATCACCACGGCCTCGTCGACGAGCTCGTGATTCTTGATCCCTGCCTCGAGGTTTTTCGGGGTGATGTTCTTGCCGCCCGCGGTGATGATGATGTCTTTCTTGCGGCCCGTGATATTGAGGAAGCCGTCCTCGTCGAAAGAGCCGAGGTCACCCGAGTAGAGCCACCCGTCGATCAGCGTCTCGTTGGTCGCTTCGGCGTCTTTGTAGTAGCCCAAGAAGACGTTCGGACCCTTCACGAGAATCTCGTCGTCGTCGGCGATCTTGACGGTAACCCCATCGAGGGTAGGACCGACACTGCCAAAGCGATAGTTGTTGGGAAGATTGAAGCTCGTCGGGCCGGTGTCTTCCGACTGCCCGTACACCTCGAGCACCACCAGGTCCAAGTGAGCGAAAAACTCCAGCACCTCGCGCGCGATCGGGGCAGCCCCCGATACGCAAACGCGCGCACTTCCCATCCCGATTGCAGGCTTGAGCTTCGAGAAGATCAGCTTGTCTGCTAGCCGATATTGAAGGCCCTTCGGCTGCCCGGGTGCCTTGTTTGCCTCCCAGCCGACCTTCATGGCCCATTGGACGAGCTTGGCCTTCACGCCAGTAGCCTGTTTGAGCTTGGCGGCGATCCCAGCGTGGAACTTCTCCCAGATGCGGGGCACCCCGAAGAACACCGTCGGCTGTACCTCTTTGAGGTTCTCTGGCACCGCTTCGATCGACTCGGCGAAATAGATGCGAGAGCCGGTCGTGATCGGGGTGTGGATCGAGAACATCTGCTCGGCGATGTGCGACAGCGGCAGGTACGAAAGTGAGCGGTCGTTCGGTGTTGTCTCCACGATCTCAATCGCTTTGCCCGCCGTCCACGCGAGGTTCTCATGACTGAGCATGACGCCCTTCGGTGGACCCGTCGTGCCGGAGGTGTAGATCAAGGTCGCCAGCCCGTTCGGATCGAGACTTTCGACCCGATCGAAGTACGCCTTTTCTTCGACCGCATCGCCCTTGGAGAGAAACTCCTCCCAGGACATCACCATGTCGTCCGCGATCTTGGGGGCGCCCTTCATCATTACGACATGCTTGAGGTTCGGCGTGTTTGCGCGCTCTTGTTTGACCTTGTTCCACTGCCCCTCGTCCTCGCAAAGGATCAGCGGCGCCTCTGCGTGGGCGACGATGTAGCGGACCTCGACCGGTGAGCAGGTCGTGTAGATACCCGCAGGGGCTCCACCCACGCCCATCGCCGCGACGTCCATTATCACCCACTCGGGCCGGTTGAATCCGAGAATGCAGACCGTCTGGCCGGGCTCGACGCCGAGACCGATGAGCGCGCGACCCGCCTGGGCCGTCTCGTCCGCGTAGGACTCCCAGTTCGTCTCCTTCCACGTGCCGCCTTCGCGGACGTAATAGGCGGGGTCTTGGGGTCTGTTCTTACCCTGCTGAATCATTCGATACGGAATCGTGTCTGTAGCCACGGCATCACCTCGTGCTTGGGGACTCTTGCCCACCTTGGACGAGCGAATATAGGCCAAGAAGGCCCCTCGTGGGAAGGGGGACGATGCTTTACCGGTATGCTAGAGCGGCCCCTCACGGAGGAGTGGCCGAGCGGTCGAAGGCGGCGGATTTGAAATCCGTTGTAGGGGCGACTCTACCGGGGGTTCGAATCCCTCCTCCTCCGCCAACTTCGTCCTGCGTTTTCTGCGGCGTGCGCAATCGGTGTCATTGTCGTGTCACGCATGGCGGCCTCCGAAGGCGATCACTTGCGCAGTGTCCGGCAGCTGCACGAGCTGCACCGTCTCGCAGAGCTTGTCCCACGACCAGAGCGCGTATCGGTCGAGCACGTCGCGTGACCGGCCGGTATGAGTGAGCACGCGCACGGCTTCGCGGTTGGCGTTCTTGTCGTGCGCCATCGAGATCCACGCCTTGCGGAATCCGTGCGTTGCTCGGCCTTTCTTGTGCTCGATGCCGACGCGCTTCTCGTCCTCAATCAACGCCTTGTAGACCGCGTTCGGTTTGCGGGCTTGCATGGTGCTCGGGTTGGGCACGATGGGGTCATCGTCGCGGGGTGGACGACCGAAGAACTTCGGAAACCCGGACAACCGCCAGCGCGCAATCAAGGCGGCTGCGTCGGGGTGAACGGGAAAACGCCGGGCGGCAACGTAGTCGTCTCGGCTGCCTTTGAGCGGTTGTCTTTGGTATTGCTTGTCGATCACCATCGAGCCTAGCGGCTTCAGGGTGCGGTCGTAGTCCGCGAAGGTGAAACCGCATCCCTCGCCTTCGCGATCGGCAAACCAGAACAGCAGCGAGTAGAGTACGCGACGGTCCAGGCGAATGCGCTCGTTGGTGAGCAAGGCAGCAACTTCTATTGGTTCGTACTTCGGCCAGGGGTTGTCTCCGACCTTGGGCATGGAGCCCCGCGGCATCTGCGTGGCCGGGTTGTAGTCGGCCAGCCCCTCGAACACCGCCAGCGAGTAGACGCCGCTGATCAATCCGTTGACGTCGCGAATCGTCCTCGCGCCAAGAACACCGTCGCCGCTGTCGTAGAGCTTCCAATAGAGATCGAGAAGCTCGGGCGGCGTTACGTCCGTCAATCGACTGCGCGCTAACGTCGGCTCGACGTGAAGCTCAAGGCGCCGCCGATCCTTCTTGATGTTGCGTCGACCCTTGCGCTCCTGCCAGGTCTCCCAGTGATCGAGGTAGGCGCCGAGCGTGTGTGGCTTCGTGCCCTTGGCCTCGCGGTCAAGCTCACGCTTTTTTCGCTTGGCGGCCGCCAGCGTCTTGCCGCCGTGGTGACCGTGGACGCGATAGCGTTTGCCGTCCCACGAGAAACCCTCGGGTAACTCCTCGCCTGTAGGGCCGCGTCGCTTAGCCACGGTGCTTCTCCAGCCATGCGCGAGCCTTGTCCGGCCAGACACGAATGCCCCGCTGGTCGCCAGTGCGGATGCACGGCATCCCGGCCTCGATCCACTCATAGACGCGCTTGGAATCGACACCGTAGAGCGCCGCGAACTCTTTGACGGCGAGCGGGCGCTCGGGTTCGGTTGTCCTCTGCGCCTCGGACACGATCAACGCTCGCAGTTCCCCCACCGTCACGTCGATCAGTCGTCGATCGTCGTGGCTAGTGTCGGGGAGTCTATGAACCTGCGCCATCGTCAGACCCCA